>Ga0209299_1001833_pt1 | contig 11574 bp, 10 predicted proteins | sample S_140806_MF_Meta_FD_187326 | JGI IMG/M metagenome (GOLD analysis project Ga0209299, IMG submission 187326) | Freshwater microbial communities from Lake Simoncouche, Canada to study carbon cycling - S_140806_MF_MetaG (SPAdes) (version 2) | ecosystem: Environmental > Aquatic > Freshwater > Lake ...
GTAGTACTGCTGCGGGGGCGGGGGCGGGGGCTCGTATGCCGGCTGGGGCTGGTAGTACTGCTGCGGGGGCGGGGGCTGGTACGGAGCAGGAGGCGGAGGAGGGGGCTTCAACTCCTTGATCGCCTCTCCGAGCGTCTCGATCGCAGATTGGTTGGCGTCGCACCTCCCCGCCATCTCCCTGGCGCACTCCCGGAGCTCGTCCAGCGCCTTGGCCACGTCGCGAACGTCCCCCGCCAGCTTGATGATCGACGCGGCCACGGTGTCGCCTCCCTGGGGGGCCCTGGGATCTGGCTCGTCCTCGTCGCCGTGGTCTTCGCGCCTGCCCCTGCGCCTTTCCACCACGGCGCGGTACCCGGGCGGGGGCAGGCGGTCGTCATTTTCGACCACCCTTACCACGTCGCGGTAGGTGGGGCGGCCCACCACCTCCACGTAGTCGTATCCGGGGTCGCGCGCCAGCCGACCGCTCGATCGCCTCATATTGCGGTGTGAACGCCGCATGCCTTTTAAATAAGGCTGTCCTCCGCCTCGCTTGCGGGCTGCGGGTCCCTCGCCGGCCCTCTCCCCGCAGCCCACAGGAGCTCGTTTTTGTGGATGCACACCATGCACGTAAACGCGAAGCAGCACGCCAGCCACCAGTTGACAAACAGGACGGGGCAGAAGCACACGAGGTAGCCCCGCTCCGCGAGGTAGCAGTTGCGGCCAAACGGAGTCCCCATGTACAGCATCAGGCTCAGGCACGTGAATGCCGCGACCCTGCACGCGTACATCCACGTGGGCTCGAAGGGGGCGTACGTCATCATGACCCCCATGGCGCACTGGGCGTGGATGATCGCGGGCAGCCAGCCCCCGTCCCTCGTTTCCCTGGGCACCACCCCGACGGAGGTCACCATGACCCCCGCGACGCCCCACACTGCCCCCATGGCGAGATTCACAAACCACGTGCCCTCGCGCGGTGGAGGCCACAGGCTCCTCGCCAGCCCCAGCGGCCGCGACATCAGCGCCGCAAACGCGACCGTGTGGGCGTCGAAGTCGCCGTCGACTTGGTCAAAGGTGGCGGACATCAGCTGGTCGACGCACAGCACGGCTAGCACCATCACCACCGCGCTGGCGAGCTCCTCGGGGGGAGTCATGGTCATCTCCTCCAGCACCACGGCGATCCGGAGAAAGAGCCTGAGCGCCTTTGTCAGCTTGACGGCCATTGGATGCGTGTTTTTTGGCCGGTGCCTGGCGGGCACGGGGTGTTATAGCCCCGCCACAAATCATTTTAAACTGGTTTGTGGGGCGGCCGCATTATCATTTATGACGAGGCGAGAGCGCGCCATCACCGAAATCATGGATCCCCAGCAGCTCCGCATCGCCGCGCTCGAGCTGGAAAACTCCCAGCTCCGGCTCCAGCTCTACTGGGGCAGGCGCGCCCCCTGGCAGCTCGAGACCGCGGTGCTGTCCAGCGACTTCGCCGGGGTCACCCGCCGGTGCCGGTGCCAGCCCTGCTGCCTCTCGGGGGTCTCACGCGAGGCTTGCGCGCCCTGGTGGGAGGCGGCGCCCGTGTGCGAGACCCTCAAGCTCGTGACCACGCTGGCCGAGCGCTTCGGGTTGACGGTGGAGGCCAGGCGCGACGGCAGCTGCATGCAGCACTTCGACATGACAGAGGGCGGGGTCTACGACCAGGACTGCCACATAGTGTGCGCTGCCGCGGGCGGGTCCAACTTCTTCACGTACGGGGCGAGGCTGTGGGGGGCCGCGTCGGCGGATGACCCGGAGCTCAAGAAGCTCGCGGACCTGTTTGATTTTTTGGGGCAGTATCAATAAAACCACGTTTAAAGCAGTATCAGTATCAGTAAAACCAAATTCATTTAAATGCGTTTGTGGAGGCTGCCCACTGGCGCATATAAGCGCGCGCGCCCTGCCTGCCACCCCGCCCATCGCGCATGTCCGGCCAGATCTCGCGCCTGACCACCGTGTCCCACGTGCTCTACGACCGGGAGGTCCTGGAGCTGCGCCAGATGAACGAGAGGCTTCGCGAGGAGATCGAGGAGCTCAAGAGCAAGCTAGCTCAGCGCGACAGCGTCATCGAGCAGCTCTCAATCACCGCCATCCGGCTCATGTGTACGCTGGCTGGCAGCACCTGACTTCATTTATTAATAAAATCAGATCTTAACCCGCTTGTACCCCGTGACCCCCCCCGCGCCCGCGCCCCCGCCCGCCCCGCCCTTGCGCCCCGCCGCGGCGTCGAAGTAGGAGTCGAGGACGTAGTAGGCGTCCTCGGCGTCCTCCTCGCCGGACCCCGGGTTGCCCACGAGCACCCGGTACCCCCTGCCGAAGCTGCACGCCGGCGACACGAGGGGCATGTCCGGGCAGGGCGGGGCCACGTAGCTCTTCGAGACGCCGAAGATGTCCTCCGGGGCGACCTCCCCCTCCTCCTGCTCCGCGGGGATCGTCCCCACCCGGAGCGCGATCAGCTGCAGCTGCGGGTCGTGCGGCACCTTCCAGTCCGCGCGGAAGGTGACGCTCTCCTCCGAGGTCTCGAGCTCGCCCTCCTGGATCGGCGCCAGGAACGACGCGCAGTCCACCAGCGGAACCCCGCGGAACTGCGACAGCGCCGGCTCCTGCTTGTTGTAGTAGTCGTTGAACGTGGCGAACATCCGGACCGCCCCCGCCGCGATCGCGAGGTCCACGAGGGTCCTTGCGGCGAGCAGGTCGCCCGGGGAGTTTGCGAACCGCATCAGGTCCTCGTGCGCCACGTCGACGCACTGCGCGCCCGGCACCGGGGTGCTTCCGGAACCGTGCGGGCACTCGATCCGCACGAACTCGAGGTCGTCCCGGATGTCCACCACGCGCGCCGTGGGGTCCACCGGGGCGTAGAAGCCGTACCTCGCCTGCTCCAGCACGTTGCAGACCGGCGCGCACACCTTGGCCTGCTCCCGCACGAACTCCAGCGCCGCGTCGGCCGTCTTCTGGATCCTGTCCAGCGCGCCCCCGCAGCCCGTGAGCGAGTAGAGGGAGTAAGCCATGGGCCTGACCCTGGCCACCTTGACCCCGTACCCGTCGCTCTGGTTGTGCGACGGGTTGAGCTGGACCTCCACCACGCTGAAGGCCGGGATGAAGCCCGTGGCGCCCTCGGGGAACACGGACTTCTCGTAGAGGTACTCGCTGATCCGGTACGTGAAGGCCTGGCCCACCATCAGGATGGAGACGGCAGAGTCGTCGCGGTCGCCCTTGTCGAAGTTGCTGTTGGCCTTGTGGAAGTTGAAGACCCTCACGGCCGTCACCTCCCCGTGCGAGGTCTCCACCGGCTCCAGCAGCGGCTGCGGCCTCGACGACCCCTGGTCCTTTGGGGCCTGGTACTTGCTCGACTTTGCGGGCTTCTTGCTGTAGGGCGCGGAGACGAACCCCAGCTTCGGGAAGCCGAGGATAGTGCCCACGATGCGCTTCTGGCCGGACTCCTGCCAGTCCGCGGCGGTGTAGGGGATCGGGGTGTGCATGGCCAGCCGGACCACCAGCCCGGGCGCCTTGTTGGGCCCGTCCTGCAGGTAGCCGGTGAAGGAGTGCGCCGTGCGGGGCGGCGCCCAGTCGTAGGATGCGGATGTGGATGGGGACATGTCACTCTGGCTGAAGCTTGAGAATTTTGCCTGCTGTCCCCGCGGCCCACCCTTATATTTCGACGGCGGCCTGCAGCTGGCCCCAGGTTGGATTTGATTTGATTTGATTTGTGGCTTTTACACGGGGACGTGACCGCCGTCGGCGTGATCGATGCTGTATCCCGACGCGAACCGCACCAGCGACTCGGACGACGGCAGCCCCGCCCTGATCACAGTCACAAGCAGCTCCGCGCTCGCCTGCTCCGACAGGCCCAGGGACCACGCGTACCCCCACAGCACCGAGTCCTCTGTCCACCTGTCGTAGCCCACCCCTGCCTGCTCCGGCGACGCCCGGTAGTTTCTGTGGAAGCTCCCCAGCGCGTCCAGGTACCTGTGCGGGGAGTACTGCTGCGCCTTGGCGCTCCCGCTGTCAGGGACCATGGCGCTCAGGCAGCTCTCCCGCGGGCAGTAGGGGGGGTAGACGATGTCCCCCTCGAGGTAGTGCTCGGGCGGCGCCGTGATCATGTGCAGCGCCGCCGCGGGGCCCGCCAGCACGTGCAGCGCCATCTGGCTGTCCATGCCCTCCCCCGTGAAGATGACGTGGAACGGCGCCCCGCCCCTCTCCCGCCACGCGCCCGCCGTCCGCTTGTCGAAGGCCGCCCCGTGCCGGATCACGTTGGGCCTCGGCGGGTCCTCCAGCGCCGCGCAGAAGACGTGGAAGAGCGTCTTGGGGAACATGTCCACCACAGTGTCCAGAAACGGCAGCGACGCGGAAGTCACGACGCACTCCGAGGCGGGGTAGCGCGTCAGGAACTCGATGTGCAGCAGGCACAGCCCCCGCAGCGATATGTCCGGCGGCCTCGGGGCCCCGCAGTCCAGGGCCGGGTCGGCAGGGGCCATCCGCCACGTGCGCATCGTCGTCGTGGCCACCGTCATCTCTTTGTTGTTTTTTAGTGTCCGCCCCGGGGAACGTCTCGTTTTTATATCTGTTGCGCGCGGAAATCAAACCGATTCAAACCGGTTTGTGGCAGGAACACAAATTGTTTTTTTTAGTCGGCCCCCTCTATATATTGGACGGGCAGAAGCGCGCGCGGAAACAACCAGCCGTCTGCCACGCGCCCCCATGTCCTCGTCGCCCGTCCCAGCCATCGTCCTCGCCCCGCCCGCCTCCGCCAAGAAGATGTCCCCGGAGGAGTTCTTCGGCTCCCTCCGCACGGCCCACGCCGCCGCCCGGCGCGCGCCCCCCTCAGGCGGGAAGCCCCCGCGCAAGTCGCGCGCACTCCACCACGCCCCCTCCTCGCCCCGCCTCTTCGGCGCCCCGCCCCCGCCCGCGGTGAAGAAGTGCCCCCCGCACTTCGACATGCACCGCTCCGACGGCAAGCGGCTGCGCCTCACCCACGCCACCCTCGTCTGCTTCTTCGACCTCACCGTGGAGCAGGCCTGCCAGGCCCTGCTCACCAACGCCGCCGTCGTCAAGCGCCTGCGCTGCTGGTACGGCACAAACTGCTGGCCACGATGCCAGGTGGTGGGCGGCACCCACCCGACCTTCACCCTCGCCGACATCCGGGTCCACCGCAACTCCGTGATGAAGTGGGCCTTCGACAACGGCGAGGAGGTCCTCTACGACTCCCTTTCCCGGGCGACGCGGCTGCTCTCCGTCGACAGCCTGGTGCCGCTCGACGCCGACCTGCTCGACGCCCTCGACGGCCTCTTCAGCGAGGAGCCGGACTCGTCGGACCCGGTCACGGACTTCCCCTTCTCGCTCCCGCCGCAGCTGATGCCGCAGCCGCCGCAGGAGGTGGACCATCATGATGCCTCAGCCTCTTCCGCGGAATGCGTGCCGGAGCCTGCAGACGGCGCGGAGGCCTCCTCGCTGCCGCCAGGGCTCTTCCACTGGGATGAGCGGGACGAGGACGAGGACTTCTTCGACGACATGCTCCGCCGCGGGGATTCCCGAAACCCGTTTGAATGAGTTTGTGCACTTTTTTTTTAATAAATCTCTTTAAACCCAGCCCCCGCCTGCGTGTCTCCCGCGCGCAATCGTTTTCTCATGGACGCCATAGTCCTCGACGGCACTGGCGAGATCATTTACCGCCCGCGCGGCGAGCACTCGCACAGCCCGGGCAGCGGGAACGTTTCCATGGTGTTTCCCCTCCTGTCCCCAAGCCCCCCTCCCGCAGGAGGCAACGGGGCGGCGCTCAGGCGGAGACGCGCCCGCGTGAGGAACCTGTGCGGCCACTTCGCGAGCGCGCTGGAGTGCGGGCGCCACACTGGCGTCTCCTCGAGGGCGAGCGAGCCATTCGGAGACCACACGGAGATGCACCACCTCGAGGGGAGCCTCACCGCCTTCCAGCACTACGTGCAGTTCAAGGGGTGCACCGGCATGCGAGGCGTCGCCGCCATCGCCCGCGACCTCTTCATGGACAGCCCCGCCTGCTCCGTCCACATGGGGGTGTTCGGCGTCTCCGTCGGCCGCAAGGTCCACACCGCGCACGGGTGCTACCTCGAGAACCGCCTGGCCCACCGCTTCCGCAGCCTCCGCGTCTGCGGCCGCATCTTCGACATGAGCACCGTCGTCAAGCTCCGCATCGACAGGTACGACCCGGAGGAGATGCCGCTCCTGTCCGGAAACTGCGCGCCCACCTGCGCAGACATCCACGTCTCGGGGCAGGGCGCCATGAACATCCGCGTCACCTGGGACCGCTGCGCCTGGAGCGAGGAGGTCGAGACCAAGGTCCTGGCGTGGTGCGACTGGCTCGCTGATATCGTGCGGGAGCGGTGCTGATCTATATTAGCACCCCGCGTGGTGCGACTGGCTCGCTGATATCGTGCGGGAGCGGTGCTGATCTATATTAGCACCCCGCGTTACATCACGTTTAATAAATGCAGGCCGAGGCCACCTCCTCCATAGACCTCAGCCTCGCCGTGAACTTCCTCCCCGCGTGCTCGTGCGCCGCCAAGTCCTCCCTCCTGTCCCTCGCCCTCTGCGCCGTCCACTCCCTCCGCCTCGTGCCCGCCTACGCCGCGCTGGGCCTGCTCCTCGTCTTCGACAGGCTGCTCCAGGGCCGCGCGTGCATCCTCGACGGCAGCAGCGTCCTGCTGGGCATTTTCGCCGCGCACGCCGTGTCCGAGGTGCAGGAGTCCGGCACCCCATTGCAGCCATGGGACCAATGGGCGTTCTGGGCCCTCAGCGTAGAGTGGGCGACCCTCTCCGGGTACAGGCTCTACCTCTGCGGCGCGGGCCAGGTCAAGCCCCTGCCAGCCTCCTCCCGCCGCGCGGTCCAGCAGTGGGAGTTCCTCGGCGCCTGCGCCCACGTGGCCCTGTGCGCCTTCCACCGCTCGCCTCAGTTCGAGCCGAGGGGGCTCCGCGTCGCCCGCTACACGTCCTTCGCCTTCCTTTGCGTGTGCTGGACCTACGTCATCGGCATCTACCTGCGCCGCGTCACCAGCACAGCAGCCGACTCCGCCGTCCACTTCGCCTCCTACTTCTGGCCGGTCCTCTACGTCCACCCCTACGTCGCCGCTGCCTACGCGGCGGCCGTCCTGGCCGGCGTCGCGCTCCACCTCCGCCCTCCTTTGCCCGCGCTCCACCTGCGCCCTCCCTCGCCCGTGCAGCAGTACTGCCCCTTGCAGGAGTCCAGGCACCACCAGCTCCCGCCCCTCCGGCTCGAGCTCATCTCGTGCGAGGAAGCCGAGAGCTTGCCCGGCACGGCGCCCGCCGCCACGGCGCCCGGCGTGGAGGAGCCCGGTGCCGACGCGGAGTCCCTCGAGGAGCTCGAGCGGGTCTTCAGGATGGCCATGCAATCTCAGGCGGCTTGAAAGCGGGCGGGAACTTCCGGCATCCGCGGGCGTGAAAGCTAAAGGAAAATTACGGGCCGCGCGTATAAAAGCCGGGGCGGCGCGCCTCCGGCCAGCACCATGTCGGACTTCTTTTCTGGCGTCTACGGCGCCAAGTTCCCCGAGGTCGTCATGAACTCGGGGCCGCTCCCGCCCGCCGACGGCCTCCCCGCGCCGCTGCACGACACCGCGGACGCCCGCATCAACTACAACTCCACGCTGCTGGGAAACTTGGACCCGTACGCCTACGGGGAGCCCGGGTTCCTCTCGAGCCAGGTCTCGTACGTCAACCAGCCGCACAGGATCCAGAAGATCATCCCCCCGCTCCGCCTGCCGTGCCCGCAGGTAACGCGGCACCCTCGCCCCCGCGCGCCGCCCAAGTTTAAGCCTGCCACTAACGGACGGCGCGGCGCCGGCAGGTGAACGGCCAGGTCAGCTTCGAGATCTCCCACGCCGTCGACGACAGCGACATCGCCTTCAGCCTCCGCCTCGACCGAGCCTCCACCATATGCTCCATGCTGGGCGCCAAGAGCATGGCCCGCCACCGCGTCAGCACCAGCCTCGACGCCTTCATCAACCTGCCGACCCTCAACTACCTGCTTGCCGGCATCCAGCTCTGCTACATCCCGGGCCAGCCCGAGAAGAGCAAGTGGTTCGACCTCCTGCACGACCTGGACCAGCACCGCTTCAGTGACCCGTCGGTCAGGCTCGGCCTCGACGACATCCGCTTCATCGTGCGGGACCTCATCCGGCCGTTCGGGGTGGTCCGCGGCTCGGAGAAGCAGGGAGGCCAGGACGAGACGGGCCTCGCGTCCGCCACCTGGCCCGTCAACTTCGTCGCGAACCTGGTCCTGGACGGCAAGGAGCGCAACATCGTCAACGTCTGGCACAACCACGACATCTCCGCGGGCGACGACCTGGTCCTCCGCCTCAAGCCCATGCCCATCCCCAGCGACAGGGACGGGGGTTACACGCTCAACCACTACTACAAGCGGTACGTCCAGCAGAACTTCTCGCACTACTTCCAGAACACCCTGGGCCGCGCCCGCGCCACCCACGTATGGCAGCTGGTCCCGGACACGTTCAGCCTCGATTTCCAGCCGGAAAACGACGTCAACAACGGGGCATACCCCCAGCCGGGCCGCGGCCAGCAGCGCGACCCCCTGCCCCACGTGGCCATGTCCCCGGGCTTCGAGGTCCCCAGGGACTTCGTGTGGCAGGAGCTCGGGTTCTGGCACATCGGCCGCAGCCAGGTCATGGTCCGCAGGTTCGCCCACAAGGAGTACTACTACAACGACATGGCCAACAACCTGAAGATCAACCACCTGGACATGACCTTCGAGCCCACGTGGACAAAGGTGCCGGGCGAGGAGCGGAACTCGGGAAATGCCAGGTCCGTCAGGGATCCAGCCCGGCCAGGGCTGGGCATGGACAGGATCCGCATCCTACCCGGCATGATGGGCGCCGCGTTCGGTGACGACGAGGGCGGCCCCAGCGCCAAGCGCGTCCGCTGGGCGCCGCAGCTCGAGCTCGAGCGGTTTCTGAGCGAGCCCATGCCGGAGTTCGACATGCCTGCACCGCGCGCAGCCGCACCTTCGGCCGCGGACCCCCTTGCCCAGCTCTTTGCGATGCCCAGGCCCCCCGCTCGCCCGCTTCCCAGCGCGGACCCGCTGGCCCAGCTCTTTGCGATGCCCAGGCCCCCCGCTCGCCCGCTTCCCAGCGCGGACCCCCTGGCCCAGCTCTTCGGGGGGTCCGTGCCCGCCAGGCAGGAGCCCGCGCCCGCGCCCTGGCCCTCTGCCGCTGACTGGCAGCAGGACCCCGCGTCCTCTGTCGCTGACTGGCAGGAGCCCTCTGCCGCCGCCCAACCCGACCCCATGGACGAGGAGTTCCGGCCGCTCGCCGCCAGCCTGCTCGGCATGCCGGAGATGCCGGAGCCCCCGGCCGGGCTAGGCGCGGCCGTGGGCGCCCCTCCCCCGCCCGCATCGGCGCCGCAGGGGCTCGGGGCCCTCCTTGCGCGAGGCAAGGGGGGCGGCGGGGGGAAGAAGAAGGCCGCAGCGGTTGACAAAGACCCGCCGTAACCCTCGTTATTAAAGTTTGACCCCCTCGCCCTGACTTGCGCCATGAGCTACCACTTTGGGTGCTGCATGGCTTGCCGCGCGCCCTTCCTCCCCGACACCACCCTGTTTTACCAGGAGGAGAGCCAGGCCGTGTTTTACCTGCAGGCAAGGTTCAAGCAGATCTCCTCCGCAAAGTCCAACAGCGACTTTACCGGCAAGCGCGAGAGATCGCATCTCCTGTCGCGCTCGCACTTCAGCCAGGCAGTGGAGCAGGTAAGCAAGTTCCCCCCCACGAGGGTCTTCGCCAAGATTCCCGGCTGGGAGGACGACCCCGATGACATCGCCCTGACCCAAGCCAACAGCTTTTTTCTTACCAAGACCAAGATTGACGACATTGTGGACAAGCGGGTCGCGGACCAGGGCGCGAACGTGGACGCCATCCTCGTCAACTACGCCAGGTCTGCCGTCGAGGACTTTGACAACGATCCAGCAAACGCGGCACTGGTCAGGGGGACAGACCAGTACAATGAGGACCTTGTCACCGACCTGTTAAGAAAGGTGGCATCCACGGCAGCCAACTCCTATTTTGCCGCGTGGCCAGCCCCGCAGCCCACCGTGTCGCACTCCGGGCTGCGCGCGTGGCTCGCCGCGAACCTGGCGGACCTGAAGCCGCTCAAGGTCAACCTGGACTTCACCACGCCGTGCTGCTCCCTCTGCAACGACATATGGGACTGCTGGGCGCGCATGAGGCAGGTCCTGGCCGAGTCCGGCGTCGTCCCGCTCGGGGTCATGGTCGTGGATCGCCCTACAAGAAGAGCTGGCATCGAGCGGAATTTTCTGCCAGTGGATACCAGGACGAGAAACAACAAGTCCCTCCACCAGCAGCGCCTGGGCTGCCTCGCGGCCTACTACCTGCACGCGTCCCTGGCTTCCATCTGCAACAACCCGGCGGCCGTGCCTGCAGGGGCCGGGGCCCCGCCGGCGCCCCCGGGCATCAACCTGCCCAACCCCCGAACCAACGAAGACACCCGCAAGCTCATCTCCATGCTGCTCTGGCTGCCCATGCACATCACCTGCATGCACATGGAGATGCAGGGGCCGCTCGTCCGGTCCAACGCCAAGAAGAACAAGGGCCAGCACAACTACACGGGGTGCATCGACCTGAGCATATCCTACTACCTGTGGCTCCTCGCCCGCGCCCACAGCGACCTCGACGTCGACTTCCCGTTTGACAGGTTCAGCACCCTCTACCTCAAGGAGATCGTGGAGTGCCCCCCGCCGGTGTGGGACGCCGCGCAGCACCCGCGCCTGCACTCCTTCATCTTCGACGAGACCAGGCCGGCGTCCGAGAGGGTCCCCGAGACCGTGGCGCACGTCTCGAACCGCCTGGTCCTGCTCTACGCCGACAAAATCGCCCCCCTCGTGCCGTTCATGAAGGGAGGCGACGTCGACAGCCCCGACCCGGACTTCAGGGCCGCGGCCTCCTCCTACTTCATCAGCGGGCCCGAGTGCACGGCCCTCATGGCCCGCTACAACACCACGGGGGCGAACGAGGACGACATACGCTACTTCATCGAGTACGCGGGCATCGCCGCCGTGCTGTGGCAGATGCGCAGGTACCTCGCCAACGAGCCGGAGGCGTTCCAGGCGCAGCTCGACCAGTGGCTCACGGCCGTCGTGGTCCGCGAGTGGCACAACATCGCCGACAACTCCCCGGAGGAGATCTCGCTGCTCGAGGCCCAGCTCATCTACAACATGCAGAACGCGCTCGCCCCGGAGGCCCTGACCGGCCCGGGCGCCGCCCTTGGCTCGGGCGTGGAGATCTCGCTCCTGCGCATCATGGATGAGGACGCCATCAAGGAGATCCTGGAGGAGACGGGGCGCTGCAGCATCTTCAAGGCAGCGAGGCGGCTGCGCGACTGGCAGTTCACGAGGTCCTCGGCGCTCAGGCCGGGCGACGCGAGCGACATGGGGATGGGGGCGAAGATGGGGCTGGGAACAATAAAAAAGGCCAGCGACACGGCGATGGGGGCGAAGATGGGGCTGGGAACAATCAACAAGGCCAGCGACATGGCGAAGGGGGCGAAGATGAGGCTGGAGAT
>Ga0209299_1001839_pt1 | contig 11569 bp, 18 predicted proteins | sample S_140806_MF_Meta_FD_187326 | JGI IMG/M metagenome (GOLD analysis project Ga0209299, IMG submission 187326) | Freshwater microbial communities from Lake Simoncouche, Canada to study carbon cycling - S_140806_MF_MetaG (SPAdes) (version 2) | ecosystem: Environmental > Aquatic > Freshwater > Lake ...
AATCATCGCCTTGGATGATATTAACGCTATGAAGAATTGGGCGAACTACCACAAGCTAAAGGGATTTGCTAAACTGCTCTGGGAGGATTGGTCTGTCCGTAATGGTGCGGCCATCTTTCAGCTATGAATCACATATACGAGGATGAGTGTTTTGGCGAGCAATGGTTCACATATCCGAATGTATATCGCTTAATTGTCGATAAGTGTGAGCCAAGTGGAACGATTGTAGAGCTTGGGGCTTGGAAGGGAAGAAGCTCTGCATTCCTTGTGGTTGAAGCAAAAAACAAAAGCTCAAACATCGACATTCACATTGTAGATACTTGGCTTGGATCGGAAGAACACACCGAGGAAATGAAGGACAATTTATATCAAAAGTTCAAATCAAATATGGCTAGGCTAGATGGATTGTATAAAGAACATAGAATGACAACCAATGAGGCAGTTCATCTTTTTAAGGATGAATCTTTAGATGGAGTTTTTATTGATGCCGACCACAGCTATGAGGCAGTAAAAAAAGATATTGCCGATTGGATGCCAAAGGTTCGCAAGGGCGGAATCTTGGCTGGACACGATTATATACAAACATTTAGTGGTGTTGTTAAGGCAGTAAATGAGTCGTTCCCAAATATGGATTTTATGCTTGGAGAACAATGTTGGATAAAACAATGCTAACCATCTTCACCATCGTCCTCAATGGGATGCCTTACATTGAAAGGCATCTAGTAGAGTTTCAGAAGCTAAAGATTCCTTGGCAATGGAGGATAGTCGAGGGAGTGAGCGAGCCTCTTGGATGTACTCGTTGGTGCAAACAAGTTCCCGATAAGTGGCATAAAGATTGTGTAAGCATAGACGGAACACACGAATATCTTGAGAGTATTAGGGGAGAGAATGTTTCGCTGTATTGGCAATCGAAGCCCTTCCTCGGGAAGCTGGCTATGATTAACGAGGCATTGCAGGGAATCGATTCTGGGGTTGTTATAGAGATAGACGCTGATGAGATGTGGAGAGCAGACCAGATTGAAAAGATTTACGAATGTCTTAAAGGTTCAGAGGATGGATGCACGATGCAGTTTCATTGTAATTTCTTTGTTGGTGAGAATAAAAAAATAGTAACTAGGGAAGGATATAGTTCTAGTTGGTATGAATGGATGAGGGCTTGGAAATGGGGAAGGAATGTTTGCTTCACTAGCCACGAGCCGCCAAGACTGAATATTCAATCAAGGCTAGTTCCAAGAGGAGTCACAGAAACTTGGGGACTAGTATTCAATCACTATGCCTACGCCACCTTAAAACAAGTTGAGTTTAAGGAAGATTTCTATGGGTACAAGGGGCTAGTAGATGGATGGAAAGAATTGCAAAAGACCATCGGCCCGGTGCGGCTAAATCAATTTTTCAATCATATACAAGATAAGAGTGTAGCTGATGAAGCATAGCAAGCCAAAACTTTTCTTCTGTGGATTGGCCAGAAATTGTGCGAAATCGCTATTGTCGAATACTCTATCTCTTTTATCGTTGCGACAAAATTGGGACTTATCTGGTGTAATACTAGAAAATGATAGCACAGACGAAACCCCAAAGATTTTACAAGCTATAACCAAGCTATGCCCATCAATTCAGATTCATAACCCAAAACCAGAAGAGGGATTAACTCGCTACGAAAGAATGGCCTATCTGCGTAATGAGGCTCTTATGATTGCAGAATCAGAGCAACCAGATTGGGTATGTGTTGCTGACCTAGACCTATTTCAATTTATTAACCTAGACAAATATATGCCAGAAAAGGATGCGGAGGCAATTATGGGACTTATGCCAAAATCCTATGTTCCTTGGCATCCGGGGGAGGCAATCAGATATATGGATAGAGAATGGGTATATTACGACCTATTGGCAGTCGAGTTTAAGGATGGAACAAGACCCCATTGGGTCGGGGATATGCAATACCCAGACACAAAAGACCAGATCAAAAAAGCAGACAAAAGCTCTGTTGATGGGACTATGTTTGTTAATTCAGCTTTTGGCGGTATGGCCTTCTACAAGGCTAACAAGATAAGAGGAATTAGATATACTGGAACAGATTGTGAACATATTAGTTTTAATAAGCAAATTGGTGGCGTACACATAACAGACAAGATCATAGGAATATACTTACCCCAGAATTGACATAAGTGGTGGGTTTATGGCTGGGACTATCAGCACTTCCTATTTCGCAACCGATCTTTCCTATATGATCGGAGACCTATACCAGAGCGTCACTGGTCTTGGTTCTTCTGCTGTTTCGGCCTCTGTTACCGATCTGGTGACAGCTAGTGAATTAGAGATAGGTGGAGAGGTTTTTCGCATCACGCAATCCGTTGTCGTTTTGGCTTCTTCTGTTTCAGCCCCCACGATTGGCTCGCTTTGTTCTGTATCCGGGGTGGAGCGTATGATTGGAGGATTTTCGCAAAGCACAGATGGCCTTTCATATACCATCGAACTTGCGGAGATTACGACCTAATGGCCTCAATAGAGAGGGAGGTTGAGAACGCCCTCCTTAATGTAGTTTCTGGTGTTACTGGGGTGAACTTCTTTACGAGTGAAAGAGGCACAGCTAGGACGATGCCGAGCGTAACCGTCCAAGCCCAGATTGGGTCAGAGGAACTCGTGCCTTTCTCTGGTGTGTTCAAAACCCCCGCATCTATCACCTATGTTGCAAGGGCAGACACAACCGCACGAACCGCCTTCGATGCAAAGTTTTACGACATCCTAGAGCAACTCTATCGCTCGCCAGACCTTGCTAGTTACTTAACGACCAACTCAAATATTACTTTCTATGTGGCAAAGGTGACTGGGGATAGCCCCGCCGTGATAAGCCAAAATCGCACTTGGTCAAGGGCTATGACCCTAGACATCACGGCAACCGCAAAGAAATGAATAACAGCGTTCAAATCAATGTGGAGGATGCGTTAGACAATCTTCTAGCCAACATCCCCAACCTAAATGTCTATAAGACTAATAGAGTAGGGGCAAAGCTATTCCCATTCGCCACAATCTCTGCTTCGGTTGGCGGGCAGTTGCTTGGCAACTATACTGGGGTTTATGAAGTTGCCGTTACAATCGACTACTCCGACACGGCGGCCAAGATTAGCCAAGCCGACTTTGACGCTGAATACTGCTCAATCTTTGAGGCGTTCTACTCTGAAACTCCACCTCTCTTTACCAAGATTCAAAATAACATATTAGACACAAAGGTTTATACAGCACGGATTACCGGGCAAACGCCAACTATTAGGACAGCTAAAAGGGCTTGGCAGAGGGGGTTAAAGATAAGCCTTATTTGCACCCCATCAGAGAAGGAGGATGGCTTGAGATCTTTGAGCTTCTACCAAAAGCAAAACTCAATGTATGTGGCAGTCATTTAACAAGGAGATTGAGATATGGCACTTTCTATTTTAGACGGCAATCAGTCAGCAACTACGCTATCAACCATCCTTTCTAGTGGGCAACACATCACCGCTCACACGGTTGTTAGCCTTGGGACTCAAGCGATTACCGATATAGTCAATGCTACATCGGCTGGGCTTACTAACACGCAACTGCGAGCAAGTGCGGTGACGGTTGGAGGTACGGTACGCTCTGCGGTAGCATTTAATGTCGAAGGCGATCTTGTTGAGGTTGCAGACAATAACCCTTTCCCGATTTCTGGCACAGTCAACATCGGCTCTGCTCTACTTACTGGCACAAACCGAATCGGAGTTGTTACCATTGGAGCGGGAACAGTCACCATCGGGGCAGGCACAGCCCAGATCGGAAGCGTCACGGCATCAATCTCTAATAGTGTAGTCACATTCTATCCAATGCAGGGAACAAGCGTTTCCAGCACAAACTTTACAAGCACGGCAACCACAACGCTTGTCTCGGCGGTTGCTGGCAGGGAAGTGCTAACGGTGTTTAACGAAGGGGCTGGCAATCTACACATTTCGGCTGGGGCAAGCTGCACAACAACAGCCTATCAGGTTCGCCTATCTTCGGGAGACTATTGGGAATGTCCCGCTGGGCAAACATCTCTCGTACATACTGCGATATTTGCAACGGCTGGTACGGCTAGAGTAACGCAAGTTAGCTAGGAGTAGGCGATGCCTCTTACTAAAAATCCAAGCGATATAGATAGTTTCATTTTTGCTTCTGGCAGAATGAAAATGTATCGGGCTGGATTGGCTGGATCATATACGAAAGTTACTGGTACTGGTGGCGTTGCTACTCTTGCAAATACTGGCGGTTTTCACATGAATCTGAATGCCGGCTCTTCGGCAAGCGGGACTTCTAAAATTGGCTACTTCGATCCAACTGCCGCACTAATGACGGCAAGTGCTGGCAAGATTGATTATTCAAAGAGAATAAGATTCTCAATAGGCGGGATGATGTATATGGCAAGCACAAATTCCGTCATCCGAATGGTGCTTGGTGGGACTGGAAATGCTACTGACGCTCCTTTGGCTGGGGTAAATGGACTTACAATCAAAGGATTTGGTGCTGAATTTGCTCTACAATCTGACGTGATTCAGGCTCGCTTGATTGGATATAATGCGTCATATCTAACGCCCACGTCCTACACGACATTGACCAATGGATTCGGAACATCCGCATCCGATAATAGATTCTTCGGCGTAGTCATAGAATCTGATGGGGCAGGGAATATCAATCTTTACGGAGCAGATTCATCCATAAATCCAAATATCAACATTGGGCAAGTTCCGCTTTTGACTCTTACTGGTGGCCCGACAAACGACACCAGCACAAACAGATTCGGCCCTGAAATTCATTGTTCAAACTCCTCCTCTTCTCCAACAGCGAGTCCTTCCGCAATTCTTCAATCAACGCATTGGCTACTGGACGTGCAGTAATGAAGCTCTTGTTGGTTGCCTTGTTCATCTGCTCTTGCTCACCAAGAAAGTACGCTGATAATAACCCTCTACCAAGGTATTCGGATATGTCAGCCGCCGAGGATGCTGGTAAGGCAAAATGAAATATCAGTACACCTACGAGGATTTTATGCACTCCCTAAAATGGCTAGAGGCCGAGGGCTACATTGAGCAGTTTATTGATGAGGATGGGAATGTTTGCGTAAGAATCTGCGAAGGAGCGGAGAATTGTGAATTATGAGTGCAGACCAAGTTGCGGAGCTTCAAGAGCGTTTATCTACCGTCCGAGAGGCAATCGCAAGAATAGAAGAAAGACAGCAAAATATAATCTCGGTTTTAGAGCGTCACACTAGCGAGTTGGCTCAATGGTCTGGAAAGATAAACTCCAAGGTGGACACCCTAGAAAGGGACGCTCACACCATCAAAACAAAGTTATGGTTAGTGGCTTTAGTATCTGGGGCGGTCTTTTCGACCATCTGGGAGCTAATAAAAGTAAGAGTGCTTCCACGATAATTTGACACAAGCAAAGGAGATTATGCAAAACACACTTTCTAACGAGGTTTCAATCTAATGGCCGCCGTCACGATTGGCACGCAAGGGCTTTCCTTCGGTTTGGTAAACGAAGTTGGCATTGGATTGGTTCAGAGTTTCTCCGAGGCTCGTAATGTAGAGAAGAATGAAATTAGATCGAACTCGGGGGATATAGTTGCCGTTGGATACTATAACGCCACGACCTCCTATTCACTCTCGGTTGCTATTACTGGTGCTTATAATGTGACCGCCGGGGCGGCTCTTGCGGCCTTGGCGAATGCAACAACCCTCGGAACTACCCGCATCGATAGCATCACATTGAACAAGTCTAATGATGCTTTCGTGACCCTCGACATCTCGGCTACTGGATACCCGAACGTAAGCTAATAGAGGTTCTAGTCCTCTAATTGAAATCCTAAACTTATGACCGAGGCTTTTTGGGGAACAACGAATATTAAGGTAGCTAGTGCCGTTGCTTCTTTTGGAGCAAAGCCAAGGCAGATTGACCCGGTAACTAGAACCATAAAAGAAGATGGTTCTGTTCAGGCTACGTTTTGGTTCGAGGCTGGTGCAGGGGCAGAAGCCAAAGCAGAAATGGAACGTCCTTGGTCGGAAATGAAAAGTGACCCAGAAAGCCCAATCCGCTATGTCCGTGCGGCCTTGGAAAACCGAGAAACCTTCCTAGGACTCCTTAAAAGAGCCGTTCCAGTCAGGGTAATACAAAGGGGCGGGCAGACTTTATTAATATCAGAAAACGCAACCTTGGAGCAAAGAAGGGCAATCCTTAAACACCTATGAGCATATCCCTAGAAGAAGAATTAAATTCAGCATTTATCTCCCCTCAAAAGGAATTTATGGGTGAAAAACTCGCACCCTACACGGAAGGCTCTCGCTTGCTCCTTTTGCAAGTAAGGGATGATGAGGACTCCTCAATCTATTTCATCTGGTCGTTTATCTATGTCCACATCCTCCTAGCCAAGAACAAGAAGGACGCAATCAAACTGGCTTGGAACAAGAACTTGTTTAGGGAAAAGATAATGGAATATATCGAAGGCAAGACCGAGGCAGATCGTGAAGTAGCAACAACCATCGTTTCCAACATTTTAGACGAAGCCCAGAAGGGCAAAGTTGATGTTATCCCAGCCCCTCATCAGCCCGACTTGGGAAACGCCTAACGCCAGCGGGAACAGCAAGTTTTGTGTTCTCGTTGGCAGAACGAACTGGTTGGAGCATAGAGACAATTTTATGGGATGTGCCTTTAGCCTTAATCACGCAAGCAACACATACCTACCTATGGCAAAATGGGGCGAGGTGTAGGCGAGTGCTTACAGAAATAGGCGAAGATAGGGCAAACCTAGAGAGGCTATTAGGTCTAGTTTAACACAAAGAAGAATCTTATGGGCAATTTATTTAAGTTAGATGTGAGTGAGTTCAATAGGACAATCGACCTATATCTAGACTTAACCAACAGAGATAGGATTGATGAATTGAATCGTAGGGCGGCAAACATTTGTGCTAGGGCAAGCAAGCTGACATACAAAGCAGACCCAGAAGAAATTGTTGATGATTTGAAGGCAGTCGAAACCGTTACTGCTTCTTATGTTAAAACAACAAAGAAAAGAGGAGAGTATGTTGCGTTGAGTAAGGGGGGGAAAACAACCCAGAAACAAGCAACGGTTAATTATATGGGAAGCCAAGAGGCTTTTAAGATTGCAAATTGGAGGCTTGCTAGAGGTAAAAGATTAGGATTTTATAACAAGTTCCCAGCTAAATTAGCCGGGCCGGGTAAAGGAAAAAAGGGGGGAACAGCTAGCCAGTTCTACAATAAGTTTGTTAAACGAGCCAAGTCATCCGCTGGATATATTGCCGCTGGGTGGTTACCAGCCTTTTATCATTTCAGCAGAAAGACTATTGGAAAAACAATTCAACCCGACAATGTTCTATTAAAGTTCTTTAGGGCATTGAAAGGAAGTGCTGGATTGGGGTATGGGATTGATAATGTTTTTGCAGAGGGCGAAGTTGTTAAGGCGGTATTTGTTAATGCGGCGGATGGGATAGCAAAGATCGGGCCTCGTGCTCTACAAGACGCAATCAATGAAGAAGAGGCGGATATGAAGATAAAGATTGCAGAAAAACAACAAGAGATTGCTGACAAGGCCAATAGAACAAGGTAATATATATGGCTTTTGTATTAAGAGGAGAGGTAGAGATTGACGGACGTAAGGCCGCCATAACCTTGCGAGATGTTCAACAACAAGCCACAAAGACAGCAAATACATTTAAGCAATCCGATGTATCTGCCCAAAAACTAGGCAAGACGCTTGTTGGCCTTGGGCTCAATGCAAGCAAGGCTGGGACAGCCATTGGGTCGTTGGCAAGGCTTGGTGCTGGTGGAATCTTTGGGTATGCAGTTATCGGCTCAATGAACAAGTTTGGCGAGGCAGTTAAGCAGGCATCCACAGATTATTATGAATCACAAAAGTCTTTAGCCTCTGCCTTTGAAACATCTTTCAAAAGCACAAGCATTGAACAAGCAAGGGCTGGGGTAGAAAAAACCCAAGATACAATCGAATCTTTACGAGGAAAGATTACTCAATTAGGGGCTATGAGCGGAGTTCTTAAAGCTCTTGAGAAATTTACTGGAATTAGTTTTGGAGTTGGAGATACAGAAAGAGCCTTGGCACAAGCACAAAATCAACTACTGATTCAAGAGGAGATTGTTAAATTAAAACAAGAGGAATTAAAGAAAACCGAAGGAATACAAGCCGAGACAAGATCAATCGTTCTTCAATCTAAAATAAACCAAGAAAACTTAAAGGCAGAGGCTGAAATATACGGAATGCAAGACTTGGGAGTAAAACTTGCAAAACAAGAAATTCAACAAGCCAATGCTCTTTACAATGAAAATAGTGCAATCCTCAATCTGTTGATTGAGACAAATAGGGAAGAAAGCAATAAAGAGGCAATTAAAGAAAGACAGATTAAAAAGGCAGAACTAGAATTTAACATACTAAAAGGAAATGTTAATCTTCAAAAAGAAGAGGCAAAACTTCAAGACAAGCAATCTAAACAAGCTCAACAAGCTGGGGCTGGATTACTAGGTGCAAGCACAGCCGGGCAACAAGCTCTTGGCACAGCAAGAAAACAAAGATCAAGACAACTCAAGAGCGAGGATTTCAAGACACAAGAGCAAGTATTCACAAAAATGCGTGATGAAGAAAATAAAACAAGGTCAAAACAAGGACTCCCACCAGTTACACGGCAAGATATGATGAATCGAGTGGCTCAACAACAAGCGGCCGGCGAGATGCCCTCTCTAGCGAATAAACTAACAGCCGGAGCTACCGGGGCAAATCCAGAGCAATTAGCAAGAGAAGGTGCTGGCGGAAAAGACTCAACAGGGGCACTTATTCAAGCCGTGCAATCCCTAGTAGATGTAATGAAATCTGGAACTGTGGTAAAATAATATGGCAAGCGAAATTATCGGTTCGGCAATAGGAGCAACCAGCACCTCAAAGGTTTTGCAGAGGCAAAACTTTTCTAAAGAACCCAATGGCCTAGAGACAATCATTGAGGCTTACGCCATTAAGACCTCAAACAGAGACACGATTGTTCCAGAGAAGAACACGCTTCATTCTACATTTTCATCCTCTACAAAGAAATACTCAAGAATGGCCGTGGAATCCGTTGCAACCGATGAACAAGACGGAGGAATCACCTCGATGCTTGTTACCTTCGTAGGGCTAACGACATCGACTGGGTTGCCACCACCTATCGTAAGGCTTATCCCCACGGCTGGTGAGGGAGTGTACGGCCCTCCATTGGTTATTGAAGCAGAGTATGTAACCGATGTAAGCGAAACAGAGTTTATGGCTGGTCAGTTGGCACAGAATAATGGCCTACAACAAGCCTCTCTATTCACTCAAACAATAAAAATGCCGGAATCTATCAATGGAACCGCGATGCCCAGAGACCCAAGATCGGCTTTCTTCTCGTCTGGTACTGGGCTTATAGCTCAATATAGTGGCTACTGCGTTTTGTCTAAATCGTGTGAAAGGCGTGGATTGTTTCTTGTAGCAAGAGATACATTCCACGAAGTTCAGCAAATCGCCACAGTTACATAGAGAATTAAATGAGGGAGAATCAACTCAATGAATTGCAGGGTGTATCAATCCTAACTAAAGAGTTTTACAATAAACTTATAAGAAGGATTGAATGCACAAAGCCCTTGGCTGGTTCTGGGATTGCAATATCAGAAAAAGAAAATGGAATTGAAGTATCTATTAGCGGGGCTAGTGGTGGTAGTGTAGCGGGGTATTCAGCAATCACTCTCAATGTTTGCTCCAATGGAGTTCCATCTACTATTGTAGTTTTTGGCAAGGCGTAGGATTGACATAAGGAAACACTTAAATGAGTCAAAGTTTAGACATCTACATTGACACAACTAATGGAAACCTAGTGGCCGCAGGGTCGGCTAGGAATGGTACGCTACCCACGCTTACCCGCAACGATTCTTACAATTTACGAGTTCGGCTACAAGAAAGGGATTCCTCTGGGTTGCTTCGTGATTTAGATACAACTGGTTCTTCGGTTAAGCTGGGCATTGGTGGAATTGATGCCGACCCAACGGACGGACAATTTAAGCTGGTTCTCAATAGCGTAACATCAAACGCCATCTCTTTTAACGCAACAACCACTCAAGTCTATAACGCTATTTCTGCAATAGCTAGTTCTGGTGTTGGTGTAACGACCTATGGTAACGAGGCGTATGCCTACTTAATCACTTCGGCAACGGCGAACACGGCTATGTCGTTTGGTGGTTCTGCTTTTACCCTTTTCCCCACTAGCTCAGTTCTTGTAAGTACTCGCAGATTCCCAGCGTCCTCTGTTGCCGCACAGCAAGTCATTCGGTTGGTTCGCAACCCAGCCGTCTATTCAGACACATTCGTTGCCTCACCTACCGCCGGAGTTGTCTCTCTTACAAAACTTCAAGACGGTTCTTCTACGCAAAATGAAACCTATAATCTGGCAATCGGCTCGGATGCAGAGGGTGGTTCAGTTGTTCTTAACTATGGAGCTAATTCAACAACCGCAGTACCGATAGGCTCAAATGCAACCAGCTTTACAGAAGCCTTGAGCGCGGTAACTGGAATTGGTAGTGGGAATATAAGCGTAGATATTGGAAACAATGCTGGTAACTATTCTATTTCTTTTGTTCGTGCCCTTGGCTCAACCAATATCACTACTGCCCTAACCCTAGATGCAAGCGGGGTTATCTTTGGAAACTTCTTGCAGACAACCTGCACCCTAGCAACCGCCGAGCTAGATGAGTTATTCGCCGAGGCTGGATCAGACACCATATCGCCAAAACTTGAGGTTGAGTTAACGCAAGGAGGAACACCCAAAACAGTTCTTCAAACTGATGTCACGGTTCGTAGGGATTTATTGACCAGCGGTAGTGCCGTTCCCGCCTCACAATCTAGCTATCTTACCTCCGCCGAGAGCTATGCCGCCTTTGTTCGCAACTCAACGACTGGCGTAAATTCAACGGCTAGAGGGCTTGCTGATTCTTCTGCCGTAACCTCTGTTAATTTCGGGGCAAGAACGCTCAACAATAATGCTGGAACACAAGTAGTTTCTTACGGAACTGGATTGGCTTTTGCTAACACTCCTATGGGATTCTATGGGATAACTGTTACTGCCCAGCCCGCAAACATAAATGTGGTATCCGGATTAATCAATCTTGGTCTATTTGCAAACGGTGCGACTTATGGAGTGCTTCCGCAATCTCCAAGAACAGTTACGACTCTTACCTCGGTCACCTTTGGAACGCTTGCTGCCAACGATCAGCATTATCGAGATGTTGTTGTGACCGGTGCGGAAGTAAATGATATTGTTTTGGTGGGCTTACCATCTGCAATTTCGGCGGGTGCAATTATTCAAGGAGTGGTTTATAAGGCGAATACAGTTTGCTTATCTTGCGTAAATGCAGATAGCGTTGCTAGGGATGTGAACACGGCCACCTATCGCATCACGGTGATTGGGTATTGAAGATTAGTTGATCGTCCCAAGAAATCCTAATGTCATTTCTATTCCCCAAATCATTCCCATTTTGTGTTCCGCTAGAGGAAGAAACGCAA
>Ga0209299_1001850_pt1 | contig 11548 bp, 8 predicted proteins | sample S_140806_MF_Meta_FD_187326 | JGI IMG/M metagenome (GOLD analysis project Ga0209299, IMG submission 187326) | Freshwater microbial communities from Lake Simoncouche, Canada to study carbon cycling - S_140806_MF_MetaG (SPAdes) (version 2) | ecosystem: Environmental > Aquatic > Freshwater > Lake ...
GGAGAAAATTTAGGATTTTTACCAGGAGATATGAAGGACAAAATTGATCCTTATCTTATACCTCTTTACGATTCTCTTTATGAGCTTCTAGGATATGACAAAATTCAAAGAAAAATAGAAGAGGGTATAATTGAGATTGCACCACTTGCTTTTATGAGAGGAAGAACACTAAAAGATTCATTTGTCATATTAGATGAAGCTCAGAATGCAACGTTTACTCAAATAAAAATGTTCCTAACTAGACTTGGAAATAATTCAACAATGGTAATAAACGGCGATCCATCGCAAGTAGATTTAGCAAAATCAAAAGAATCCGGACTTTATGAAACCACAAAAATTCTTAAAGATATTAAAGAAATTAAAACCATAAACTTTGATCATAATGATGTTATGAGACATCCTTTAGTTTCTAAAATCGTTAAGGCTTATGATGATTATGAAAAAAAAGAGCCGAATGGTAAAAGTTAATTTAGTTATTGAACATAAGAGCTGGAAATCTAGATACCCCAAAGTAAATTTGTTTCTTAAAAAAAGTATTAAAAAAATTTTATTATCTATATTTCCATCTAGGGTAATGGCCTGTGAAATATCCATTCTTCTAACGGGCACAAAAAATATGAAAAATCTTAATAAAAAATTTAGGAAAATTAATAAGGATACAGACGTATTATCTTTTCCCGCGGAGGATAAAAATTTTTTTAAAAAGGATCTTAAATTAAAGAAAAAGGTTTACCTTGGAGATATCGCGCTAAGTTATCAGTATATTGAAGCGATTATTAAAAAAGAAAATATAAACTTTGATGATTATTTTAAAAAAATGTTAATTCATGGCGTTTTACATCTTATTGGCTATGAGCATGATTCATTTAAAAAATATAAAAAAATGAATCTGTTAGAGCAAAAAATTATTAGAAATATTTAAAAATAAGGATGTCAAAAAAAAATATTTTTTTTATATACACTTTTTTATTATTATTAGGCTCTTTATCTAGCTTTTCTTTGCCACCTTATAATCTTATTTTTGTAAATTTTATTACTTACTCTCTGTTTTTATATCTAATAGTTTTATTTAAAGAAAAAAAAGCAAAAATATCTAATTTCTTTTTTTTAGGCTTTGCTTTTGGTTATGGATATTTTGCAAGTAGCCTTTATTGGGTTTCGCACTCATTAACTTTTGACAAACAACTAACTTTTTTAATTCCTGTGGCCATTTTAGGTTTACCCATTTTATTAGCTATCTTTTATGGGGCTGCAGTTATTGCAATTCATTCTTTGATAAAAAAAGATTATATTTTTTTATTAATATTTTCTATTTCCTTATCAACATTTGAACATTTACGAGGAATATTATTTACAGGATTTTCTTGGAATCTAATATCTTATTCATGGAGTTTTTCACTTGAGAATATTCAAGTGTTAAAATTCATTGGCACATATACTTTCAATTTTTTTAGCATTCTTATCTTTTCAATTTACTTTAATTCTTTATGGCCTGTTCAGTTTAAAAAAATACTAATCAATTCTGTTTTTTTATTTATTGTTTTAATTTCTAATTATTTATTTGGAAAAATTATAATAAAAAATACAGAGTTTAATCAGTACAACGACATTAAAATAAAAATAGTTCAGCCTAATATTGATATCGCCAAAACTTGGGGCACTGAAAACGAGAATAGAAATTTAATTTCTTTAATCAATCTAAGCAAAGTAAACAAAGATGAAAAAACTTTAATTGTTTGGCCTGAGGGGATGATCCAGCAAACTAATCCTAAAGATCTGTATAAATATAAAGAATACTTTAATAAAAATTTTTCTAAAAATCATTTAGTTGTTGTTGGTATAACCAATCCAAGTATTTCAGGTAATAAAATTAATTTTTATAACTCCTTAGTCGTTCTTAACAATAATGCTGAAGTTGTTAATGTTTATAACAAGATTAAACTTGTGCCATTTGGAGAATTTATTCCTTTTGAAAATTTATTAGCAAAGTGGGGATTAAAAAAAATTACGTTTGGATATAGTTCTTTCTCTTCAGGGTCTGAGAGAAAAGAGATTAGAGTATTTAACAATTTATCTTTCCTGCCTTTGCTTTGTTATGAAATAATTTATTCTGGTGATCTTAAACGCGATTCTAAAGATTATAATTTCATAATAAACATTTCGGAGGACGGTTGGTTTGGAGACTCAATCGGTCCTCATCAACATTTAACCCAAGCAGTCTTTAGAGCAGTAGAGCAAGGTGTTCCAATTGTAAGATCAACTAATAAAGGTATGTCCGCTTATATTTCTCCAAATGGAAAAATTATAAATTCTTTAGAATTAAACAAATCAGGTTTTATTGATCTAAAGTTATTCTTTTTAAAAGGAAAAACCTTGTTTTCTTTATTAGAAAACTACATTTTTTATTTTACAATCTTCTTAAGTATTATATTCGTTATTGCTCTTAGAAAATTTAATAAAAATGGCTAAACAAGATTACATATTTACTAGTGAATCAGTGTCTGAAGGGCATCCCGATAAAGTTTGCGATATTATATCGGACTCGGTGCTCGATTTATATTTATCTAAATTTCCAGAAAGTAGAGTTGCTTGTGAGACTTTAGTTACCACAAATACGGTTGTGATTGCTGGTGAAGTAAGGGGTCCAGAGATAAACACCGATGAAATTGAAAAATTAATTAGATCTAGAGTTAAAGACATTGGTTATGAGCAAGAAGGTTTTCATTGGAAAAATTTAAAATTTACAAACTACCTTCATAGTCAATCGCAAGACATAGCTGTAGGTGTTGATTCAAGCGGTAATAAAGATGAAGGCGCAGGCGATCAAGGAATTATGTTTGGTTATGCTTGCACAGAGACAAAAGATCTTATGCCAGCACCGATAAGCTATTCTCATAAAGTTTTACAATTAATGTCAGAGGCAAGAAAATCTGGAAAAGAAAAATTTTTAAGACCCGATTCAAAAAGTCAATTTTCAGTTATTTATGAAAAAGGAAAACCGAAAGGAATTTCTTCAATAGTTGTTTCAACACAACATGAAGAAAATATTGATCAAGAAAAAGTTAAAGAAATCGTTCGTCCCTACGTTTTATCAGTCATTCCAAAAGGTTGGATGTGTGATGAGAAACATTTTTATGTTAATCCGACGGGTAGATTTGTTATTGGTGGACCAGATGGAGACTCAGGATTAACGGGTCGAAAAATTATTGTTGATACTTACGGCGGAGCAGCACCTCATGGCGGCGGAGCATTTTCAGGAAAAGATCCGACAAAAGTGGATCGATCAGCAGCTTACGTTGCAAGATATTTGGCAAAAAATATTGTAGCTGCAGGCGTTGCAGAAAAATGTTTAATACAATTATCCTATGCAATTGGAGTGTCACAACCTCTTTCAATTTACATCGATTTATTTGATGACGAAGATAATAAGTCAAAAAAAATTGAAGAAATCATCTCTAAAAATTTTAATTTAAGTCCAAGAGGTATTCGTGAGTTATTAAAACTTAACAAACCAATTTATCAAAAAACAGCAGCTTATGGACATTTTGGTAGACAACCAGAAGACAATGGTTCTTTTAGTTGGGAAAAAACTGATTTAATTAAATATTTTCAATCAAAAGTATAATTTGATCGACGACAAAAAAAAGATTTTTTTTGGAAGATCAAAATCAAGAGCCTTATCTAAAAGCAAAAAGTTTTTTTATGAAAATCACAAAAAAGATTTTTTAGTCAATTTTGAAGAAATAAAACTAGTTAAAAATAAAGATTTTATTTTAGAAATAGGATTTGGTTTAGGTGAAAATATATTATTTCAAGCAACCACTTATCCAAATGATTATTTTATTGGGGTGGATCCTTTTATTAATGGTGTCGCTAATGTTGTGCAAAAAGCTAAAGAATTAAACTTAAATAATATTTCAATACTAGATGTACCGGTACAAAAAGTCATAGATAATTTTATAGATAATTTTTTTTCAAAAGTCTTTGTCTTATTTCCTGATCCATGGATGAAAAATAAGCAAAAAAAAAGAAGATTACTAAATTATTTATTTTTAGAAAAAATTTTAAAAAAAATGAAAATTAAATCAACATTAATCTTTGTAACAGATGATCAGAATTATTTTAATTATGTGGTAAAAGAGATTTCTTTATTAAAGAAAAAAAATGATACGTTTGAATATAGTTTGAGCAATAGACATCCCATAGTTGATACAAAATACTCAAATAAGGCCAATAAATTAAAAAAAGATATTTATTTTTTAAATCTTGATAAGTTAAAAAATGTAGCGTAGATTAAGGGAAATTATTGAAAGTACATGATGGGCTTAGGCCCATTTTTTTTTACAGGAAACAAAACTAATGTTAAATAACAGAGTTGATACAGTAGAGCTGATCAGGATAGTTGACGCTGTAGCAAATGAAAAATCGATTGATAAAGAGCTTGTTCTTACTTCTATGGAAGAAGCCATTGAGAAAGCTGCACGAACTCGTTACGGGCAAGAGAATAACATTTATGTTTCTATCAATAGAGCTAATGGCCAAATTGAATTAGGTCGAAGATTAAAAGTTGTAGAGAATCCATCCAACAGTCAAAACGAAATTAGTTTAAAAGACGCTAAAAAAATTAAAAGCGATATAGCGCTGGATCAAGAAATTTTAGAACCTCTACCACCAGTTGATTTTGGCAGAATAGCTGCTCAAGCTGCAAAACAAGTTATCACTACAAAAGTGAGAGATGCAGAAAGAGAAAAACAATATAACGAATTTAAAGATAAGATCGGAGAAGTTCTTAGCGGAATAGTTAAGAGAATAGAATTTGGAAATATCATTGTTGATTTACAAAAAGCAGAATCAATTATCAAAAGAGATGAATTAATTCCAAGAGAAAACATAAAAGTAGGCGACCGAATTAAAGCTTATTGTTACGAAGTTAAAAAAGAAGCTAAAGGTCCACAAATATTTTTATCAAGAGCGCATCCTCAATTTATGGCGAAATTATTCAAACTCGAGGTGCCAGAGATTTATGAAGGCACAATTGAAATTAAATCAGTAGCAAGAGATCCAGGAAGTAGAGCAAAAATTTGTGTTACATCAAAAGACAAATCTATAGATCCAGTTGGAGCTTGTGTTGGCATGAGAGGAAGCAGAGTGCAAGCGGTGGTAAATGAATTACAAGGAGAAAAAATTGACATCATTCATTGGTCTGAAGATCCTGCAACACTTGTGATCAATGCTTTAGCACCTGCAGAAGTTCAAAAAGTAGTTCTAGATGAAGCTACAAAAAGAATTGAAGTCGTTATTGATGAAAATAATCTTAGCAAAGCGATTGGAAGAAGAGGACAAAACGTAAGACTTGCTTCTAAGTTAATGAATTATGAAATTGATATTTTAACAGATCAAGAAGAAACAGAAAAAAGACAATCAGAATTTAAAATTAAAACAAAAAGATTTATTGAAAGTTTAGAAATTGATGAAATGATGGCTCAACTTTTGGTACTAGAAGGATTTTCTTCTATCAAGGAAATCGATGCCTCTCCTTTAGAAGAGATAACGAAAATTGATGGTTTCGATGCAGACACAGCAAAAGAATTAAAAGAAAGAGCTAAAGAATATTTAGAAACAGAATCTAAAGAAATATCAAATAGAGTTAAAGAGTTAGGTATTCAGGATGATCTTATGAATCATCCAGGACTATCACTTGGAATGTTGCTTACTCTAGGTGAAAAAAATATTAAAACTTTAGCAGATTTTGCAGACCTATCAGTTGATGAAATCTTAGGTGGTTACGATGAAGTTAAAGGAAAAAGAGTGGAATTTGAAGGAATATTGCAGAATTTCGATATCATAAGAGCTGAGGCTGAGCGCCTTATAATGAGCGCTAGAGAAAAAGTTTTTAACAAATAATAAACTCGCTTTTAGAAAAAACATGGACGTTAAAGACAAAAAGAAAAAACTTACATTAAAAAACTTTAGTGGTGGATCAGCAGCTGTTTCAAGCTACGCAAGAGGCGCTGGTAACAAATCAGTTTTAGTTGAAAAAAAGAAAAATAGATCGATAGATGCAACCTATTCCGTTGATAAAGCAAAAGCTTCTACGGCTCCCCAAGACGCTGTAAAACCAAAGACTTTAACTAAAGAAGATACCGCAAAAGCACAAAAATCAGCACAAGAGTGGGCAAGAAAGAAAATTCAAGAAGAACTTGAAATAGATAATAGTAAAAAATTAATTAAAAAAACTCACGGCAAAAAAAGAGAATATAAACTAACCTTATCTAAAGCGCTTACAGATGCGGATGAAGATGAGAAGACAAGAAGTTTAGCTTCATTTAAAAGAGCCAGAGAAAAAGAAAAAAAATTAATTCAAGATGGCGATGAATCAGGTGAAGTAAAAAAAGCTTCTAGAGAAATATCCGTACCTAATTTAATCACTATTCAAGAGCTTGCAAACAGAATGGCAGAAAAAGCAAGTTCAATTATTAAATTTTTATTTGAAAAGAATGTAAAAGTTACAATCAACCACACTATCGACAGAGATACAGCGGAGTACATCGTTGGCTCGTTTGGACATAAAGTTGTTAAAGATAATCAAATTGATGATGAATTATCAAAATTAAAAAAATCTAAAGAAGAAGAGGATACTTATTCTAGACCTCCAGTTGTAACTGTGATGGGGCATGTCGATCATGGTAAAACTTCATTACTAGATGCATTACGAGAAACAAATGTAGTTGCAACAGAGCATGGCGGAATTACGCAGCACATTGGTGCTTATCAAGTTTTCGCAGAAGACAATAAATGGATGACATTCATAGATACGCCAGGTCACGCGGCGTTTACTGAAATGAGAGCAAGAGGATCTAAAATTACTGATATCGTTGTTTTGGTTGTTGCTGCAAACGATGGAATTAAACCGCAAACGATTGAAGCGATACAACATGCAAAAGCTGCAAAAGTTCCAATCATAGTTGCGATTAACAAATGCGACATTCATGGCGTTGATAAACAAAAAGTTAGAAATCAACTATTAGAGCATGAACTTGTTGTTGAAGAATTAGGCGGAGACATTCAGTGCGTTGAAATATCTGCTTTAAAGAAAACTAATTTAGATAAATTAAAAGAAGCAATTATTTTGCAAGCAGAAATTTTAAATCACAAAACAAACCCAAATGTACCAGCGCAGGGAATAGTTATTGAATCAAAATTAGACAAAGGCAAGGGACCGGTATCTACAATTTTAATCACGAGAGGAACTTTAAAAAGAGGAGACTTTTTCGTAAGTGGTTTGCAGTGGGGAAAAATCAGAGCGATGAATAATTTTAGAGGAGAATTAGTTAATGAAGCAACACCTTCAATGCCAGTTGAGATTATTGGTTTAACGGGCGTGTCTGAAGCAGGTGATGATTTTTTAGTTTTAGATAGCGAGGCAAAAGCAAAAGAAATTAACGAACATAGAATTGAACAGGGTAGATCTAAAAAAACTAGCGGTCTTGTTAAGAAAAATGACATTTTTGGAGATGTTAATAAACAAAAAGAATTATCAATTATTATTAAAAGTGACGTGCATGGATCTGCAGAAGCTTTATCTAATGCGATATTAAAAATTCAACATGATGAAGTTAAACCAGTTATCGTTTTATCATCCGTTGGAGCCATTACAGAGACAGATGTATCTTTAGCAAAAGCTTCTAATGCTGTTTTAATTGGCTTTAATATTAAGCCTAATAAAGAAGCAAAAGATCTTGCAGTAAAATTAGGGGTGAACGTTTTATACTTTAATATTATTTATGAAGCGATTGAGCACATTACTAAAGCACTTTCAGGTTTATTGGCGCCAGAAATTAATGAGCAAGTATTAGGACAGTGTGAAATTTTACAAGTATTTAAATCTTCTAAAGCTGGAAAAGTCGCGGGTATTAAAGTGACCGAAGGAACCATCGTTAATAATTCTGATGTTAGAATTGTTAGAGACGGAAGTGTTGTTTACACTGGAAAAATTGCATCACTTTATAGAGAGAAAAATGAAGTGAAAGAAATTAAAGCCGGAATCGAAGGTGGAGTTGCTTTTAAAGATTTCTTAGATTTTAAAGAAAAAGATATTATCGAAGTATTTTCTGTAGTTCAAAGCGCGAGAACAATAAATTAATTAATCATGAATATTCATTTAAGCGATCAGCCTTTCACCCAAAGGCAGTTAAGAGTTGGCGAGCTATTAAAACAGCTACTTGGGAATCTGTTTTTAAAAGAAGAAGTAGCTTTGCCAAATATTAATACCAGAGTAATTACGGTTTCAGAGGTTAGAATGAGCCCAGATTTAAAACATGCAAAAGTTTTTTTTATGCCGCTTGGAGGTAAAAATTCAGAATTTATTTTGCAATCTCTTATCAATCATAGTGGTTTAATTAAAAAAGAAATGTCTCGAAGCTGGAAAAATAAATTTCTTCCAAATCTTCATTTCGTATTAGATGAATCTTTTGATTATGCAGAAAAAATTGAAAAATTAATTATTAAGACGCACGAAAATGATTGATGGTTGGATAAACTTAAACAAACCAAAAGGTTTTAGCTCAGCATATTGTTTAAACGTCATAAAGAGTAAATTTAAAAAAATTAAAATTGGTCATGCTGGAACTCTAGATCCATTAGCAGAAGGCGTTTTGCCTATTGCACTAGGCGAAGCAACAAAGACTGTTTCTTTAATACATTTGCTATTTAAAAGTTATTTATTTGAAATCCAGTGGGGATCAGAGACGGATACCTTAGATTTAGAAGGAAAAGTTATAAACAGTAATGAGATTTATCCAGACAAAGGAGAAGTTCAAAATATTTTAAAAAAATTTATCGGTTATCAAATGCAAATACCGCCAAAATTTTCTGCAGTAAAAATTAATGGCAAAAGATCTTATGAACTTGCGAGAAATAATTTAGCATTTGATATAGATGAGAGAAAAGTTTTTATAAAAAATATTAGATTGTTAAAACATGAAAATAACAAAAGTCTTTTTTATATAAAATGTGGAACAGGAACTTACATTCGAAGTCTAGCAAGAGACATTGCAAAATCCTTTGGCGGATTTGCCCACGTCACTAAATTGGTTAGAACTCGATATGGAAATTTTAGAATTAAGAACTCAAATAGCCTTGAAAAATTAATAGAAAAAGAAAGTACTGCTAATTTTTTAAAATATGTGCTTGATATTCAGAGTGCTTTAATACATATACCTAGCATTAAATTAAATGATGAAAGAATTAATTTAATAAAGAATGGAATGAAGGTTAGTTTGGTTAATGAATTTGGAAAGGTTAGTTTAGACAATATTTACACAGCGGCTTTAGAAAAGCCACTTGCTCTCGGATACCTTAAGTCCGGTTTTTTTTATCCAAGGAGAGTATTTAATTAAAAAATGACAAAAAAAATTTTAAATAAAGAAAGTGTTTTTAAAGATTTAAAACTGCACGCTAAAGACGTTGGTTCTTCAGAAGTACAGATCGCAATTTTAACTGAGCGAATTAGATACTTAACTGAGCATTTTACAAAAAATAAAAAAGATAAGCATTCCTACACAGGATTAACGACATTGGTGAATAGAAGAAAAAAACTATTAGATTATCTCAGCAAAACAAACGCAACCAATTATAAAAAGATCTTAGAAAAGCTGAATATCAGAAAATAAATTTTAATGTTTAAAATAGTAAGAAAAGAGATTGTTTGGGGCGGTAAAAAATTATCTATCGAGTCAGGAAAAATTGCTCGTCAAGCTGATGGTGCAGTTATACTAACTTCAGGTGATACAGTTATATTAGCAACAGTTGTTGGCGCAAAGAAAGCAAAACCTGACATAGATTTTTTTCCTCTTACAGTAAATTATCAAGAAAAATATTACGCTTCAGGAAAAATTCCAGGCGGATATTTCAAAAGAGAAGCAAGACCAACTGAGAGCGAAACTTTAATATCAAGATTAATTGACAGACCAATCAGACCCTTATTTCCAGAAGGTTTTAGAAATGAAGTTCAAGTTCTACCAACAGTTCTTTCATACGAGAAAGATAATGATCCAGAAATATTATCTTTAATTGCAGCTTCAGCCGCATTAGCTATTTCAGGAATTCCATTTATGGGACCGGTTGCAGCTTCTAAAGTTGGCTACATTAATAACAGTTTTGTTTTAAACCCAACAAAAGAACAATTAAAAGATTCACAATTAGAGTTAGTGGTTGCAGGAACCAAAGATGCAGTTTTGATGGTGGAGTCTGAGGCTTCAGGATTAACTGAAAAAGTAATGTTAGATGCAGTTAAATTTGGTCATGAACAATTTGGACCAGTGATTAAAATGATAAATGAATTTGCTGCAGAATGCAAAAAAGAAACTTGGGTTGTAGAGACAAAAGATCTTAAAGATGTAAAAAATAATTTATTAAAAAATGTTAAAAATGATTTAGTAGCGGCATTTTCTGAACCAGATAAAAAGAAAAGAAGCGGATTAATTAATTTAGCAAAAGAAAAATCATTAGCGCTTTATACAGATTCAGAAGAATTTAGCACAATGGACGTTGAATCTCAGTTTAAAGATATCGAAAAAGAAATCGTTAGAACAAAAATTCTTAAAGAAAAGAAAAGAATTGATGGCAGAGGACTTGCGGATATTAGGCCAATTAAGTGCGAAGTGGGTGTGCTACCTAGAACTCACGGTTCAGCTTTATTTACAAGAGGTGAAACGCAAGCAATTGTTGTTACAACACTTGGAACTTCAGAAGATGAACAAAGAATTGAAAGCTTAGATGGATTACAAAGATCTAGATTTATGTTGCACTATAACTTCCCTCCATTCTCAGTTGGAGAAGTTGGTAGAGTTGGAACAGGAAGACGTGAAATTGGTCATGGTAAATTAGCGTGGCGTGCTGTTAATTCAATTTTACCTAAAAAAGAAGAATTCCCTTACACATTTAGAATTGTTTCAGAAATTACAGAGTCAAACGGTTCATCATCTATGGCAACTGTTTGTGGAGCATCTCTTGCGCTAATGGATGCCGGAGTTCCAATTAAAAAGCCAGTTGCAGGAATTGCAATGGGTTTAATTAAAGAAGGAGCGGATTACTCGGTTCTATCTGATATCTTAGGAGATGAGGATCATTTAGGAGATATGGATTTTAAAGTTGCAGGAACTGAAGATGGAATTACTTCATTACAAATGGATATTAAAATTACAGGAATTACATTTGAGATTATGGATAAAGCATTGTCACAAGCAAAAGATGGTAGAATTCATATCTTAGGTGAGATGAACAAAGCGCTTAAAACTTCAAGAAAAGATTTATCAAAACACACTCCAAAAATGGAAAAAGTAACTGTCGATAAAAAAGATATCGCAGCCATCATTGGAAAAGGTGGAGTGACAATAAGAGAGATCGTTGAATTATCAGGCGCTAAAGTTGATATTAGTGATGATGGAATTGTAACTATCGCTGCTCCAGATGAAGCTTCAAGAAACAAAGCTTTAGAAATGGTAAAAAGTATTATTGCAAAAGCAGAAGTTGGAAAAATTTACACAGG
>Ga0209299_1001851_pt1 | contig 11547 bp, 16 predicted proteins | sample S_140806_MF_Meta_FD_187326 | JGI IMG/M metagenome (GOLD analysis project Ga0209299, IMG submission 187326) | Freshwater microbial communities from Lake Simoncouche, Canada to study carbon cycling - S_140806_MF_MetaG (SPAdes) (version 2) | ecosystem: Environmental > Aquatic > Freshwater > Lake ...
AAGAATTCACTCGGGCAATGCCTGATGAATATAAACTTGATGATAGTATTGATACCTTCACTGCTTATAAGATGTATGTTGCATCTAAACCCTGGGTGTGCGATAATTATCTTCGCCGTCCAGAACGTAAACCTGATTGGATTTAATTATGAGAAGTGATTTTTTGTGGGTAGAACGATATGCCCCAAAGAAAATTGAAGATTGTATTTTACCTGAAAATATCAAGAAAACATTTCAGGATTTTGTAAATAAGGGAGAAATACCAAATTTACTACTTGCTGGTCCTCCTGGAATTGGTAAGACAACAGTAGCAAAAGCATTATGCAATGAACTGGGAGTAGATTTTTATGTTATCAACGGATCTGACGAAGGACGATTTTTGGACACGGTACGGAACCAAGCAAAGAACTTTGCTTCGACCGTATCACTTCAAACAACTGGTAAACATAAAGTCATCATCATTGACGAATGTGATAACACAACCAACGATGTACAACTCCTTTTACGGGCTAATATTGAGACGTTTTATAACAACTGTCGATTTATCTTCACCTGTAACTATAAAAACAAAATTATTGAACCCCTCCATTCCCGTTGTGCCGTTGTGGACTTTGGAATCAAATCAAAAGATAAACCAAAAATCGCAGCAAAGTTCTTTGAACGTCTCAAAACGATTCTGGATCAAGAAAAAATTGAAGCAGATGATAAGGTTCTCGTTCAATTAATTAATAAGCACTTTCCAGATTGGAGAAGAGTCCTAAATGAATGTCAACGTTATTCTGTATCTGGTAGTATTGATTCTGCCATTCTTGCTACTTTCTCTGACGTTAAAGTAAATGATCTCATTAAATATCTCAAAGAAAAGAACTTTCCAGAAGTTCGTAAATGGGTTGTTGCCAATCTTGATAATGATGCCAGTAGTATTCTTCGTATGGTGTATGATGCTTTATATGAACATCTGGATGGTCCCAGTATCGCTGCTTGTGTACTTGTTGTGGCAAAGTATCAGTACCAATCGGTTTTTGTAGCAGATCAAGAGATAAATCTTCTCGCAGCACTAACTGAAATCATGGTGGAGTGTACATTTAAATGAAATTTAATTATCAAGACCTTAAAGAAGGTAGAGTTAAAACCACTCCACAAAATGTTCAGGAAGCAAATGAAAATCTTTTTCATGCTAAGTGGAATCTTCCAGAAGCAGCAAAGCATTGTGGAATGACCAATAAAGAAATGAAACTAACTTTTTTTGAATACTTGAAGTATCACAAACCTGATTATGAAAATTGAATTAAAAGATTGGTTGAACTCTATTAATCAAACAAAGATCAACATAATGGACACTAATCCAGATAGTGTAAGTGATTATGTACCTTATGTTATCAATAGATGCTTATCTGGACATATTGATTGTTTAATGTATGTTAATGAAATGAATAATTTCTGCTCATTAGATAAAAAACTTCAATATGATTTTTTTATAAATATTATCAGGAAAAAGAAGAGATTCTCTCCTTGGTTAAAACAAGAAAAAGTCAAAGACCTTGAAGTAGTTAAATCTTATTATAGATATAATAATGAAAAGGCAGAACAGGCTTTGAAAATTTTATCAAAAGAACAAATCAACTTTATTAAATCAAAACTTGAAATTGGAGGATACAATGAGTATAGTAAATGAACCTGAAGTAAAATGGTCTCCAGACCAAATGGTTGAGGTAATCTTAAATGAACCTGATGATTTTTTAAAAGTTCGTGAAACTTTGACACGTATTGGAGTTGCTTCACGTAAGGAAAAGAAAATCTATCAATCTTGTCACATTCTGCATAAGCAAGGTAGATATTATCTCGTACACTTTAAAGAATTGTTTGCCCTTGACGGCAAACATGCTAATCTAACTATTAATGATGTTCAACGTCGCAATCGCATCACTCAATTGCTTGCAGATTGGGGTTTGATTTCGGTAGTAACTCCTGAAAAAATTCAAGATATTGCTCCATTGAATCAAATCAAAGTTCTTTCCTATAAGGACAAAGGAGATTGGATTTTGGAAACCAAGTACAATATTGGTGCCAAAAAGAAACGCACAGAAGAGGAAACCGAATAAAAAGTTTGTGCCTTTAAAATAAAACAATAAATATTATTGACTATTGTTGCCGCAAGGGGAAAGGATGACTCAGACCATCCACTTCCCCCTTTTTTATGGCTTGTCAAACAAAAATTTGTATGATAGGATAAATTGATACAAATAATAGGAGAAACATGTCTGTTAAAATTGTCATTCTAAAATCTCTAGAAGATGTAATTGCAGAAGTCAAAGAGATGGTATCTGGAGATAATGTAGTTGGATATATTCTTGAAAATCCTTATGTTGTAAGTTTTTTTGAAGAAACTTCAATTGAAGGTTCACGAGTTAGATTTTATCCTTATGCACCATTATCCAAAGACACTTCAATTCCCATTCCTTGTGATTGGGTAGTATCAATTGTAGAACCAATTGATGAAATTAAAAATTCCTATATCGAGAAAATAAATGGAAAATCTTAAAGTACTAGTAACTAAGCAAAATTTAATCCTAGTGACAGAAATTATAGAAGTAGAATCTGAACTAGGAGAACCAGATTGTAAACTTATTAATCCATGTGAACTTTTTAAGAACACTGAGGGTGAATATGAAATGAAAATCTGGCCAGATTTTACAGACCAAAAGGAGTTAAAAATTCATTCTGACTCTATTTTTACAATTGTTGACCCTTCTGCTGATCAAATTGAACTGTATCTAAAAACAATTAAATGAAGTTTTACACAAATGTTGTCCTTGTAGGAAATGAAATCCTTTCTAGAGGGTTTGATAATGGCAAGTCCTTTCAGACCAGAGAAGAATTCTATCCAACTCTATATGTTCAATCTAGCAAGAAAAGTGAATATAAAACATTAGACGGACAATATGTAAGTGAAATAAAACCGGGAACTATCAAAGATACTCGTAATTTCATTGACAAATATGAGTCAATTGACAATTTTAAAATCTATGGAAATACCAGATATGTAAACCAATACATATCTGAAAATTACCCAGAAGAACAAATTGTCTTTGATATTAATAAAATTAAACTGATTACAATTGATATTGAGGTTGCTTCTGAGCATGGGTTTCCTGATGTAAAAAGTTGTAGTGAAGAGATTCTCACAATTTCAATCCAGAATTATTCTAATAAGAATATTATAACTTGGGGTGTAAAACCATTTAATAATACAAATCCAAAGGTTAAGTATGTTCAATGTAAAGATGAATTTGACCTATTGGACAACTTTATTGCATTTTGGGAATATGATTCTCCAGAAGTAATTACAGGATGGAACTGTGAATTTTATGATATTCCATACATTTATGGAAGATTGCAAAAAGTTCTTGGCACTAAGGTAGCAAAGAAAATATCTCCTTGGGGAATTGTAACTGAAGATGAGGTTGTGATAAATGGTAGACACAATACTCGTTGTCAAATTGCTGGAATCACAGTTTTAGACTATCTTGATTTGTATAAGAAATTTACATATACAAATCAAGAATCTTATAGATTGGATCATATTGCTCAGGTAGAACTTGGTCAGAATAAACTTGATCACTCGGAATTTGATACCTTTAAAGAGTTTTACACTAAAGATTGGCAGAAATTTGTAGAATATAACATCGTTGACGTAGAACTTGTTGACCGATTAGAAGAAAAGATGAAGTTGATTGAGCTTGCTATTACCATGGCATATGACTCAAAGGGCAACTATAATGATGTCTTCTATCAGGTAAGAATGTGGGATTCCATCATTTATAATTATCTGAAAAAAAGGAATATTGTAATTCCTTTTAAGGTTCAAAATACTAAAAATGAAAAATATGCTGGGGCATATGTAAAAGATCCTATTGTTGGTAGACATGATTGGGTGGTGTCATTTGACCTTAACAGTCTATATCCTCACTTAATTATGCAGTACAACATAAGTCCTGAAACTTTAGTAGATGATAAGTTCCCCAATATTTCTGTAGATAAAGTTCTTAATAAACAGGTTCAACTTCCAGAGAATTTTCAATACACGGTCTGTCCAAATGGATCCATGTATAGAAAGGATGTCCGAGGATTCCTACCAGAATTAATGGACAAGATCTATAAAGATAGAACAGTTTATAAGAAGAAGATGCTTGCTGCTCAACAGCAGTATGAGAAGACTCCTACCAAAGAATTGGAAAGAGAGATCTCTAGATGTAAAAATATTCAAATGGCCAGAAAGATTCAATTAAACTCTGCTTATGGTGCTGTTGGAAATGAGTACTTTAGGTATTATAAATTAGAAAATGCTGAAGCAGTTACTCTTTCTGGTCAAGTTTCAATCCGTTGGATTGAAAACCGAATGAATACTTATCTTAATAAAATTTTAAAGACAAGTGATGTAGATTATGTGATTGCAGTTGATACCGATTCCATTTATCTTAATTTGGGACCTTTAGTTGAAATTGTATATAAGGGAAAAGATAAAACTACTGAAGATATTGTTTCATTTCTTGATAAGATCTGTAAGGTAGAATTTGAAAATTATATTGAAAAATGCTACCAAGAACTGGCAGATTATCTGAATGCCTATGATCAGAAGATGAAAATGAAACGAGAGAATATTGCAGACCGTGGCATCTGGACTGCAAAAAAACGTTATATCTTGAATGTTTGGGATAGTGAAGGTGTTCGTTATGAACATGCAAAACTAAAGATGATGGGAATTGAAGCAGTTAAATCTTCAACACCTGCATCTTGTAGAGCAAATATTAAGGAAGCACTTTCAATTATCATGAATAAAACAGAAGATGATCTGATTCAATTTGTAGATGGTTTCAGAAAACAATTTAACAATCTTTCTCCAGAAGAGATATCATTTCCAAGATCTGTAAATGAGATTAATAAGTATAAATGTAATCAAACAATTTATTCAAAGGGAACTCCGATTCATTGTAGAGGAGCACTTTTGTATAATTATTACATCAAACAAAAAGGATTGGACAATAAATATCCGATTATTAATACTGGAGAGAAGATTAAATTTTGTTATTTGAAAAAGGCAAACCCAATTCGAGAAAATGTAATTTCATTCATTCAACAGTTCCCAAAGGAATTGGGACTTAATAAATATATTGATTATGATTTGCAGTTCGAAAAAAGTTTTATTGAACCTTTAAAATCTATTATTAATACTATTGGATGGAATTTTGAAAAAACCGCAAACTTAAATATATTTTTTATATGATAGATCTTAAACTTACTCCTAATGAACTTAAGACAATTTTAAAATCATTAAAAAATTCTGATGAAAGAGAATTGTATAATAAATTTTGGAGACTTCAATTTAATGGAAAACTGATAAAAAAGGAGAAAAATGAATGGATTTCTTAAAAGACATTGTAAAGGAGATTGGTGGAGAGTATACCCAACTGGCATCAAATATTGATGAGACCGAAACTTATGTGGATACGGGTTCGTACATTTTTAATGCTCTTGTCAGTGGGAGTATCTTTGGTGGGGTTTCTGGCAACAAAATTACTGCAATTGCAGGTGAAAGTAGTACTGGGAAAACTTTCTTTAGTTTGGCAGTGGTCAAGAATTTCCTTGATAATAATCCTACTGGATATTGTCTGTATTTTGATACTGAAGCTGCGATCACAAGATCCCTATTGGAGAGTAGAGGAGTTGACACAACTCGTGTGGTTGTGGTCAATGTTGTCACCGTAGAAGATTTTCGTGGTAAGGCACTGAAGGCAGTTGATCTTTATTTGAAGAAACCTGAAGCAGAGCGCAGTCCTTGTATGTTTGTGTTAGACTCTTTGGGAATGCTTTCCACAAGTAAAGAGATTAATGATGCTTTGAATGATAAAGAAGTAAGGGATATGACCAAATCTCAATTGATTAAGGGTGCATTCCGTATGCTTACCTTGAAACTTGGTCAGGCAAAAATTCCTATGATTGTAACTAATCATACCTATGATGTAATTGGTGCATATGTTCCTACTAAAGAAATGGGAGGTGGTAGCGGTCTTAAATATGCCGCTTCTACTATTGTTCATCTCAGCAAAAAGAAAGAAAAGGATGGAACGGAAGTCATTGGAAACATTATCAAGGCAAAGACTGCTAAGTCGCGTCTAAGTAAAGAAAATCAAGATGTTGAAATCCGTTTGTTCTATGATGAACGTGGTCTGGATAGGTATTATGGTTTGCTTGAACTTGGAGAACTTGGTGGAATCTGGAAGAATGTTGCTGGTCGTTATGAGATAGATGGTAAAAAACTTTATGCAAAGGAAATACTAAAAAATCCAGAGAAGTATTTTACTCCAGAAGTGATGCAGGCACTTGACGAAACCGCAAGAAAAGAATTTAGTTATGGTGCATGAAAAACATTCGCATCATAAAAACTGGAGTTAATGTATCAAAGATACTAGAACAACTCAAACAATATCCAGAGGATTGGGGATCACAAAAAAATGTTCAAGACTCTGAACAATTAGATCCTACAGAATACACTGTAACTGTGGATGTATTGCAACTTATAATGGGTGGAGTCAGCAAAGAAGGTGAGTATGTTGGAAATACTGAAATCTGCATTCAAACTCCAGCATATACTAAACATACGGAGATTCTCAATTACTTGGGAAAGTATTTTAAGAAACTTCGTCGTTGTGGATTTCTGGCACTTCCTGTTGGTGAAATTGTAGGTTCTCATATTGATGAAGGTACTTATTATCTTACAAAAGATAGATATCACCTTTCCATTCAGGGGAAATACGAGTATACTGTTGGTGATGAAACGGTGATTATTGAACCAGGAACTCTCTTTTGGTTCAATAATAAACTTCCTCATAAGGCAGTGAATATTGGAGATAATGTTAGAATTACTTTTGTATTTGATGTACCGCATCATAAGAAAAACCTATAGATAAAATAATGGAAAGACTTGAGCATACGATTCTCCGAAACCTTGTATATAATGAAGATTATTCCAGAAAAGTTATACCTTTTATACAACCAGAATATTTTGAGCAAAGGTCTGAAAAAATAATCTTTGAGGAAATCGTTAAGTTTATTGTCAAATATAATTCTGCGATTACTAGAGAAGCACTTGGTATTGAGATTGAGAACAGGACTGATTTAACCGAATCTGAAGTTAAAGATATTCGTGAGGTGTGTGAAACACTGAATGATTCAGTAGTTGAGAAGCAATGGTTGCTAGATACTACTGAGAAGTGGTGTCGTGATCGTGCCATTTATCTGGCACTTATGGAGTCAATTCATATTGCCGATGGAAATAATGAAAAAAAGAATAGGGACGCAATTCCTAGCATTCTTTCCGATGCCTTAGCAGTATCGTTTGATAATAATATTGGACACGACTACCTTCAAAATTATCAGGAACGTTATGAATTCTATCACCGTAAAGAAGATAAGATCGAATTTGATCTGGAATATTTCAACAAAATCACGAAAGGTGGTTTACCTACTAAGACTCTCAATATTGCTCTCGCTGGTTGCGTTCATCCAGAAACTAGAGTTAAAATTAGATTTAGGAAACGTAGTGCCATTTAGATTTTTTTGATTTACATCTTTGAACTATTCCCCCAACTGTAATATTATTTTTTAATGCTGCATCAGTAATAGAATTGTAAATGTTTATTCCATCACTAACTTTTTTTCTTCTTGGTGATGGTTTATTTGTTTTTATTCCTTTATTTGGACTATCTATTGGTGATCCAAAAATGTATCCTTTTTCTAAATAAAAATCAATATCTTTTGGATTTACTCTTATAAAAGTAGTGTCTCCTGGTCTATGCATAACTTTTTTACCTTTATGTGATTTTCCACCAAGAGATGCCCATTCTTTGTGAAGTTCTTTATTATTTTTATATTGATGAAATCCTAATCCAAGTTCTGCTTGCCTTTTTCCTCCAATTTTTCCTCCTTTAGATGCTTGGGTTCTTCTTATCTCTTTTGGGATATAAAACTTTTTTCTTAAAAATTGAGCAGACCACAAATCATTTACATTATGATTTATTTTCCACAACAAATAATGAACTATGAAATGTTCCCTTTCTGTTAAGTATGAAAAATTTTCTTCATTATCATCACCTCCAGAATGTTTTGGTATAATGTGGTGTTTATGTAAACCACTTTTTTCCTTATACTCTAATTTTCTTTTACATCCTTCTTCTATTATGCTATGATGTATTTGATTAAACATTTTACTCCCTGCTAATACTACTATTTATACAAAATGTGGATTGAAAAAGAAACGTCAATTGCTGAAATAAAAACATTACTTGATAATGGATATGAAGTGGAGGTTGATTCTCCCGATGGATATGTTCCTGTTAATTTTTTTATTAATAAGGGGATGTATGAAGAATATGAATTGCTTATGATGGGGGGTAATAAAGTTAGTTGTAATGAGTCCCATTTGTTTGAAACTACTGAAGGTTGGATTTCCGCTAAAGAAATGGAACAATCTAACTTAATATACAAATTGATTACTAACGAGGGTATTAAAATTGGTCGGGTTTATAAAAATAATAAACAAATACCTATTGTAGATATTAATGTAAATCATCCAAATCATAGATATTACACTAATGGAGTTTCCTCTCACAATACTGGTGTTGGAAAATCTCTGTTTATGTGCCATGTTGCTAGTTCCGCGATGCTTCAGGGTAGGAACGTCCTCTACATCACTCTTGAGATGGCGGAAGAGAGAATTGCAGAAAGAATTGATGCAAACCTTCTCAATGTCCCGATTCAGCAATTGGTTGATCTTCCACGCTCAACATTTCAAACAAAAGTAAATAGTGTTGCGAAGAAAACACAAGGTTCTCTTGTAATTAAAGAGTATCCTACTGCTTCGGCACATTCTGGACATTTCAAGGCACTTCTGAATGAACTTGCTCTTAAAAAATCATTTCGACCTGATATTATTTTCATCGACTACCTTAATATTTGTGCTTCCAGCAGGCATAAGGCAAATGGGTCTGCAAATTCTTATTCTTATATTAAATCAATCGCAGAAGAGCTTCGTGGGTTGGCAGTGGAATTTAGTGTTCCAATTGTTTCCGCTACACAGACTACTCGTAGTGGTTATGGCAACTCTGATGTTGAACTTACTGATACTAGTGAGTCCTTTGGTCTCCCTGCTACTGCTGATCTTATGTTTGCCCTTATTTCAACGGAAGAGTTAGAAGGACTAGGGCAGATTATGGTCAAACAACTGAAGAATCGTTATAATGATCCAACAGTCTTTAAACGTTTTGTGGTTGGTATTGATCGTGCAAAGATGAGACTTTATGATGTTGAACAATCAGCACAACAAGATATACTTGACAATGGCAAAGAAGAAGAGTATACTTATGAAGAAAACAAACCTAAAAAATCATTCGAAGGATTTAAGTTTTAAATATGGCAACTATCGATTCTAAAAAATATATTGAGTTCGTTCGTGAAACAACTAGTCCGGCAAGTAGTAAGTATTTGAATCTTGTTGAGCGTTTGAATGAACTGGAAGGGCAGGGTGCAGATGTTCCTCGTCTTATGACGGCTGCATTTGGTATGAGTGCCGAAGCAGGTGAATTTACTGAAGTCGTCAAAAAGATTTTCCTTCAGGGTAAACCTTATACTGAAGATAATATCTTTCATATGAAGCGTGAACTTGGAGATTTGTGTTGGTATCTTGCACAAGCATGTATGGCACTGGATATTACATTTGAGGAAGTCCTTGAAATGAACTATCAGAAACTGAGTGCTCGTTATCCAGAGGGAACGTTTGATGTATATCGCTCAGAAAACCGTGTTCAGGGCGATTTGTAATAAATATTTCAAAAAATATGTCTATTCTTGGAAAAAGAACGGGAAGACCAATAAGTAGAATTCAATTTAATTCAATTCTCAAAAAATTTATAGTTTTCTTAAAAAGAGAACTAAGTTTGACTATTGATATTCCTTATATACTCATTGATGATCCCGATTTTTCAAAGAAAAATAAAGCATTTGGTATGATGAATAGTGATGGCATTGTTTACATCAGTATTATTAATCGCCATCCATTAGACATCTTAAGAACCGTTGCTCATGAGGTTGTTCATTACAAACAATCTATTAAACGTGTTGCAATGAACCCAAATCCTGGCAGTCCTTCAGAAAATGAAGCAAATGCAAAAGCAGGAGAAATTATGAGGAAGTATGGAAAACTTCATCCAGAATTATTTGATCTAATTTCTATTAGGTGATTTAATTCTTTTATTGGGGCGTTCGTATAACGGTTATTACTCTGGATTTGCATTCCAGCAATAAGGATTCAATTTCCTTACGCTCCATTCTATTATAAGTGGACGATTTTTAAACTGGCACAAGGTGTCATGACAGATCCAGCATTGTGGATTATTATACTGGCATGTCCACAAAACCTCAAATGAAAAACACACACCTCGAACATCCTGAAGATTCCATTCTGACTGGAGATCTATCAGTACTGGATTGGTTTGTGACTCCTGGACACCTTTCTGTAAAGATTGATGGTGCTCCTGCAATTGTGTGGGGAACAAATCCTGCTACTGGAAAGTTTTTTGTTGGGACCAAATCCGTTTTTAATAAAATAAAAATCAAAATCAATCATTCACATGAAGAGATTGGTGTGAATCATGAAGGTAGAGTCGCAGACATTCTTCATGTTTGCTTTGATTGGTTACCTCGCACGGAATGCATCTATCAAGGCGATTTTATTGGATTTGGTGGACTTTCTGAATATACTCCCAATATCATCACTTACAAGTTTCCTGAGGTAGTTTCCCAAAACATTATCATCGCACCTCATACTTGCTATTATGCCGAAAATGATCTTCGTGATGCTGTGGCAATGCCTGATCGTGCAATCTGGTATGATACTGAGTCAGTCAAGTTTGTGAAACCTGAAGCATACATTCTGCACCGTCAAGATTCATTCTATGATGTTGAGAAGATCTGTAAGTTTGCCCGTCAGATGGCACAAACTGCCATCTTCGTTCGTGGTAAACAACTGGTAGAATTGAAGAAAGCAATCAATGCTTGTATTCGTGAGGATCGTGACATTCAAGATGATGCCTTTTATTGTGATGTAAATCTCATTCGTTTGTGGAAACTTGTCAAGTCAATTAAAGAAGACTGCTTGTTTCTATGCCGGAACAATGGACCAGAGGCATATATTGGGAGCGATCAAATTGATGCTGAAGGTTATGTGATGACCAATGACTATGGTATGTTCAAACTAGTCAACCGTGAGGTGTTCTCTCATGCCAATTTCACAATGCAAAAGAACTGGTAGTCATAAATATAAGTATATTTTATTGTTTATGAGTATTTTGAATACGGAAAATTGGAATAGGAAATGAAAAGTTTTTCGAAATTTATAACCGAAGCAACCAGCAGAGCAGTTCAACAGGCGACTCGTATGGGTCTTGTCACGGATAACCATGGTGGGTGGTATAATAGAGCGACAGGAGAATT
>Ga0209299_1001852_pt1 | contig 11545 bp, 12 predicted proteins | sample S_140806_MF_Meta_FD_187326 | JGI IMG/M metagenome (GOLD analysis project Ga0209299, IMG submission 187326) | Freshwater microbial communities from Lake Simoncouche, Canada to study carbon cycling - S_140806_MF_MetaG (SPAdes) (version 2) | ecosystem: Environmental > Aquatic > Freshwater > Lake ...
CGCGCCGGTAGGGCAGTTCGAGGATCTGGCCCAGCATCTGGAAGCAGGCCAGCGTTTCTTCGAGGGTGCCCCGGGCCCGCACCAGCTGCAGCCCCCGAGATGGGTTGCTGGCGCCGAGATCCAGGCTGGTGGGTTGGCTGGCGCTACTGGAGGGCCCGCTCGCTCCGTTGGGGGCTTCCGGCGCGGTCGCCAGGTCGCGGCCTGTGCCGACGACGATCGCGCTTTGCGGCACCTCTGGGTCGGTGGCTCCCTCTCCCACGGCCAGCAGCCGCAGGGGCAGCGGCGGCCGCGGCCGTGGCAGGGGGGAGCCGGCATCGAGGCGGCTGCCGATCGCCAGGTCCGGCACATTGGCGCTAGCCAGCACCCAGTGTTCGTTTGCCGCCAGCGCCGGCGGCCTGGCCCCGGCGGGGGCATCCACGGCCCGCACGGCGCCACGCAGGCGCTCCAACCGTCTCTGCCAGCTGTTCGGATCGAAGCTCGGGGCTCCGGCGTGGGCGCTGTCCCGCAGCTGCAGCAGGGCATGGAGTTCGGCGGTCCACACCTGATCGGCGCACCAACTCCGCAGGCCCGGTTCGCTCTGGAGGAGCTCCAGCATCACCCCATCCGGGATGCTGGCCGCCTGCAGGGGCGTGGCGGCGCTCACCGCTTCGCAGCCCTCGGCCCGGAGCAGAGAGGCCAGCCCGATGATCGATCCCGCCCCCAGCCGTTCCACCGTGAATGGCCGGCCATCGCGCTCCCCGAGCAGGCGAGCCTCGCCCTCGAGCAGCACCAGGATCCGGTCACCGACGCTGTCGCCGGGGCTGACCATCTCCCCCTCGCGGAACCGCACCAGGCTCACGCTCTGCTCGAGGCGCCGGCTACCTTGGCTGGAGAGGGTATTGAAGGGAACGATCGTTGCGATCGCCTCGGGAGATCCCTGCAGAGAAGCGGTCATGCCGTGCGGTGGGTGGCCAGCAGGAGCGCCACTTCCTCGTCGACCCATTCGTCGAAGAGTTCGCGGGCCATGCGATCGCGCATCTCCGTGTCAAAGCTCGCTGAGCGTAGCGATTCAAGCCGCACAACCAACCACCATTGTTCGATGCGAAGCGGAGGCTGCAGCTGGCCGGGTCGGCTGGTGCGCAGCAACTCGGCCAGGGCTGGATGGGCCTGCAGGATGGGCACCGGCCCCACCACGCCCCGGGTGGAGCGCTCCGGACCCTGGGAATAGCCGGCCGCCAGTTCGGCGAAGTCGGCCTCCCCCTCGGCGATGCGGAGGTAGAGCTCCCGGGCCAGGGCGGCATCCTCAACGCGGAGCAGGCTGTAGATCACCTGGTCGAGCTGGTTCTTGCGGGCCAGGAAGCGCTGCTCGGCGCGGTGGGAGAAGTGCTCTTCGCAGTGGCGATTGATCCTGCGGGGCAGTTCCGCCTGCCAGAGGGCATCGGCTTCCTGGAGCCCGTGGCTCTTCAGGTGCTGGATCACCGCTTCGGTGGAGCCCAGCCGGTTGGCGGCCCCCCAGCCTTGGCGACTCTCCATGCTCTCCTGTTCGCTGAGGCTCACATCAGCCACGGCAGCGGCGATCACGCTCTGGCGCAGCAGGGGAATCAGCAGGCCATGGCGGGTCAGGGCGCTCCAAAGGTCGGGCGGGATGGCGGGCAGGCGCACGTGGCCGGTGCTCGGATCCCCGCTGGGACTCAGGGATGCCACCGAAGCACCGCTGGAGGGTTGGGGTGCGTGGGTCAAGGCTGGCGGCAGCCACGGATGGATCAAGCCATCTTGCCGGGGCGTGGGCGCTTAGGCAGTCTCCTGGGCTGCTTCGCCAGGCGGTCAGCCCGCGCTGGGGCCTGGGGCCGGTGCGGCCAGTAGGGCCCGCAGACCCGCCTCATCGAGCACGGCCACCCCGAGGCTTTCGGCCTTGGCCAGCTTGCTGCCCGCTTCTTCGCCGGCCACCACCCAGGTGGTTTTGCGGCTCACCGAACCGCTCACCTTGCCGCCGGCCACCTCGATCTGGGCCTGGGCCTGGCTGCGGGAGAGGTTGGGCAGGGTGCCGGTGAGCACGAAGGTCTGGCCCTCCAGGGGCCGCTCCCCCGCCGGTGTGGCGGCAGCCTGCCGCTCCCCCTCGCTGGCCGACAGGGAGAAGCCGAGGCCCTCCAGCTCCGCCAGCAGCGCCTGGTTGGCTGGCGTGGCGAACCACTGCTGCAGCGACTGGGCGATCTCGCCGCCGATCCCGAACACCGCGGTGATCAGCTCAGGGCTCTCCAGCGCCGCCGTAGCCAGATCGGTGGCACTCGGGAAGGCCCGGGCCAGGGCCTTGGCGTTCACCTCGCCGACGTGGTGGATGCCGAGGCCGTAGAGCTGGCGGTGCCAGGGCTGCCGCCGCGAGGCCTCCAGGGCCGCCACCAGGTTGGTGGCCGATTTCTCCCCCATCCGCTCCAGGCTGGCGAGCAGGGCTCCATCGAGCCGGTGCAGATCGGCGATCGAGCGCACCAGGCCCCGGTCCACAAGCTGCTCGATCAGCTTCGTGCCGAGCCCGTCGATGTCGAGGGCGCCCTTGCTCACCCAGTGGCGCAGGGAGCCCCGCAGGATCGCCGGGCAGCTGCTGTTGACGCAGCGGGTGGCGGCCTCACCCTCTTCGCGCACCAGCTCCGAGCCGCATTCCGGGCAGGTGTGGGGCAGGGCCAGGCGCACTGCGCCGGCGGGCCGCAGCTCCGGCAGCACCCGCACCACTTCGGGGATGATTTCGCCGGCCTTGCGCACCACGATCGTGTCGCCGGCGTGCAGATCGAGCTCGGCGAGGCGGTCGGCGTTGTGGAGGGTGGCCCGGGCCACGCTGGTGCCGGCCAGGGGCACGGGCTCGAATTCGGCCACTGGAGTCACGGCACCGGTGCGGCCCACCTGGCAGGTGAGCCGCAGCAGGCGGCTGGGGGCCTCCTCGGCGGCATATTTGAGAGCAATGGCCCAGCGTGGGGCCTTCTGGGTGAAGCCGGCGCTGTCCTGGAGACGCAGGTCGTTGAGCTTCACCACCACGCCGTCGGTGGCGTAGGGAAGGGCCTTGCGGGCCTCCTCCCAGCGGGAGAAGAAGGCCTCCACCGCCGCCAGGTCGGCCAGGCGCTCCGCATTGGGATTCACCCGGAAGCCGGCGGCTTCCAGCCAGCGCAGGCATTCCCACTGGCTGCGGGGGGGAGGCGGATCGCCCGCTTCTGGTCCGTTCCGTGGGCCACGGCCATCGCGCTGGTCCAGTTCAGCGACGGCGCCGCTAGGCCCCTCGCGCCCGTCAGCGGCGTCCTGCAGGCCATCGGCCCCTTCGGGCAGGTGCAGTGTGTAGGCGAAGAAGTCGAGCCTTCGCGCCGCGACCACTTTCGGATCCAGCTGCCGCAGGGTGCCGGCGCAGGCGTTGCGGGGGTTGGCGAAGGTGGCCTCGCCTCGGGCGGTGCGCTCGGCGTTGATGGCGGCGAAGGTGGCATCGGGGATCAGGGCCTCGCCCCGCACCTCCACCCAGGCCGGCGGATTGGCCAGCTGCAGGCGCAACGGCACGCTCTGGATGGTGCGCACGTTGGCGGTGATCTCCTCGCCCCGCTCGCCGTCGCCCCGGGTGGCGGCCCGAACCAGCACGCCGTGCTCGTAGCTGAGGGCCAGGGCGTTGCCATCGATCTTCAGCTCCCCCACCATCGGCAGCGCCGGCAGCGGTTCCCCCGGTGCCGGGGTCCGATCCAGCACCTTGAGCAGGCGGCCATACCAGGCCTCCAGCTCCTCCAGGGAGAAGGCGTTGTCGAGGCTGAGCAGGCCAATGCGGTGCTCCACGCTGCCGAAGCCCTCAGCCGGCTGCCCCCCCACCCGCTGGGTCGGACTGTCGGGGCTGAGCAGCTCGGGGAAGGTGGCCTCCAGCTCCAGCAGTTCGCGGTAGAGCCGGTCGTAGACCGGGTCCTCCATCACGGGCGCATCGAGCACGTAGTAAGCGTGGGCGGCCCGTTGGAGCAGCTGATGCAGTTCGGCGGCCCGTTGGCGCTGGGCGCTGGTGGGCCCCTGGTGCGGAGCCGGCAAGCCGGCCGGATCAGGAGGAGCTGGGCTGGTCACTTCAGACGGCACTCCGGTTGGTGCTGTGGGGGTCGGCACTTGGCGGCCGCCCATCGCTTGGGCGGTGATCGACACGACCTTGCCACCATGGCGCTAACTGCTGCGATGTTGTCCCACAACGCGCCTCGCTCCCCGTCTGCGGATCGAGCGCAACCTGCAGCAACGCGGCACGACTGAAAGGTCGATGGAATCCCCCAGCGCCTAGGGGCCGCCATTGCGGTTCAAGGACTGGATCGTCTTTTGTGAGCGGGATGCAGGCCCGAAGCACGGATTTGCCGGACTACCCGAGCCGCCCTCAGATCGACGCGGCTCAGCTGCCGGTCTTCTGAATGCGGTCCACCCGCCAGGCCTCATCCGCCTTCACGAAGCTCGTTGCTTGTGTGAAGGGCGGCCCGCCTCGGTTCAAGGCGCTAGAGCCACGTCCAGCCGCTGTGCCGCCTCGTTGAGCCGCCGGTCGAAACTGGCCAGGCTGGCGCCAAGCCGCTGAACCAGTTCCAGATAGGTGGCGTCGTAGCTGGACAGACCCTGTGACCGGGCGATCGCCAGGATTCTCGGCTCTGACTCCTGCAGGGGGGTTGCGTCGGTCTCGATTGGCAGGGCCTGCAGACGAGCTCGGAACAGATCGCTGGCGCTGCTGGCGATCACACCGCGCCGCTCGGCCACCAGCAAGGCGTTGGCCACCTCCAGATGCCATAGGGCCGGCACCCACCAAGATTCGCTGCCGCAGTCGCTCAGCAGTTGACTCGCACGCTGCCCATCCTCAGGCTGTTGTCGCTCGAACGCCCAGGCCAGGGTCATGGAGGCATCGATCACCAGCATCCGCGCTGCCCTCCCCTCAACGCTGACTCTCTCCTAGCCATCCCGGCCGAGGCCGACCCGCTCACCGTCGCCCCTCGCTCACGAAGCTGGCCGCGTCGGCATCGGCGACACCTTGAATCCGTGGGAACGCCTGCATGGCGTGTACGGCAGCGTTGAGGCTATGGGCGGACTGGCCTCGATGGGGCACCAGGTCGGCAATCGGCTTCCCGCGCACGGTGATCGTGAACTGCTCGCCGTTCTCAACGGCCCGCAGCAGCCGGGAGAGCTGGGCCTTGGCCTCGAAGGCACCGATGCAGGAGTCCATGACAGAGGGGCGGTAGGGCTGCGGGCGGTAGAGCTGCGGAGCTCGATGGATGGGACCGATTGATCTGGTCTGTGACCTAGTTTAGTGAGGATGCGCTCAGTGAGCTAACAGCAGTCCATGGCTTCCCGTGCCGCCTTCTGGTAGCCGCTGGCGTGGTGCACCGCTTGGCAGCGCTGCCAGTTCAAGCAGGGCAGCTGCAGCCAGGCCAGCAACTCGGGCTTGCTGGGGTCGGTGGTTGGAGTCAGCCGGCGGCTGTCTTCTGAATCCGGTCCACCCGCCAGGCCTCATCCACCTTCACGAAGGTGAAGTCGAGCGGCAGCTCCTCCTTGCCGTCGGACTTGAGTTTCACCGTGAGGATCACCTGGTCGTCCTGCAGGCGGGGGCGGCCGGATTTGAGGTTGCGGAACTTGTTGAGCTGCAGGCCCGCCAGGAAGCGGATGAACTGCTGGCGGTTCACGTGGGAGCGGTAGTTCTTGGTGGTGAGCAGGTAGGCGCCATCCACCTGGCCGGAGGCCACCTGGGTGAAGAACTGCTTGATCAGGGGGTTGATGCCGCGGGCGCTGAGCACCAGCTTCACCGCCGAGATCGTCCAGTAGAGGAGGAGGGCGCCGGCGCCGGCAAACAGGGCCTTGCTGCCGATGCCGCGGGCCAGATCCCAGTCCATGGGGTGTCTCAGGGGTTGCGTGCAGGAGAGTCTGACCGACGACCCCGCCCGGCAGTGGCGATACTGCCCGGGCCCCGCTACCCGTGGGGCTCGCTCCGGCCACGCTTGCTGGCCGGCTCCCGTCCCGTCGGTGCCCCCGCCGTGCCCCTGGAACCCCTGCCGCCCCTGTTCCACCGGCTGAACCGCGAGTATTTCGAGGGCGTCCTGCTCCGCGAGGGCCGGCCCCTGGTGGATCTGCGCTGGAGTGACGGCCGCCTCACCCGCACCGCCGGCCTCTACCGCAGCGGCCGCCGCGCCGATGGCTCCGACCTCTGCGAGATCGTGCTCTCCCGGCCGCTGCTGGAGCCTCTGCCGCGCCAGGCCACCCTCAGCACCCTCTGCCACGAGATGATCCACGCCTGGATCGACCGGGTGCTGGGGGTGCGGGAGGTGCACGGCCCCCACTTCCGCGGCCGGATGGCGGCCATCAACGCCGCCCAGGCGGAGTTCGCGGTGAGCGTGCGCCATACCTATCCCGTGCCGGTGGAGGCCGCCCGCTGGATTGCCCGCTGCCCGCGCTGCGGTCACAGCGTCCCCTATCGCCGCCGCCGCAACGGCCTGGCCTGCCGGACCTGCTGCGAGCGCTTCCATGACGGGCGCTGGGATGCCAGTTGCCTGCTGGTGTTCGAGTCGGGGGCGGCCTGAAGGGCAACCGCTGGCGACCCCGGCGCCGTGCGCACCGCAGGCTCCCTTAGGGTCGGCCCAGTGCATGCCGGCCATGGCCACCTTTCTCTGGACCCTGGAGTGGGGTGGGGTCACGATCGCCTTGGTGGGGCTGAGCCGGGAGCGCTGGCTGGCGGGCCGCCGCCGGTAACCTGGCGTTATGGATGAGGCCTGGAATCGTTGGGATGGGTTGCCGGATGGCCGTCCCGAGCAAGCGTTTGATGACGATGCCCTGCGGCAGAACCGCCGCTCCGGATCGTTCCGGGAGCCGCCGGGCATCGCTTCCTCCCGGAATCGCGCCGCAGCTGCCCCCCGGGATGGCCGTCGCCCCGGGCGCGGCGTTCCTGAACCGCTCGAGCAACGCCTAGACCGCTGGGTGAGCCGGGGCCGTGAGCTGGTGGATGGCGTGGCTGGCGCCAGGCCCGGTTCGCGGATGGCCGGCCCCGAGGTTGCCGGGTTGGGCCATCGGGGTCTGGGGGCGGGAGGTCTCAATCCCGCCCGGCTAGGCCGCTGGGTGGAGGAGCGCTTCGACTGGCTGCTTGAGGACGACGCCGATGACGACTGGCGGGAGCCCTGGCAGGAGCCCGCCCGGGGCACCGGCCGCCGACCGGCCGGACCGGCCGCCGCTGGCTCTGTTGAGGCCCGTCGGCCGGAGCGCCCGAGCGATCCTTGGGCCGCTCCCCCGCCTGGCTCCCCCTCCCCGCGGCGGAGCGACAACCCCCAGCCGCGCCCTTCCGGGGCCTCCGTGGCCTCGGAGCGCCGCAGCCTGGAGGCGGTCTCCCGTCGTTCATCCCGGATCGGCACGCCCGGCTCCTCCCCGACGCCCCCATCCGGGGATACCAGTCTCAGACCCGTGGCAGGCCCGCCACCGCCCTCTGGCGGGGGCGTGAGCCTCAGGTCTCTTTCCGGTCCTGCCCCGGAGCCCACCGCCGAGCGCTATCCCGCCGCCGCCCGACCTGCGGTTGCCGCTCCTCAGCGCAAGCCCCCGGTGGCGACTCCCGCGGAAGCTTCTGCGGCCGCCCCTGACGGGCCGGAGGCCTGGCCCGATGACGACGCCTTCACCCTGCAGCGCTGGCAACGCACCCCCCCCTCCCCGGGTCCCGCGCCCACGGCGGCGGATCCTCTGGTGGTGCCTGCGGCTGCCCCGGGACGGCCCCTGCCCCGCTCCACCCGGCGCCGCTAGGAGGCTGCCGAACCAGAGCGGGAACCCCAGCCCACTCAAGCCCTGCCCAGGAGCCTGTGCCCACTCAGGGGGGAGCCGGCCAGGAGTGTCAGATGCCTCTTGGGATGCTGGTCGTCCCTGGGCAGGCGGTCGAAGCTGCTGCCTGCAGCCCATCGGACGGTCCCCGTCTCTCCAGCGCCTGGCGGGGTGGCTTCGCATCTTTCGCGCAACGCAGACGGGTGCCAGCCCGGGGGGCAGCGGAGCCGTGGCAGCTCCTGCAAGGCGCAGGCCCAGCCACGGGTCCTGCGGCCTCACCGTTCAGCGGATTCGCCGTATCCGGCCCGAGCGCCGGGACCTACGGCCCGATCCGATCTCCCTACGGTGCAGGGGTCAGCAGGCGGCGACGATGACCATCCAATCCCCAAGCCGACCGACGAATCGCGGCATCAGCAACTTGGTGGTGGTGGGCTTCCCCACGGTGGCCGAGGCCGAGCAGGTGCGGCGCGAGCTGGTGGAGCTCCAGAAGGAGGCTATGGTTGCCTTGGAGGATGCGGTGGTGGTGGAGCACGACGCCGAGGTGCGGGTGCATCTGCACCAGGCTCTCAACCTCACCGCCGCCGGTGCAGTGGGGGGTGGCTTCTGGGGCACCCTGGTGGGTCTGCTCTTCCTCAATCCGCTGCTTGGGGCGGCCCTAGGGGCCGGGGTGGGGGCGGCCTCAGGGGCCCTGAGTGACCTCGGCCTCAACGACGGCTTCCTGCGGGAGATTGGCGACACCCTGCCGACTGGCGGTGCCGCCCTCTGCGTGCTGCTGCGGGAATCGGCGCCCGATCGGGTGATTGAGCGCCTGCGGGCCCATGCGCCTCAGGCTCGCCTGCTGCGCACCAACCTCAGCCATGTGGATGAGGATCGTCTGCGCCATCTCCTGGAGCGTGTGAGCGGGCAGGCTGAGGCAAGCCCGAAGGCCTGAGGGCTGGCCGCACCTGGAAGCTGCAGCCCCGTTCCCGCAGTTCCCTGTTCACCGGTTGCACCAGATCCCCGGGGATCTCGTCGGCCATCTCCTCCGCTGAGGTCACGATGTCGGGGGCTCCCTGCTGCAGGGCGGCCAGGAGGTCGGCCCAGAGGCCCACCAGGGTGCGCTCCTGCTGCGGGATCACGCCCTGGCCTTCGAGATGGGGGGCGCATCCCTGCCGGTTCCAAAGGGCCTGGCGGTGCTGGCCGGAATGTTGGCGCTGGGCCAGGCCGGTCTCCAGGGCGGCGGGGCTGGGATCGCCATCGGCCAGGCGAAGGCCTGCAGCCACCAGCAGTTTGCCGGTGTGCACGGCGGAGATCCCGTAGACCCGGCCGAGGTCCGTGAGGCTCAGCCACTCGGCAGAGAGCGGGGCGTTGCCCGCTGGGGCGGCCCGGTGGGTGCGGCGGCTGCTGGTGGGAGGTGCCGGAGAGCGGCCGTTCGGGGCCCGAACGGGGGTGGAGGGGGCGCGGCGCGGTGTGGCCATGGTTGGACAGATGGGTACGCGAATGCTGGCCAGACCACGAAAGGCGTCAATCCGTCAAGTGGAAACGCCAACGCGCCGTTACCAAGTTGATGAATTGGTGTGAATCGAGGTTGTCGCGGGCCCTAGCCACCGTTCCAGGGCGGGGGAGAACACCTCTCGGATCACGGTGAGCTCGCGGCCCTGGCGGAAGAAGCGGTAGTGGCGGCTCCAGAAGGGCCCGGGGCACCCGAAGCGGTGTTCCAGCCAGGGGGCCTGCACCTGGCCTAGGCCGTCCACCTCCCGGAACAGCTCGGTGCGTCCCTCCGTGAGGCTGCGCCAGATCGGCTGACGGCGATCCCGCAGATGGGATTCCGCCGCGCTGCGGTTCCACCAGCTCTCGGCCCAACCCAGGGTGAGGTCGCCGCACGACAGCCAAACCTGCCGCCGCATCAGGGGCTCCTCCAGTTCCGCCACCTCCGCTGGCACGAGAGGGTCGCCCTCCGGTTCCGGAGCCATGGCGATCAGGTCTACCTCCAGGGGCTGGCCGGTGAGCAGTTGCAGGTGGCGGGTGGGGCTGCCATCCCCCAGCAGCAGCAGTTTCCAGGCCCCGCTCAGCTGCTGTCCTGCCCGGGCCGCCAGCACATCGGCCATGGGGGCCTGCCAGAGGGAAGCGGGTGAGGCAAGGAGGCAGCCAGGGGGGTCGGAAGGCGGCTCGGGCTGGCGGCTCCATTCCGTGGCGGCCCGGGTTTCGGGAGCGGCGTCGGGGCCAGGGTTGAGGGTTGGACCGGCGGACTCAACCACCGCTGCCGATCGCGATGCGACGCACATCCCCGTCGTGGTCGATCTGCACGCTGTCGCCATCGGTGGAACGCAGCCGCCAGCCGCTGTTGCCGATCGTTTCACCCACCGACACCGTGCTGGTGCTGCCGCCCATCTGGAAGATGGCGGAGCCCACCTTGCCAGGGGCACCCACCACCCCCACGAGCAGGGGTAGGGGCCCGGGCGCTGGGCTGCGGCGCACCGGTGCGGCCGCGGCGGCCAGCTTCGGGCTCACCGGCACCCGCAGAATCGGCGCGCTCCGCTGGGGCCGGGGCAATTCGCCCAGCTGCTCGATCCAGGCTTCCTGGGGGGGCGGCGGCGGCAGGTCGTTGTCAACGGGCCTGGCTGCCTGGCTGTAAGGCTGGGCCTGCCCGGCGGTCTGAGGGGCGCTGGCCTGGTTGGTCATGCCGGTGGGCGGAGCCAGGGCCGGGGCCGGTGGGGTGGCGGGCGCCTGGGCGGCGGGCCCGAAATTGCGCAGCCGCTCCACCAGCAGGAGGCTGCGTTCCTGTTGGAGGGATTCCTGGAAACGATTCCACTGGCTCAGGGCCAGCACCCCGCTGGAGGCGCTCACCAGGCCGGCGGCGGCAAACGCCCCGATCAGGATCAGGGGCTGTTGGTGGGCCGTGAGGGTCGTCAGGGTTGCCTGGAGGCCCCGCTGCGGTGTCGTCGGGTTGATCGTCGCCATGTCGCCGAGGGCCGGGCTGGTTGCGGCGGGCCTGAAGGCATCAGGCTGGGGGCTGGCCTGGGGCCGGCGGGCTCGCTTCCAGCGGGGGGATTTGGCGGCCGGAACCGCGGCGGGGCTCGGGTTGGATCCCCCTTCTGCCGATGCCGGAGCGGGCAGGGCGTCGCGGTCGCTCCGTTCGGCGTCGTCGTTGGGCAGGTCGATGGTGTCCACCGGATCGAAGATCCGGTTCATCAGCTTCTCGGCCTGGAGGTCCCAATAGGCCCGGGAAGTCGGGATTCCCCGCGGTGCGTCCACCTGCCCCTCAGCCGATCCCATGGGGCAATGTAGCGGGATTGGCCCGGCGTTGATTCAGTTCCAGCCAGAGCAGCAGGGCGGTCACATCGGCCGGACTCACCCCTGGAACCCGGGAGGCCTGGCCGAGGGTCGTGGGCCGCACGATATTGAGCTTCTCGCGGGCCTCGGTGGAGAGGGTGGCGATGCCGCCGTAGTCGAGGTCTGGGGGCAGGGGGCGCCCCTGGGAGCGCCGCACCTGCTCGATCTGCTGCTGCTGGCGGGCCAGGTAGCCGCTGTACTTGATATCGATCTCGGCTGCCTCCCGCACGGGCCCGGGTAGGTCGGCTGGAGCCAGGCCGTGGCGCACCAGATCGCTGCTGTGGAAGCCGGGCCGCCGCAGCAGGTCGGCCAGGGTGATCGAGCCCTTGATCGCCGCGCCGGTTTCCGCTTCCACCGCCGCCGCCGCCGGATCGCTGACCTTGAGGCGCACGGTGTCGAGCCGGCGGGCTTCGGCGCTGATCGCCGCCTGCTTGGCCTCGAAGAGCTGCCAGCGGCGCCCATCGATCAGCCCCAGCTCCCGGCCGAGCGGCGTAAG
>Ga0209299_1001858_pt1 | contig 11538 bp, 10 predicted proteins | sample S_140806_MF_Meta_FD_187326 | JGI IMG/M metagenome (GOLD analysis project Ga0209299, IMG submission 187326) | Freshwater microbial communities from Lake Simoncouche, Canada to study carbon cycling - S_140806_MF_MetaG (SPAdes) (version 2) | ecosystem: Environmental > Aquatic > Freshwater > Lake ...
CAACCGATCCACCATCAGCCCGTAGGACCAGAAACTGCCCAGGGGTAAAATTCCGGTCAGGCCAGCCGCCGCCACCAGATAGGCCCCCGTGGTGGCGGGCATGCGGCTGCCCAGTCCGCCAAGCTCTGTGATGTCCTGACAATTGGTGGTGGAGATGACACTGCCCACACTCATGAATAGCAGGGCCTTGGCCAGGCCGTGGGCCAGCAATAGCAGCAAAGCCATAATGGGCTGTTGCAGGGCAATGGCAATAAACACCAAGCCAAGGATTGAACTGGTGCCATAGGAAAAGGCCCGTTTAAGATCGATCTGAGCGATGGCCACCAGGGCGCCACCCACAGCGCTGATGGTGCCTACAACCAGCAAGCCATTCAGTGCCAGGGGCGAAAGCGCCAGCAGGGGCATGACCTTGATCAGCACCAGGGCTCCGCAGGTGACCACCACCGAATTGCGCAGGATCGAAGCGGGGTTAGGACCCTCCATGGCCTCATCCAGCCAGAGATGCATCGGAAACTGGGCACATTTACCCATGGGACCTGCGATCAACCCCAATCCCAACAGGTTGACCGCCAGGGGCGTGAGTGCACTGCTGGCCTGGGTGCGGGCAGCCCAGGCATAAAGATCGGTAAATTCGAGTGAGCCCGCCCAGGCAGATAGGGCTACCACAGCCATCAACAGCAGCACATCTCCCACCCGTTTGGTGAGAAAGGCATCGCGGGCAGCTGTGACAACCAGGGGTTGGGCGTACCAAAAGCCGACCAATAAATAGGTAGAAAGAGTGAGCATTTCCAGCAGAAAATAGCTCATAAAAAGATTGCTACTCATCACCACCCCCGCCATCGCCCCTTCAAAGAAGCCGACCAAGGCATAAAAACGAGCCAGGGACCATTCCTTGTCCATATAGCCAAGGGCAAACACCTGGCACAGGACACTCATCGTGGTCACCATTTCCAGGGCGGCCAGATTGGTGAAGGAAAGGTCGAATCCAATCCTCAGGTTCAGGTCGGCGATCTGGAACCAGGGCCATTCCAGTTGGCGGGGCCCAGTCCGCAGCACCTCCCTGATCACCAAGCTGCCGTGCACCAAGGCAACCACTGAAAGCAACAAATTCAGATAGGCAGCAGGCCTGGGGCCTTCACGTTTGATCCAGCCGGTGGCCCAGGGAAGGGACAGGAGCATGCCGCTAAACCCGTACAGCGGGATCAACCAAGCGGTCTGAATCGATAGGGGCAGAGCTTCAGGCAAAGGAAACGGCACTCGACTGGGTCCGACGGCAAGGGGGCTGGCGCTGGAATCTAGTCAGTAAGGAAAGCCCAACGCTCTGGGTCAGATCCTCGTCAGAAGCTGGCGTGCTGGGGCTCGGCCAGGGCCTCAGCAGTGGCGAAGGTGGCCAACCATTGCTGCAATTCCTGGCCATGGGCGGATTCCTCCTGCCAAAGGGCTGCAAAAAAAGCACGGTTATCAGAGTCGGCGATGGCTTCGCAGAAGCGCACGGCTTCGGCGTAATGCTCAATCAGATCGACCTCGAGTACCGCATCAAGACGCAGTAATCCCTCCAGATCGGGGGCGTGGCTGATGGGCTTGAGCTGGGAGGCCCCAGGAGCAAGTCCAAGTTGCAACATGCGTTGGACAATGCGCTCGGCATGTTGGAGCTCCTCCACCGTTTCGCGACGAAAACGGCCAGCCGCCTCAAGATCGCCCCATTGATCAGCCAGGCAAGCCTGGGTCATGTACTGCTGGACTGCGGAAAGTTCCAGACTCAGGGCGCGGCCCAGGTAACCCGAGACGCGCGGATGAACAGAGACCATGGAGCTCAGAGGCGACGGGGACCTTCGCTGGCGATCAATGCCGGCTCAACTTCAGAGTGGGGGCGGGCAATGATGTGGGCCGCTACGAGACCATCTCCGACCCGCTCGCAGGCATCTGCTCCGGCCCGCACTGCGGCGTTCACGGCACCGGTTTCACCGCGAACCATGACGGTGACGTAGCCACCACCAACGAATTCACGGGCCACCAGGGTGACTTCTGCCGACTTGGTCATGGCGTCAGCCGCCTCGATCGCCGGCACGAGACCGCGGGTTTCAATCATGCCGAGGGCAATGCCCTGCACTGAGGAGGCCATAGGAAAAGGGGTAATGGAAAACGGGGAACGGGTCGGGGTGCCGCCGCTGAGGGAAGACCCACCAGCGGCAGGCGGGCTGCCAGCCTTGAGAGCGCCAGCCTGCGACGGCTGGCCTGAGCCGTTGGCAGGGGCAGCTACCGAAGCCGCCTTGGCTGCTGTGGCAGCCAAGGCGGAGCTGCGGGATCGGCTGGAGCGTGAAGGAACCGATCGGGTCGCCCGTGGGGGGGCGCTGCGGTTGGTTGGCGAAGGCCCGCTGGTGGCCGCGGGCAAGGCACGGGAAGCGGGAGCTTCGTCCGCAACTGTTAGGTCTTTAACGGGTTGGACCTCCACGGTGACCCCATAGGCCATGACTGCAGCGGACTTGTCCTGGCTGGGCAAGAGCAGCGGATCGGCCGGCGTTGCCCCAGGGGGCTCGGAGGGGGCCTCCGGAACTGGGGGAGGCAGGTCGTAGGCAAGGGGCAGGGTCACCGGTTCGTCTTTGGCCACCGGAGCCTCCACCGGCTGGGCGGGTTTGGCCGCAGCGCGGGCGGAGCTACTGGCAACCCGTCGCCGGGCAGGGCTGCGGCCGGATCGTGGGGTGCTGTTGGCCATGGCAAGAAGGAAGGGTAAAAAGTGAAGAACCGAAAACAAGCCCAGGGGGGATCAAAGGAGGGGGCAACACTTACCCATCGGGTTCCCAGAAATCGATGATCCCGGCGACGGTCAGGTCGGTGAGGATGGCGGGATCGGGGCAGGCAAAACGGGCGGCACTGCCACTGGCGGTAAAAACCCAGTTTCCATCGGCGGCACCTACGGGATCCACCGCCACACTGAGCTTGCCCTTGGGGGTGCGCAGGATTCGCAGATTCATGTGACTCAGACCGTCGACCCGATGGGTGCAAACCAAGGAACCGGCCACCTGCATGATTTCCATCAGGCCTTACCCCCGTTCGCGGTCGCTGCTGCTGACGCCGGTGCGGCATTGCTGGCCAAGACCTTGGCAGCCTCCGGATCCCAATGGTCAATGATGCCGACGATGGTCAGGTCGCTGGGATAGGACTTGCTGCCAGCGGCCTCACGGGCCGCAGAGCTGCCGACGCAGATCACCCAATCGCCTGGCACACAGCCAACCGCATCCACGGCAACCTTCTGGGTACTGCCATCGAGAACAACCTGAAGATGTTTGTGTTCAAAATCAGGAATGCGATTGGTAGAGACGAGAGGCTTAACAACTTTACATATCAACATCTTAATGTCCTCCTACGGTGGTGAAGCTGATGGTTGAGCCTACTGCTTCCGCTGGCACATGGCGGTCCTGATCGCGAACAGTGAGCAGGGCATGCAATAAACCCTGGGAATAAAGATCACGATAGCGTTCTTCAATGGCTGCCTGCACCCGTTCGGCATGGCGAATCGCCCGTTCCCTGGCTCCAGGGACCGTACCGTGATAATCGAAGCGCACAACAACCGGAACGGGAAGTCCCCGGGAAACATTCAGTCCCCGGAAAATTTTGACACCCACATCGAGGTCAGGAGCACCTTCTTCAACCGTATCCATGTAGGCAAAGTAGGTGAGATTGCGCAGGTGTATTTCCTTGAAGCCGATGCCCACCCCAATGAATCTTTCAGCGTGGCCGACATCGGCGTAATGGCAATCATGATGGTATTGACGGACGTAATCTATCTGGGAGAAGTTATTGGCCAACAGACGGGCAATCAGTTTGACCATGCCCGGGTCGGGGGTGGAGGCGGCAGCTTCCTGGACGATGGCTTCGACTCGCTGCCAAGCCTGTTGGGCGCTGAGGTCACGGGTGGCCTGATAAACCGCCTCCGCATCCAGCCAACGATCGAGGCGGGTAGTGCCATCGAGGCCAGGCACATGGACCCTGAGGGCATCGGTATCGGTGTCGATGCCGAGTAAGAGCAGATCAACGGATGCCCCGCAACAGAAACTGTTCTCAACGGCCTCCTGAAAATCGCTAAGACGCTGCAGACCGCAAGCTGCCGCAGCGGCGTCGTCACTGCCATGGGCCGCACAGCCCTCATGGGCTGGATCGCGGGAACTGAAGTGATAGAGAACAACCTTCAAGTAGCGGGTGTCCTCATGGGCCGGATTGGGACGACCCTCCCGGTAACGCCTGTGCTCGGTCTTGACCCAGCGATTCACCGTATTTTCGACATCAAACAAAGCACCGGCATGGGGCCGCCGCCGCACCGAGCTGTAGGGCAGGCGCAGGGCGAAAGCGATGGCATGGGCCAGCCTTCCATCGGCGCAGGGGGTGACATCCAGCAGGTGGAAGCCACAAGAAAGCAGAAAGGCGTCGAAGGCTTCGGCGGCGGGACTGCCAGGACAGGCCCCAAGGGGATCCTGTTCGTAAAAAGCAGCGCTGGTTTGCTCGTAGGTTTCAAAAACGCACCAGGCAAACAGGGTGCGCATGTCCAACTGGGTGACCCAGGCCCGCTCCAGGATCGGCAGGGGCAGCTGATAACCGAGTTCTGCCTGGGCCACAGCTTGGGCCTGGTTGATGAAGTCGCTTTCGTGCTGCAGGGCGGAAAGCTTCTGCAGCACCGGCACGATGCGATCGAATGCCGCCTTCACCCTGGCGTCGTAGGCATGGAGAGCGGCATTGCGGGCGCCATCACTGAGGGGATGGAGTCCACCGGAACGGCTGGAAGCCAGCGGCGCTGAGCCAGCAATGGGGATAGGGCCAGCCGGCGGCCTAAGCAGTTGGCCGTTACTTGGTGCTGGTGCAGCGGTGGGTAAAGGGGTAGCGGTGGGTAGAGGGGCAGTTGTAGGTAAAGGGGCAGTTGTGGGGACTGGCGCGGAAGGGATGGCTATCCCAGCGGCGGCAGGGGCGCTTGGGGACTCGCTCAGGGATTGAACCTGATCGGCGACGCCAGCTGGGTTGGCACGCCGCCGTGGTGCCGTCGGAGCCAGAACCCGGATCGTGGTGGAGGCGGGACGGCGGGGGGGCATCGCGATCAGCCCCGAGCGCCGCCAGAAACAGTGATCAGGGAACCAGCAAGGGTGTTGCCACTGGCCCCGGTGATACGACTGACGGGCTCGGGAAGCTCCTCATTGCGTTTGGGCTGGAAGGCAGGCATCGCTGCGATCGGACCTGGACGGGTGGGATTGCGGCGTCGAGCGGAGGCCCCTTCGGTGCCGGTCACATGCTTACCCCGATTCCAGTCATCGCCGCTGATGGAGAGACCCGAAGACTGGCCTGCACCCGTGACTCGGGAGGTCTGGCGAGCGGAGGGATCAACCTTGGCCAATGGAGCAGCTGCAGTTCCAGCGGCAGCGGCAGGGGCAGGGGCGGCAGCCAACGAAGCCGCGGCACCCCGGGCCACGCCTGCTCCGGCAGGAAGGGAAGCGGATGCACCCCGGACAGCACCGGCTCCAAGGGCATTACGGGGGGCCGAAGGGCCGCGGCGATCGAAGCGGAACTGCTCGGTGCCGGTCACCTTGTCATTGGCCATGTCAAAGGGGCCTGTGATGCGTCCGCCGAACTCGTAGGTGCTGCCGGTGACACAGCCACTGGTATCGCGCTCCGCCTGGGCGAGCCGGGCCGGGGATTGGACACTGAATTCCTGCCAGGGCTCCGCAGCAAGGGTCTGGGGAAAGTCCGCATCACTTTCCTGGGCGGCCCCACAGACCGCCCGGGTCTGGTCAGAGCCGATGTACTGGGTGCCGGAGATCACTTCACAGGCTCCCCGATCGGCACCGGTCATGACCCCGCCGATGCCCGGTTGGATCCCGGTCATGACCGTGCCCATGCGCACGGGCGTTCGACGGCGCACGTTGTCGACTTGCTCGGTGGAGCACCAGCCACCGGCCTGCTCAAGACCGGCGTAGGGAGTGCCGGTGACGGCCTTGCAGGTGCCTGGTTCATCGCCGGTCACCAGCTCGGAACGGCCGGTACGGGTGCCACTGACGACCTGATTACGGTTGGTGATGCTGAAGCCGACCTTGGCCGCTTCCGCAGGAGCGGTGATGCCGCAAAAGGCTTGATATTGCTGGTTGCCGACGTATTCATCGCCGGTGACCAGGCGGCAAGAACCCGGTTCGTCACCGGTGACCCTTTCACTGCGGCCGACGGATGTGCCGGTGACCCCCGTGCCCCGCAGGGTCTGGAGCTGGCTGACCTTGCTGGGGGCACTGCCGGGCAGCTGGTTTTGCTGTCCGACGTATTGATCACCCGAGAGCTGCCGGCCCGAACCGCTCTCATTACCAGTCACCAGCTCGGAGCGGCCCACCATTACCCCCGAGACTTTTTGACCACCAGCGCTCAGAGCTTGGCCCACCTTGCGGGGTCCGGGTGTGGAAGTTCCGCACCAGGCGCCATCCTGGTTGGCGGAGACATACTCAGTTCCGGTCACCAGCTTGCAAGTGCCCGGTTCATCGCCCGTGACCTTCTCAGAGCGACCGACCTCGTTGCCGGTGACGCGATTGCCTTGGCTGGTGGCGGAGACGCGCACCTTGGCTGGCTGGGTGCCCAAAGGAGCGCTCTGGCAAAAGGTATTGAAAATCTCAGCTCCGAGGTATTCAGTACCGGTGACCGCGCGGCAGGTGCCGGCTTCGTTACCCGTGGTGGCAAGGGAACGGTTGGCCTGGGTGCCGGTGACGGTCTGGCCCTGGCTGGTTTCGGTCAGGCCCACCTTCCAATTGGCATCGGCTGCGGCCGCCAAGCGGGCGCCGTTGCGGTTGGGGCCACTGGGACGACAACCGCCCCCGTTGCGGGACGTGCCGGCCGAACCGACCTTGCTCTTGAGTTCGCGCACCTTCTGGGCCAGTTCCCGACTTGAAAGATCCGGGTTGGCCTGGCGGGCCACGGCGGCGGCAGTGGTGCTGGTGGCGGTAGTGGCCGCTTTACCCCTTTTCGACAGGGATTCCCGCCGGGCCAGGACCAGGGCCCGGCTGGGGTTGTACTGGGCCGAGCGCTTGACGGTGGCGCGGCGGTCTGCGGCGGCATTGGCGGCGGCATTGGTACCGGCGTTGCCGTTACGCCCAGCCTGGCCGCGGCTGCGGGCGGCGCTGCTGCTCAACGAACGGGAGGGATCGGCAGCTTTTGCTTCCACAGGGGGAGCCGCGGCCGCGACCGTCGCTGCGGCGGGCTGCTGGCGGGCGACTTCGCTGCGGGTGCGATCGCGGGAATTGTCAGCGCGTTTGCCGCGGCGGGAAAGGGCCTCACGGCGAGCCAGCACCAAATCACGGCTGGGATTGGGGATCGCCCGAGTGGGACTGCGGCGGGATTCGCCGGACCGACTGGATAGGTCTGGGGCCGGCCGCGAAGCGGCGGACCTGGCCGCCCTCGCCCTGGCGGGTGCGGCGGCTACGGCTACCGGGGCAGGGCTGGCAGGGGAAGGGGTGGCAGGAGCAGCAGGAACCGGCTCCGTGCGGGTGGCACGGGCATCGGCAGCTGTTCGGACCCGAACCGGGGCCGAATTGAAGCGACCTTCGGCTTTTTTGCCGCCGTTGGTAAGCGCTTTGCGCCGCTCCAGAGCAGCTTCACGACTGGTTGTGCTGGCCATGTCCGCCCGGAAAATGAGGGAAATAACAAAAACTTGAAACAGCCAGCCTGGGAAGATCCGGCTGATTCCCATAGGGATATCAGCCGGAATAGGACTTAGCTGCTAAAAAAATCACATCAAAATGTGATTCCGTATCAAAGACGCAATCAGCGGCCTTCGAAGACAACGAAGCAGGACCCCTGGCTTTGGGTATAGGCGTCGTAACCAACCAGGCGAACGTGGTGGTCAGGGTAAGCGCGATGGCAAGCCTCGAGCTCATTGACGATCACGCCAAGATCCTTCTCTCCAAAGAAAGGAAGTTTCCAATAAGACCAGTAAGTGGCCATGGAGCGACTGGGATGAACGTGCTCGATCAGGGGGCTCCAACCCTGGGCGATGATGTAGGCGATTTGATCGTAGATTTCGTCCTGGGTCAGCGGCGGCAGGAAGCCGAAGGTCTCCAGGGTGGCGACTGTTTGATAGTCACCCACGGTGCTCGTGAAGGGCATGGGGTTCCTTGGGGGAGGGATGGGGTCGGCGCGGAAGCGCAAAATCCTTGAAATTGTTGGCTACGGATCAGGGATCCGATCACCAAACGAGTGTTTCCGGGGCAGGGCTTGGTGCATGAACACCGCCCTACCACCGGATCCTGGGGGACTACTAAACGTCGAGTTTGTCGACGGTGTCGAACTCGAACTTGATTTCCTTCCAGGTTTCCAGGGCAATCGCCAGCTCGGGGCTGTGCTTGGCGGCCTCGGTCAGGATGTCGCGGCCTTCCTTCTCGATCTCACGTCCGGCGTTGCGGGCCTTGACGCAGGCTTCGAGAGCCACCCGGTTGGCAGCGGCGCCAGCCGCCGAACCCCAGGGGTGGCCGTGGGTGCCACCACCGAATTGCAGCACCGAATCATCGCCAAAGATGGCGACGAGGGCGGGCATGTGCCAAACGTGGATACCACCAGAGGCAACGGCGAAGACGCCGCCCATGGAACCCCAGTCCTGATCGAAGAAATTACCGCGGGTGCGGTCCTCAGGAACGAAGGATTCACGCAGCTGGTCGATGTATCCGAGGGTGGTCTGACGATCACCTTCCAGTTTTCCGACCACGGTACCGGTGTGCAGCTGGTCACCACCGGAGAGGCGCAGGCACTTGGCCAGCACACGGAAGTGGATGCCGTGCTTGGGATGGCGGTCGATCACCGCGTGCATGGCACGGTGGATGTGGAGCAGCATGCCGTTTTTACGGCACCACTTCGCCAGACCGGTGTTTGCAGTAAAGCCACCAGTGATGTAGTCATGCATGATGATGGGCTGGCCCAGTTCCTTAGCGAACTCGGCGCGCTCATACATCTCTTCAGGAGTCGCGGCGGTGCAGTTGAGGTAGTGCCCCTTCTTCTCGCCAGTTTCTTCCTGAGCGGAACGAACGGCTTCGGCGACGAATTCGAAACGATTCTGCCAGCGCTGGAAAGGCTGGGAGTTGATGTTTTCGTCGTCCTTGGTGAAATCAAGACCGCCGCGCAAGCATTCGTAGACAACCCGGCCGTAGTTCTTACCGGAGAGACCAAGCTTGGGCTTGATGGTGCAGCCCAACAGGGGACGGCCGTACTTGTTCATACGGTCCCGTTCAACGACGATGCCGTTTGGGGGACCCATGCAGGTCTTGATGAAGGCTAGGGGGAAGCGAATGTCCTCCAGGCGCAGGTGGCGCAGAGCCTTGAAACCAAACACATTGCCCACCAAAGAGGTGAGAACGTTGGTGATTGAACCTTCTTCGAACAGGTCGAGGGGGTAGGCAATGAAGGCATAGAAGGATTCCTTGTCGCCAGGAACGTCTTCGATGCGGTAGCAACGACCTTTGTAGAAATCGAGATCGGTAAGCAGCTCAGACCAAACAGTCGACCAGGTGCCGGTGGAAGATTCGGCGGCCACAGCGGCAGCCACTTCTTCGCGGGGAACGCCTTCCTGGCCGGTGCATTTGAAGCAGGCCAGCAGGTCGGAGTCGAGGGGGATGTAGTCGGGAGTCCAGTAGGTGTCGCGGTACTCCTTGACCCCAGCGTCGTACTTCTTGCTCATGGGTGTCTCCGGTTGGTTCGTGTGGGTGGAAAGGATGGTCAGCGCCTCAGGCGCCTAGCCACTCAGTCCTTGGAACCGAGGCCGAAGCTGCTGTTCAGAGCAGGCTCAACTTCGCGGTGGGGGCGGGCAATGATGTGGGCGGCCACCAAGCCATCACCAACACGCTCACAGGCATCTGCACCGGCGCGGACGGCGGCATTCACGGCACCGGTTTCGCCACGAACCAACACGGTGACGTAGCCACCACCAACGAATTCACGACCGATCAGGCGCACTTCGGCGGCCTTGGTCATGGCATCAGCGGCTTCAATGGCCGGCACCAGACCTCGGGTTTCAATCATGCCGAGGGCAATGCCCATGGTTTCGTTTGCCATTACCTGCTCCTGGAGGAAAGGGTGGAATGTTCGTGTGCAACCCTGCTCCGCCACCTTGCCCCGCGTCAAGCAATTTGGTACTGAGGCCCCATCAAGGTTCCCAGGACCTCTAATAAGCTTAGCTTATGAAAAGCCTGTCAATCGCAAAGAAATGCTTGCGCCCAAAGGGTTTACCAGCGCACATCGTTCAAAAACGTTCGGCACTTGAGACGAAGCCGACGCCGCCGAAACGCCTCATGATCGGGTGTATCTGCTGGCGCAGGGGCTCCAGCTGGCTGGCCTCGCAGAACACGACGATGTGGGCATTGGCCCCCAACCCACTGAAATCCATGGCCTCAGAGATCTCCCCCCCCTCGCCCGAGCCGGTGACGTGTCGCATGACGGACCAGCCTGGGGCACCAGCCTGGCGGAGGGCAAGGCAGACCCGCTCCACTTCCCGTTCACTAACAAAAAGATCAATGCGTTGCATTTTTGATTAAGTGAAAAAGTAAAAACTAAATTTAGCGGGCTGGGATAAAACGCTGAACAAGGGTGAGATACAGGGGAATCCCCACCACAACGTTGAATGGAAAGGTGAGTCCCAGGGCGGTTGAGATATAAAGACTTGGATTGGCTTCAGGCACGGTCATGCGCATGGCAGCCGGCACGGCGATATAGGAAGCGCTGGCACAAAGCACCATAAACAGCAGGGCATCTCCCTGGGGCAACCCCAACAGACGAGAGATCCCCAATCCAAACATGGAGTTGACCAGAGGTGCCAGCACGGCGAAACCGATCAGGAAGGAGCCGACCTTACGTAAATCCTGAAGACGCTGGGCAGCGACAAGGCCCATATCCAGTAGAAAGAAGCAAAGCGCCCCATAGAAGAGCTTTTCAGTGAAAGGGACCATTTTTTCGACGCCCGCTGCATTAAATGAACCTACGAGAGCACCAATAACGAGGCTGCCGATCAACAAAAAGACCGAGCCATTCAGAAAAGCTTCCCTAAATACCTCCCGCCAATGGAGGGTTTGTGAATCTCCACCTTTATCGGAATAGAGCTTGGCTAAGATCACACCCACAACGATGGCCGGTGATTCCATGAGCGCCAAGGCAGCCACCATAAATCCATCAAAATCAAGATGCAAAACGTTCAAAAAACTTTCGGCTGTGATGAAGGTCACAGCACTAATTGAGCCATAGGAGGCGGCCACCGCTGCCGCATTGGCGGCATCAAGCTTGAGGCGCAAAACATAGAAACAGAGCAAAGGTACCGCCAGTGCCATAAAAATAGCGGCACCAATCGTCAGCAACACCTCAGAACCAAGACCGCTATATGCGAGCTCAATGCCCCCTTTAAAGCCAATCGCCATCAACAGATAGAGCGAGAAGAGCTTGGGCAAGGGCGAGGGGATATCCAGATCGGACTTGGACAGAACGGCAAGCACTCCGAGGAAAAAGAACAAAACCGGCGGCGATAACAGGTTCTGAAGCACAAGACTT
>Ga0209299_1001862_pt1 | contig 11523 bp, 12 predicted proteins | sample S_140806_MF_Meta_FD_187326 | JGI IMG/M metagenome (GOLD analysis project Ga0209299, IMG submission 187326) | Freshwater microbial communities from Lake Simoncouche, Canada to study carbon cycling - S_140806_MF_MetaG (SPAdes) (version 2) | ecosystem: Environmental > Aquatic > Freshwater > Lake ...
AGGAAAAGATAAAAACTAAAAGATCAAAGATGAAAGGAGCGGAGGAGGAAGCGTGGCAAAGGTTTTAGCTTTTAGCTTTCATTTTTCATCTTTTCAGAACAGGCGGATTTCGTCGCTCTCGGCAGATTTGCGGCGTTTCGGAGGAGACTGGCGGGAGGTGGGGGCATCGTCTTCCTCCTCGGTGGCATCCGCATCGAAGGCGGAGGTGCTGGCTTTGCCGCTTTCGAGATCGGCGGAGATGATCTCCACCCGGCGGCGGGCACCATCGAGACGCTGGCGGCAGTTTTTCAGGAGGCCGATGCCCTCCTCGTAGCTGCGGATCATCTCCTCCAAAGGCATGCGATCCGTCTCCATGGCACCCACGATCTCATCGAGACGCGACATCGCATCCTCGAAGGACAGTTCTTGGGGGTGGGGGGCGGCTTTGCTCATGGAGGGCGCTGGGGCGCGGCAAGTATCAAAACCCCGCCCCCGCCGCAAGCGGTAAAACCGGGCCCATCGCCGATGCTCACGGGCATTTTTGAGGACATCACACCGGAAGAGGGTATTTCGCGGGGGCTGACGGTGCTTTGAGTGTTTCGATCTCCTCGCAGGCTAACAAGCGAGAAATCACGCCTTCCTCACGTTCCCACCTCCAGCATGCGCCTCCTGTCCGTCCTCCTTCTCAAGTCTCACCTCTCCCTCGCCCACGCGGTCGATTTCTCGCACGAGATCGTGCCGATCCTTCGCGAGCATTGCGCGGAGTGTCATGCAGGGGACAAGAAAAAGGGCGGATTCAGCTTCAATGACCGGAAAGCGCTGCTGGAAGGCAGCGAGAATGGCGAGGTGATCAAGAACGGGCGCTTCATCGAGGTGATGCTGTCCACGGATAGCGATGAGCAGATGCCGCCGAAGGGAAAACGCGTGCCGCCGGAGAAGATCGCGCTGCTGAAGCAGTGGATCGCGGAGGGGATGAAGTGGGAGGACGGGTTTGCGTTCAAGAAACCGGCCTATGAGCCGCCTTTTTTGCCAAGGAAGGTCACTGTGCCTGTCACCAAGTGGATTCATCCCATCGACAGCCTTTTGGATAATAAGCTGCCCAAGGCCTCCGATGCGGCGTTCCTTCGCCGGGCATCGCTCGACCTGATCGGCCTGCTGCCGACGGCGGAGGAGATGGCGGTGTTTGAGAAGAATCCAGACCGCGTGAAGCTGGTCGAGTCGCTGCTCAAGCGTGACATGGACTACACGGAGCACTGGCTCACGTTTTGGAACGACCTGCTGCGCAACGACTACGGCGGCACAGGCTTCATCACCGGCGGTCGCAAGCAGATCAGCAACTGGCTCTACCGCGCGTTGATCGAGAACAAGCCCTTCGACCAGTTCGTGCGGGAGCTGATCGCCCCCCCGAATGATGAGAGTCGCGGCTTCATTGATGGCATCAAGTGGCGTGGCGATGTCAGCGCGGGGCAGACGGTGGAGATCCAGTTCGCGCAGAGTGTTTCGCAGTCGCTCCTGGGCATCAACATGAAGTGCGCGTCGTGCCACGACAGCTTCATTGATCGCTGGAAGCTCGGCGAGGCCTACGGACTGGCCGCGATCTATGCGCAGAAGCCGCTGGAAATTCATCGCTGTGACAAACCCATCGGCCAGACGGCCACGGCGGCGTGGTTGTTCCCCGAGATCGGTCAAATCGACGCGAAGGCACCGCCTGCGGAGCGCCTGAAACAGCTCGCGGCGCTGATGACGCATGAAAAGAACGGCCGCGTGCCGCGCACGATCGTCAACCGACTGTGGGCACGCCTGATGGGTCGCGGCATCGTGCATCCGGTGGATGCGATGGGCACGGAGCCGTGGAATGCGGACCTGCTCGACTACCTGGCCGTGTATCTCGTGGAAAGCGGCTGGGATTTGAAGAAGACCATCGCCCACATCGCCACCTCGCAGGCTTATTCGTCGCAGGCGCAGGTCGTGCAGAAAGGCGCGGACGATCACGGCTACGTCTATGCCGGTCCGCGTGCGAAGCGGCTCACGGCCGAGCAATTCGTGGACGCCGTGTGGCAACTCACCGGTGCCGCGCCGACGAAAATGGACGCGAATGTGCTGCGCGGAAAAGTCGATCCCGCTTTGGCGAAGAAGATCACCGTCAAAGGCCAGTGGATCTGGAGCGGCAACCTCAAGCCCGCCGCGGGCGAGACGATCACGCTGCGCAAAACCATCCAGCTCGACGCCGATCCCGCCAGCTCCAGCGCCGTGATGACCTGCGACAACGAATACATCCTCTACGTCAACAACCGCAAGATCAGCGAGAGCACCGACTGGACGAAATTCGCCGCCGTGCCGCTGCAAACCGCGCTCAAAAAAGGCCAGAACGTCATTCTCGCCGTCGCCAAGAATGCAGGCAAAGGCCCCAACCTCGCCGCTTTCTTTTTCGATGCCCGCGTTCGTGATGACAAAGGCCAAGAAACCGTCATCGCCAGTGATGACACCTGGGAATGGACCTCCGCCGTGCCCGGCGGCAAGGAGGGCCGCCTCGGCCAGTTCCAGCCAAAGGACTGGAAAAAGGCCCGCATCGTTCACCCCATTGCCGCGTGGACTGCGGCGCTCAATCAGCAGGCCCCGATGCTCCTCGCCCAAGGTGCCACGGCGAACGGCCTCATGATTCGAGCCTCTCTAATGAAGTCGGATTTCCTCATGCGCACGCTCGGCAGGCCGAATCGCGATCAAATCGTCTCTGAACGGCCGAATGAGCTCTCCACGCTCGAAGCCATCGATTTGGCGAATGGCAGCCTTTTGGCCGAAAAGATCGCCGCAGGTGCCAAACGGCTGCTGGAGGCTCCCAAGGCGGATTTGGTCGCGGAACTGTATCGGCATGCGTTGACCCGAAATCCGAGCGAGGCCGAACAAGCCCTCGCGAAGGAAATTCTCGGCGAAAAGCCAACGCAGCAAGGCATCGAGGATCTGATTTGGAGCCTCTGCATGCTGCCGGAGTTTCAGGTGGTGCGGTGATCAGAAGCCAAACTCGCGAGGATGCATGCCTGACTGGCGGATGATCGAGCGCACAGTGCCGATGGGGATTTCTTTGCTGGGATGCGGCACGATGACCACCCGTCCTTCTGGGGACTGCAGCTTCAAATGGCTGCCCTTTAGAGACACTGGCTGGAACCCATCTGTTTGCAGCATATCGAGAATTTGCCGGGAGCCAGGCCGATTAGGCATAAGCCAGCTCCTCTCCCACGCTCACATCGCTGATTTCGAGATAATCATCCCCCGAGTCCTCCAAATAGAGTTCGACAGCCTCCTTGAGCTTGCTGACGGCCTCCTCGCGCGATGAACCAAAGCTGGATACATCGACATTAAGGCATTGAGCGACCCAAAATGCATCCTCGCGGTGCAGGGTGTATTGAATGGACTTCATGCGGTCATTGTGAGCCTTCCGTGAATCGAAATCAAAGCGGAGCTCAGAGGCAGGACTCACTTCCCGCCGCCAAATTAGGACCTCCAAATCCTTCACGACCATGAACTCGGTATCTTCCGAAAGAGGCTCTTTGAGGTCGAAGAAGGGCTGGGGAGGAAGACTCACGTCTTCCTCTACGAGTTACTAAGTCACACCTTCTTGGCCCGGATAAAGGCCTTCACGGCATCGGTCGTGACTTCGAGGGGCCAGCGGCGCATGTCTTTGGCTTTGAGGACTTCGAGAGAGGGATGAGTGGGCTCGCTGCCGGTGGCTTGCTGAACGACCTCGGGGAACTTTGCAGGGCTGGCAGTGCTGAGGACGATGCTGACGCGGTCCTGGGCCATATCCGTGAAGGCGCAGGCGGTGTGAGGATCGAGGACGTAGTGGTGATCCTTCCACATCTGCGCAGTGGCTTGGACGATGGTCTCATCATCCATGCGGGAGGCGCGGAAGGTGGTGGAAGGCAGGTCGATCGCCACATCGGCCCCGGATTTGATCTGTGCCATGACCTCGCGGATGCGGGCGCTGTCCTCGCCGAGGATGAAGTAGAGGAAGCGCTCGAAGTTCGATGCGGCCTGGATGTCCATGCTGGGGGCGTGGCTGGGATGCACGTCGCCCTGGCGGTATTCGCCAGTGGTGAAGAAGCGGTGGAGGATGTCGTTCTGGTTCGTGGCGACGCGGAAGGTGCCGCAAGGCAGGCCCATGCGCTGGGCCAGCCAGCCAGCGAGCACATTGCCAAAATTCCCCGTGGGCACGACGAACTCGCAGGTCGCACGATCCTTCTCAGGAAGGCGCAGCACAGCCCAGATGTAATAGACGCATTGGGCGAGGATGCGAGCGATGTTGATGGAGTTCACCGCCGAGAGGTTCACCTCGCTGGCGAAGGAGGCATCGCCAAAGCAGTCCTTCACGACACGCTGCGCATCATCAAAGGTGCCGGGCACGGGGATGGCGAAAACGTTCTCCGCACCAGTGCAGGCCATCTGGCGCTCTTGCAGCGGTGAGACGCGGCCGTTGGGATAGAGGATGAAGATTTGGATGCCGTCCTGGCCCATGCAGCCGTGGATGGCGGCGCTGCCGGTATCGCCGGAGGTAGCGCCGAGCACACAGAGCTTTTTACCGCTGAGCCTGGTCTGACGTTTGTAGAGCAGGCCGAGGAGTTGGAGGGCGAAGTCTTTGAAGGCGAGCGTGGGGCCGTGGAAGAGTTCGAGGATGTAGGTCTTGTCGGTGATTTTCTTCAGCGGTGCCACATCGGGCGATTCAAAGCGGCGGTAGGCCTCGGCGGTGAGCTGGTGCCATTCGTCCTTCGGGATTTCGGGGGCGAAGAGCGTGAAGAACTCGGCGGCGAGCTGCGGGTAGGTGAGCGTGGACCACTCAGCGAGCTTCCCGGCGATGCTGGGCAGGCTTTCTGGCAAAAACAGGCCGCCATCAGGCGCGAGACCGGCTTCGACGGCTTCGGAGAAGGTGTGCAGCGGCGTCTGGCCGCGAGTGGAGAAGTAACGCATGGGCTTCGGAAAAGGGGCGGCATTCTTCCGGGTTTTCGAGTTCCAGTGCAACTGGATTCAAGGCTCCAGTTGCACAGCAACTAGACAACTTTTAGCGTGCCGCATGAATCTCCCCGGCCTCGACGACCTCCTCACCTGCCTGCGTTTTCCTTCCGTTTCGACTGATTCCACGCGTCGCACCGATGTGCGTGCCTGCGCCGAATGGCTGCAAGCCAAGCTGCGCGGCATGGGCCTCACGGCGGACCTTCACGAGACGCCGGGGCATCCGGTGCTGCTGGCAAAGAACAAGCACATCGCTGGTCGCCGCACGGTGCTGCTCTACGGTCACTACGACGTGCAGCCGGCCGAGCCGCTGCACGAGTGGAAATCCCCCGCTTTTGAGCCGACCATCCGCGACGGGCGAATCTACTGCCGGGGAGCCACGGACAACAAAGGCCAGCTCATGGCGCATGTTCAAGGTCTCGCCGAAACGCTCGCCAAGCACGCCGACCTGCCGGTGAACCTCACCGTGCTCTTCGAAGGCGAAGAGGAGATCGGCAGCCCGAATTTGAAGCCTTTCCTCCAGCAGCATGCGGCGGAGTTGAAGTGCGATCTCGTGGCCATTTCCGATACCGGCATGGCCGCTCCCGGCATCGGCACCTTCACTTACGGCCTGCGCGGCATCGCCTGCCTCGAAGCGCGGGTTCACGGACCTTCGATTGACCTTCACAGCGGCATCTTCGGTGGAGCCATCGCCAACCCCGTGACCGCTGTGGCCCGCCTAACGGCCACGCTGCATGACGCGGAAGGTCGCGTGGCGGTGAAGGGTTTTTACGATGGGGTGCGCGACATCCAAAGCTGGGAACGCGAAGCATGGGCCGCCCTCGGCAATGGCGATGCGGAGATGCTGGAACTCACCGGCTCCCCTTCCCTCTTTGGCGAGCCGGGCTACACCGAGCGTGAGCGCCGCTGGGCACGCCCCACCATTGAGGTGAATGGCATCGGCGGCGGTTACCAAGGCGAAGGCTCCAAGACCGTGATCGGTCGCGAGGCCTTTGTGAAGCTCTCCTGCCGTCTCGTGCCAGATCAACACCCCGACCGCATCCTCGAACTCGTCTCCGCTCATCTGAAGGCACACACACCTCCCGGCGTGCGAGTGGAAATCGTCCCCGGCCACACCGGCATGCCCTACCTGATGGATCCGCACTCGACCATCGGCCAGGCAGCGCAGCGGGCCTTGAAGAAGGCTTTTCCCGGTCAAAACCTGGCCCTCATCCGCGAAGGCGGCAGCATCCCCATCGTGCAGGCCTTCAAAGACGTGCTCGGCGCGGATACCCTGCTGCTCGGCCTTGCCTTGCCGGATTGCCAAGCCCATGCCCCGAACGAAAACTTCCCCATCGAGAACTTCGAGGCTGGCGTGCGGCTCAATCAAGCGCTGCTCGCGGAGCTGGCGGCGTGAGAATTGGAATCATGTAGACCGGGAGCACCGCCCCATGCTTATCGTCTATTCCCTTGGCTTACAAGGTCGGAGCTTCCAGGAAGTTAGCGCTTGAAGCAGAGCAAAAAGAAATCCCCAGGCTGCGCCGCGGTCTCACGCTGCATCCCGCAGGAAGTGGAATTCGTCATTGCCGCACCGTGGAGACTCACGATAGGCTGCGAGCTGCATGACCTCGTTTCTCATCGACGCCCTCGTCCTCCTTGCCTACTTCGGCCTCATCCTCGGCATTGGCCTTTCGCAGCGCAGCAAAAGCGGCAGCGTGGAGGGCTTCACACTCGGGGATCGTCAGATCGCCTGGTGGGCCGTGCTGGCTTCCATCTTGGCGGCGGAAATCAGCGCGGGCACTTTTTTCGGCGCTCCGGGCGAAGGCTATGCGCTGCGCAATTACACCTACATCCAGCTCATGGCGGGCTACCTGCTGGCACGTCTGGTGGTGAGCGCTTTCTTCATCCCGGCCTATTACCGCTACAATGTGGTGAGCGTGTATGAGTTCCTCGAGATCCGCTTTGGCCCACGCACGCGGCGCATCTCCTCGGCGGTGTTTTTGGTCACCCGACTGCTGGCGAGCGGTTCCCGCCTGTGGGTGCCTACCGTGCTGCTGGTGCTGGGTTGGAGGGTCTTCGTCGATCCGGCGACGACGCCGATGCAGGAATTCTGGCTCTACGCCGTGGCGCTCGTGGGCATCACGGTGCTCACCTCCCTCTACACGGCGGTGGGAGGCATCCGTGCGGTGATCTGGACGGATGTGATCCAGGTGGTGATCCTCTTTTCCGCCCTGGGCTTCAGCCTGTGGCATCTGCTTTCGCAGACGGGTGGCTGGGATGCCCTGCGCGGCGTGATGCAGGAACCTGCGGTGATCGACTGGGGTGCTCCAGCGAAGGGTGAAACGGGTGCCTGGGCCTGGATCAAAGGCATCCTGGAGACCGAGTACACCATGTGGGCCGCCTTTCTGGGTTCCACCTTTGTCACGCTGGCCACGCATGGCACGGATCAGGACATGGTGCAGCGCATGCTGACCGCTAAAAACAAAAGCCAGAGTGCCCGCGCCACCATCCTCTCCGGCGTGGCGGACATCCCGGTGAATTTCATGGTGCTGAGCATCGGCATCCTGCTGTTCGTCTTTTACCAGCAGCACCCGGAGCTTTCCCTACCGAAGAACGCCAAAGGCGCGGCGGATAGCAGCCAGGTATTCCCCTTTTTCATCCTCACCTCGATGCCCGTGGGCCTGCGCGGCTTGGTGGTGGCTGGGGTGCTAGCCACGGCGATGGGTTCTCTCAGCACAGCGCTCAATTCACTGGCCACCAGCTACGTGCGTGACTTCCACTTCCGCTGGTTTGGCGAGCCCGCCACGGATGCCGGCAAGGTCCGCGTGCTGCGCCTCGGCACGGTGCTGTTTGCCTTTCTCCTGATCTCCGTGGCCCTCAGCACGGCCTGGGTCAAAGCGCACAATCCCTCGCTGCGCATCATCCCCATCATCCTGGGCATTTTTGGCTACACCTATGGCTCCCTGCTCGGCGTCTTCATGGTGGGCCTGTTCACAAAAAACCGGGGCAATGATCGCGGCAATGCGCTCGCCATGCTGGCCGGCTTTCTCGTCGTCGGTTACCTCAGCGGGCTGGACATTGATCTGGCGAAAACACTAGGCTTCGGCAGCGAGCAAACGGGATTTGGCATGGCTCGGCCATCCTGGATGCCGGTGATCGAGTTCCCCTGGCGCATTCTCTTTGGCACCGTCGTCACCTTCTCCATCGCCGTGCTTTTCCGCACGTCAGCGGCCAAGATCGCCGAGGCTCAGGAAGACCATCCGTCCGTGTCTTAGCCTGCATTTCATACTCTCCAGGCAAGAGCACCTCACTCTGTTTCCGTGATCGTCTTGCCGGAGTGCTCAGTTGGGTTTTCGCTTGGTGATTAACACTGAGCACTCAGCACTGAGCCCTTCGTTCACGGCAGAGCGTGAGAAAGGCGGGTTAACGTCCCAGCATGCCACCGCGACCCGCGATCGCAGTGAAGGCCAGGGAGAGCGCTTCGTTCAGCTCGGCCAGTGTGGCATGCTCGAGTTGGGGATCGATGCTAGCCGGTTCATGCGAGGCCAAAAGCACGCTCGTCAACTTTGGCGGGGCCCGCATGATCTCTACCGCTGGCGGATGAAGCGGCGGAAGCGCAGGCTGGGGCGTAGGAGCAGCGTGAATGGCCTTCAAAAGGCCGCTGGCCCGGGCGATTTGGGCGTCCATCTGCCCCAAAACCGATTCCCGGGTCCGGCGCAGATCCTCCAGCATCCCCTGCAACTGCGTCACCTGGTCAGGGGTCGCAGGCGCGGAAGGCGTCGGGTAGGTATGAATGACGGACATGGAAAAAAAGCGATGTGAAAGGGATAATCAGCCCTCAAATATACGGAATTTCTTAAAATTATCAATCCCTCACAACCTTTTAGATCAGCTTTTTCTCAAAATTCCGCAGCAAAAGCCGCCCAAAGTCTTCCCCGTCTCTGTGTCCCTCGGTGACCTCTGTGGTGAATCAGCCTTTTCGACCACCGAGAAGACGGAGGAGCACAGAGGTTTTGCCAAAGAAGCGCCCAGACGAGCGAGCCCGAGCGGTGAGGCAGAAAGATTGGGGGTAGAAAAATTCAGAACCCCTCTTTCTACCCCGCATTTTTCTACCTTTTCCCCGCCTCGAACGGCCGACCCACGATGGCCGGAAAAAGACCTCCGTGGCCTTGAGTCTGCGTAGCCCTTCCATCTCTTGCCCGACGACGAAATCTCCAAATTTCGGGAGACTGGCTCATATCGAAATGATTCCGCGCCGGATCGCCTCCGCCGTGGCTTGGGCGCGATCATTGACCTTCAGCTTCGTCAAGATGCGGCTGACGTGCTGCTTCACGGTGTCTTCGGAGATGCCGAGGGTGGCGGCGATTTCTTTGTTGGCGTTGCCTCGGGTGACGAGGGTGAGGATTTCGCGCTCGCGGGGGGTGATCTCGGGCTCGGAAAGGCGGTCCTGGAGGCGCTTTTCGATGTCGGCAGGCAGGGAGCGATCGCCTTTGGCGATGCTGCGGATGGCGGCGAGCAGGGTGCCGCGAGAGGAGGATTTTTGCAGGTAACCGAGGGCTCCGGCCTTCAGAGCGGCGTGGATCTCGTCATCACGGGCGAAGGTGGAGAAGATGAGCACGCGGGCGCTGGGATGCTCCCGCAGCAACGCGGCGGTGGCGTCGATGCCGCTGAGGCCGGGGAGCTGGAGGTCCATGAGCACGACCTCGGGCTTCGTTTGCACAAACAGCCCCGAAGCGTCCTCCCCGCGATCCGATTCCCCGACGACCTTCAGGTCGTCCTCAAGCTCCAGCGAGGCCACGAGGCCGCTGCGGACGACAAAGTGGTCGTCGATGAGGAGGAGGGAGATGGTGGGCGGCATGGAGCGGGCAAATGACGAAACCAGAATGAAGAAGGACGAATGAATGTCGAAGCTCGAATGACGAAATGTCCTCGCGCCATCGAGAGTTTTGAAGACCTGCTTGTCACTAACAGCCTGATCGACAGGAGAATGGGGACAAAAGAATGACCACGGTTTCCATTCTCTTGTCCCCATTCTTCTGTCGAATTTGGGTTCATAGGCTTTCCCGCAAGCCAAGGATGTCTGAATCCGCTGAAAACGATCAATGGGGCATGATGCGCCTGATTTAACCGCTGATAAGACGCTGATAAGACGCTGATAAGACGCTGATAAGACGCTCATCCCAAACCTCTGACATCAGCGTCTGGTTAGCGTCAAATGAGCGGTTTTTCCGTCTGCCAGCCAACGCGAAATTCACCGCACGTCAGGACGTGCAGCCAAACGCCTATCGCCCGGCTAACTTCACGGGGTAAGACAAAATCATAGAGGGTGAAATCATGATTCCGTCAGCCATGATTTTGTCTTCTCAGGGGTGAATTCGGAAGCAGCTCCCCGTTCCACCGTCCAGGGCCGAAGTTCGGTCATCCCTGCCAACGGGGCGATCATGGCAGCAGAATCACAGCGTCGGCTGTAGTAGTGGCAGTGTGGCAAAGTATTGTCGCAGGTAGCCACGGTCGATGGCAGCCAGGCGGTCTGCCTGCGTTTGCGCATGGGCGGCAATCAGGAAATCGGGAATCATGTGCTGACGTGGCCCTTTGTTTTGCCGATAAGCCGTGAACATCTGACTGGCACACCATGAAGCAGCCTCCTGGATGGGTTCAAACTCGATCCCGAGCTTGGCGAGCGTCTGATCCAATGTCTGCTGAGTGTCAAAACCCGCAGCCACTTCGGCATAAACGACCTCACAGCAGACCAGCCGCCCCATTGACCGTGCGGAGGCCAGCGTGCGCACCCAGTCAGCAGCACTTGGCTCCCCCTGCACGATGGCAATCAACACGGAACTATCGACGGCGGTGATCATGCGTCTGCTTGGCCGCGAGTGGCCTCCAGGAAGTCGGCGGATGACAGTCCGTCATACCTGCCCTTTGCCACGCCGATGCAGGACAGCATGTCATCCGTGCTGAATGTGGGCGTGGCTTTGAGAAAAGGTGCGGCTTCATCAAACTCAAGCACCGAGCCTGCTCTGAGTTTGAGCTTTTGGCGAATCGGTGCCGGGATGAATTCCAGGGCTGCTGGAGTGAGGATGGCTTGCATGGAGCGATCCTACGCGGCCAGGGGATTCCCATCAAGCCGTTCGTTGCCGCCGGGTTTTCCAGTGAACGTGGGCCTGAGCCTTGGTCATTTGCCAAGCGGCCTCGCTCCGTGCTGATGGGGGATCTTGAACCGCTGATAAGACGCTGATTTGACGCTCATCCCAAGCCTCTGACATCAGCGTCTGGTGAGAGTCAAATCAGCGGTTTTTCCCTTCTGCCGACCAACGTGAAATTCACCGCAGGTCAGGACGCAAAGCCAAGCGCCTGCCGCCCGCCTAACTTCACGGGGTAGGACAAAATCAGGGAGGGTGAAATCACCATTTTGTCAGCCATGATTTGGTCTTCTCAGGGCTGGAATTGGAAGCGGCTCCTCGTTCCACCGTCCAGGGCCGAAGTTCGGTCATCCCTGCCAACGGGGAGATCATGGCAACAGCATGGGGGCAGCAGGTTATTGAGATTAAAGCCCTTCGGTGG
>Ga0209299_1001868_pt1 | contig 11496 bp, 10 predicted proteins | sample S_140806_MF_Meta_FD_187326 | JGI IMG/M metagenome (GOLD analysis project Ga0209299, IMG submission 187326) | Freshwater microbial communities from Lake Simoncouche, Canada to study carbon cycling - S_140806_MF_MetaG (SPAdes) (version 2) | ecosystem: Environmental > Aquatic > Freshwater > Lake ...
GCCCCTTATCTGTGCCTGATCAGAGAGGATGCACCGCAATGTGATCATTCCTTGCGTGAACTCTTCAACGGCCTGCGCTACATCGTCAGAGCAGGCTGCCGCTGGCGGATGCTGCCGCATGACCTGCCTCCCTGGTCTGCCATTCATCAGCAGGCACGCCGTTGGATAAAGGCGGGATGCTTTGAAGCCATGGCGCACGATTTGCGCACGATCCTGCGGCTGGCCGCGGGAAAGGAGGCGCAGCCAACCGCCGCTGTGATGGATGGACGCACCCTGCAATCCTCCTGCGAAAGCGGGCCGCGTGCCGGCTACGACGGCTACAAGCGTCGCAAAGGCTCCAAGGTGCATGCGGCGGTGGACACCCTGGGACATCTGCTCGCGCTGAAAGTCACTGCGGCCAGCGAGCAAGAGAGAGCCCAGGTGGGTGAGCTCGTGAGCCAGGTTCAGGAAGCTACTGGAGGCAACGTGAAGGTGGCCTTCGCCGGTCAAGGCTACACAGGTTCGCAACCCGGCGAGGAGGCAGCCAAGCAGGGAGTCACCCTGGAGATCGTGAAGCTCTCAGAAGCCAAGAAGGGCTTTGTGGTGCTGCCCAAACGCTGGGTCGTGGAACGCACTTTTGGCTGGCAGGCACCCTTTCGACGCCTCAGCCGCGACTACGAATGCCTCCCTGATACCCTCGCCGGACTTCACTGGCTCGCCTCCGTCTTCCTCATGCTCCACAACCTCTTCTAAAGTGCATGACAAGCTCTAAGGAAAGCTGCTCAAAAGCGCCAGCTGAAAACGACGAAGGGATTGAAGGCTTCTTCGCCACGGAGGAACCAGTTCGCAGCCGCATCGAAGATCACATTCGGTGTGATGGAGTACATGAAACCGGCATCGAAGGAGGTCTGCCAGTAGCCCTCGCTATCCACCTTGTTCTGAGCGTAGATTTCCCCATACACCGTGAGAGAGTCCGTCACCTCGTAGCCAAGCACGGCCGTGGCGGTGGGGCTGAAATGGAGCGTGTCATCGCTGTCACCCAAGATCTGGCTGTAGATGGTGTTGCCGAGGGTGAAGCCACCGCCGAAGTCGATCTCGGAGTTGATGGGCATGCCGCCTTCCCACAGTTCGTTGCCGATCTTGTGCTTCGCCGTCGGGATCTTCATGAAGGGAACCACCGACATGGCCGAAAAGGTTGAATTTCACCCGAGCAACGAGGTCGTTCACACCTTCACGGGCGTAACCATCTTCTCCAACATCCGGATTCCCTTTGAAACGGGACTCTGTCCAAGGCTGCCACATGAGCTAAACGTCGATGTTATTTGTGAGGCCGTATTTGGCGTTCAACTCGCCCCAGATGAAGGTTTCATTACGGTGGCCGGTGTCCATCTGGCGGGAGTAGTTCAACAAGCCGGTTTCGAACTGCCTCCAGCCTTTTGGCACGGTGAAAACGCCATCTCTCTGGTCGGGGCGATCGGTGGCCATGGGACGGACGTTTTCAGCTTTGCTACCCTTTTAATCGATCGGATCTGCCGAAAATGCAGTGGATGCCAGACAGGCAGTCAGGGTGAGGAAGGCGGAAACGGTTTTTATGGGAAGGCGACTTGAAGGTCAGGAAAGCAGAAATTTTCAACCAACGGCTATGGGGCATCAATCACATAATGTAGAATTTACACTCAGTCCGAAAATTAAAACCTCCAACTAAGACCCACAAATGGGTTCACCGCGCACTCTCCTCTGAAAAACCAGTTCACCCCGGCATCGAATTGGAGGTTTTCCGTGATGAGAAAAGTGATTCCTCCATCCACGGAAGTTAGCCAGTAGCGCTCCTCATCCATGCGCCAGGCGCTAAAAAACTCGACATAAATACCCACACGCTCTGTCACTGCCCAGCCGAGGACGGCCGAGATCGTGGGTTCAAAGTAGGGGTCGTTGTCGAGGTTCACCGCCTGGTTCAGGAAAAGGCTCGAGCCAACGCTGAAGCCGCCACCGAGATCAAAGGCTTGGTTGATGCCCAGACCGAATTCCCAAATGTTGTTGCCGAGAGTGGGTTCTGCCAAGGGGGCCTTCACCCAGGGCATCAGGGACAGCGCATAGGCCCCCTCGTTGTTACCCGCGACATTCCACTTCGCCCTGAAGAACCCATCTCCGTGGCCGTCCGCTTCATCGGTCACTTGGCCTCCGGCGTCCTTGTGCCGATGTCGGACATGCGGCACCCAGATGACCTGCAAGTCCAGGTCATGAGCGATGCCGTACTTCAGGTTCACCTCGGCGTAGTTGGTGATCTCGGTGCGCTCCTCGGTGTTCAGACGGCTGGAGTGGGAGAAGAGGCCGCTTTCGATCTGAAACCAGCCTTTGGGAACCGTGTAGGCGCCTTCGGTCTGGTCCGGCCGGTCTGTGGTCATCGGGCGTACCTTTTCACGACGGGTTTCCATGATCTCCGCCGCAGTGGCGGCCCCGCCAAACATCGTCACAAGCAGCAGTGCCCTCATTTCAGTGCCTTCACGATGGTGCTGACGTTGAAGCGAAGCATTTGCTCGTAGGTTTGCCCGGCACCGAGCGCATCGGAGAAGAGCTCACCGCCGATCTTCGCGCCGCTGTCCTTCGCAATACGCTCGATGGTGGCATGAGGAACGCTGCTTTCGACGAAGATGGCCTTCACCTGTCTGGACTTGATGAAATCGACCGTCTTGGCCACATCGGCCAGACCTGCCTCGCTCACCGTCGAAATGCCCTGCACACCCACCACCTGGAAACCATAAGCGCGGCCGAAGTAGTTGAAGGCATCATGGCTCGTGATGAGCACACGGCGTTCCGCAGGGATTTGGGCGGCTTGAGCCTTGGCCCAGTCATGCAGGGCCAGCGTGGCCATTTTCCATTTTTGGCCGCGTTCGGCGAAAACTGCCGCTTTCTCCGGCAATACGCGGCTCAGGCCCTCGACGACAGGCCCGAGGCATTTTAACCAAAGCTGCGTATCCCCCCAGACATGCGGATCGGCATGTGGCGCGCCCTCGGGATGGATCAAATCGGTCTCGCCGAGCTTCGCGGTCACCGCGTGCACCTCTCGACCCTGCGCAGCGAGCCGGTCGAGTAGCTCGCTCATGCGGCCCTCGAGCATCAGGCCGTTGTAAAAGATCGCCTTGGCCGTGCCGAGCTTCTGCGCGTCCTCCGCGGAGGGCTTGTAGAGATGCGGATCGACTCCCGGACCCATCAGCGCGCTCAGCGCGATGTCATCGCCGCCGATCGTCCGAACCATGTCCGCGATCATGGTGGTGGTGGCGACCACAGAGGGCTTGCCGTGCGTGTCACCCGTCGCGGGACCGGGTTCACAGGCGCTCAGACCAAGGAGGACCGATAGCAGGAGGGCGAGATGTTTCATGGGGGTCACGGCGCTTTTTAGCTTAGACTAACTTTCTTGGCAAGAGTGAATCTTGTTCCCCTAGGCGAACATGCCCCCTCAAGCACCGCACAAACTTCGCCAAAAAACCGCAGCGTTGCTGACGTTGATTCCGCGTTCGATCAACTGGCTTGCCCTCCTCTTAGCGGCTTTCACCATGCTCTCAAAAGAGGGCGCAGAGAAGCTGGGTGTCGATGCAGGTCAGTTTGTCGAGGTGACCACCCCCAAATTGCTGTTTGAATGGATGCCCCAGCATGCAGAGCGAACCGGCACAAGCCGCCGGTCCCGCGCCAAAAAGGCCGCTGAAACCGGGCATCGCTACCACGGCTGCGCGGTGCAGGTGCTGCAGGACGGCGTGGTGATTGGCGAGGCCTGCAGGCCTCGCTCATTGCAAAAAGCCGCATGACGGCGATCCTCGCCGCCGTTATCAACGGAAGTCAACGCGCCTCATGACCCATCGCAGCCAGCCACAAGCCCGCACGCCGTTCGCACGGCTCGTGCATGCGTTACTGCTGCTCGCATGGCTTCTTTCCTCGCAGGGAATCGCCCCTGCCATGGTGCTTGCTGCGGCCACGATGGATGGTGATCACGCGGTCCAGGTGGGAGCTTCTGAAAAAGGGGATCTCACCGTGGTGCTTGCTCACGCGGATTCGGTGGTTCGGGAGCATGATCCGCTCTGCGCCCTCATCGTCGCGTTTGCCGAGACCTCTTCGGAGGCGGACGCCGATCACGTGTTGTCCTTCAAGACCGTTGAGGACGCCTCACGTCGTGTTTTCGACGATGTCACGAACGTCGATCTTTCGGTGCCGATGGCGCCGCTTCAGATCAACTTGCCTGCGAAGACTCCGCCAGTGCTCCTCAAGCAGGGCACCCTGGCTCCCGCATGGTCCCCCGGCCTCGAATTGAAGGCAGGGAAGACGGTCATGCTCTGCTGAGGCAAAACCTTGAGCACCCCAAGTCTGCCCCAGGCAGATCCATCACCGTCCGTGCCCGGCACGCAGGCATCCCGACACCCCATCTCAATCAACGCGCCATGAAAACGATCTTCCTCTCCCTCTGCCTTCTCACCTCTTCGATCTTCGCCGATCCCTTCACCGTCAATTCGCTCGTCCAGAAAGCCCTCGCCACCCATCCTGAACTTCGCTACTACGAAGCTCAAATCGCCGTCGCCGAAGGCGGCAAGACCAAGGCGGGAGAAATTCAAAACCCCGATCTCATGACCGGCGTCGGCAACTGGCGCGTGCGTGACCTTGCCACCAACAACGTCAGCGATGGGCCCACTTGGGCGGTGCAGCTCACGCAGACCTTTGAATGGCCCGGCCGCCTCTCACTGCGCAAAGCCATCGCGCAAAAAGACATCGAACTCGCCCAGCTCGGCCTCGAGCAGCTGCGCGCGGCGCTCGCTGCACGAGTGCGCACCATCTCGTGGAAAATGCTCGCAGCGCAGGAGAAGACGAAAGCCGCCGATGAAGTCGCGAAGCGCTTCCATTCGCTCGCCGAGGTGCTTCTGCAGCGCGATCCTGCTGGCGCGGCTCCGCGTTTAGAGGCACGCATCATTCAAGCGAGTGCCCTCACGCTTGGCGCAGAGGCCACGTTGGCCCGCAACGAGCTCGCCTCGGCCCGTTTTGAACTGAACCAGCTTCTCGGCGAAAAAGCCGAGCATCCGCTCGAGCTGAAGATGGAGAACCTCACGCTCAATCCTCCGCCCGCGCTCGAACCCCTGCTGGTGAACGCACGCAAAAAGAACTTCGACCTTCGCGCCCGCATCATCGATGTGCAGCAACAGGGATATGAGGTGAAACTCGCTGAAAACGAGCGCTGGCCGTCCATCACCGTGCAGCCCTACATCCAGCGTCAGCAAAACGAGACGCGTGAGACTCAGGTCGGCATCGGCGTGTCCATCCCACTGCCGTTGTGGAACCGGAACAAGGGTGCCATCGAGGCTGCGAAGGCCAAGGAAGTGCAGGCCGAGGTCATGCTCACCGCGCAGATGCGTCAACTCGAGCGCGATGTCGCCGCGCAGGCCAGCCATTACAAAATCCACGTCGAAGAGCTCGCCAAATGGCCCGCTGACACGCTCGCCAGCTTCCGCAAAGCCGCCACCGAGGCCGATGAGCACTACCGCCTGGGCGCGCTGCCGCTTTCCACCTACACCGAGCTTCAGCGCCAATACATCGACAGCGTCAAAGCCGTCCTCGAATCCCAGCTCGGTGCCGTCGATGCACGCCTCCAGCTTGAGCAGCTCACCGGTACGAAACTCCAGTAATCCTCCACGGCCATGCTCAATTTCCTGTTGGAGTTTTCCGTCCGGCAGCGCGCATTCGTGCTGCTTGGTGCTTTCTGCCTGCTCGGTGGAGGGTTGTATTCACTCATGCATCTGCCCATTGACGCCGTGCCGGATCTCACTGGACCGCAGGTTCAGGTGAACGTTGCCGTGCCAGCGCTCGCACCCGAGGAATCGGAACGCGCCATCACGCGGCCGATTGAAATGGCGCTCAGCGGCATGCCTGGCGTGCTCGACTCGCGTTCCATCACCAAATTCGGCCTCAGCCAGGTCACCATCGAGTTTGAGGATGGCACGGACATCTTCCGCGCTCGCCAGCTCGTCACGGAACGCCTGACCACTGTCATGCAGGATCTGCCGCCCGGTAGCGAACTCAGCCTCGCGCCGATCAGCACTGGCCTCGGCGAAATCTTTTATTACACGCTGCATTGGAAAAAGGACGCCAAGGAGAAGCCCGCCGATGAACGTGAAGGCCTGATGCGCCTTTGGGAGGCGCATGAGTACATCGTCAAACCGATGCTGCGCACCGTGCAGGGCGTCGCCGAGATCAACAGCAACGGCGGCCATCAGCGCCAGGTCACCGTCGAGCCCATGCTCGACAAGCTCAAGGCCGCCAACATGACCGTCGGCGAGCTGGCCGACATCATCCGCGGCAATGTCGAAAACGCCGGCGGTGGCATCATCAACCGCGGTGGCGAGCAGCTCACCATCCGCAGCGTCGGCCGCGTGAGCACGGCGGAGGAAATCGCGAAGCTGCCGGTCAAATTCGGCGCTGCCGTGCAGCCAATGAAGGTCGAAGACGTCGCCAAAGTGCAGTGGGGCGCCGGATTCCGCGGCGGCGCGGCCACGATGGACGGCCAGGAGGTCGTGCTCGGCACCGTCATGATGCTCCTGGGCCAAAACGCCCGCAACGTCTGCCATCGCGTGGCCCCGCGACTCGAGGAAGTGCGTGAGAAACTCCCGCCGGGCATGGATGTGACCATCGTTTATGAACGCAGCGACCTCGTCGAGGCCACGGTCAGCACGGTGGAGAAAAATCTCGTCGAGGGTGCCATCCTTGTCGTCGCCGTGCTGCTCGTGCTGCTGGGGAACTGGCGTGCGGCGCTCATCGTCGCGCTCGCCATCCCGCTTTCGTTCCTTTTTGCCATCAGCGGCATGGTGCAGGGCGGATGGTCCGGCAATCTCATGAGCCTTGGAGCAGTCGATTTCGGCCTTATCATCGACGGCGCGGTCGTCATGGTCGAAAACATCGTCCGCAGGCTCGGCATCAAACAACACCACCTCGGCCGTGTTTTGACGCGTGAAGAGCGTTCACGCGAAGTTTTGGCCGCGAGCAAGCAAATGGCCTCGCCGATGTTTTTCGGCGTTTTAATCATCACCATCGTCTATCTGCCCATTTTGACGCTCACTGGCATCGAAGGGAAAATGTTTCGCCCGATGGCGGTGACGGTCATTTTCGCCCTCGCGGGCGCTTTGCTGCTCGCGCTGACGCTTATGCCCGCCATGTGCTCGTTCTTCCTCGGCGGAAACATTGCCGAGAAGGAAAATTTCATCATTAAAGGCCTCAACGCCATCTTCCAGCCGCTGCTGCGCATCTCGATGAAGCTCCGCTGGCTAGTCGTGCTCTGCGCCGTCGGCTTCTTCGCCTTCTGCGGCTGGAAATTCACCACGCTCGGCGCGGAGTTCGTCCCAAAGCTCGATGAAGGAAGCATCGCAGCCATGATTTACCGCAAGGTCGGCATGAACCTCAAGGAGTCGCTCCACGAGGACCTCGAGCTCGGCAGAATGGTGCGCGACAAATTCCCCATGGTGACGCGCTTCTTCACCCGCAGCGGCACCAGCGAGGTTGCCACCGACCCCATGCCGCCGAACGAGACCGACTTCTACGTCTTCTACAAACCGCTCAACGAATGGCCCAAAGGCCCCGGCCTGCCGACGACGAAAGAAGAACTCATGGCCGCCATCGAAGAAGAAGCCCTGCGCGAGCATGAAGGCCAGACGATCGAGTTCGGCCAGCCCATCGAAACACGCTTCAACGAGATGATGGAAGGCACGAAGGCTGAACTCGCCGTGCGCATCTACGGCACCGAATTCGACGAGCTCGAAAAACTTGCCAACCAGGTCAAAGACATCATCAACGACACGCCCGGTGGCGAGGCCGAGCTCGAAACCGACGGCCGCCCGAGCACCGTGGTTCTTCAGGTAAAGCGCGATGTGCTCACCAAATACAACGTGCCGCTCTCCGAGGTGAACCGCGCCGTCTCCGCCGGTCTTGGCGGGGAAGTCGCGGGCCAGGTTGTCGAAGGCAATCGCAAGCGCGACATCGTCGTGCGCCTTCCCGAAGAAGATCGCTCGAAAGAGGAGATGATGAAATCCCTCCCGCTGCGTGTCGGCGATTACGGCATGATCCCGCTGGGCGATGCGGTGGACATCCGCACGCAGAAAGCCGTCGATCCCATCCGCCACAGCCGCACGCAGCGCCGTGCCGCCTTGCTGGTCGGCGTCAAAGGCCGCGATATGGAAGGTTTCGTCAACGAGGCCACTGCACGCATCAAAAAGGAGGTCAAATTCCCCGAAGGCTACGACTTCGAGTTCGGCGGCACCTTTGAGAACCTCCAAGAAGCCCGCGCCCGCCTCGCTATCGTCGTGCCGACGGCGCTGGCGCTCATCTTGATGCTCATCTTCTTCGCCTTCGGCAGCGTGCGGCAGACTCTTCTCGTCGCCACCGGCATCCCACTCGCCCTGACCGGCGGCATCATCGCCCTCGGCCTACGCGGCATGCCCTTCAGCATCACCGCCGCCGTCGGCTTCATCGCCCTGAGTGGTGTCGCCGTGCTCAACGGCCTCGTGCTGGTGAACTACTTCAACGAACTGCGCGAGGAAGGCATGAACGTCCGCGATGCCGTGCTCAACGGCGTCGCCACGCGACTCCGCCCCGTGATGATGACCGCCCTCGTCGCCGCACTCGGCTTCGTGCCCATGGCCCTCGCCCACGGTGCCGGTGCCGAAGTCCAGCGCCCCCTGGCCACCGTCGTTATCGGCGGCATCATTAGCTCCACGATCCTCACGCTGCTGCTCCTACCGATGCTTTACGACTGGATCGAAAAGGCGGTAAAGCCAGATGAGTCAGCCTGATGCTTACCACCCGATCAGCCGCGTGATCACCGCCCGCAGCGCGGTTTCGAGGATCGCGGCCTCGGCGTGGGTGACGGGAATGGTGACTTTTTTCACGTTCTTCGTCGCACCTTCCTGGCGGGACATGCTCATGAAGAACGGTGCCTTCTGCGGATCATCGCGATAGGTGAGGTCAAAGGCGCTGTTGGCTTTTTCAGACTGGTGAAAGAGCTTTGCCTGCTCCTGGCGGCCTTGCAGCGTCGCCAACATGGCACCGAGGTCGTTGAGGCCCCATTTCATCGTGATCTTCGATTCCCAGTCGAACTGCTTCTCGCCGCTCTGCGTGGCCGCATCGACGAAAACCGCGCCTTTGGTGCGGTTGAACTCAAAACGGATCACGCCGCCATTGCCGCGGCCGTTTGGCTTGTAGATGGCGTATTCGGCGTTGGGCTTCGTGGCGGCAGGGGAGGTTGATTTCGCATTCATGGCGGGCAAATTCTAAAACAATCGCCTTCCGCTGGTAAAGGATGTTTTGCTGATCCAGACACATCCTTTGCCGGAATGTCCCGTCTGCGGCTTCGTTTCACGAAAACATGCGCCACCTGCTTTTCCTCTTCGCCCTTTGCCCTTCGCTTTTTGCGGCGAAGCCGAACATCATTCTCATCTACACCGATGACCACGGGCACGCCGATCTCGGCATCCACGGCGTGGTGAAGGACATCAAGACGCCCAACCTTGATGCGCTGGCCCGCAGCGGCGTGGTGGCGACGCATGGTTACAGCACCGCGCCGCAGTGCGTGCCATCGCGTGGTGGATTGATGACGGGCAAGTTCCAGGGCCGCTTCGATCTCGATAACAACGGCTCGGCGCTCGACGGCTTCAACAAGCAGACCACCATCGCCACGCGGCTGCAAAACGCGGGCTACGCCACGGCGCAGTTCGGCAAATGGCACCTCGGACCCACGGACGCGATCACGAAGCATGGCTTCAAGCATGTGTTTTCGCAGAACGCGCAGCGTCCGTTTTCCGCGAACATCACACTCGATGGCCAGGACCGCCCGATGAGCGATCTGCCGCCGACCGAGTATCACCTCGACGGCTGCTCGAAGGCCGCTGCGGCGATCATCGAGCGCTACAAGGACCAGCCGTTCTTCCTCTACGTGGCCTATCGCGGCCCGCACACGCCGCTGGATGCGCCGAAGCGCTACATGGACCGCTTTCCCGGCGAGATGCCGGAGCGCCGCCGCGCCGCGCTGGCCATGCTTTCGGCCATCGACGACGGCGTGGGCCTCATCACGAGCACCTTGAAGAAACACGGCCTCACCGAGAAGACGCTCATCTTCTTCATCGGCGACAACGGCGCTCCACTGAAGATCCACAAAGTCGATTCGCCGCTCCAAGGCGATGCCGGCGGCTGGGACGGCAGCCTGAACACGCCGCTGAATGGCGAAAAAGGCATGCTGGCCGAAGGCGGCATGTCCACGCCCTTTCTCATCGCCTGGCCCGGCACGATCCCCGGCGGGCAGGTTTATGAGCATCCGGTGAGTGCGCTCGACGTGGCCGCCACGGCAGTTGGAGTCCAGCCTTTAGGCGACTCTGAAAAATCGGCTACAGCCTCGACTCCAACAGACCTCGACGGCGTCAACCTCCTCCCCCATCTCACCGGCGAAAACAAAGCCGCAGCTCACGACGCCCTCTACTGGCGCTGGATGGCCCAGAGCGCCATTCGCGAAGGAAACTGGAAACTCCTGCGCGGAGGGGATCGCGAATACCTCTACGATCTCGCCACCGACCGCGAGGAGAAGCACAACCTCGCCGCGAAGTACCCCGAGATCGCCACGCGACTCCGCGCGAAGCTCAAAACCTGGGCCGACGGCCTCACGCCACCCGGCATGGCCCTCGGCCCCATGGCCGCGACTTGGAACGATTACTTCGATCACTACCTCGAAGGTAAAACCATCGCCCCACGCGCCGAAACACCCGCCGCCAATGCCTCCGAAACCCAGGGCTGGGAAGCCCGCAACGGCAAGCTCACCGCCCAAGATGGCCTTTTCATCCTCACCCCCGACAAAGCCGACAAACCCACCTTCATCACCAAGTCCAAGCTCAAGCTCGCCGGGCCCGTCACCGCCAAACTCACCCTCAAAACCACCGCCACCGGCCAAGCCGCCCTCGCCTGGCGTCTCGATGGCGACAAAGACTTCCTCCCCGCCAATCGCCTCACCTTCCCTCTCCAAGCCACCGCCGAGTGGCAAACCCACACCCTCGAGATCCCAACCAGCGGCCGCGTCATCCACGTGCGCGTGCATCTGCCTGCCGGAGGCGCGGAGTTTCGAGAGATTGAGTTGAAGGCTGGAATGCGTTAATCAGCGGCAAGAAATGCCCACAAGATCATGAAGGCTGTCTTCAAAGCACTCAAAGATCGCCTCCTCATACCAGTCGTCATGACTCGGGATTCCGTTTGTGCCGGTGACGACTATGATGCTCCCCACGAAAAAAGGGTTGGAAACATATTTACTGCTAGAGCGTGTTATGCACTTTGAGGTTAAAAAGCGCTGTACACTCGAACAAGGCACAGGCATAAGCTGCGGATGCCCCAAGAGCCAACGAGCCCGCCGAGCCAAAGAAGAGCCATTTACCCCAGCGATGTCAGGGATGAGGAATGGGCCTTTTGCGCCCCTTATCTGTGCCTGATCAGAGAGGATGCACCGCAATGTGATCA
>Ga0209299_1001871_pt1 | contig 11488 bp, 11 predicted proteins | sample S_140806_MF_Meta_FD_187326 | JGI IMG/M metagenome (GOLD analysis project Ga0209299, IMG submission 187326) | Freshwater microbial communities from Lake Simoncouche, Canada to study carbon cycling - S_140806_MF_MetaG (SPAdes) (version 2) | ecosystem: Environmental > Aquatic > Freshwater > Lake ...
ACTGGTGGTGATCGCGCCGCCCTCGATGGTCGAGATATGGTGACCGTAGTAGAAGGAGAAAGAACCAGCTAGGGAGAGGGCGCCGGTCTTGATGCCCTTGTATTCCGAACCGAGGGCTTCACAGGCGTCCTCGATGACTAGGCAGCCGTGCTGGGCGCAGAGGCGGCGGATGGTGTCCATCTGGTTCGGGTGGCCGAGGATGTGGACAAGGATGAGGAGCGCGGGCTGCTCCTTCTTCAGGAGCTGCTCGAGGTGGTTGAGGTCGACGCCGAGGTCCTTGGCGTCGGAGTCGCAGAGGAAGCACTCGAAGCCCATCTGTACGAACGGCGAAAGCGTGGTGATCCACGAGACCGCCGGGACGATGACCTTCTTGTTACGCAGGTAGCCGGCCTCGAGGAGGCTGTAGGCCATCAGCAGGTTCGCGGACGAACCGCTGTTCACCATGATGCTGTACTTCGTGCCCGTGTAGGCGGCGAACTCGGCTTCGAACTGGCGGGTGAGCGGGCCCTTGGTGACCTGGTGGCCTTCCTTGAGCCAATCGGCGAGGGAGGACATCTCCTCCGCGGAGATCGTGTTATCGGCCAGCTTGACGGTGCGCTTAGTCATTAGATTTGAAGGTGGGCTTGGGGTAGAAAATCCGGCGCAGGCCGCCCAGGATGCGGGCGCACAGCTGAAGGACTTTTAGGAAAACAAAGGTGAGCAGGTCGAGCCGAAGCCGCTTCGCCAGCAGCATCATCACGTAATAGTTACGAGCCTGCTGGTAAGCCTTGCCGAGAGCCCGATGGCGGGCGGCGTCCTTCTGCGCATCGATCGTGATCGAACCATCATGGGACGAGAACACCACCAGAGGTTCGGCGACATAGCCGTACTTCGGGTAACGCAGGGTGGCCATGGCGCTCATGAGCCAGTCCGGTCCGACGCCGCGGTATTCGTGCCGGGCGAAGGGGACGGCGCCGACATAAAGCTGATCGAGGATATCCTTCTTGCGAAGAATCAGGGCGCACGGAGATATCAGTCCGTTGATCTGGTGCCGCATGTACCCGCAGACAGAATGGATGCCCGTCGGTCCGAGATTGGAAAAGAGATGGTTGAGGGTCTTGCCGGTCACCTCATCACGGACTTCGGCGACCGACATCGTGAAGGCGACGTCAGGCCTCATGAGCGCCATGCATTTCTCGACGAACTGCGGGCGCATGAAGTCGTCGTCGAAATTCAAGTGGATGAACTCGGCTTTCGCGGCAAGGACGCCATCGAGCCAACAGAAGTGCACGCCATGGTCGATATCACGACGGAGGTAGCGGATCCGGTCGCCGAAAGAGGCGGCCACCGCCGGGGTGTCGTCGGAGCTGCCATGGTCGACCACGATGACCTCGCAGGCCTGGGTCTGGGCGAGGGCCGACTCGATGCAGCGACGGAGCATCGCCGACCGATTGAAGGTCGGAATGACGATGGTGACGAGCGGGGGGGTCATCGGCCGAGAATCTGGCGGAGCTTCGCGGTGTCGGCAACCAAGGAGGTCGGCGTGCCCGTCGAGGCCGGGACGATCTTCAGGGCCTGCGGCGCATGTGACTGGACGAAGTCAGCGATGCGGGTTCCGCGCCCGGAGCCGATGTTGATGATGCCCGCGGCCTGACGTTCGGTCAGGTCGGCGATTGCGGCGACCAAGTCGTCGGCCAAGGACAGGTCGCGGACATCGTCCACGCCGTGCAAAGGGAACGGCTGGGCCAAATCCTCGGTGGCGAAGCGGCGTTGGAGGGTCGGATAAAGGAACGAGCCGGTCTGCTCCGGGTGATAGAAGCTGAAGATACGGCCCACGCACCAAGGCAGGCCGGCCGGACCGGCAGAGGTCTCGACGACCTGTTCGCCCATGCGCTTGGACAGACCGTAAGGATTGATCGGGCTCACCGGGGCGTCTTCACGGAGGGGTTCCGGCTGCGGGCGATACACGTGGCTACTGCTCGCATAGAAAAGCCAGGGCTTTCGGCCGCTGGCGGCCAAAGCCGAGACGAGGTTGGCGGTACCACCGACGTTGACGCGAAAAGCGCGGGCCGGATCGGCCTGGACCGTCTGGGTCGGGACCACCGCGGCGAAATGCAGGACGGCCTCCGCCTGGGCCTCTACAGCCCAAGCCTGCAAAGCGGACAGGTCGCAGACATCACCGGCGAAGGAGTTTACGTCATGACCCCTCGCGAGCAGTTGCTTGATGGCAATCCGGCCCAAGATTCCCCGTCCACCTGTGAGACCGATCCGCATATCTCCAGCAGAGGCGCGAGCGGGTATTCTTTCAATCAGAAAGCCTCTATTAATAAGGGGTTGCCTCCGTTTCGAGGACCGCAGGCAATGTCCGCGTCTTTATGGCAGCCAAGCCGACACTCAGCGTGGTCGTCCCCACCTATAACTGCGCTCCGCTGATGGAGCGTCATCTGGAGTCCATGGCTGCGTGGGCCGACCTCGCGGACGAGATCATCGTCGTGGATAGCCGGTCGACGGATGGTACACTCGATCTCATCCGGTCCCGCCTGCGTCACCCGAATCTCCGCATCATCGAACGCGACCGCGGCCTGTACGAATCCTGGAACGAAGGCATCGCCGCTACCACCGGCGACTGGGTCTACATCAGCACCGCCGGCGACACCATCGAACGCGACCACCTGCTCCATCTCCTCGACCTCGGCGAACGAGCCGCGGCCGACGTCGTCATCAGCCCGCCACGCTTCGTCGACGAAGCAGGCGCTGCCTGCGAAGACCAGAACTGGCCCCCTGGGAAAATCATCGCCGACTCCGGGCGTGATGGGCCGTTCACCCTTAAGGCCGAAGCCGGCTTCGTGCTGACCTTCGTGCATTGCCCCAGCGCAATCCTAGGGAGTTCGGCGTCCAACCTTTACCGCGGAGACCACCTACGCGCTCGGCCCTTCCCCTCCGAATTCAAAGGTGCGGGGGATTCCGTATGGATCCTCCGGCATACCGCACAGAGCCGTCTTTGCTTCACGCCACAGGCCGGCTCGACCTTCTGCGTGCATCCTAAAGAGGAAGATATCCGCGACGACAAGCTGGCCGAACTGGTAGCGAAGGTCCTCGCCGAGAAAGAAGCCGCATTGGCACAGCCAGGCGTCGCAGGTGAGTTAATCCAAATCCTCGCCGAGGAAAACCGGCTCTTTGCCGAAGTCCAAATCGTACATCGGGAACGCCGTCGTCTCTGGCATAGCCGCCCACGGACCAGCTCGGCGCTTTGCGCATGGGTTGGCCTGACCTTCACGTATTTCCGCAAGCGTGCCAAACTCAAGGTCCTGCGCCGGCGCATCCGCGGGAAATTCGTTCACGCCGCCTGCTATCAGCCGGTCGGCTCCAAGGCCAACGGCTGACCCCAGCCGCAGCCCTCTTCTTCATGAAAAAACACCGCTTCCATGGACAGTTCGATCCTCCGGTAGACCAATACCTCTTCGAACGCTTCTTCCCGGCACTCCGGGGCGGCGTCTCGCTGGAATGCGGGGCCCAGGATGGCCTGGCGGATAGCAGCTGTCTCTTCTTCGAAGAAAGCCGGGGCTGGCAAGGCGTCAACGTGGAGGCTTCTCCGCCCATCTTCGAACGACTTCGCCGCAACCGGCCACGCTCCACTAATATCAACGTGGCGCTCTCGAATCGTGCCGGGACCGCCCGCTTCACGCATGTGGTTTCCCCCCAATATGGAGATAATTTCGGCAACGGCAGCCTGACGCACCTTCCGGCGCACCGCGACGCCCTTGCCAAGGAAGGCTGCCAGTTCGTGGAGCATGAGGTCCGGACGGTCACCTATCCCGAACTCATCGCCGAGGCTGGCATCTCTCGGCTCGACCTCTTCGTCCTCGATGTCGAAGGCCACGAAGCGCAGGTCTTCGAGAGCATGCGTCAGGGGGCCCTGCTGCCGAGCGTGCTCTGCGTGGAGCACGGCCACTTCGGAGTCGAAAAGATGCGCGAGATGCTCGCCGGACTGCCCTTCCGCTTCGATTCCTCGCTGCACGTGAACAGCTATTACGTCAATACGCTGAACCCGCCGTCCAAGCCCGGGGCGCTCGCGCGTCTGTGGGACCGGATGCGGGGCGATTGACTCGGTCAAGGCGCCGGCTACTTTTCGCCTATCGATGAGCCCGGCTCTCCCCGCCATCCGCATCCCGGTCTATCGTCCTGAACTCGGCGGTAACGAGATGGCGTACGTCCAGCAGTGCCTCGAAAGCACCTGGATCTCCTCGAAGGGAGAGTTCATCGACCGCTTCCAGGCCGACTTTGCACGCTTCATCGGAGCGGGACACGTCGTGGCCGTGACGAACGGCACGGTCGCGCTTCATCTCGCCCTCCTCGGCGTGGGCATCGGACCCGGCGACGAAGTCATCGTGCCGAGCCTGACCTATGTCGCCGCCGTGAACGCGATTCGATACGTGGGGGCGACCCCGGTCTTCGCCGATGCCGACGCCCAGACCTGGCAGATCGATCCGGCGCATGTCGCGAGACTGATCACCCCGCGGACCCGGGCGATTCTGGCCGTACACACCTATGGCCAAGCCTGCGACCTGGCCGCCCTCGGAGCGCTTTGCCAAAAGAACGACCTGCGTCTTATCGAAGACTGTGCGGAGGCCTTTGGAACGCGCATCGGCACCCAGCACGTGGGCACTTTTGGCGATGTCGCCACGTTCAGCTTCTTCGGCAATAAGACCGTGACCACCGGCGAAGGCGGCATGGTCGTCTCCCGCGACGCCCGGGTCCACGCGCTGATCTGCAAGCTCCGCGGCCAAGGGCTCGCCGGTGAAAAGGAATACTGGCACGACGTCATCGGCTACAACTACCGTATCACCAATATCTGCGCCGCCATCGGCGTCGCCCAGATGGAGCGGGCCGACGAGCTCATCGCTCGTAAACGCAGCCTGGCGGAAAAGATGCGCACCGCCATGGCCGACCTTCCGCTCGCGTTCCACCTCGAGCAACCTGGCACGACGCATTCGTTCTGGATGATTTCCGCGCTGGCCAGATCCGAGGCCGAACGCGATGGCCTCCGCCGGGCGCTCCGCCTCGAAGGCATCGAGACCCGCCCGGTCTTCCACCCTGCCCACACGCTGCCCATGTATGCCGCCGGCCAGACCGGCCTCGACGTCTCGGTCGACCTCGCCGCCCGCGGCCTGAACCTCCCGAGCTGGCCCGGACTCTCCGCCGAGCAGGTGGCGGAAATCGCCGAGGCCTGCCGTCTTTACTTCGGTGGCTGAATCTCCCCATTCAGCTGACGTATCCTCACCCGACGCCAGGGTGGGAATCTGCGCTGATGTCTTGATCGGCTGGGCAGGGGGCATGGATCTCGTCGCCTACGTGACACGATCTTTGAAGGCCGCACGCCCACGGTGCCGACTTACCTTGCTTGTGCCCGGAGCGGCGCCGACCAAGCAAAAATTCACATGGAAGTCCGTTCGCTATGCAATCAAGGACTGGATCAAGGCGTTGATCGGACGGCCACGTCTCCCGCAAAATCCGGATATAACGCGGAACTTGCAATCGGACGAACTCATCCGCCGGCTTAAGCAAATCGACCCTTCTCTGGAAATTCGTTACTCCGCCGGACTGGACGACGGGCTAGCACAGGCCGCGGCTGAACTCCGGCTCGACGCGGTTTACTTGGCGATGCGGCGGCCCAAGTCGAGGCCGGCCTGCTCCCTCGTCGGTTACGTTCCCGACTACCAGCATCGCCATCTGCCCCATCTCTTCTCAGCCGAGGAACTGGCGGAGCGAGACATGGTATTCGGGGCCCTCGTCGCCGCCAGCGATGCGATGGTGATGAACGCACGCGCGGTGGCGGAAGACATGCGTCGCTTCACGCTAGGCCCTTTGCCCGAATTACACGTGCTGCCCTTTTCGCCCAACCTTGACCCAGAGTGGCTTAACGCCCGTCCTGAACTGCTCGCGCCTTACGCAATCGACGGCCCCTACTTCATCGTCTGCAACCAGTTCTGGATGCACAAGGATCACCTCACGGCCTTCCGAGCCTTGGCCGAACTCGCCAAGAGCCGTGACGACGTCTCGCTCGTCTGCACGGGCGGGACCACTGATTACCGTGACCCGACCTACTTCGGCAAGCTGGAGAAGGAAGCAGACCGGCTGGGCCTCGGCTCGCGGCTCCGTTTCCTCGGCCACATCCCGAAGCGGGATCAGATCGAGCTGCTCAAGCACGCGGTGGCGCTGGTCCAACCGACGCTCTTCGAGGGCGGCCCAGGCGGCGGCGCAACGTACGAAGCCGTCGCGCTCGGCCAGCGCGTATTACTCACTAACCTGCCGGTAAATCGCGAGGTCGATGATGGGGATGTGCGCTTCTTCCCGCCAAGTGACCACGTTGCTTTGGCCAAACTGATGGAAATGGCCCTAAACGAGACGCCGTCCCTAAGCACTGGTGGCGAACTTCATTCGAAGAGCGATGCCCGACTTGAACGAAACGGCAGGGCAATCTGGGCTTCGGTGACGGCCGCCATCGCAAGTTATCGCAAGACTTAACCCGTTCCTTTGGACTCGGCGAGAAAAGCAGCCTCCGCCTCGAGCATGACCTTAGATCGGTTAGCAATCTTCCGGGCAGGAGAACCAAAATACACGGCCCACGGGGCGCACTGAAACCCACGCTTTATTAGGGATAGGGCGCCGACGGCCGTTCCCTCGGCCAAACTCGCGCCGGGAAGGACGATGCAGCTGGCTCCAACGATGGCGTGGCGACCCAGTACGACCCGCGCGACGTCGACCTTAAGGTATTTCTTCGGGACAGTTGGATTTGTCAGGGCGGCGCCGCTGTAGTCGTCGGAAGCCGAGTAGACCTTGGTGCCATGGGAGATAGCCGTAAAATCAGCCATCGTAATACCGCCGGCACACCCGAGGTAAGCCCCGGCGGCGATATGGATATAGCTCCCAAGATCGAGGCTCCCCGAAGCTGCGGCGATTACCACATAGTCGTCGATCCTGACATTGCTGCCAAGGCGGACATTACTGGCTCCAATGATGGAACAGTTACGCGAGATTTTTACGTTCGTTCCGCACGATGCAAAGCCCAGCTGAGCGAGCTCCTGTTCAGTGAAATATCCTTTATCAAGGGGACTCATGTTAGCTCTAACAACCTAGGCAAAGCCCGGAGTGGGGCAACCTCAACCGACGTGGGCGACTGGCCCCTCTTCATCCTTCCCCTGCCGTGCGGAGTTAGGCTAGGGTGTGGGCATGTCCCAACGGCCCCTTGGTTTCGGCATCTGGGGAACCGGCATGATCGCCGAGTTCCATGCGAAGGCATTGGCCGAGATTGCCGGCGTGAAGCTCGTCGCCGCGTACAACCGCTCGCCCGCCAAGGGACGCGACTTCGCGGCCAAACACGGCATCGCCTTTGCCGAGACGCCTGAAGCACTCCTGGCCAATCCGGACGTGGACATCGTCTGCCTCTGCACGCCCAGCGGCGAACACCTCGCCCCGGCCCTCGCCTGCGCCCAGGCCGGCAAGCATGTCGTGGTCGAGAAGCCCCTCGAGGTCACCCTCGCCCGCTGCGATGCACTCACCGCCGCCTGCGCCAAGGCCGGCGTGACCGTCGCCGGCATTTTGCCCCGTCGCTTCGGTGCGGGCGCGGTCGCGCTCAAGGCCGCCCTCGACGCAGGCCGCTTCGGCCAGCTCACCCTCGCCGGCGCGCTGATTCCCTGGTGGCGCACGCAGGCCTATTATGACTCGGCGGCCTGGCGCGGTACGTTCGCCCTCGATGGCGGCGGCGCGGTCATGAACCAAGGCATCCACACCATCGACCTGCTCCTCTGGTTCCTCGGCGCGCCCAAGCGCGTCTCCGCCACGGCTGGCCTCGTCGCCCACGATGGCATCGAAGTCGAAGACATCGCGACCGGCTGGATCGAGTTCGCCAACGGTTGCCGCGCCACGCTCGCCAGCTCGACCGCCTGCTGGTCCGCGACCGGCTTCCCGGCCGAGATCCGTATCCACGGCACGACCGGCGCCGCCGTCCTGCGCGACGACAAACTCACCGCTTTTGAATTCGAAAAGCCCCTGCCCTCGGATTCCTCCGTCCTCGCTCCGGCCACCGAAGGCGGCGGCGCGGGTGCCAACGACCCCAAGGCCATCGGCCACGCTTGGCATCGCTCCAATCTGGAAGAAGCCGTCGCCGCCATCCGTGCCGGCCGGCAGCCCGCCATCAATGGCGCCGAAGGCCGCAAGGCCGTGGAGCTGATACTGGCGTTGTATCAATCGGCGCAGAGTGGCGGAATGCCGGTAGAGCTACCCCTCAGGGTGGATCCCGCCCTGAAGAAACTCGGCGTTAAGCGTTGAGCAGACTTCAGCTAAACATCCTCTTAATCCGCAGATACCAGCCGTAAGGGCGGGACCGGCTCTCGGGAGACAAGGTAACCGGAACAGCGGGTGCTTTGCTCTTTCCAGCCTTAGCCATCTGGTAGGCCACTTCGAACAGGTTGTACTCCTCCAGCACGCGACGCTTGGCCTCGCGCAGCGCAGGCAGCCGGCGCTGGTAGGCTTCGGGAGTGGCCTCGGCTTTGATGATGCGGGCGACTTCGGCGGGATCGAGGGTGTCGATGACGATCATCGCCTCTTCCGGGAAGTATTCCTTGATGTTCGGAGCGCCCCAATAGATGGGCACGGTGCCGGCCAGGAAGCAGTCGGCGATCTTCTCCGTCCAGTAGTGGTCGTGACGACTGTTCTCCACCGCGACCGAGTAACGGAAGGGCGCCAAGCCATCCCACTTGTCGGGCAGATCGCGAAAGCCGCGTCCGAAGCGAGGCATCGGCGAAAGTTCGAGCAATTGCTCGACGAAACGCAGGCGCCGACGATGTCCGCCAATCATGGCCTTATTGCTGCAGATCACCGATATGTCGTCGGTCTTCGCAGGAAAATCGGCAGCAGTAAGCTCATCGTAACTTCGTCCCACAAACCAAGGTAGTGAGGTTTGCGCCAAATCCAGCCGGGGGTGGCTTAGGCTTGGCTGACATGTGATGACGCGGGCAAATTGGGAAAGCCAACTCGACTTGTAAGTCTTGATATCCGGGGGCTCGCCGGTGAAAAGCACCACCCGGGACGGATCACAATGGGTGGAGTCGATACGCATCAGGCCCTCATGGACCACCCAAGCATCACAATCCTGCGCGACAGCGTTGATTACAAAGACCGCATCCTTCCAAACAGACTTACCGCCTGGCGTTTGGCGCGCCAAGGGGTGTTCGTAATTTGTGGAGAGTTTTATGATCAAGGTCGATTGTTCCCGAAGGCGGCTCCACCGGATTAAGTCGTATGACGCGTACCTGAAGGCCGAGCCTGACTCATGTAATATATCCAATGCCTACCTCCAGATTGGGCAATACCGTATGTGGCCCGGCCGCGGCGAGCCTAACGGACCTTAGGCAAATTGAAATAATTGTGTTAACCGGCGAGGTGCTTGCCACCGTCGGCCGACTTAATGATGGACGACCACATTGGGGCGTAGTTCCATAGGGCCATGGGCCATCCTCTGGTTTCAGTCGTTCTTCCCGTTTGGAATGGCGAACGCTACCTGAAGCAGACGATCGAAAGCATTCTGACCCAAGACTTCTCTGACTACGAACTCGTCATCATTGACGATGGCTCGACGGATAGCTCCGCTGACATTATCCAATCTTTTTCGGATGATTCTCGGATCCGCTGCTACCGGCAACCTAACAGAGGACTGGTTGAATCCCTTAATAAAGGGCTCGAATTATCTCAGGGCGAGTTTATCGCCAGAATCGATGCGGACGACTATGCGATGCCAGAAAGGCTGGCTTTGCAGGCCAAAGCCCTTGTCGAAAATCCTGAAGTCGCCGTTATTGGAAGCGCGGTCAAAGTCGTAGACGAAAATGGTGCTTCCCTGAGAGAAGTGCGCTACGAGTATTTAGCTAACGCAAGAATGGCGCATGGGTGCGAACTGGCACATGCAGCTGTCATGTTCAGGAAAGACGTCATCGTGCGAGTGGGAGGCTATAGAGAGGCATTTCGCCATGCGGAAGATTATGACCTGTGGCTGAGGGTTTCCGAAGTTGCCGAAATCCGGAACCTTTCAGAAACACTGATGATTATACGTGAGTTATCCTCGGGAATTACAAAGTCACACGGCGGCGCCCAAAATTTCCGAGCATCCTTGGCGAGGCTTGCGCACCGGCGAAGGCTGGGCGGAGGGGGAGATCCTTTCGCATCGGCAAGAAAAGGGCTTCGGCTATCCGACATTCCGGACGATTTGTCTGATGAGGAAAAGGCGCTGATCGTCATCCCTTGCTTTGCGATGAGTTCATATGAAGGCATGGCAACCGAATGCCCTGGCTTCGAGGCCCTTTTGAATGAATCCTGGAGGCTGCGGCACCGGCTTCACCGTGGACGTTATGTTCGTCACTGTCTTAGCCCTTCCGCTTTCAAGATGGTTAAGGCAGGGCATTACGCATCGGGGCTCGGATGGCTGACGCGTGCCTTCCTGACAGAGCCGCTGAGCGCCTGCTGGATGCTGTTACGCTGACCTGCGGCGGCCCTCAGGCACGGACATACCAATCGTCGAAGTCCGAGATTCTCTCGTACTTACGGACGTATCCCGCCGCCGTCAGGAGGCCGTGGATCTTCTCGCGAGCAGGGGTGAAGTTATGTTCGCAGGTGATCACCTTGAAGGGGTGACGCTTGAAATCGAAGGCCTGCAGGATCTCGAATTCACTGCCCTCCGTGTCGATCGAAAGGTAGTCCGGTTTATCCGGAGCCTTATGGTCAATCATCAGGTCGTTGAGCGAAATCGTCTCTACCTGGTAATGTCGCGAAGATCGCCGAGACGCCGCATGCTGGTCTCCGCCTTTGAACGAGGTAAGCGTGGAAATCTCGGCTTCGCTGGCCTCGGCGAATTCTAGGCTATCTCCGGTGGACTTCCAGACGCAGCGATGCTCGATCACACACCCACGGTTGGCAGCTAATCGCGCATGCCAGCACTTGGCAGGCTCAGCGAGGATCCCTGACCAGCCGAAGTGCTTTTCAAGCAGCCAGGTGTTGCTGAGTTCCTTGCCACTGGCTGCACCAAATTCTACGAAGAACCCGCCGCGCTTGAAGCCGAGCTCTGAAATCACGAAGAGGTCCTGGCGCAGTTGAGACTGCGATTGCGGCAGAAGCTTGAGCAGATCGGCCACTTGGGCATCAGGCATCGCCGCCAAGAAATCGAGGTCATGGCCGCGAGCAGCGGCCGCGTTTAGCGCGGCTATCGAGCTGTTCTTGGCCAAAGTATAGCCCATGCGGCCAAGAATGCGTGCGAGTATGGCTTTCATGAAAGTTTCTGGTTAGCCTTTGAACTCCTCCATCGTCGCGGCTTTGTCGGAGTTGATGCCGGTGCGAGCGAAGACCTTGAAGAAGGTCAGGACGACGATCTTCATATCGAGCCAGAAGGACCGGTGGTCGATGTACCAGACATCGAGGGCGAACTTCTCTTCCCAGGAGATCGCGTTGCGACCGTTGACCTGCG
>Ga0209299_1001877_pt1 | contig 11476 bp, 16 predicted proteins | sample S_140806_MF_Meta_FD_187326 | JGI IMG/M metagenome (GOLD analysis project Ga0209299, IMG submission 187326) | Freshwater microbial communities from Lake Simoncouche, Canada to study carbon cycling - S_140806_MF_MetaG (SPAdes) (version 2) | ecosystem: Environmental > Aquatic > Freshwater > Lake ...
CTGAACACGATCCCTTCCCGCTCGATCCCCTGCTCCGATTCCTTCAGGCCGCCCGGGCGCACCACGGTCCAGTCGAGGCCGCTTTCGGCCAGCCACCGTTCCCCCAGCCCCTTCCACACCAGGATCATTCCGAACAGATTGAGCGGATGCAGCAGGCGGCCGCTGCAGAGGGCGCTCACGAGCACCACCCGCTTCACCCCCGCGGCCTGGCAGGCTTCGATCTGGGAGCGGATCGCCAGGGCATCCACCTTCAGCGGCCCGAGCAGATCCACCGAAGGCCGGGCCCCGGTGGCGATCACCAGGGCCTCGCAATCGCGCAGCGCCGCCTCCAGGGCCGGGGCATCGCTGAGCTCCAGGCGCACGATCTCGGCCCCGTTCAGGCCCTCCGGCACGGCTGAACCGGGCCGCAGCAGCGCCCGCACCGCCAGCCCCCGGCCGATCGCCTCCTGCACCACTCGCCAGCCGGTCTTGCCGGAGGCACCACTCACCGCGATGCGACGGCGAGGTTCAGGGGATTCCGCGGCGCTCATTGGTAGGCACCCAGGCTCGGGGAATAGGCGGATCGTATGGAACTCTTGCCTACCCCGGCGGCCGGTTTCCCTCCCAGGCCCCCCCTGAGGCGTGACCAAGCCGGATGGCCTGGCGCCGTTCATCGTTGCGGAGCAGGGCGTCCACGCAGTCGCCATCCAACTTGCCCGCCTCCACCATCGCCCGGAGCATCTGGACAGCATGGGATTCCGGGAAGGGGGGCTTGTACGGCCGGGCCTGGGTGATGGCGTCGTACAGGTCGGCCACTGCCACGATCCGCCCCGCCAGGCTCACCTCCGTTCCGCGCAGCCCTGCCGGATAACCGCTCCCATCGAGGCGTTCATGGTGGTGGGCCACCACCTGGCGGAGCAGATCGATCGAGGCGTCCTCCTCCAGATCCATCGCTGTGATCACCCGCTCGATCAGGGCTATGCCGATCAGCACGTGGCTTTCCATCACCAGCCGTTCCTCCGGGGAAAGGGGCCCAGGCTTGAGCAGAATCCGATCTGGAATGCCCACCTTGCCCACGTCATGGAAGGCGGCGAAACGGTGGAGGTTCTCGCTGAAATCGGCGGGTCGTTCCTGTTGGTTGTCCAGCTGTAGGGCGATCAGGCGGCTGTAGAGGGACACCCGCTCCATGTGGGTGGCCGTTTCCCGATCCCGCAGCTCCGCGATCTCCAGCAGCAGTTGCAGGCTGCCCTCAAGGCTGTCGATGCCGCTGAAGTGGTTGCTGATCCGGAGCTGGAGCAGCTCCAGATGGGGGGCCAGCGCCGCCATCGCCCTCGGCTCGAAGGCCCCGGCCCGGGTGGAATCCAGGAAGAGAAAGCCCAGCAGGCGCTTGTGGTGGAAGAGCGGCAGCGTCAGGGAGGCGCGCCAGCCCTGGGCCAGCAACCAGCGGCTGTGGTCCGAGCTCGGATCCAGCTCCCGCTCAAGGTCATTGAGCACCCGGGCCTGCTGTTGATCCCGCAGCCGGCCGAGGGCGGGAACGGTGGCGAGGGGGCGCGGTTCAAAGTGGGGCTGGCTCGACCCCGGCTCGCCCTCCCTGCCCATGGGCCCGCCGTCCGCGCCCGTTTCCCCGTAGGTCGCTAACAGGTCGGTGGTGGCTTCGTGGTGCACGAAGGCGATCCGGGTGATCCCAAGATCAAGGGCCTCCAGCCGGTGCTGCACGATCCGCAGCAGCTCCTGCAGCTGCCGTTGCGCAGGGGGCAGGCCAGGTAGGGGGAAGGACGGTGCCAACGACCTCCACCGCAGGATCAACGCTCACCGTATCCCCTCCGCCGGAGGCTGGGGATGGGGCTGCCGGCGGGGATCGCGGGGATCGGAGCTGGATGGGTGCGCTCCCGCATCGACCCGCCTGGCCTGGCCCGGATCTGCCCGGCCCTGCCCCGCCCTGCCCGGTGTGGATCGGTGCGGACGGGGTCGGTTGCCCGGTGGCCGGGGGCCGTTGGCGCCCTCGGTACGCTGGAGCCATGGCGGCCGCGATCCTCGACGTTGAACACCTCACCGTGTGCCGCGATGGCGCCACGGTGGTGGAGGACGTGAGCTTTTCGCTGCCACCGGAATCCGATACGGCCCTGGTGGGCCCGAACGGGGCCGGCAAGAGCAGCCTGGTGCAGGCCCTGCTCGGGATCCTGCCCCGCCGCTCCGGCACGATCCGCCTGCTCGGCCATGCCCTTGGACCCCGGGGCCAGCTGCCGGTCGCGGTGCGCGACCGCATCGCCTACCTGCCCCAGACCCTCAGCCTGCGGGGCCGCATCCCCCTCACGGTGGCTGAATTCGTGGGCCTCGGCTTCGACCGGCCCGGCTTGGCGCTGCCCTGGCGTGCCGGCGGCGGCCGGGCGGCAGCGGTGCGCCGCGCCCTCGGCCGCACCGACATCGTCGACCTAGCCGACCGCCTGATCAGCGAACTCTCCACCGGTCAGCTCAAAAGGGTGCTGCTGGCCTTCTGCGTGGTGCGTCCCCGCAGCCTGCTGCTGCTGGATGAGGCCCAGGCCGGCCTCGACAGCCAGGCCACCGAACAGTTCCACACCCTGCTCTATGGCCTGCGCCGCAGCGAGGGCTGGACGATCCTGCAGGTCTCCCACGATCTGGAGATGGTGCGGCGCACCTGCGATGCCGTGCTCTGCCTCAACCGCAGCCTGCGCTGCTCCGGTTCCCCCGACCACGCCCTCAGCCCCCTCCAGCTGGAGCGCCTCTACGGCCCGGGCTACGTGCCATACCACCACCACCACGGCCGCGGTCCCTCGCTGCCATGAGCACTCCGCAGGTCGTGGGGGAGCTGCTGCAGCTTCCCTTCCTGCAGCGGGCCCTGCTGGCCGGGCTGCTCACCGGTGCCCTGGGCGGGGTGCTTGGCAGTTTCGCGGTGCTGCGCCAGCTCTCCTTCTTCAGCGACGCCCTCGGCCATTCCGCCCTGCTGGGCATCACCGCCGGCATCCTGCTGGGCCTCAATCCCACCGTGGTGCTGGTGCCCTTTGCGGTGCTCTTCGCCCTCGGTGTCGACCGGTTGGCCAGCCGCAGCCGCCTCCCTGCCGATGCGCTGCTGAACATCGTGTATTCCTCCTCCCTCGCCCTGGCGGTGTTGGTGCTGAGCCGGGTGCGCAGCTACCAGGGCGGGATCGAACACCTGTTGTTTGGCGACATCCTGGGCGTCTCCTGGCTCGACCTCAGCCTGATCTTGCTGCTGCTCATCGGCGCCTGCGCCTATCTGTTCCTCAGCCGGCGCAGCCAGATCCTGCTCACCCTCGATGAACCTCTCGCCATCTCCCGCGGGGTGGCCGCCGGCCGGCACCGGCTCCTGTTCATCGTGCTGCTGGCGGTGGTGGTGGCCATCTCGATCAAGGCGGTGGGGGTGCTGCTGATCAGCGCCTTCGTGGTGATCCCCGCCTGTGCCTCCCGGCTGGTGAGCCGCCGCTTTCCCCACTACGTGCTCCTGGCCTCGGGCCTGGGGGCCGGTTGCGCGGTGGTGGGTCTGCTGCTCTCGGCCCTGCTGGATCTCCCCTCCGGCCCCGCCGTGGTGGTGGTGCAACTGGCCGGCTTCCTGGCGGCCCTGGCTTTGGCACCCCGCGGCCAGGGCATCGGCGCCTGAGGGATCGGCCCCTTGTCGCCCGCTCAGCGATCGGCTGGCTTTAGCGAAGCCTGTGGTGGAACGAAGGGGCCGCCGAAGGCGGTGGGCTGGGCGTAGAGCCAGCGCAGGGTGCTCCGGTCCCGCTCGGAGGGCACCAGCACGGGCACCGGGCCGGGGGACGTGGCCATCGCATCGCCCGGGACATCACTGTGGCCCCAGATTCCGAAGGCATGGCCCAATTCGTGCAGGGCCGTGGCCTGCAGCGCCTCGGCCCGTTGCCCAGGACCGATCAGCACCTCCACCGCCGGTTCCAGCCGCCACTGCCCGGCATACCGCTCCACCGCCGCCAGCCGCAACAGGGCCCGTCCATGGCTGGCGCGCGGCCGTCCCGTTCCGTCCCGGGCCAGGGGGGGCAGCCGTCGCCAGATCCGCACCTGGGCCGCCCCTGGATCGGCCACCACGGCTAGCGGCACCAGGGCTTTCCAGCTCTGCAGGGCCGAGATCGCCGCCCGTTGCCAGCGCCGCTGCACAGGATCGGCGGCAGCGGGCCCTGATGCCGCGGCGGGCAGGGCCGGCTCGATCCACACGCACCAGCGCTGGAGCAGCGGCCATCCGAGGGGGGTGGTGGCCAGCCGGTCGGCGTATCCGGACGCTCCGGGTTGGGGAGGAGCCTGCACCAACCTGGCGGATTCCAGAACCCTGGTCGCCAGGGCTTGGGGGCAGGAGGTGCCGGCCGATTGGGGAAGGGCGGGTTCCTTCGGGAGGGCCACGGCCGCTGATCCCTGCAGCACAACCCCTAGCGGTAGGAGGCAGGCGGCAAGGGTGGCCGGCTTCACGCCGCCGGCAGTCCCACGCCCCGTGCCATCAGGGTGGCCATCAGGGGAATCACAGCAAAACCGGCCAGTTCCACCGTGAGCACCAGGCGCAGGCGCCCAGCGAGGGCCTCAGTCACCTTGGGGAGCTCACCCTTGCGCAGCGGGATCGCCCAGAGGATGTAGGTGATCGTGGGGTACAGGGAGAGAGCACCCACCGCCAGGTAGGTGCCCACCTTCCACCAGAAGAGGGGATTGGAGGTGTAGAAGTCTGTTCCCTGGCCGAAGTGCAGCACCCGGGCGATGCCGCTCAGCAACAGGGTGAGGGCGGCGATGCCGTACACCACATCCACCACCACCATCGTGATCGCGGTGCGGCGGTCGGGATCGGCCCGGATCAAGAAGCGCTCCAGCAACAGGGCGCCAAAACACAGCATGAAGCTGAGGTAGTGGCCGTAGGCCACAGCCGCGCTGCTGAGCACCGGTGTGGGGATGGCGGCGATGGCAACCATGCGCGGATCTTCGGGGTGGTCAGGGCCGCCAGACGGTAGCGGGTCAGGGCGGTGGGCCGCTGCCGCGCCAAGGGGCGGGCGGTGGAAAAGGGAGGGAATCGGGAGTAAAAATGACGACAATCTGAAGCTTTTGTTTCCTTCTCCTCACCGCCAGATTTGCTCCATGAATCCGAAGCAAAATGGAAGGGAAGCAAAACTGTTTCCAAACTTGGAAGCCTTTCTGCTGGTTGATTGAATCGGTCTAAAAAAGCCTAGCTTCTATGAAGTGTTTAAAGGCCCATGGCGAGTTCTCTGAGTGCCTTTCTGGGTGAGATCGGTCGCCACCAGCTCCTCACCCCTGAACAGGAGCTCACCCTGGGTCGCAAGGTGCAGGCGATGGTGAGCCTGCAGGAACGTTGCAGTCTCGCCGGCGGCACGGGTCCGGCTTGTGAGTACGACGATCTCGAGCGGCGCACCCTGCGCACCGGCGAGCGGGCCAAGCAGCAGATGATCACGGCCAACCTGCGCTTGGTGGTGAATTTGGCCAAGCGCTATCAGGGCAAGGGGCTGGACCTGCTGGATCTGATTCAGGAGGGCACGATCGGCCTCACCCGTGCCGTGGAGAAGTACGACCCCACCCGCGGCCATCGTTTCAGCACCTACGCCTATTGGTGGATTCGCCAGGGCCTCAACCGGGCCCTCTCCACCCAGAGCCGCACGATCCGGATCCCCGTGAACGTGAACGAGAAGCTCACCCGTCTGCGGGCCGCGAAGGCCCGCCATCTCCAGGCCAACGGCACCGCTCCGAGTTCCGCCGAGCTGGCCCGCGCCCTGGAGGTGCCCGTGCAGGAGGTGGAGGAGCTGCTGGCCTGCGAGCTGCGCAGTGTGACCGTGAGCCTCCAGGGTGCGGTGCGCTCCAAGGCCGACCCATCCGAATTGGTGGATGTGCTGGCCAGCGAGGAGATGCCTCCGATGGAGCGGGCCGAACTGGCTGAACGCAGCGCCTCGGTGTGGATGCTGCTGGAGCGGGCCAACCTCACCCCCAAGGAGCGCACGGTGGTGATGCTGCGTTTCGGGCTCGACGGCACCAATGAATGGCGCACCCTCGCTGAGGTGGCCCGCCAGCTCTCCTGCAGCCGCGAATACTGCCGCCAGGTGGTGCAGCGGGCCCTACGCAAGCTCCGCCGGGCGGGCGAGGAAAGCGGTCTGGTGGAGGTTTGAAGGGGCGGGCCCGCCCCGCTGGGTGAGGGAACCGTCCCTGCCTGGGGGGGCAACCGGTCTGGGCAAGAACGGTCGGCACCCGGAGACTGGCTTCGTTGTCGCCCCTGTGGCGCGCCCCCTGAGGAGATCACCATGTCCGCCGCTTCTTCGGCCGCGGGCCCGAACGGCCAAACCACCCTGCAGGCAGACGTGCTTGAAAGCACGGTGGTGGATGAGGCCCTGCTGGTCCGGCTGCTGCGCCGGGCCGGGCGCACCCTGGCCCGTCCGGCACTCGAATGTTTCGAGATGCTGATCGATGGAGCCACCCCCCACCAGGCCCGGATCACGGTGCTGGCGGCGCTCACCTACCTGGTGCTCCCCTTTGATCTGATCCCGGATTTCATTCCGGTGGCGGGCTTCGGCGATGACATGGTGGCGCTCACCGCCCTGCTGGGGTTGTGCGCTCGGCACCTCACGCCCGAAATCAAGCTGCGGGCGCAGCGCAGACTGGATGGCTGGTTCCCACCCACCCGCTAGCGCCGCCCCGCCGCGATGCCCTCCCCCAGCCTCCCCCTGAGCACCGATCAGCTCGATGACCTCCAGGCCTTCCTTAAGGACTGGCTGCGCCATACGGGACGGACTCAGGCGGACCTGAGGCGGGTGCTGCGAACTTCCTCGATCCGCATGCCCGTGCTGATCGAGGAGCTCCAGCGCATTCACAACCAGCAGGGCCTTGCCGCCCTGGCCGAGCGGCTCTGCGGCATCGAAGACCTCTGGCACAACGAGGACTCCGGCAGCGTTGAGGGCAGCGGGGGCTCCGAGCTCTTGGAGGAATCCCTGGACCAGCTGGATCTGCTGCTGGAGCAGATCCGGCTGGAAACCGGCTCCGATGCCTGAGCTCCTGTCAGCGTCTAGGGGATCGCGATAGGTTGCGCCTTTGGTGGTTTTGGCCAGTCCACGCCATCCGCCCCCAATCCCCCGTGATGCGTTCTTCCATCTGGTTTCCGTCTCCCATGGTTTCCGTTCTCCGGATCTCCCTCCCTGCCCTGCCGCGGCCTGACAGTGCTGCCGCGGCCCGTTCGCTCCAGACACCCAGAGCCCTGGTCCTGGCCCTCGCTCTGGCCGGGGTCTCCTTGGTGGCTCAGCCGGCTCTGGCCCAGTCGGAGAGTTTCCTGCTCAAACCCGGCAGCAAGGTGGGGCCGGCCTCGAACGTGAAGGCCACCAACTGCAAGACCAATCCCAGCGACGGCAGCATCACCTGCGACACCAAGATCGTGAACCCTCCCGGCGACACCCAGGCCAAGCCCCAGTACAGCCCCTTCAAGCCCTGAGCGCTGGGGGGCAGGGGGAGGCTTCCCACCAGAAGAGGGCCAGCCAGATCGTTCCGCTGCCGCCGTCGGTGTTCTCGACGCGGTGGCGGCGATGGGGCGCGATGTAGAGCTGGTCGCCGCGATGCAGGGAAAGAGGTGCTTCTTCGTCCTCAAAGCTGAGGCGGGCCTGGCCCTGCAGCAGACACACCCATTCATGCTCCAGCTGGTCGTACCAGAAGCCCTCCGGGCTGCGGGCCCCGCAGGAGTGGATCCTCTCCAGCCGCCAGAGCGGCCCTTGCCACAGCACTGAAACGCTCTCCTGGCCGGGCGCGGGGCTGGAACCGGCCAGCAGGCTGCTATCTCCGCTCTGGCTGGCGCCCAGCTCGCCCCAGCGGCGGCCGATCTCGAAGCCCTGGGCGGCAGCCAGGTCCACCACCTGCTGGTGGTTGCTGCAGTCGCTGAGCCGCTGCCGCAGGGCCGGATCGGCCTCGCTAGCCGCCACAAAGGCCTGCAGATCCCGCACCTTCTTGAGGAATCGCTGGAGGTCCTCCTCGGCCATGGGGTGTGCGCCTGGAGCCGGCGGGATCAAATCAGCTCCCTGATCATCCGCCAGCGTTGGAAGGCCACCCCGGCGTAGAAGGCGGTTTCCTCGGCTTCCACTTGCCAGCCCTGCCGCTCCAGCAGGGGCCGTGACAACTGGCTCGCCTCGGTGCGGAGTCGGCGGTACCCCTGGCTTTGGGCGTGGGCCTCAAGGGCCCCCAGCAGGGCCGTGGCCCTCCCCTGGCGTGCCGAGCGGCCCCGGCAGTAGAGCAGGGCCAGGCGATCGGGGGGATCCAGCAGGCCGAAGGCCTCCACCTCCCCTCCCCCGGCTCTGTCGCAGCTCACCAGGCCGAAGCCCCGCAGCAGCGGCTCCCGGAAGGGGCCGTGGTCGGCCGCGCCATGGGCGGCCCAGGCCCGCACCTGGGCAGGGCTGTAGAGGGCCGTGGCCTGGCTGATCACGGCATCGCGGTAGACCTCCGCCACCTGGGGAAGGTCGTTGGGATGCAGCGGCCGCAGATCCGGAGCTGGATTCGCGGCCGCCGCCATCGGGGCCTGGGTCATGGCGGCAGTCGGCGGAGTGGGAACGAGCTCGGGGCAGGCAGGAACGACCTGGGAGCAGCTTGGAGCCGGCGTGGATAGTGTTGAAGATGGGTGCATCCCCTGTTGCCGAGCTTTCCATGGAGTCCTCCGCGCTGCCATCCCCCCCCGGCCTCCAGGGCCCGGCGCCGGAGCCGCAGCCAGCCGCCGCAGCCGGCACGGCTCTCGCTGGCTGGCTGCGCTCGCTCCTGGCGGGGGCGCTGCTGCTGGCCCTGGCGCTGGTGCTCCTCTTCTGGAGCCTGCCGGCCTGGGGTGCCAACGACATCGTTGTGCTGCAGCGGGGCGGAAAGCTGTTCGAGAACCACTGTGCCGGCTGTCACGTGAACGGCGGCAATGTGATCCGGCGCAATAAGACGCTCCGCCGCCAGGATCTGCTGCGGGAGGGGGTAAAGGGGCCCGCCGAGGTGGCCCGGATCGCCGCCAAGGGCAAGGGGCAGATGTCTGGCTACGAGAAGGTTCTCGGCGAGGGGGGTGCCGATGCCGTGGGGGCGTGGGTCTGGCGGCAGGCGGAACTCGGCTGGCCGCGGCGCTGAGCCTGCAGCCGCTAGCGGGAAAGGGCAATGTCCCCGCTTTCTGATCGGTCTGGCGCCGACTTTTTCTCCTGTGCCACGGCGATCAGTGTCCATCCCAAGATGTATCCACCGCTGCTGCTAACTAGACAGGCTCTGGTGTGAGAACCCCTTTCCACAATGACCAACAGCATTCGCAAGTCGGTGCTTCGTGGCCTCGGCTTTGCCGCCGCCAGCGGAGCCCTCTTCGGCGCCCCTGTGATGGCCGCCCCCGAAGCCACCATCGCCGCCCCCACCACCGTGGCCCAGGGCTACGGCGTGACCACCCCCAACACCGTTGAGGTGGTTGAGGTTGAATCCGTCAACGGCTGGTACCTGACCGTGGGTGCAGGCGCCGTCTGGCCCGGCAACATCAACTATTGGGCCAACACCGCTCCCCTCGATGCCACAAGCCAGCCCCGGGGTGTCCTGAGCCAAAACGGTGGCTTCTCCGTTGACGGCGGTATCGGCTACGACTTCGGCGCCATCCGCACGGAACTGACCTACGGCTACTCCGCGCCCAGCGTTGACACGATCGTCAGCCGTGATCTGAGCACCTCCTTCAGTGGCGGCGGCAAGATCAACAAGAACGACATCATGCTCAGTGCTTACTGGGATGTGCTGCCGTTCAGCCGCTTCACCCCCTACATCGGTGGTGGTATCGGCTACTCCAACCTGAGCACCCCCAGCTTCAACGTCGGTAACTACTACACCGGCAGCCACAACAAGGGCCTGTTCGGCTGGCAAGCCAAGGCTGGTATCAGCTATGCCCTGGCCTACAACTGGGACGTCTACGCCGAAGGCACCTTCTCCGGCACTGGCAATCCCCAGTTCGAAAACGTGAACTTCAGCTCCTACAAGGACGTGGGCGCCAAGCTGGGCTTCCGCTACCGCTTCGCTGCCCCCGCCGTGGTTGTGGTGGTGCCTGAGCCCGCTCCGGCTCCCGCCCCTGCTCCCGCTCCGATCCCCATGCCCGAGCCCGCTCCGGCTCCCGCTCCGATCCGCGGCCTCTGGTGATCTGCTGGGGAGGCCTCGGCCTTCCCCTTCACCCTCTCTGGGACCGGCTTCGGCCGGTCCCTTTTTTATTGTCTCTGGTAGGGCAGGCCGGGGGATCAGAAGGCCTGGATCCAGGGGTAAACCTCAACGGCGGTCCAGATGCCGTTGCGCCAGTACACATCGTTCTGCACCAGGGCTTCCACCGCCGCCTGGTTCTCCGCCTCATAGATCCCGAACACGTGGGTGCTGCCTTCGGTGGGGCCCAGGGTGATCAGCACCCCCTCCTCCTTCTGGCGCTGCAGCCCCTCAAGGTGCTCTTCGCGATAGGGGGTGCGGCGTTGCAGGGCGTCGGCACAGTAGGTGCCCCAGAGAACGAATTTCATGGTGGCCGTGGGGTGCTTCCGGTTCAGAGCAGCGATTCACGCCGCAGGTAGACGCGGATCAGTTTTTCATCCATCAGTCCGACTCGGGAGCTGGGGGCCTCCTGGGCGCGCTGCAGGAGGGCAATCAGGGTTTCAGGGCGGAAGGGCTGCCCCTCGGCCGCAGCCAGCTCGCTGACCTCCAGGGCGGTCTGCATCCAGTTGATCCGCTCGCGCAGCTCCGGCTCCGCCTGAATCCTGCCCAGGAAGGCGAACAGCCGCTCAAGTTCCTGCCGGTCGGCGGCATCGGCGGAACGAGGGGGCGGCTCACCAGGAGAGGCTTGGCTGGGGCTGGGGGTCACACCTTCGGGCTGCTCGGACATGGTCATGGCTGGCAAGGGACAGGGTGCGGGGGCACCCATCAGGTTCAGTCTTCAGTTTCAGTCTTCCGCTGCGGAGCTCAATCGTCGAGGCCCTGGCGCAGCTCTCGGCAGAAGGCACCGGCAGCAACGGCCGCATCTTCCCCAGCCGCCACCGCGGCCGCCATGCTCTTCACCAGGGCGCTCCCCACGATCGCTCCATCGGCGCCCCAGCGGCGCACCTCGCGGGCCTGCTCAACGCCGGCGATGCCGAAGCCCACCGCCACCGGTGTGGAGCCCTGCTCCTTGAGCTGCCGTACCAGGGGTTCCACCCGGGCCTCCAGACGGCTGCGCACCCCGGTCACGCCGGTCACGCTCACCAGGTAAGTGAAGCCACGGCTTGCCCCATGGATGCGGGCCATGCGCTCGGGTGGTGTTGTGGGCGCCACCAGCAGCACCAGATCCAGTCCGTGGGAGGCGGCGATCGCGGAGAGCTTTTCGGCCTCCTCCAAGGGAAGATCCGGCACCACCAGGCCGGCGGCGCCGGCGGCGGCGGCCTCACGGCAGAAGCTGTCCATGCCGCGGTTGAGCAGGGGGTTGCTGTAGGTGAACAGCACCACCGGTGTGGTCAGGGCGCCGCGCAGGTCGGCGAGCATGGCCAGCACGCCTCCG
>Ga0209299_1001881_pt1 | contig 11467 bp, 7 predicted proteins | sample S_140806_MF_Meta_FD_187326 | JGI IMG/M metagenome (GOLD analysis project Ga0209299, IMG submission 187326) | Freshwater microbial communities from Lake Simoncouche, Canada to study carbon cycling - S_140806_MF_MetaG (SPAdes) (version 2) | ecosystem: Environmental > Aquatic > Freshwater > Lake ...
ATGAAGCCACGTTCGGGTTTGGTCACAGATGGTCTCGAGCGAGCACCTGCCCGCGGAATGTTGCGCGCTGTTGGAATGACAGATGACGATTGGGTCAAACCTCAGATTGGTATCGCATCTTCTTGGAATGAAATCACCCCATGTAATTTATCTTTAGATCGTTTAGCAAAAGCATCAAAGCAAGGTGTTATTGATGCTGGCGGTTTCCCTATGCAGTTCGGCACGATTTCAGTTTCAGATGGAATCTCAATGGGGCACGAAGGCATGCACTTCTCACTTGTTTCTCGCGAAGTAATCGCCGATTCAGTTGAAACTGTTATGCAAGCCGAGCGCCTTGATGGCATGGTCACATTTGCTGGGTGCGATAAATCACTTCCCGGCATGATGATGGCGGCGGCGCGAATTGATGTGGCATCTGTGTTTGTTTACGCTGGTTCAACTCTTCCTGGCCAAGTAGATGGAAACGATGTAACCATCATCGACGCTTTTGAAGCAGTCGGTGCATGTGCGCGCGGATTAATTACCAAAGAGCGCGTTGATCAAATTGAGCGCGCGATCTGCCCTGGTGAAGGTGCCTGCGGTGGCATGTACACCGCAAACACAATGGCAACAGTTGGCGAAGCAATTGGTCTATCACTTCCTGGTTCTGCAGCACCACCTGCAGTTGATCGTCGCCGCGATGCATTTGCTGTTCAATCTGGTGCAGCCGTTGTAAATATGATCAAGATGGGTCTAACAACTCGCGATATTTTAACGAAGCGCGCCTTTGAAAATGCCATCACTGCAGTTATGGCAGTAGGCGGATCAACTAACGCAGTGCTTCATTTACTCGCAATTGCCCACGAAGCTGAAGTCGAATTATCACTTGATGATTTCCACCGTATTGGTTCACGCGTTCCATTGCTTGGCGATCTAAAACCATTCGGTCGCTATGTGATGACTGATATGGATCGCGTTGGGGGAGTACCTGTAATTCTTAAAGCCCTTCTCGATGCTGGTTTGCTGCATGGAGATGTCATGACCGTTACCGGAAAAACTATGGCAGAAAACTTGGCTGGAATTAATCCACCGGATGTAGATGGCGATATTTTGCATGCCGTTGCTACTCCACTTTCTACAGATGTTGGAATCACGATCCTTGGTGGATCACTTGCAACAGATGGCGCAGTTTGCAAGACCGCAGGTATTGGCATCGAATCATTCGAAGGCCCAGCACGTGTTTTCGAACGCGAACAAGCTGCCATGGCCGCGCTAGAAAACGGAACCATTCAAGCGGGTGATGTAGTCGTTATTCGTTATGAAGGTCCAAAGGGCGGACCTGGAATGCGCGAGATGTTAATGATTACCGGCGCGATTAAAGGCGCTGGCCTTGGTAAATCAACTTTGCTATTAACTGATGGCCGCTTCTCTGGTGGCTCAACTGGTCTATGTGTTGGACATGTTGCACCTGAAGCTGTTGATGGTGGACCGATTGCATTTATTAAAGATGGTGATTTAGTACGAATTGATATTAAAGCGCGCACCTTGGATCTCTTGGTCGATCCCGCAGAACTAGAAGCCCGCAAAGTCGGGTGGAAACCCCTGCCCCATAAATTCACTCGTGGAGTCTTGGCCAAGTATTCCAAGACTGTGGGCTCTGCATCCAAGGGCGCTGTCTGCGGCTAGTTTCACAATTTGAGACTTACATCTCAAACCTTGACGCAAGTACCTAAAACGATGGACAATACTCACATGTCAACAAAGAGCGCGCTCATCTCGTCCTCATCAGTAATTGTGGTGGTGATTCGATAGCGCGTGCCTTTTTAAAGCACGCGCCCTCAGATATCTGAGGGTTTTTTCGTTTAATAAGTAAAAAGAAATTTAGATCAAACAAGGAAAGGAGTACGAAGATGGCACATGTACCAACTGCCAACGGCACCGCAATGACTGGAGCTTCTTCATTGGTGAAAAGCCTAGAAGCAGCAAATGTGGATGTGATGTTTGGATTACCAGGTGGCGCGATTCTTCCTGCTTACGATCCGATTTTTGATTCATCTATTCGCCACATCTTGGTTCGCCACGAACAGGGTGCGGGACATGCTGCAACTGGTTATGCGCAAGTTACCGGTCGTGCTGGAGTTTGTATTGCAACCTCCGGTCCTGGTGCAACAAACCTAGTTACACCTTTAATGGATGCTGCAATGGATTCAGTTCCGCTAATTGCAATCACTGGCCAAGTTCCATCTGCTGCAATCGGTACCGATGCATTCCAAGAAGCTGATATTCGCGGAATCACCATGCCATTCACAAAGCATAATTATTTGGTAACCGATCCAGATGAAATCCCTGGCGTTATCGCTGAGGCTTTCCATATAGCAACCACAGGTCGTCCAGGTCCAGTACTTGTAGACGTAGCTAAAGATGCATTGCAGAAGATGACTACATTTAACTGGCCGACTTCAATCAAACTTGCTGGTTATAACCCAAAGACAACTCCTGATGCTCAGGCGATCACCGATGCGGCCGCGCTAATTGCACAATCATCAAAGCCGGTCTTCTATGTAGGCGGTGGTGTTATAAAAGCTAACGCTCACAAAGAACTTCGCCAGTTGGTTGAACTTCTTGGTGCGCCGGTTGTTACAACACTGATGGCGCGTGGTGCATTTCCTGATTCACATCCATTGCATATGGGTATGCCAGGCATGCACGGAACTGTTGCTGCAGTTACTGCGCTACAAAAGGCTGATTTGTTAATCACTTTAGGTGCTCGATTCGATGATCGAGTTACAGGAAAGCTTTCAACATTCGCACCGAACGCAAAAATTCTTCATGCAGATATCGATCCTGCTGAAATCGGAAAGAATCGCCATGCAGATGTTGCGGTAGTCGGAGATGTAAGAGAAACAATTACAGCACTTATCCCTGCACTGAAGGCCGCTCTTGCAAAGAACCAACCTGATCTTTCAACATGGATGCGCCAGATGAATTCCCTTAAGGCCACATATCCAGTGGGTTACGACCAACCGGAAGATGGTTCATTATCCCCACAACATGTGATCCAAAGAATTGGGCAGATATCTGGAACTGACACCATCTTTACTTCAGGTGTTGGTCAACATCAGATGTGGGCATCACAATTTATTTCATACGAGCACCCACGTACCTGGCTGAACTCAGGCGGTGCGGGCACTATGGGTTACGGCGTACCTGCTGCAATGGGTGCAAAAGTTGGTGCACCAGATTCAACAGTTTGGGCAATCGATGGAGATGGTTGTTTCCAGATGACTAATCAAGAGTTGGTTACCTGTGCGTTAAATAATATTCCAATTAAAGTTGCGATTATCAATAACGAATCTCTCGGCATGGTTCGCCAATGGCAGACCTTGTTCTATGAAGGTCGTTACTCAAATACCAATCTTGAATCAAAGCGTGTTCCTAACTTCCCAATGCTTGCCGAAAGCATGGGCTGCGTTGGACTCTCTTGCGAACGTCCTGAAGATTTGGATAAGACAATCGAGAAAGCGATGTCGATTAATGACCAACCAGTTGTTGTCGACTTCCGCGTACATCGCGATGCCATGGTTTGGCCGATGGTTGCTGCTGGAACATCCAATGATGAAATCATGATCGCTCGCGCTACTGCGCCTGACTGGGATTCACAGGAGCTCTGATGACTACTAATCGCCGTCAGCACACTCTTGAAGTTCTCGTTGAAAACGAACCAGGCGTTTTAGCCCGCGTCGCCGGACTCTTTTCGCGTCGGGCATTTAACATCGAAACTCTCAACGTTGGACCGACTGAAGACTCATCAATCTCAAAAATGGTTATTGGAGTAGCCGTACAAGGCCACTCCCTCGAGCAAGTTATTGCTCAGCTAGACAAACTTGTCAGCGTCATATCTATCAAAGATGTGACAGGCAAAGTTGAAGAAATTCACGACACCCAACCCGACTACCAGAACTAACCCGAAACTAAAGGAGAAATACCGTGGCAACGATGTATCACGAAGAGGATGCAGATCTATCAATCATCCAGGGTCGCAAAGTCGCGATCATCGGTTACGGCTCACAAGGACATGCGCATGCACTTAACCTGCGCGATTCCGGTGTAGATGTACGCGTTGGACTTAAAGAGGGTTCGGCATCCCGTGCCAAAGCTGAAGCCGAAGGTTTGCGTGTAGTAACTGTTGCAGAAGCCGTTAAGGAAGCAACAGTCATCATGATTTTGGTTCCAGATCACTTACAGCGCCACGTATATACAGATTCAATTTTGCCTAACCTAAAAGATGGCGATGCTCTCTTCTTCGGTCACGGTTTTAATATTCGCTTTGGTTATATCAAGCCTTCAACAAACGTTGATGTTTGCATGGTTGCGCCAAAGGGTCCTGGCCACTTAGTTCGTCGCGAGTACGCAGGTGGACGTGGAGTCCCAGTAATCGTTGCAGTTGAACAAGATTCGACTGGTAGCGCTTGGCCACTAACACTTTCTTACGCCAAGGCAATTGGCGGACTTCGCGCAGGCGGAATCTTGACCACCTTTACCGAAGAGACCGAAACAGATCTATTTGGTGAGCAGTCAGTTCTTTGTGGTGGCGCTTCACAACTAGTTATGTACGGTTTTGAAGTACTTACCGAAGCTGGATATCAGCCAGAAGTTGCTTACTTTGAATGCTTGCACGAACTTAAGTTGATCGTTGACTTGATGTTCGAAGGTGGAATTGCAAAGCAGCGCTGGTCAGTTTCTGACACTGCCGAATACGGCGATTATGTTTCAGGTCCTCGTGTAATCGATCCAAGTGTTAAAGAGAATATGAAGGCAGTCCTTTCTGACATTCAATCTGGTGCATTTGCCAAGCGCTTTATCGATGATCAAGAAGCTGGCGGCGTCGAATTTAAGGCGCTTCGCGCTAAGGGTGAGGCGCACCCAATTGAGGGTGTTGGCCGCGAACTTCGCAAGATGTTTAGCTGGATCAAGACTTCAAACAAAGATGATTACCGAGAAGGCAGCGCATCACGTGGGTAAACCCGTTGTATTAATTGCAGAAGAGCTAAGTCCGGCAACGCTAGATGCGTTAGGTCCGGATTTTGAAGTACGCAATTGTGATGGCGCAAACCGCGCCGAACTTCTTGCCGCACTTGGCAAAGGCGTTGACGCGGTTTTGATCCGTTCTGCAACCAAAATGGATGCAGAAGCAATTGCGGCAGCAAAGGGTTTAAAGGTAATTGCTCGTGCCGGTGTTGGTTTAGATAACGTAGATATTCTAGCAGCGACAACTGCTGGGGTTATGGTCGTTAATGCACCAACCTCAAATATCGTTTCCGCCGCAGAACTAGCAATTTCTTTGTTGCTTGCTTCTGCTCGCTTTATCTCACCTGCACATGCGGCACTTCGCAACGGCAAGTGGGCGCGTTCTAAATACACCGGCGCAGAGTTATTTGAAAAAACTCTTGGCATCGTTGGCTTTGGTCGCATCGGTCAATTAGTTGCCCACCGCATGCAGGCATTTGGTATGAACGTAGTTGCCTACGATCCATACCTACAGCCAGCTCGTGCCGCCCAACTTGGCGTTGAATTAGTTGAACTAGATGAATTGTTAAAACGCAGCGACTTCATAACTATTCACTTGCCAAAGACCAAAGAGACTGCAAACTTAATTGGCGTTGAAGCGTTAAAGAAGGTCAAGCCTTCTGTGCGCATCATTAACGCTGCTCGTGGCGGTGTTCTAGACGAAACCGCTCTGCACGATGCAATCGTTGAAGGCCGTGTTGCAGGCGCCGGGCTTGATGTTTATGTCACCGAACCCTGTACCGATTCACCTTTATTCGCACTTGATCAAGTTGTTGCAACGCCTCACTTAGGTGCATCAACGGATGAAGCACAAGAACGTGCCGGAATTGCTGTTGCGGTATCTGTTCGCAAAGCACTTGCTGGTGAACTAGTACCGGATGCGGTAAACGTTAAGGGTGGAGCGATTCACGAAGAAATTCGTCCTTCACTTCCACTGGTTGAAAAGATGGCTCAGATTGCGACAGCTATCGCCGGCGAACTTCCTACAAACCTTGATGTGCACGTGCGTGGGGATATTTCCGAACACGATTCATCAATCCTGGCGATCAGCGCTCTCAAAGGTGCGTTGATGGCAACGGGTGCTGAAGATGTTACATATGTAAATGCGCCAGGGCTTGCTGCGGAACGTAATCTGACTTCATCATCAGATAGTGATGCCGTTAGTCCAGAATATCGCAGCATGATTTCGCTTCATTGCGCACTCCGCAATGGAAAATCAATCACAGTTGATGGAACGCTAATGGGAATTCGTAAAGTTGAGAAAATCATCGCAATAGATGGCTTTGATCTTGATCTTCCGCCAGCCGATAATCTTCTCTTCTTGCGTTATTCAGATCGCCCCGGAGTTGTTGGTGCAGTTGGCAATGCCCTTGGCAAAGCCGGAATCAATATTGCAGGAATGCAAGTTGCTCGTGCTAGCGCTGGGGGAAATGCGCTAATGGCTATTACTGTTGACTCACAAGTATCGGATGCAATTGTTAGTGCTGTTTCTAAAGAAACCGGAGCGGACCTAGTTCGCTCCGTGACCCTAGTGAATTAACGAGACGATAACTATGAAGAAGATAAATCTTGCCGTAATTGGTGGCGATGGCATTGGACCTGAAGTTGTCGCCCAAGGTTTGCGCGTGCTCGATAAAGTAGCTGCAAAACACGGCGTAACTTTTGAAAAGACTGAATACGATTTGGGAGCTGGATATTGGCATCGCACCGGTGAAGTGCTTCCTGATTCAGTTTTGGCACAACTTGCTAAGGCAGATGTGATTTTGCTTGGTGCTGTTGGCGATCCAACAGTTCCGAGCGGAGTTCTAGAGCGTGGATTACTTCTTAAATTACGTTTTGCTTTCGATCACTACATTAACTTGCGTCCCGCTGTTTTGCGCGCAGGCGTAACTGGTCCGCTTGCCACAAAGGCTCCAATTGATTTCATAGTTGTTCGCGAAGGAACCGAAGGTCCATATGTTGGAGCCGGCGGAGTACTTGCTGAAGGCACAGATGCCGAAATAGCAACAGAAGAATCCTTAAACACACGTCGCGGTGCTGAGCGCGTTATTCGTGATGCATTCGCACGTGCGGCAAAGCGAGATCGTAAGAAGTTAACCCTTGTTCATAAGAACAACGTGCTAACTCGCGCTGGCAGCCTCTGGACTCGTACTTTTAACGAAGTTGCAAAAGAGTTTCCGACTGTGACGACTGATTATTTACACGTGGATGCAGCCTCAATGTTCTTTGTTACCAACCCAGAACGTTTCGATGTAGTTGTCACCGATAATCTTTTTGGAGATATTTTGACGGATATCGCAGCGGCAATCTGCGGCGGTATCGGTCTTGCTGCCTCTGGCAACATCAATCCAACAGGTGCTTATCCATCTATGTTCGAACCTGTACACGGTTCGGCACCAGATATCGCCGGCAAGAACTTGGCAGACCCAACTGCAACTGTGATGTCGGTTGCGATGATGATGGATCACTTGGGATATGGCGATGCTGCCCGTGAAATCGAAGCTGCGGTAAGCGCTGATTTGCTTGTGCGCGGAGATAAGAAGCGCAGCACTACTGAAATCGGAGATGCGCTACTAGCGCAACTTTAAAATGAAAATAACACTAAATCCCAATGCAAAAGATGCTGCAACTCGCGATGCTTTAGTTGCTGAAGGTGGATTTGGTAAGTACTACACAGATCACATGGTTATTTGTGAATGGTCAGAAAAAGATGGCTGGGCTGAACCGGCGTTAATTCCTTACGGTCCACTTTCGTTAGATCCAGCAACTGCAGTTTTTCACTATGGACAAGAGATCTTCGAAGGTATGAAGGCTTATCGCCAACCAGATGGCGGTATTTCACTATTTCGCCCTGAAGCAAATGCCCGTCGCTTTGCCAAATCTGCAGCACGATTGGCGCTTCCAGAAATGCCTGAGTCTTTATTTTTAGAAACAGTTGAAGCGCTTGTTAAACAAGATGCTGGATGGGTTCCAAATAAAGTTGGAGAGTCGCTTTATATCCGCCCATTTATGATCGCAACCGAAGTTGGCTTGGGAGTTCGCCCTTCCAATAAGGCGACATACATTCTTATTGCAACGCCAGCAGGTGCTTACTTTGATCCATCGAAGGCAGTATCAGTATGGATCTCAACTGAATATGTTCGCGCAGCTTTAGGCGGAACAGGTGAGGCAAAGTGCGGCGGAAATTATGCAGCCTCCCTTGTTGCACAAAAGGCTGCTGCAAAAGAGGGTTGCGACCAAGTTGTTTGGATTGATGCTAAAGAACGTAAATGGATTGAAGAGATGGGAGGCATGAACCTTTACTTCGTTAAAGGCAAAGGCGCAGATGCCTCTGTGATCACTCCAAAGTTAACTGGAACGCTTCTGCCTGGCATCACACGTGACTCGATACTTTCTGCCGCTAAAGATTTGGGATACAAGACTGAAGAAGTCATGTTGTCGATCGATAACTGGCGCGAAGGTGTTGCTTCCGGTGAGATTACAGAAATTTTTGCGTGCGGCACTGCAGCGGTTGTGTCACCGGTTGGTCAAGCCAAAAGCGCAATGGGCACATGGGTCACCGGCGATGGACAGCCTGGAAAGATCACCATGGAAATCAGAAATCATTTACTCGCGATTCAGCATGGCACAACGGCTGATAAGCATGACTGGATGAAGAGAGTCATCTGATGCCAGTATCGGATGCGTTTCATATATATGACACAACTTTGCGCGATGGTGCCCAACAAGAAGGTTTAAATCTTTCTGTCCACGACAAGTTAACTATTGCTCGACATTTGGATGATCTCGGTGTTGGTTTTATTGAAGGTGGATGGCCAGGGGCTAATCCAAAAGATACCGAATTCTTTGCACTCGCCAAGAAAGAGTTAAATCTAAAGAACGCAACATTTGTGGCATTCGGTGCAACTCGTCGACCAGGTGCCAAAGCAGCTGATGATGTTTTGCTCGGCGCACTTCGTGATTCTGGCGCACCCGCCGTAACCCTGGTTGCAAAAGCATTTGATCGCCACGTTGATCTTGCTCTAAAGACAACTTTAGAAGAGAACCTTGCGATGATCCGCGATTCCGTACTTCACCTTCGCCAAGAAGGGCAACGCGTTTTTCTTGATGCCGAACATTTCTTTGATGGCTATCGCGCTAATCGCGATTACGCACTTGAAGTAATTCGCGTTGCAATGGATGCCGGCGCCGATGTTGCAGCGCTCTGCGATACCAATGGCGGGATGTTGCCTGATGAAATCGCTGATGTGGTCCACGATGTTTTAACTGCAACTTCTGCTCGTATCGGTATCCATTGCCACAACGACACAGGTTGTGCCGTCGCTAACTCAATGGCGGCGGTTGCGGCAGGTGCAACGCACGTTCAAGGCACGCTAAATGGTTACGGCGAAAGAACCGGTAACGCAGACCTTGTAACAATCATTGCAAACCTAGAGCTAAAGAAGAAGCAGTTAGTTCTACCTACAAATGCGCTACGCGAATCATTTAGAATTTCTCATGCTGTTGCTGAAGTTACAAACATTTCTCCATCCGCACGCCAGCCGTACGTTGGAGTTTCAGCATTTGCACACAAAGCCGGACTTCACGCATCTGCAATCAAAGTAGATCCTGCTCTATATCAACATGAAGATCCCGAATCAGTCGGAAACGATATGCGCATGTTGGTATCTGAAATGGCAGGGCGCGCATCCATTGAACTTAAATCCCAAGAACTGGGTGTTGATTTAGGCGGAGACCGTGAACTCATTACTCGAATAGTCGAGCGAGTCAAAGAGATGGAATCTCGTGGTTTCACCTTTGAAGCAGCCGATGCCTCATTTGAATTGTTACTCCTTGAAGAAGCCCGCGGAAAGCGTCCATCATTTTTCACAATTGATCATTGGTTAACTACGGTGGAACGTGCGCAGGATCAGAGCATTATTACTAAGGCTGAAGTAACAGTTACTGCTCAAGGCAAACCAATCTCATGCACTGGTTCTGGAAATGGACCGGTTAACGCATTCGATAACGCACTTCGCTCTGGTTTACAGCAGCTCTATCCAGAACTTGCCGTTCTAGAACTTACTGATTACAAGGTACGTATTCTTGAAGGCCGCCTCGGAACTGGCGCGATCACTCGCGTATTAGTTGAAACATCTGATGGAAAAGGTGAATGGAACACTGTTGGCGTTCACGAAAATGTTATTGCCGCATCCGCCATGGCACTAGAAGATGCAGTTACCTTCGGCTTACTGCGTCAAGGTCGCAAACCCGAGTAACCTTTACCGTATGACTAGCGTTGCGTTAAGTGATATTCGCAGCGCTTTCGAACGCTACTTAGAAGCCGAGCGAAATCTTTCTGTACACACAGTGCGCGCCTATATGGGCGATCTAGATTCCTTCTTCGAGCACTTAGATAAATTAGATGTTAAAGACTTCTCAATTCTCGAGCTTTCGCACATTCGATCTTGGCTTGCCAATCAACAAATTAAAGGGGGAGCGCGCACAACTTTGTCACGCCGCGCTACCTCGATTCGTCTGTTCACAAAGTGGGCCACTAAGCAGGGTTTTCTTCCTAAAGATGTTGGCGCCACGTTGGCCACACCAAAGGGTGCTCGTACTTTGCCCAGCGTTTTAAATGTTGCTGATGCTGCAACTGCCATGGATTCGATGGCTACCCGCGTTGCTGAAGAAGATGGGCCAATTTCTAAACGTGATTGCGCCATGCTCGAAATCTTGTACGCATCCGGTGCTCGCGTTTCTGAACTATGCGGCTTAGATCTGGAAGATATTGATTACCAACGCCAGACGATTCGCGTGTTAGGTAAAGGAAATAAGGAGCGCACAATTCCCATCGGCAACCCTGCAATGCGCGCACTTGAGAACTGGTTAAAGAATGGACGCACAGATTTAGCAGTTGAACAATCGAAACGAGCTGTTTTTCTTGGCTCGCGCGGCAAGCGAATTGATCAACGTACTGTTCGAACCGTGGTTTATCACGCACTCGAAGCGCTCGATGGTGCGCAGAGAATGGGACCGCATGCACTGCGACATTCGGCTGCTACACATCTATTAGAAGGCGGTGCTGATCTGCGCACCGTCCAAGAAATTCTGGGCCACGCCTCCCTTGCAACCACTCAGATTTATACTCACGTTTCCACGGAACGTCTGCAAAAAGCATTTAAGCAAGCCCACCCCCGCGCATAAATACGGGGCAGCCGTGGATTTAGCACCCCTTGGCGGCAGGTAAGATTTCCCCTGCACCAGAGCAATCTGGTGACATCTCAGCACTTATGTATGAACTGTTTTTCAGGGAATACAAGCCACTTCGGTCCGCTAGCTAACTAGCGGTCGGCGTTGTAGGTGCGACGGGCTTAACAAATTGTTTAGCCACTAACCGATCAGGTTTATTGCGCTGTGCGCAAAAACCTAAGAAAGAGAG
>Ga0209299_1001898_pt1 | contig 11388 bp, 9 predicted proteins | sample S_140806_MF_Meta_FD_187326 | JGI IMG/M metagenome (GOLD analysis project Ga0209299, IMG submission 187326) | Freshwater microbial communities from Lake Simoncouche, Canada to study carbon cycling - S_140806_MF_MetaG (SPAdes) (version 2) | ecosystem: Environmental > Aquatic > Freshwater > Lake ...
CACAGCCGAGCAAGCCTTGCAACTTGAAGCACTAGTCTACCAGCTAGTCAAGACAAGTTGCTACAAAATGTTGGTGCTGTACTTTCCACAGCTTTTCGAAGTATATGAACCAGACAGTCCTGACCAGTACCATGACCATGACGACCATGACGACCAAATTATCAAAAACATTATGCAGTTTGACAACCGAATGCTGAAAGCGCTGCTGCGACAAGCCCTGCAGACTGGTTATGCTGCAAAGTCTGGACGTCCAAGCGATTTGTATGACAAGCTGGTGTGTTGTGCAAACAAGTAATTAATAGGCACAAATGCCAAACACGACAAACTTGGTAGTGTTGTTGGACACCAACCGAAACACATAACCGTGTGTGTACTTCTCTGCGATGCGACCAGCAAAGTCCAACAAGGTGTCCATGTCGGTAAACTTCAATTTGATGTAAGCCAGGCTGACACTGTATATCAAGCTAGCGCCTGGGCCGGGCAGCCTCACATGAAACATGTCAGTTGACTTGGTTGGCGAGTATGCACGAAAACGTTTGCGGTTGTGACAGTCGTTTTTTGGTTTGCATTCAGCCAGAACTTGTTTGCGATAAGAGTCAGTTCGGTCATGCCATTGAGCCGGGCCGCCGTTGTACCCAATGTACTCATCTAGATATGGTGAATCCAAGTCCAGCAGATGCCATTTGAACACTTGATGTTCTTTGATTGCTTGAAAGTACTGCTTGTTGTACTTGACGATTGGTTCGCATCCATATTTTTCGGCAAGCAAGTAACATTGCTCGGCCGGCACAGGTGGCACGACCAGCATTGGCTTGGTAGACAGATGATGTTTTTGTTGCTTTTGATGCTCAAACAGCTCTTTGATTGCTTGGATGTATTGAATGTATTCACTGAGCCATTTGGACGTGAGGGGCAAGTGTGCTCTGACATACTCTCTGACAAGCGTGCGCCGGTGCGCTGCTGCCCATGCAACCCACTTGCGCTTGAACTGTGCCAAACTAGACACACGAAACACTTTTTTAAAGTCGATAGCGCCCATTTGAACGAATGCAGCAAAGCCAGGTTTTTTACACAAAACTATAATTACTCGGCACAAGTACCCACCACTACGAACTTGGTGGTGTTGTTGGTAACTAGCCGAAACACATAGCCGTGTGTCCACTTTTCTGTAATGCGAGAAGCAAAGTCCAACAAAGTGTCCATGTCGGTAAACTTCAAATTGATGTAAGCCAGGCTAACACTGTACGTCAAACCAGCGCCTGGGCCAGGCAGCCTCACATGAAACATGTCAGAAGCCTTGGTTGGCGAATACGCACGATGACGTCTGCGGTTGTGACAGTCGTGTTTTGGTTTGCACTCAGCCAGCACTTGTTGGCGAAAGTAGCGAGTTGTTTCATACTCCCACTGCGCCGGTCCGCCGTTGTACATCAGGTAGTCACTGATATATGGTGAATCCAAGTCCAGCAGATGCCATTCAAACATTTGATTTTTTTGAATTGCTTGAAAGTACTGTTTGTTGTACTTGACGATTGGTGTGAGACCATACTGTTCGGCAAGCACGTAACACTGCTCGGCTGGAACGGTCGGCACGGCAGGCATCATTAGTTTGGTAAACAGATCATGTTTTCGATTCTCAAACAGCTCTTTTATTGCTTGGACGTATTGAATGTATTCATCGTAGAGCTTTTTTTGGGTTGCAGCACTCAGCCATTTGGACGTGCCGGGCAAGTCGGGCAAGTCTCCTCTGACATACTCTCTGACAAGCGTGCGCCGGTGCGCTGCTGCAAATGCTACCCACTTGCGCTTGAACTGCGCCAAACTAGACACATGAAACACTTTTGTAAAGTCTGTTGCGCCCATGTGAACGAATGCAAAGCCAGGTTTTTTAATACATACGAAAAATTACTCGTCAAGGTACATAATGTCTATACAATTGGCAAACAACAAAGCAGCATGCCATGCCAGTTGCATCAACGCGTGGCTGTTCACTGCACGTAGGGATATGGTGTTTGGAGTTTCAAGGATTCAGCGGTTTCAACTGCTTGTAAAACCCGACTGCTGCTGGGTGGCAGCGAATCGAGGCAACGTCAAAGCCGCTCTGAATATACATGTCGTCGATGCTGGGCACCCTAGTTGCCTGGACGTACACCTGATTCGGCTCAAACACTTGTGCGCTGAGGTCGATGCAGGCAGCAGGCAGCGTCTTGCCCTGCGCGGCGTGCACTGTGATGGCAAAGCTGACGCGCAGCGGGACTTGGCAGCGCGACACCTTGCGGCACTCCGATGTCCAGCTGTGCGGCTTGATGATGCAGACATCTTGGTCGTCGAACTTGACAATTGGCCAGCTGTCCAGCTCGCTGGGCGAGTCGGTAAAATTGACCACCACGCCTGTGCTGCCGTTGACTTTGCGGTGCTTGGCATTGAGTTCTGCGCGCGACTTGTTGGCCACCAGCATGACTTGCGCGCCGATCTTGAGCTTGAGCTCGACTTCGCATGGTGCGCACATCATCTGTCTCTTCAAGGCCTGCTGCTCGAACTGGTTGGCTGGCTGCATCTTCCATACTTCTTTGAACGAAACTGTTTTGCCAGGCAGCATGGCCAGCTTGGCAGCGTTGTAGTTGTCGACCATGGCGCGCTTGGAAAAGATCCAGGTAACCAGCTTGTTGCTGCTCGGCACCAAGTCGACGCGTGTTTGGAGCAGCTCAATGTCTTGCTGGGTCAGCTCGTTGTTGCGGATCCGGGTGAGCAGCGCCTGGAACGCCGGGTCCTTGGCCTGGCGGTAGTTGGTTCTCAGCACGACTGCGTTGTTGTTCAGCTCGGCAAAGCACTGCGCGTCAAAGCAAAAGGCTTGCTTGACTGGCGGCAGCTGGTAGAAGTCTCCAAAGGCAGCCACCTGGATGCCGCCGAACCAGTCGCTGGAACGCCTGACTTGCTGGGCCACATAGTTGAGCTTGTCCAGCAGCTCGGCCGACACCATGGAAATCTCGTCGATGACCAAGCACACCATGTCCATGATGCGCTGGCACGCACGCTTGTTCTTCTTGACGATCTGCGCCAGCTCTTCGGCTGGCTGCCTGGCCAGCTGCACGCCAAACACAGCGTGCAGCGTCTGGCCGCCAATCAGCAGGGCTGCCGCGCCGGTCGGAGCGGTCAGCACGACCTGCTTTCCCAGCTTTTTTTTTATAAAAGCAATCACGCGCGACTTTCCGGTGCCGCCCTCGCCGAGCACCAGCAGGTTTCGGCGCTGCTGGACCAGCTCGACCACCAGTGCTTGGTCGGCATCCAGGCCTGGAATGCTGGATGATTTCTTGCTTGCTTTGACAAGTTGTTCGGGCTTGTCGGGCTGGTTGGGCTTGTCGGGCTGGTTGGGCTTGTCGGGCTTGTCGGGCTGGTTGGGCTTGTCGGGCTGGTTGGGCTTGTCGCCCAAATCAACCAAATCAACCAAATTGACCAAATTGCTGGTCGAACTTTTCAAGCTAGTCGATTTGGTTTTTAGCCAAGCAGGTGCAGCAAAGTCAGGAATTTGGTCAGCATCCAACATAGTGGATGATTTGCGCTTTTTTGCCAGTGGCATGTCGGCAATTGCAGGCGTGTTGGACGTGTTGGTGTTGGACTTGTCGGACTTGTCGGACTTGTCGGACGTGTTGGACGTGTTGTGCTTGTCATCTAAACTTTTCAAACTTGTCAATCTGGGTGCTTTCAGCCATGCAGGCACATTGTAATCAGGAATTGTCTTGGCATCCAGGCTAGACGACTTGCGCTTGGCAGGCTGTGCTGTGGCCAAATCGCTGGTCGAAGCTTTCAAGCTGGTCGATTTGGCTTTTAGCCAAGCAGGTACATCAAAGTCGGGAATTTGGTCAGCATCCAACATAGTGGATGATTTGCGCTTTTTTGCCAATTGTGTGTCGGCAATGGCAGGCGTGCTCGGTCTGTTGGACGTGTTGGACGTGTTGGACGCGTTGGACGTGTTGTGCTTGTCATCCAAACTGTTCAAACTTGTCAATCTGGGTACTTTCAGCCAAGCAGGCACATCAAAATCGGGAATCGTTTCGGTAGCCAGGCTGGACGACTTGCGCTTTGAAGGCTGTGCCGTGGCAGATTTAACAGGCTGGTCTAGTTTGTCTGGATTGGCAGGCTTGGCAGGCTCGCTGGGTTTGTCGGGCTTGTCGGGCTTGTCGGGCTTGTCGGGCTTGTCGGGCTTGTCGGGCTTGGCATGTAGACTGGTGGGTCCGGGTGCTTTCAGCCATGCAGGCACCTTGTAATCAGGAATTGTCTTGGCATCCAGGCTGGACGATTTGCGCTTTGTAGGCTGTGCTGTGGCAAATTCAACAGGCTTGTCAGGCTTTGCAGGCTTGGCATGTAGACTGGTGGATCCGGGTCCTTTCAGCCAAGCAGGCACATCAAAATCGGGAATCGTTTCGGTATCCAGCAATGGTTTGCAACGTTTTGTCATTTGTGCACAAGTGCCCGACTTGCCAGTAGCGCTAGGCCAGTCGGTCCGACTGGTCAAACTGGTCGAACTGGACTGTGCAGATGAGTTGGTTGGCATGGTTGGCATGGTTGGCATGGTTGGCATGGTTGGCATGGTTGGCATGGTTGGCCAGGTAAGTTTTTTGGGCTGACTTTTGATCCATGGTGGTAAAAACACAGACGTCTTTCCACATGCAGTTGGAGCTTTGTGAATTGGTGTGCTGTCGGTTTGGTTTGTCTGAACTGGTTGGGCTGCTTCGCTTGGTGGACCAGACACAAATCTTGGCGACTGTGAATTGCCAAACATGTACTTGGACAACATTGCTACCAAGTCAGCAAACCAGCTAATCAGCAACATGCCAAAACATAATTGTGATGTTTTCTGCAAAGTATGCATATGTGTGTTGACCAACCCAACCAACCCAACCAACCCAACCACTATGCAAACAATAAAGCTGGCAAGTTTATAACGTTATGCATCAGTATGCGCAAATCCGCATGTTTTGAACCTGATTAGTTTGCTTTGTCGTTTGCGTCGGTTTGGTCCGCGTGGCCGGTTTGGTCGGTTTGGTCGGTTTGGCCAAATTGCGCAGAATCGGCGGGTTCGTCTGGCTTGTCGGTGTGCACCGACGCGCCAGGTTCGTCGGATTGGCCGGATCGGCCGGGTTTGTCCGCTTTGCTGGTTTGGCCGGTTTGGTCGGTTTGGTCAGCCTGCACAGCAACTCCTGTTTGGTGGTCGTCTTGGTTGGGTTGACTAGCTGTCTTCTTGGGCAAAAGCGCGTTTTGGCGCTTCAGCGGTGGAATGTCGTCATACAAACTTGCTTGGTCGGCACTTCGCTTTTCAGGCGACACTGCAACAGTTACTGGTGTGGTGGGTGTGGTGGGTGTGGAGGATGTGGTGGGTGTGGAGGATGTGGTGGATGTGGTGGGTGTGGAGGATGTGGTGGGTGTTTCGGTCGCCGCGGTCGTCGCAGTTGCGGCGGTGTCGGTGCAAACTGACTCGGCCATGGTTACTCGACACAAATGAACCAACTTTGACAAATGGTAAGCTGTTTTGTTGGTTGGTAGTTTGGTTGGTTTTGATGGTTGGTTGGTTGGTTGGTTGGTTGGTTAATGGTTGGTAGTGTGGTTGGTTTGGTTGGTTTGTTTTTTGGTTAGTCTATTGCACGAAAGTGTTTCGGTTTGAAACACTTTCATGTCAATTAGTGGTCATATTGGCCTGTGTTGTGTTGGTTGGCCTCGTTTTTTGGAGGCTGGTTGATTTCCACCAGCACAATCGGGTCAGACGGCCTGTCCTCGTATTCCTTTTTGGGATCAATTGGTTCTTGCAGCTTGTCGTTAGAGTCGGCAACCAGTGCAGCAGTTGCGTCGGCAAGCAGCTGTTCGTAGTCGTCCGGGCGAAGCATCGAGCCGTTGATGTCGACAACTGGTTCGTTTGACTTTGCTTGCACAGTTTGAATTGCTTGGTCGTCCTGGTCGGTTTGGTCTGCTTGGTCTGACAGATCAACCTCCACGGCCTTTAAAGGCTTGTTTGGCTTGTTTGGCTTGTTTAGTTTGTCTGGTTTGTCTGGTTCGTCTGTTTTGTTGGATTTGTCGTTCTTTTTGCCAGACGGCAGGAAGGATGCAAGCTTGGCGCGAAACGTGGCGCCTGGCGAAGACACCGCCAGCACGTACACCAGGGCAACCACCATCAAAATGACCACCACACCTATAATGACAAACTGGATGATCTTGCGCTTTTGCTCGACTGTGGCGACCTGTGTGTACCTGATAACCTTGGTGTGGCTCTTTTTAGCCTTTTGGCTGCTTTTCGACAATCCAGACGTCTGGCTGGTCGACAGCGAGGTGGACAAACTGCTTTCAGACTGTTTTGACAACTTGGACAACTTGGACGGCTTTGACGACTGCGACAGTTTTGACTTGGTTTTTTTCGTTTTCTTGACTGGTTGGGCTGGTTGGGTTGCCATTTGTAAAGTTGGCAACTATACAACTGTCAAAACTATGGTTTTTAAACATCGTTGATTATTGTAACACGGTTAGAATGCAATCATGCAAACGCAAGCATGCACATTGCCATTTGACATGCTGGTATGAACTAGTCGACTCCCTCCAGGTCGTTGACGGTGTGTGTCTGAACCATGCCAGCCAGCACGTTGATGCTGAGTTGCACAACATGACGTTGAAGTTTGAGCCTTACTTTGGAAGCAGTTGTGCACGCAAAGCCGACCAACACCAACAATGCAATTCCTGCAAAGTCGACATTTGTTACACAATGAACAGATTGAACAGTTTGAACAGCAAGGACAGCAAGGACAGTTTGGTCCATCTTGCAATCCAATCCAATCCAATTTGTTTGACACAATGTTTGGCATTTAAAATCAACACTATGTCTGGTGGCGCGACACACATATCTTGTGCACTGCACTGACAAATGCGCGGTGCATGCTGTGCATCACAATCAGCTCGCCCGAACTGGTCAGCAAGAGCTTGACTAATCGGTCGGGCGGCAGGTCGGCACACGCTTTGATGACCAGATCAGAGTACACCATGTCGCAAATCATGCGCAGCTGGTTGCTGCGCTGAGCTGCTAGCATGGCGCTTTCGGCTGGCTGCTTGTCGTGCTGGTCAGTGCACTGTTGAACCCGCGACATGTCGATGTCGAAGATTGGGTTTGTCAAGTTGGTTGGTTTGGTTTGGCTGGTTTGGCTGGTTTGGCTGGTTTGGCTGGTTTGGCTGGTTTGGCTGGTTTGGCCAGATGGACCAGATGGGCCAGATTGGCCAGATTGGTTTGTTTGCACAGCCGGCGTTGGAGTTTCTGCCAGCATAGCGCTCAGCACCAACTTGCACACCACGTCGCGGTACGACGAGCGCATGCTAAAGTACAGCCGCTTGGTGTCCATGTGGCAGCCAACGTGCAGCTTGGACCACCTGGTTCGCTTGTCGCTTTTCCGCAAGTGGCTAAACAGCTGGCTCAGCTTGCGCGCTGTAATGTCCAGCACGGCAATGGCGCGGTAGACTGGCTTGGCCAGCAGCAGGTTGGTCTCGCAGCGTGCCGCAAGTTCGTACTGGCGCGACGACATGTGCTGGCAGGACGCCAGGCGCAGCTTGCTGGTTGCGTGGTTGTATTCTATCCGCAAAGCATGCCCAAAGTGGTCGACCGGGATGATCGCCATCGCAGGCCGGTCAAGCACCACCAGCATGTTGTCCGACAGGGTCGTGTCAAAGTGGACCAGGCGAATACATGCATCAGCCCAGATCTGGCCGGCCTCGCAGACCGACACGATCAGCCAGTAGTGTGTGCTCGAAAACTGAATGCGCATTTGGATGAGCGCCGAGGTCGTTTGGATGCGCGACAAAAAACCAACCATCTCGGCGTTGGTCGCGACGGCTGTCCATCCCTGCTGGGGCGCACTGGGAAAACGCACCATGCTGGCTTCGTCAGGTTTGTTACTCGACTCTTCCAGTGCGATTCCAACTGGTCCAACAACTGGACCAACAGATCCATTTGGTTCAGTGGTACCTTTTCCCAAGCTCGCGTTGTGCGGTTTTGAACAAGCAGACTTGGTAGGTTTGGCAGGTTTGGCAGGTTGGGCAGGTTGGGCAGGTTTGGCCGGTTGTCCCGACGCGTTGCTAGTTTTGCTAGTTTTGCCAGTCTGGCAGGCTTGCTTGCCATGTTGTTTGTCGGTATGCTTGCTGTGTTTGTTTGTCTGCTTGGTGGTGTTTGGTTGGTCTGGTCGGTCTGGTCGGTCTGGTCGGTCTGGTCGGTCTGGTTGGTAGGTTGCCAAGTCGTTTAGTTTGGCAATCTTGGCTGACTCTGCTCGTTGATGAATAGGACCAGCCGTACTGGAAGTGCCGGTTTTACTGGCTGTACTGGCTGTACTGGCTGTACTGGGCGTATCGGTTGTTTTAGTTGTATTGGTTGTTGTCTGGTGTTTGCGCTTTTCGGGCTTCAAGTACTTGTGGAAGCAAGGCAGGATCTTGTCCAGCACGGCTTGGCTGGGCGGCGTGTTGGTGTCGCCAACCAGCTTTGCAAAGCTTGCATATTTGGTGTACTCTGCCAAGTCGTTTCCAGTCAGCTTCTGCATGTTGGACTCGTGGCGGCCAGCCAGTTTGTCGTTCAGCGGGCTGCCGCGCACTGCCCGCGAAAAATGCTTTGCGATGCTGCTCATCAGCTTGTGGCCGATTGCGCTTTGCAACAGTTCAAACAACTCTGCACGCTGGCTGTGCCGCAACACAACTTTGTGCTTGACCAGGCATGTCACTGACTGGAACGCCATGTCAAACAGCATGCGCACCACCAGCAGCAGCTGAGTCGCCTCGGCCTTGGTGTAGTCGATTGCTGCCGAGCCTGTGACGCGCTTCAGCAGGCGTGTCAGCACACCATGGTTGATCAACACATACACCAGTGCCGACGAGGTGCCCAGCTTTTTGGGGAAGCTGCCCAGTTTGTCCAGGCCATCCGGCGCAGATATTGAATCAACAGGCATTGCCAACTTGGCAAGCTTTGGATTGCTGCTTTCAACTGTTTGTTGGTTTGGTTGGTTTGGTTGGTTTGGTTGATGTTGGTTTGGTTGGTTTGGTTGGTTTGGTTGATGTTGGTTTGGTTGGGTTGGTTGCTGAGATGACATGTTCGAACTGACGGTTGTGTTGTATACTGGCTTGTTTGGTTAGGTTTGGTAAGGTTGGTTCATTTTGTTTGTTTGGTTTCAAGTGTTTGGTCATGCGTTGCAACATCATATGATTCGTATGCTGTCAACTCTGTTGAGCCAACTTTCCAAATGGCAAAGTAACCAAACAGCCGCACCAGCCGAACCAGCCAAAACCAGCCTAACCAGCCTAACAAGCCAAACCAGCCAAACCAGCCAAACCAGCCAAACCAGCCAAACCAGCCAAACCAGCGCATGCAAAGCATGCGAGGCATGCTGCTACTTTTCTGCCAACCAGACAATGTGTGCATGCAAGTTGTCTGGCACACAAACTGCATGGTCGACTGCAAACATGAACGCATCTTCAAGCGACTCGAATTTCGACCAACTATGCAGTCGCGCACAGTTGTTGCCGTCAAACGACAACTTGTTGTGTTGTGCTTTGCACGCAATGTACCTTGTCTGTCTAATATGTCTGGCTTTTCTGGCCTGTCTGGCTTGTCTGGCTTGTCTGGTTGTTATGGTCGTTATGGTCGTTTTGATTATTTGGTTAGTTTGTTTGTGTAAGTTACATGTTTTGCAAGTTTGGCTTGTATAGTTTACATCACATTGGTTCCACTTGACAGCATGTTTGCATGTCGAGTCGGTTGGAACAATCGGATCAGTCTGGTTGGTCTGGTTGGTCGGGTTGGTCGGGTTGGTCGGGTTGGTCGGGTTGGTCGGGTTGGTCGGGTTAATCAAATTGGTCGGGTCAACCGGGTCGATCGGGTCAACCAGGTTGGTCGGGCCAGTCAGGTCGGTTGGGTCGGTCGGGCAAGATTTGCGTTGGCAAGTCGTATAGGGTTTGGTACGCATAGGTCGAACAGTTTGGAACGGTTTGACAGATTGAACAGAATGCACCGATTGGGCCAAATTGGTTAAATTGGTTGATTGGGTTAAATGAACTGGATCACACCAAACACTAAACACCAGTTCAGACTCTAAAAACTTAAACAGTCGGAGAGGCATGGTGTAAGTAAACAACAGCAATATAATTGGTCGGTCAAGTGGTTAGCTGGTCAGTTGGTTTGGTGGTAAGGTGGTCAGTTGGTTTGGTGGTCAGTTGGTTTGGTGGTCAGGTGGTTTGGTGGTTTGGTGGTTTGGTGGTTTGGTGGTTTGGTGGTTAGGTGGTTTGGTGGTTTGGTGGTTTGGTGGTTAAAACACTCGCTGCTACTAAAATGCTCACTCAACATATGATGTTGCATGGTTTATTTGGTTCAAATGGTGTAATTGGTTTAATAGATAGTGCAGACTTTTTGAAAATGGCCGACTTTTACACAGTTGTGGCGCCGCCTGCAGACGGTGTGTGGCTGCGCGACAGCGTCACGTGCTGGCTTTGCCACGCAAAAGATGCGGTCAACCAACACAACCGGGCGTACGTCCCGCTGAAACACCAGCATGTCATCGACGGCAAGTTTCGCGACGAGGCCAGTTGTGCAAAGTATGGCTTCTTTTGCAGCTGGAACTGTGCGCTGCGCTACGCCGAAATCCACCACCGTCATGCATGCCATCTGGTGCACATTCATGCCCACCAAGCCGGATTTGTAGGCCTGCTCACACCCAGCACAGACCCGCAGTTTGCAAAGCAGGAATACTGTCCTTACTTGGCCAACGACTTGCTCGACAGCCTGATTCCTGATGAAGAAGCGTGCGAGTTCATGCGGCTTGTCAAGCCGCACGAGCTTGATGCCAGGCGCTTGCCGGAAGCTTGTTTGGTGCTGGAGTCTGTGACTGACCAGCCGGACCAAACCGACCAAACCGACCACCCAGATCAAGCCGACCAAGCCGACCAGTCAAACCAGCCAAACCAGCCAAACCAGCCAAACCAACACGACCGGCATGACCAACCTGACCAGCCAGCCCGGCACGAACCAGACCAATGCGGCCAGACGAACCAGTATATGCCGAGCACGTTGTTGGGCAACCAAGTTGGTCAGACTAGCCAACAGCCAAATGTGTTTGGCCATCCAAACACACTCTTTCAAACCGGTCATGCAGATGCAGCAATGCCCATTCAAGGTATCGCATCAAACCAACCAAACCAACAACACCAACTGAACCATCTGAACCAACCACACCCGCATCGTCCGATACAAGCTCCGCGTTCAGGACGACCAGTACAGCTGGTACAGCCAGTACAGCCAGTACAGCCAGTACAGCCAGTACAAACCATGTCTAAATCCAAACGGAAAGCTGCACCACCAGCCACGATGAGCCGCCTTGCTGAAATGTT
>Ga0209299_1001900_pt1 | contig 11384 bp, 4 predicted proteins | sample S_140806_MF_Meta_FD_187326 | JGI IMG/M metagenome (GOLD analysis project Ga0209299, IMG submission 187326) | Freshwater microbial communities from Lake Simoncouche, Canada to study carbon cycling - S_140806_MF_MetaG (SPAdes) (version 2) | ecosystem: Environmental > Aquatic > Freshwater > Lake ...
CGCGGCCGTCGTCTCGCGGACAAGGCGCGCGGCCCCCGCCCCCGAAAGGACGACGCCCTCGCCCCTAACCCCTCGACCCTCGACCCCGACGTGGGTGTCGAGGCCCGGCTCGCCGCGGGTGTCCTGCTGAACGCTGCCCTTGAAGGTCGGGGCGGGCTGGACATGGCCCTGTCTTTCCGCGAGGTCGCGGACCTGCCGGGGCCCGACCGGGCCTTCGCCCGCGCCGTGGCCATGGCTGCCCTGCGCCGGCTGGGCGAGATCGACCAGATTCTGGATCGCAAGCTTCAGAAGGCCCCGCCCCTGGCGGTACGCACCATCCTGCGGGTCGCCCTGGCCCAGACGCTGGTGCTGGAAACGCCGGCCTTTGCGGCGGTCTCGACGGCGGTGAAACTGGCCGAGCGTGAGGTCAAGACGCGTCCCTACAAGAATCTGGTCAATGCCGTCCTGCGCGGCATCGAGCGCGAGGGGCCCGGGCTGACGACGGCCGAGTCCAACCTGCCCGAATGGCTGGCCGCCCGCTGGCGCGCCACCTGGGGCGAGGCGACGCTGACGGGACTGGCGCTCGCGGCCCGCGAGGAGCCGTCGACGGACCTGAGCCTCAAGCCCGACATCGATGCCGCCGCCGTGGCCGAGGCGCTGGACGGCGAGGTGATGGCCGGAAACACCGTCCGCACCGGGCGCCGGGGCGACCTCTCGACCTGGCCCGGCTTCGACGACGGAATCTGGTGGGTCCAGGACGCGGCCGCCGCCGTGCCCGTCCGCCTGCTGGCGCCGAAGGCCGGTGAGTCCATCGTTGATTTCTGCGCCGCCCCCGGCGGCAAGACGCTGCAGATCGCCGCCTCGGGCGCCGCGGTCGTCGCGCTGGACCGGTCGGACAAGCGGCTGGACCGGCTGCGCGCGAATCTCGCCCGCGCCGGCCTGTCCGCCGAGGTTGTGGCCGTCCCGGCCGAGGACTGGGACGACCCACGCACCTTCGACGCCGTCCTGCTGGACGCCCCCTGCACCGCCACCGGCACCTTCCGCCGCAATCCCGAAGTCCTGCGCGCCACCAAGCCCGCCGACGTTGCCAAACTGGCCGATGTCCAGCACCGGCTGCTCGACGCCGCTGCGGAACGCGTGAAGCCGGGCGGACGTCTGGTCTATTGCGTCTGTTCGCTGGAGCGCGAGGAGGGCGAGACCCAGATCATCGCCTTCCTGCGCCGCAACCCGGCGTTCCGGACGGCCCCTGCGGACCCGGCGGTCGTCGGCGCACCGTCAGAGGCGCTGACACCCGAGGGCTGGTTGCGCATCCTGCCGTCGATGTGGGCGGAAAAGGGCGGCCTCGACGGCTTCTTCATCGCCCGGCTGGACCGCGTTGCCTAACGCCCCAGTGTTTCGGTCCCTGCGTCCTGCGCAAGCGGACCGGCGGCGAGGGCCCAGATCAGCGCCAGCATCACGCCCTCCAGAAGCCGACGATCTTCTTGACCTCGTCCACCACCGGATCGGCGATGGCGGCGGCCCGTTCGGCGCCGTCCTTGAGCACGCGGTCGATTTCGGCCGGATCAGCCATCAGCCGGCGCATTTCGGCGCTGACCGGGGCCATGGAGGCGACGGCGAGATCGGCGAGCGCCGGCTTGAAGGCGCCGAAGCCCTGTCCGGCGAATTGGGCCAATACCGCCTCGCGGCTGATGTCGGCGAGGGCGGCATAGATGGTGACGAGGTTCTTGGCCTCGGCGCGACCCTCGAGCCCTTCCAGCGTCTCGGGCAGGGCGTCGGGGTCGGTGCGGGCCTTGCGGATCTTGGCCACGATGGTGTCGGCGTCGTCGGTCAGATTGATGCGCGACTGGTCCGACGGATCGGACTTGCTCATCTTGGCCGCGCCGTCACGCAGGCTCATGACCCGCGGCGCCGGCCCCTGGGTCAGGGGCTCGGGCAGGGGGAAGAAGCCGGGCGCGTTGAAGTCGTTGTTGAATTTGGCGGCGATGTCGCGGGTCAGTTCCAGATGCTGCTTCTGGTCCTCGCCGGTCGGCACCTCGGTGGCCTTGTACAGCAGGATGTCGGCCGCCTGCAGCACCGGATAGGTGTAGAGGCCGACGCTGGAGCGCTCCTTGTGCTTGCCCGACTTCTCCTTGAACTGGGTCATCCGGTCCAGCCAGCCGAGGCGGGCGACGCAGTTGAGGATCCAGGCCAGTTCGGAATGGGCCCGCACCGCCGACTGGGGGAAGATCACCGAGCGCGCCGGATCGAGGCCGGACGCCAGATAGGCGGCGGCTATCTCACGGGTCTGGGCGGTCAGCAGGGCCGGATCCTGCCAGACGGTAATGGCATGCAGGTCGGCGACGAACAGGAAACAGGGCGCGCCCGTGTCCTGCAGCTGGGTGAACCGCTTCAGGGCCCCGAGGTAGTTGCCCAGATGCAGGGCACCCGAGGCCTGGATGCCGGACAGGATGCGGCGGGGGCCGGAATAGGCGGGAGCGGGGTTGGGAGCGGCTTCAGTCATCAATCGAGTCCGGTCGGCGTTGCTGCGCCGGGTTCACGCTTCAGCGTCGCCTTGAGCTCGGACACGCTGACGGCGCGGAAAAGCACGATGCAGGCGGCATAGACAAGGCCCCCGGCGCCGCAGACGATCAGGACGGCGATCTCCTTGGCCAGCAGGACGCGGCTGAGGGTGCCATAGCCCATACCGGCGGCGACCAGCAGGGCCGCCATGACGGCGCTGGCGGCCAGGACACGGGACAGACGCGACAGGAAGGCCGGCGACGGCCGCCAGGCGTCCTCGCGCATGAGGGTGCCGGCCAGCAGTGAGACATTGATCCAGGCTGACAGGCTGGTGGCGACGGCCAGACCCAGCACGCCGTCGACGCCCATTCGCGAGAGCCAGAAGAACAGGCCCGCCCCGACCACGATGGTGAAGACGACGGCAGCCACGGCATAGATCATGGGCCGACGGGTATCCTCGCGGGCGAAGAAGGGCGGTGTCAGCACCTTGGCCAGGACGAAGGCGGGCACGCCCCAGGCGAACTGGCGCAGGACGTCCGCAGTACGGGCGGCGTCCTCGCTGGTGAAGGCCCCGCGGGTCACGGTCGCATCGATGATGAAGAAGGGGATGACGAACAGGGCCACCGCCGCGGGCAGGGTGAAGGCCATGGCCAGGGTGATGCCGTCATCCAGCGTCTTGCGCCCGCCTTCGTGATCATCGGCGACAAAGGCCCGGGTCAGGCGCGGCACCAGGGCCAGGCCGATGGCGACCCCGATCAGGCCCAGCGGCAGCTGGTAAAGGCGGTCGGCGTTGTAGAGCACCGACCGGGCCCCCTCGTCGGATCCCGCCAGCATCTGGCTGACCAGCGAGTTGACCTGCATCGCCCCGCCGGCCATCGCGCCCGGCACGGCGAGGGCGAGGGCCCGCTTTACATTGGGCGTCAGCAGCGGCCACGACAGGCGGAGGGTGATCCCGAGCCGCTGTACGCCCCACCACAGCAGCCCCGCCTGGATCAGGCCGGAGACGGTCACGGCGGCGGTGACCCACAGCAGCACCTGAGGCTGGCTGGCGGGAATGAACCGGGCCGCCATCAGGGGGGCGAGGGTGCACAGGTTCAGGAACACCGGCACCCCCGCGGACAGGGCGAACCGGCCGCCCGTGTTGAGCACGCCCGAAAGCAGCGAGGCCACGGTCATACAGGCCAGATAGGGCATGGCGATCTGGGTGGCGGTCACCGCCACCGTCATGACCGCCGGCTGGCCGCGATAGGCCGAGAGCAGCCACGGCATGATCCAGGGCATCAGCACCTGAAGCAGGATGCAGAAGCCGGCGACCACGGCGAGCATGAAGGACATGGCCTCCGATGCCGTCACCGCCGCCGCCGCATCGCCCTCGCGGGCGCGGACGCCTCCATAGACCGGCACGAAGGCCTGGGCGAAGGCCCCTTCGGCGAACAGCCGCCGAAACAGGTTGGGCATCATCAGCGCCGTGGTGAAGGCGTCCATCATCGGCCCCTGGCCGAACCGGGCGGCCAGAGCCATGTCGCGGACAAAGCCGAGCACCCGACTGCCCAGGGTCAGGGTGGCTTGCACCAGGGTGTTGCGGGCGAGGCTCATCAGGGGCTCGATGAAGAGGTTTGAATCAGCGCTTATCCTGCTTGCGGCGTGCGCGATACGGAGTCTGACGCAGAACCTCGCCGTCCGACTTCAGAGACATCGCGCAGGCTGGCGCGGACGGGCGCAGACAGCCGGGTCCCAGCCCGGTCGACCCGGTCGAGCACAGCCTCAAGCTCGAGCCTCAGCCGCTCCAGCTTCGGCCCCGGTTTCGGTTTCCGGCCCTTGGGATCGGTGACGTAGAAACTGTCCACCGCCCGCTCGCCGAAGCCGGCGATATGGGCCGAGCGGATCGACAGGCCATGGTCGGCCAGTACGCGCGCGAGGTCGGCCAGAAGACCCGGCCGGTCGGCACCGGACACCTCGACGACGGCGGCGTCGGGGCTTTCATCCAGATCGACTATGGCGGTCGGCCGGACGTCGAAGGCGGCCCGACGCGGACTGGGTGTCGTAACCGGGGCCGGCGCGATCCGGACGCCCCCCTGTGCGGAGGCCTCCAGTGTGGCAATGAGCCGGGTCAGGCGCCGCGGCTCGGCCTGGCCATAGGGCGCACCGCCGCCGTCCTGGAGCTCGAACACGTCCAGTGCTGTGCCGTCCGCGGCGGTCGCGACCCGGGCACCGACGACATCCGCCCCGGCGCCGGCAAGGGCACCGGCCAGATCGACGAACAGCCCCGGCCGGTCGCGCGCGGCGACGGCGACGCGGGTGGCGGGGTGTTCCCCCGCCTCGTCATCCCGCACCATCAGGACCTCGGCGGCGGCGCCCTTCAGCCGGGCCCGGGCGACCAGGTCGGGATAGTCGTCCAGCGGGTCGGCGTGGGTCACGTCCTCCCCGCGGAACACGCCTTCGGTGCGTTGGTACAGGTCGCGGATGAGGTTGCCCTTCCAGGCGTTCCAGACACCCGGCCCGACGGCGCGGATGTCGGCCACAGTGAGGATCAGCAGCGTCCGCAACCGCTCCGGATCCCCCACCAGTCGGGTGAAGGCCTTGACCGTCGCCGGGTCCGACACGTCGCGCTTCTGGGCGTAGTCGCTGAGAGCAAGGTGATTGCGCACGAGCCAGACCACGAACTCTGTCCGCCGCGGATCGAGCCCCAGCCGGTCGCAGGCGCGACGCGCGGCGATGGCACCGTCCTCGAGTTGTCCCCGGTCACCGCCCTTGCCGACGTCGTGCAGGAGCATGGCCAGCATCAGGGCCTCGAAGTCGTCAATCCGGTGCACGATCTCGGATGAGGAGGGATGGTCGGCCTTCAGCTTGCCGCGCCAGATGTCATTGATGATGCCGATGGCCTGCAGCGTGTGCTCGTCCACCGTATAGGCGTGATACATGTTGAACTGGGTCTGGCCGACGATCCGGCCCCATTCGGGCAGGAACCGGCCCAGCAAACCCGTCTCGTTCATCAGGGTCAGGACCCGATAAGGGCGCTGGCCATGGGCCAGGATGTCGAGGAAGGCGCGGGTGGCCTCGGGATCACGACGCAGCGACGGCGTGACCAGCGACAGGGACCGGCTGACGGCCGAGAAGGCGTCCGGGTGCAGGTCGAGGTCGTGCTCGTCCGCCGTGCGGAACAGCATCAGCAGTTTTTCAGGCGCAGCGGCGAACACCTCGGGGCCGGTGACGGACAGGCGGCCGGAGTCCTCGGTGAATCCTTCGACGCCGAGCTTGCGTTTGCGGCCCGGAATGAGTCGCGACAGACTCATCGTCGACTTCTGCTGGCGCGCTTCGAGCTTGGCAGACAGGGCCCTGGTCAGCCCGCCGACGTCGCGGGCCACGAGGAAATAGCGGCGCATGAACCGCTCGACCGCCGGCTCGTCCCCGCGTCCGCGCCAGCCCATGCGCCGGGCGACCTCAGGCTGAAGGTCGAAGGTCAGTTTTTCCTCGGGCCGCCCCGCCGTAAGGTGCAGATGGGCCCGGACCCGCCACAGGAAGTCGAAGGCCTCCTCGAAGGTCCGGCGTTCACGGGCGGTCAGCAGGCCGTCCATCACCCGCGCACCCAGCGGGCTGTCCGGTGCCAGAGACCGGGCGATCCAGAACAGGGTGTTGAGGTCCCGCAAGCCGCCCTTGCCGTCCTTGACGTTGGGCTCGACCCGATAGCGAACCGCGCCGGACTTCTGGTGCCGGACGTCGCGTTCCTCCAGCTTGGCGGCGATGAAGGCGCGGGGATCGGCCTTGACCACCTGGGCGCGGAATTTGGTGATGAAATCCTCGGCCAACCTGTCATCTCCGGCCAGGGCGCGCGCTTCCAGGAGGGCGGTGCGCACGGTCATGTCCGATTTCGCCAGGGCCAGACATTCATCGACCGACCGCGCCGACTGACCCACCTTCAGCCCCAGGTCCCAAAGGACGTAGAGCATGAATTCGATCACCTGTTCGGTGCGCGGGGTGGACTTCCACGGGCGCAGGAACAGCAGGTCGAGGTCCGAGAAGGGGGCCAACACACCCCGCCCGTAGCCGCCGACGGCGATCAGGCTCAGCCGCTCGGCCTCGCTGGGGTTGGCGGCCGGATACAGGGTGTCGGTGGTAAACCGCCAAAGGGCCGTCAGCAGGTCGTCGGCGGCGGCGGAATAGAGCCGTGCCACCTCGACGCCTTCACCGCCCGCGTCCAGCCGACGGGCGATGCGGACGCGGGCGGCCTGCCAGGAGTCCTTCAGGATCACCGCCACGGCCTTGCGCACGTCGGGCGCCGACGCGGCCTCGATCAGCCGGTCGTCAAATGCGTCGGTCACCGGCGGCCCAGACCCTTGAGCCGGTAGAGGGCCTCCAGCGCCTCGCGCGGTGACAGTTCGTCGGGCTCGATGGCCTGCAGGGCGTCTTCAAAGGCTGAAGACCGCGGCGGCGGCTCTGCACAGCCCGGATTCCGGGCGAACAGGGGCAGGTCATCGAGACTGGTGGAGGCCGCCTTCTCGCCTTCCAGCCGGTCCAGCACGTCGCGGGCGCGGCTGACGACGGCGGCGGGCACCCCGGCCAGTTTCGCGACCTGGACGCCATAGGAGCGGTCGGCCGCGCCGGGTCGGGCCTCATGGAGGAAGACCAGATCTCCGTTCCATTCCCGGGCGGCCATCGACAGGTTGCAGACATGGGCCAGCCGCGTCTCCAGCCCGGCCAGCTCATGATAGTGGGTGGCGAACAGGGTGCGGGTGCGATTGTGGTCGTGCAGGGCCTCGGCCACGGCCCAGGCGATGGCCAGTCCGTCATAGGTGGCTGTGCCGCGCCCGATCTCGTCCAGCACGACGAAGCTCCGGTCCGTCGCCTGGGTCAGGATGGCGGCCGTCTCGACCATCTCGGTCATGAAGGTGGAGCGCCCGCGCGCCAGATCATCGCCGGCCCCGACGCGGCTGAACAGCCGGTCAACCACGCCCAGCCGCATGGCCTTCGCCGGCACGAAGGCCCCGGCCTGGGCCAGCACGACCAGCAGGGCGTTCTGGCGCAGGAAGGTCGACTTGCCCGCCATGTTCGGCCCGGTGACGATCGACAGCCGCGAGGCGGCCGCGCCGGAACCGTCCAGCCGGCCGTCATTGGGCGTATAGGGGTCGCCCTGGGACCGGACCGCTGCCTCGACCACCGGGTGACGGCCTGCGGTGACATCGAAACAGAGCGAATCATCAATGACGGGGCGAACGCCGCCGACCTCCTCGGCCCATTCGGCGAGGGCGGCATGGGCGTCGAGCTCGGCCAGGGCCTCGGCCACGGCCTGCAGCGGCCGGGCCTGGGCCTGGGCCGTCGTCCGCCAGGTCTCGAAGACCTCTCCCTCGATGGCCAGGGCCCTATATCCCGCCTGGCTGATCTTCGCGTCCAGCTCGGACAGTTCGACGGTGGTGGCGAGGGTCTGGCGGTGGATGAAGGGGCTCTCGCCCGTCGGCCGCAGCAGGGGCTCGGCGGCCCTGGCGCTGGTCTCGAGGAAATAGCCGAGCACGGCATTGTGGCGGACCTTGAACGGCACGCCGGCCTCGGCCACGGCCCGGGCCTCGAGGTCGGCGACGACGCGGCGGCTGTCGTCACGCAGGCGACGGGCCTCTTCCAGTTCGGGGCGATAGCCGGGCGCGACGAAGCCGCCGTCACGGGCCAGATGTGGCGGCTCGGCGACCAGACCCTGCGCCAGATCGGCCAGCAGCCGCCCGAGGTCGGGCGACAGGGCCAGCCGGTCGAGACAGGCGACGATCCGGGCGGGCGGGCCGGAAAGAGGCTCGCGCGCCGGCGGAAACAGGCCGGCGATTCCCTCGGCGATCGACAGGCCGGTGCGGATGGCGGCCAGATCGCGCGGTCCGCCGCGGCCCAGAACCAGTCGCGATACGGCACGGGCTACATCCGATGAGGCCCTCAGTCCGTCACGCAGGTCGCGGCGCAGGTCGCGTCGCGCCAGCAGCCATTCGACCGCATCGAGTCCATGATTGATTGCGGCGGGGTCGCATAGAGGCCGGGCGATCCGTTCAGCCAAGGCGCGGGCCCCGCCCGAGGTGACGGTGCGGTCGATGCAGGCCAGCAGCGATCCCTCGCGCTCGCCGCGCTGGGTGCGGTCGATTTCGAGGCTCAGCCGGGTCGCCGGGTCGATGGCCAGGAAGCCGCTGTCGCCCGACCGGCGCGGCGGCGACAGGGCCGGGATCTTGCCGGCCTGGGTCGTCTCCAGATAGGCCGCGATCAGGCCCAGCGCCGAGACCTCGGCCTCCTCGAAGGCACCGAAACCGTCCAGTGAGGCGACGCCGTAAAGCCGCTCGACCCGCACCCGGGCCCCGACCGGCTCCGCGAGGGCCTGCGGCAGGGCCTGGACCACGCCGCCGGATCCGTCGAGCGCGGCCCTGGTCGCCTCGTCCGAAAACAGCCGGTCAGGCACCAGCACTTCCGACGGCCGGAACGAGGCGAGGGTGGCGCCAAGGTCTTCCAGCGAACAGGCGATCGCGTCGACCGATCCGGCCGACAGTTCCACCACAGCGACGGCAGCCCGGCCCTTGCGCACCGAGACGGCGGCCAGACGGTTGGCCCCGCGCGCGTCCAGCAGACTGTCCTCGGTCAGGGTTCCGGGCGTAACGACGCGCACGATGTCGCGATGGACCACGGCCTTGGAGCCGCGCTTTCGTGCCTCGGACGGCGCTTCCATCTGCTCACAGATGGCCGCCTTGAACCCCTGGCGGATCAGCCGCGCCAGATAGCCGTCCAGCGCATGCACCGGCACGCCGGCCATGGGGATGTCCTGCCCCTGGTGTTTGCCGCGTTTGGTCAGGGTGATGCCCAGGGCCCTGGAGGCGATCTCTGCGTCCTTGAAGAACAGCTCGTAGAAATCACCCATGCGGAAGAAGACGATGGCGTCGGGCTGGCTGGCCTTGGCCGCCAGGAATTGCGCCATGACCGGCGTCGTCCCCTCGCTGGACGGGACGGTGTCGGCTGTCGGAGGGTGGACGAGGGGGGCGTTCATGGTGACGCGACAGGGTGAAGGATTGCGGGGGCGCGCTCAAGCGGAATGGCGCGTCCTTGCACAGGGCCTGTCAGCCTGCGACAAGCGCCTCAGGCGGTTAAGGGAACGCGGTCGAACACCGCGGCTGTGCCCGCAACTGTAGGCGGCGAGATTGTCGTCCGATCCGGAAGTTCGCTTCCGGCGCCACTGGGAAACCGGGAAGGCGTGGACCTCGATTGTTGACCCGCAAGCCAGGAGACCTGGCCGCCGATGTCGCTCGTTCGCTGTCCGGGACCAGACAGAGGCGTGGGGCCAAACTTCCGTTTGCGCGGAAACTGTTCCGTCGAAGCGACCCGACCCCAGCGCCGTCTCCGTTCCGGGGGGCGGGTCGGTCGCTGTCACACGCCGCCGCGCAGCGTCAGCGCGGGGCGACGGAGGCCCGCGTCATGACGCGATCCATCCTTTATGCCACGGCCGCGGCCGTGCTCCTGCCCGTGCCTGCATGGGGCCGGACGGCCGACGGTCCGGACGACACCCTGCCCGAGGTGATCGTCACCGCCACCCGGCTGTCGGCCATCGTCACCCGGACGCCCGGCGCGCGGGTTATTGACCGGCGCACCCTCGATCAGCGCGGCGCGACCTTCGCTGCCGACATCCTCAGTGACGTCCCTGGCCTTTCCGCGGTCCGGTCGGGGGCCTTCGGCGGGGTTGCCCAGGTGCGGATACGCGGGGCCTCGCCGGGCAAGACCCTGGTCCTGGTCGACGGCGTGCCGGTCAATGACCCGGCCGAGATCAACGGCGCCTTCGACTTCTCGGGTTTCGACCTGTCGGATATCGAACAAATCGAGGTGCTGTCGGGGCCGCAGTCGTCCCTGTGGGGTTCCGACGCCATCGGCGGGGTGATCGCCTTCACCACCCGCGACCTCGACGGCCTGACAACCGAGTGGGAGACAGGGTCGTTCGACACGGTCCGGGGCCGGCTGGCGGCGGGAGTCTCGACCGGGCGCTACGGCTTCGGGGCCTGGGTCTCGCAGTTTCGCTCCGACGGCATTTCGGCGGCGGACGAGGCCGGCGGCAATGCTGAGGCCGACGGCCTTGCCTCGACCACGGCGGGGGTTCGCGGCCGCTTCGCCGTCTCCGCGGACGTGGCGGTCGACGGGGCGCTGCGCTGGACCGACAGCGACGCCGACCTCGACGGCTTTCCCGCTCCGGCCTATGCCCTGGCCGACACGTCGGACACCCAGTCGAGCCGGCAATGGTCCGGTTTCGGCCGCCTGCGCCTGAACGCGTCGGGCCTTCAGCACCAGTTCAGCCTGTCGGCCTCGGATATCGCGCGGCAGACCGTCTCGGCCTTTCCCTCGGCCTTTGAGGCGGACCGACAGGCCCTGCGCTGGCAGGCGGACGGCGCCTTCCGGGGCCTGGATTTCGTCATCGGTGCCGAACGGGAGGAGAGCCGGGGCACTCTGTCCACGGGGCGGACCGAACAGCTGGGCACGACCTCGGCCTTCGCCACGGCGCGGATCGAACCGACGGAGCGGCTCAATCTGACCGGGGCCGTGCGGTTCGATGACACCGACGACTTCGGCGCGAAGGTCACGGGCCGGGTCTCCGGGGCCCTGGACGCCGGCGCGGGCTTCATCCTGTCGGCGGCCTGGGGGACAGGATTCAAGACCCCGTCCATCAGCCAGGCCGTGTGTGATTTCTGCGTCTCTTCCCGGCCGTTCCCGGCGCTGCGGCCCGAGACGGCCCAAGGTTACGAAGCCGCCATCGGCTGGGCCCCGGCGGACGGGCGGATCGAGGCAAGGGCTACCGTCTATCGTCTCGGCGTGGAGGACCAGATCACCTATGTCTTCGATCCGGGGACGTTCGAGAGCGTCTACGTCAATGTTGCGCGGACCGTGACCGACGGTGTCGAACTGGAGGCCCG
>Ga0209299_1001910_pt1 | contig 11348 bp, 11 predicted proteins | sample S_140806_MF_Meta_FD_187326 | JGI IMG/M metagenome (GOLD analysis project Ga0209299, IMG submission 187326) | Freshwater microbial communities from Lake Simoncouche, Canada to study carbon cycling - S_140806_MF_MetaG (SPAdes) (version 2) | ecosystem: Environmental > Aquatic > Freshwater > Lake ...
TATTGTTATTGACGAATTGATCAAAGAAATTACCGAAGACTATAAAATGACCACTATTATCAATACCCATGATATGAATACGGTGATGGAAAGCGGTGATCATATTTTATACATGCATCAAGGGCTTAAACAATGGGAAGGCTCTAGTAAAGAGATTTTTACGAGTCAGAATACCTTACTGAATGATTTTGTGTTTGCCTCTTCTATGTTGAGAGAATTAAGGGAATTTAAACAACGTTAAGCGTTATGTAGCTTTTTGAACTAAGTTGTAAGGCTATTTTCAATACTTCCCCACTATTTTAATGCAAAAAAGCAGGCTTTAAGTTTGCAATTGACTTGATTTACCCTATTTTTGCAAACGCAAATGCTATTCATTTAAAAAAACCCAATCTATATGGCTGTTTTAGTCAATAAAAATTCTAAAGTAATTGTTCAAGGTTTTACCGGAACGGAAGGAACTTTCCACGCTACTCAAATGCTAGAATATGGCACGAACGTAGTTGGTGGTGTTACGCCTAATAAAGGTGGAACGATGCACTTAGATCGTCCCGTTTTTAATACGGTAAAAGATGCCGTTGTAGCTACTGGCGCAGATGTTTCCATTATTTTTGTACCGCCAGCATTCGCATCAGATGCGATTATGGAAGCTGCAGATGCAGGTATTAAAGTTATTATTTGTATTACGGAAGGTATTCCAGTACAAGATATGATTATAGCTAAAAATTATATTCAAAACCGCGATTGTCGATTGATCGGTCCAAATTGCCCAGGTGTTATCACCGCTGGTGAAGCGAAAGTTGGCATCATGCCAGGCTTTGTTTTCAAACCAGGAAGAATTGGTATCGTATCTAAATCAGGTACTTTAACCTACGAAGCAGCTGACCAAGCAGTAAAAGCTGGTATGGGTATTTCTACCGCTATTGGTATCGGTGGTGATCCAATCATTGGAACTACTACTCGTGAAGCAGTGGAATTATTAATGAACGATCCGGAAACAGATGGTATCATTATGATTGGAGAAATTGGTGGCAATATGGAAGCAGAAGCAGCAATGTGGTTGAAAGAAAATATGCGTAAACCAGTTGTAGGATTCATCGCTGGCCAAACAGCGCCTCCAGGTCGCCGTATGGGTCATGCTGGAGCTATCGTTGGTGGTGCTGATGATACAGCAGCAGCAAAAATGAAAATTATGAGCGAATGTGGTATTCATGTAGTAGCAAGTCCTGCGGATATCGGTATCACTATGGCGAATGTAATTAATAAATAAGATCCTCTATTTTAAAAACAGCTCAGTACACACTGAGCTGTTTTTTTATGGATAATAAGTATCTTGAGTTTAAATTTTTAATATGAAAAGGAGTTGTCTTTTAATATTAGTTGGCCTATGCTCTCTTGCAACGCAGGCGCAAGTGAAGGTGGCATCTGGACAAATAATAAGCTTTGCAAATTTCAAATCAAAATTTGTAGATGCCAGAAATGTAGATATATGGTTACCCGAACATTATAATCCCCAAAAAAAGTATGCTGTGCTTTATATGCACGATGGACAAATGTTGTTTGATTCCTCAGCAACCTGGAATCATCAGGAGTGGGGTGTAGATGAGTGCTTTACAAAAAACGCTTCTGCATTGCCCAATACTATTGTTGTAGGGGTGTGGAATAGTGGTAAACACAGGCATGTCGATTATTTTCCACAAAAACCCTATGAGTCGCTAACACAAGAAGAGCAAGCACGCATTGCTGCTTATGTAAGAAATGATGCAGCGCTTTTTGCCGATGGTATTCGTTCCGACAATTACTTAAAATTCTTGGTAATGGAATTAAAGCCTTTTATAGACAGTGCCTTTGCAACCTACAAAGATGCGTCTCATTCAGCGATAGCGGGTTCAAGTATGGGAGGGTTGATTTCTATGTATGCTATTTGTGAGTATCCATTAGTTTTTGGAAGCGCTGCTTGTCTTTCTACCCACTGGCCGGGTATTTTTACCATAGATCGTAATCCAATACCCAATGCTTTTGCTTCCTATTTAAAAACGCATATGCCCGATCCTAAAACGCATAAACTCTATTTTGACTATGGCACAAAAACGTTAGACTCATTGTATGAGCCCTACCAACATATAATAGACGGAGTTATGCAGCAAGGTGGTTATACGCATAAAAATTGGATGACGATGAAATTTGAAAACGAGGATCATTCTGAAAAAGCATGGCGCAAAAGAATATTTATTCCCTTACATTTTATTTTGAATTAGCATGTTGTATAAAGTAATTGGCTTAATGAGCGGCAGCTCTTTAGATGGCTTAGATATAGCCTATTGCCATATCGAAGAAAATAGAGGGCGATGGAGTTATGAAATAAAAGCAGCAACCTGCAAAGCCTATTCTAAAGAATGGCTGCACGCATTAAAGGCTGCTGCGCAACAAACAGTACCGGAATTTTTAGAGCTGCATACCGCCTATGGTCATTATATTGGACAATGTGTAAATGAATTTACCAGAGAACAGTCCATAGATTTAAAAGTAGATTTTATTGTTTCGCATGGGCATACGGTGCATCATAATCCATCTAAGCAAACGAGTTTTCAATTAGGTTGTGGTGCAAGTATTGCGGCTACTACACAATTACAAGTGATCAACGATTTGCGTGCCATGGATGTAGCTTTGCATGGACAAGGGGCGCCCATAGTGCCTATAGGTGATTATTTTTTATTTAATGATTACGCTTATTTATTGAATCTTGGCGGCATCGCTAATATTACTATCAAGCAAGAGCAGTCGCTTTTAGCTTTTGATATTTGCGTAGCCAATCAAGCCCTTAATTATTGGGCGCAAAAACTCGGATTCGCATACGATGATAAAGGACATATAGCAGCTAGTGGATCGTTGCATAACGGATTATTGGCCCAGCTTTCCGAAGACGCGTATTACAAAGTGCAGGGACCTAAATCATTAAGTAATGAGCAGGCTATGCATTCGGTTTCGGTATTGTTGGAAGACACAAGTATTTCTGTAGCCGATGCATTACATACCTTAGTGCATTTTATTGTAGCTAAAATTGAAGCAGCGCTTATTCCTAATCATCGTCAAGAACAAGCTTCGTTGCTCGTAACTGGCGGGGGTGCTTTTAATGATTATTTAGTCCAACAATTGCGTACCCGTTTGCAAGCTTATGGAATAGAAACCGTAGTGCCTGATGCTTTAGTGGTGCAGTATAAGGAAGCTTTAGTCATGGCTTTCATTGGCGTATTGCGCTGGAGAGAAGAACTAAATGTGTTGAAGGCTGTAACAGGGGCAACTAAAAGCAGTATTGGTGGTGCTTTTTGGATGGGTGCTTAAGATTCGTTTTGAATCGAAACGTAATTATCAATCGGTAATCTTTTTGAAATAGAACGCGCAAGAGTTACTTCATCAGCATATTCCAATTCGCCTCCAAAAGCGATACCACGAGCAATGGTAGTGATTTTTACCGATGTCCCTTGAAGCATTTTAGAGAGATAGTATACGGTTGTGTCTCCTTCTATGGTTGGACTTAAAGCCATGATGATTTCTTCTGTACCTTCTGATTGGATACGCTCCTGCAAATTGCTAATATGTAGTTGTTCCGGCCCTATGCCATCTAAAGGAGATAATACACCGCCTAATACATGATACAAGCCATTGTATTGTTGTGTGCTTTCTATGGCAATTACATCTCTAATAGATTCTACAATGCATAGTTGTGATTTCTTACGAACGCTGTTGTTGCAAATAGTACACACTTCGTTATCAGAAATATTAAAACACTGTTTGCATATTTTAGTGTCATTGCGCACTTGCTGGATAGCTTGAAGGAAATCGTCCACTTCTTCCTTTTTCATTTTCATAACATGCAAGACCATGCGTAAAGCAGATTTTTTGCCTATGCCAGGCAATTTTGAAAATGCTTGAACTGCTTGTTCTATTAGTCGTGAAGAGAAAATCATAGGTGGCTGTACTTAGGTAGGTAAAATTACAAAATCATGCTTGTTTTCTTACGTTAATTTTGGATTTTCCTTGTGTCGTTGATGGTCGCGCTTATTTTTCTTTTCAAAATTTTTTTGGAACGCATCGTTGAGGTTTACGCCTGTTTGGTTGGCTATGCAAATCAATACCCACAAAACATCGGCTAGTTCGTCTTCTAGCTGCAGGTCTGCTTCTTGTCCTTTGTTCGATTGTTCTCCAAATTTACGAACCATAATACGCGCCAATTCGCCTACTTCCTCCATGAGAATACCCATATTAGTTAGTTCGTTAAAGTAGCGCACGCCAATGGTTTTTATCCATTGGTCTACTTGGTCTTGAGCTTCTTGGATACTAAGTTGCTTCATAAGTAAATTTTATACTACAATATTACAACAAGATGAACGATGTTTGTATATTGTAATTAAATTTGAGTATTAATTATAAACTATGTTTCAGTCAGATAAAGAAGGCGTATTATTTTTGAATCAGAAATACAAGCTGTTAAAAGAGGAAATTGCCAAAGTTATTATTGGTCAGGATGCAGTAGTAGAAAAATTACTGATTTCTATTTTATGTAATGGGCATAGTTTATTAGTTGGGGTGCCAGGATTAGCGAAAACGCTCTTAATCAAAACCCTGTCAGAAGCGTTGGATTTAGATTTTAAACGTATTCAGTTTACGCCCGATCTTATGCCGAGTGATATTACTGGTACGGAAATCTTAGATGAAAACCGACAATTTAAATTTATCAAAGGACCCTTATTTGCTAATATTATTTTAGCTGATGAAATCAATAGAACACCTCCCAAAACTCAGGCTGCTTTATTGGAAGCCATGCAAGAAAAAACGATTACAGCACAAGGTATTTTGTATGATTTGCCGAAGCCCTTTTTTGTATTGGCTACGCAGAATCCTATTGAACAAGAAGGAACCTATCCATTACCTGAGGCACAATTAGATCGTTTTATGTTTCAGATTTATTTAAACTATCCTAGCTTTGAAGAAGAAGTAGCCATTGTAAAAAGTACTACTACAGCAGCGTCTGCAACAATAGGAAAAATAATGCGTATTGAAGAAATAATTGCTTGTCAACAACTGGTTCGCAAAGTGCCTGTTGCGGATAATGTGTATGAATTTGCCGTTGCCTTGGTACAGCGCTCTCGTCCCAAAACAGCTCAAGCGGTCGCTATAGCAAATGATTATCTAAGTTATGGAGCTGGACCAAGGGCCTCTCAGTTTTTAATTTTAGCTGCAAAATGCCATGCCTTGATTCACGGTAAATTTTCGCCCGACATAGAAGATGTAAAGGCTGTAGCACAAAATGTATTACAACATAGAATCGTAAAAAATTATAAAGCAGAAGTGGCTGGAGTTACTACCGCTCAAATAATTGAGCAGCTCTATTAAAATAAATGAACTTGATTTCAAGTGCCTTTTTATTTTATTTGCTTTGAAGTTTTTTAAGTTTCATTACATTTAATATTTCAGTAATCTTTTGTTTGGTATGCAAAGAAAAATCAGATTGCATCATCCAATCATAATATTGTTGTTCTACCGTAAATACCTCTTCTACTTTTTTGCCTTTGTGTTTGCCAAAATTGAAATAAGGAATATTGTCTTTTAATATTATTCTGCGACCATAATCTAAAAATACATCGGTATTGGTAAAATGATGCAGCGCTTTTATGTCATTTTCTAAAGCCCCTGCATATTTGTCTAACTGAGCTTCGAGAATATCAATTGTTGCATTGATATCGGCAGCAGCACTGTGAGCGTTAGTAAGTTCTTTTTGGCAATAAAACTGATAAGCAGCACTTAAGGTTCTGCTTTCCATTTTAAAAAATATTTGTTGCACATCTACCATAGATCGCTCTGTAAAATCTACTTGAATGCCAACTCTTAAAAATTCTTCAGCTAATAAGGGTAAATCAAATTTGCTGGAGTTATAACCGCCTAAATCGCAACCTTTCATCCAGTCGTACAATTCGCTAGCTATTTGTTTGAAAAGAGGCGCTTTAGCTACATCTTCATCAAAGATACCATGTATGGCACTTGCTTCTGCTGGAATAGGCATGCCTGGGTTGATACGTTTTTCATACGTATCGCGTTGCCCATTGGGATTAATTTTTATAAATGCTAATTCTACTATTCTATCTTTACTTGGTTCTACTCCAGTAGTTTCAAGATCGAAGAAAATAATTGGTTTTTTTAATTGTAATTGCGCCATAGTGTTTACTTAAAACGTTTTTATTGTAGTCCAATCGATGCCTTCGAAAGTTCCGGAGCTCATCAATAATAAACAAATAGGTTTTCCTGTTTGTGAATTTACCGAAGAATGTACATAATTCCAAAGATCTTCTTTGTTATTAAAAACTTGAAGGTCTTTTGTGTTAAAATGAGTTTTGATGGAATCGGTATTTAAGTCTTCTAAACCTTTAATGTTTAAAGCTTCTTTGCTGTAGAAAACAATAGCTTCTTCTGCACCTTCCATCGATTGATTATATTCTTTTAAGAAGGCTTCGTTTAAGCTGCTATAGGTATGTAATTCGAAACAAGCAATGAGGTGGTAGTCAGAAAAGTTCTCTCTTACAGCTTGCAATGTTGCTTTTAATTTTGACGGTGCATGCGCAAAGTCTCTAAATGCAATCAATCCATCGGTGTCCATTATTTTTTCTAATCGTTTAGCAGCACCCGTAAAAGAAGCAATGGCTTCGTAACACATTGCTTCTGCTACGCCCAATTCCATGCAAACTTTTATGGCTGCTTGCATATTGAGCAAATTGTGTTTGCCTAAAACATTTACTTTTATTGGTCCTTCTTTCGTTTGTATTACAGGTTGGTTGTTTTCAAAGCTATAGGAAGGCATGCCATAGGGTGTGTTTTTTAAATGAGAAGTAGTTTGATGAACCAATTTAAGCACTTCCTCATCGGTTTCATTATAGTACAAACTAGCATCTTTTTGCATATTGCTTAGGTAGTGTACAAATTGGTCGGTATAGTTTTCGTAAGTTGGAAATACATTGATATGATCCCAAGCAATGCCACTTAAGACACTAATATGTGGGTGGTAGAAAAATATCTTTGGTTTTTTCTCAATGATAGATGCCGGGTATTCGTCGCCTTCTAAAATGATAATAGGAGCATCGCTCAATTTTACAGACTGATTAAATCCTTCAACTTTTGCACCTACCATATAATCGAAGTCGATAGCTGCATAATTTAAAATATGCATAATCATGGAAGTGATGGTAGTTTTGCCATGACTTCCTGCAACAACTACTCGTTTTTTGTCTTTGCTTACTTCGTAAATGTATTCTGGGAAAGAATAGATTGGGATACCTAGTGTTTGGGCTTTAAGTAATTCAGGATTGTTGGCTTTAGCATGCATGCCTAAGACTATGGCGTCTATGGAGGTATCTATTTTTTCGGGAAACCAACCTTCTTTTTCCGGCAATAAATGCTGCTGTGCTAAATTTGTTTTTGCGGGATCTTTAATTTCATCATCGCTTCCGCTAATGCTATGTCCTTGTCTTTTAAGCGCGAGTGCTAATTGGTGCATAATTGCGCCACCAATGGCAATAAAGTGAATTTTCTTCATGTTGTTACGATGCGAGGTCTATTTATAGAATCTTTAAATTAGTAAAAATTAGTGCTTTTTTAGTTTTTTGAATGAAATATTTATATTTTTTGTTTATTATTGTAAATATATTTACCGATATGAAATTTAATAAATTTAGCTCCATCGTTTTAATTGTTTTTGCAATTGCTTTGATTTTATTGTCATCTTGTGTTACGCAGCGTTACGGATGCCCAAATCATTTATAGTATTATTAAAGATTAAATAAAAAAAAAGAAGAGCAGCGCTCTTCTTTTTTTATTTAGAATTTCAGACCTAAATGAAACTGAAAGATTCTTGACTTCCAAAGATCATCGGTAGAAACTTTATTAGAATTGCTTAAGTCGGTTATAAATCGAGCGCCAATATTAAGATTCATTGGTAAGTCTATCCATAAACCACCAACAGCTGCTACAGCACCACTTTTAAATATATCTTGAGAACCTTTCAACAGACTGTCTTTATCTTTAATATTTACTATGCCGCTAAATTGTGGTCCCATTTGCAACCAAACATTTGGTATCAACTTAATTTGCAATAAAATAGGAAAGTTGATATAATTAACATTGATTGTTTTATTGGCGGTTGCGGCATTAAAAGAGTTTTTGTAAATATTCCATAGGTTGCTTGCAGTTATAATACTACTATCTGTACTGTAACTTGTTTGGCTAAAATAGGCCTCGCCATGCAATCCTATTTTTTTAAGTTTGATACTTATAAAAGCCCCGCCGTGCCAATTTGTTTTTAATTCGTTTTTCCAAACACCACCATCTACATTATTTAAATTCAAACCGGTTTTCAATCCTATTTGGATTTGCATAGCTGGTTCTGATTGGGCTAAAGAAATACTTGCCCAGAATACTAAAATGGAAATACTGCTTATAATTTTTTTCATAGTAATTGATTTTGGCTATTATAAAGGTACTAATTATTAATTTGCAATATATTAAACAATGGATTTACTATTTGAGAAGCCTCAATAAGATTTTTTATTAAATCTGGATTGCTTCCATAAAAATCTAGAAAATTACAATAGCGTTCTTGTAATTGATTGTCTGGGAAAAGCTCCGCTTTTAATTGTGCAACTTGATTTTGGTAAGTTTGGAGCTTTCTTTTTTCTGCACGAAGCATTTTTTGCTGTAGTCGTTCGACCTGCTTATCAATCTTAGTTTTAGTTGCTGCTGCAGCGTCTTTTAATGTCGGGTCTATTGCTTGTGCTTTCTGTGCTATTGCATCTAAAAGGATTTGCATGTTTTGCCTTTCTTCTTTTAAGAAATGCTGTTCATCAATCCCTTGTTGCTTTAATTTATTTGTTACAAGAGTGTCTATGGAATTAAAAAGGCTTTCTTCGGTTAACCCCAACTGTTCTAGTTTTTTTTGTTGACGCGTGTTGATTAGTAAGTAACTTTGTCTTAAAAGTAAAGGAGGGTAAAAGATGTTATGTGAATTGAAGATTGGTTTTAATTGCAACCAATATGCAATTTCTGCACCGCCTCCAATAATTGCTATATTTGGTAGCCAAGTTTCTTGTAAAAGTCCACGCGTAATGACATTCGTACTAAAGCGTTCAGGGAAAGTATGTAACTCTTTTAAAATCTGCTCTTGAGAAAAAGTTAAACTAGTATTTACAATCGAATACTGATCGTTGTTCCATTCAATCCGATTTCGGCCATTTTCATTTAAATAAAATAAATTGATGTGTCTAGGATTTGCTTGAGTAGGGTAGTATGCATTGATTTTATTGGATTGCTCTTGACATAAGCCAAAAGACTTTCTTTCCAAAAGTTCTTTTTCAAATAGAGGAATCATTTTTTCTTTTACCAATCGGTCATCCGGATTGAAAACCAATAATCCATATTCGCCAAATAAAGAATGAACCAACGATTGTGTTGCATTACTTATATTGGATTCTTCTGTGTAAGCTTTTGTAATGATGTCTTTTAATTGATCTGTATGAGCATTGCTCGGGCCAATAAAAGAGCATATTTTTTTTAAGAGATCAGTTAAGTGTTTTGTCTCTGCGCTCCCAAATGCACCCTTAAGTTCTGGGTAGTCCCAAGTAAATGTTTGTTGGTTGAAATTGAAATGGGCTAATTCATCCCAATCGTTATCCTCCGATCCCATATAATAAACTGGTATAAATTTCTTTTGAGGATAGCGTTTGTTTAAATGATTAGCTAAGGCAATTGTATGAGCAATTTTGTATAAGAAATAAATGGGTCCGGTTAGTAAATTGGGTTGATGTGCTGTGCAAACGGTATACGTTTGTTCGTTTTGTAGTATATCAATTTGCTGCTGAATGGCATCGAGCCCATAAGCACTATACTGTTGTTTTAAAACACTAACTAAAGTAGTTCTGTCTATTGAAAAATTATTTCTTACTGCAATAGCTTGATCGATACCATCTAAAGAGGGCTCGAAGGCTTGCCAATCAGAAAATATAGGAAGTTTAGCAATATAATCTATGGCTAATTTTGAAAAGGAGTGTGTACTAGAATAATCAATATGTTTTATTGGTTTGATCACGCTGTAATTATTTCCATAAAGATACTATTTCTCGCTTGCTCCTCCTTGTTTTAATCAATTCTTCTTTAACTTTATCTATATTTTAAGTTATGGATAACAGCTACGTTAGTATTAAAAATTGGTCTGATGAAGATCGCCCTCGAGAAAAATTGTTAAATAAAGGGATATCCTATTTAAGTGATGCCGAATTACTTACTATTCTTATTGGAACGGGCACAAAAAATAAATCAGCATTAGATTTAGCAAATGAGATTATCAAATTAGTAAAAGGCAATTTACATGAGTTGGGTCGCTTAAGCGTAAAACAGCTCATGCAAATAAAAGGAATAGGATTAGCTAAAGCAATTACCATAGCAGCAGCCCTTGAGATGGGAAGGCGCAGGCAATTATCAGAAGCGCTTATAAAACCACAATTAATGAATAGCAGGCATTGTTTTGAAGTGTTGCAACCATTGATGGGCGATTTGTTGCAAGAAGCTTTTTATGTGCTTTTTTTGAATCATAATAACCGATTGATGCATGCAAAGAAAATTAGCAATGGAAGCAGTACAGCAACGGTTGTAGATGTTAAGTTAATTTTAAAAGAAGCACTTGATGCTAATGCGAATACCTTGGTGATAAGCCATAATCACCCTTCGGGTAATTTGCAGCCTAGTGAAGCCGATAAGGTATTGACCAATAAAATAAAAGAAGCGGCTGCTTTATTGGAAATGCGTTTGGTGGATCATATCATTATAGCGGGTACTTCCTATTTTAGTTTTGCAGACGAAGGCTTGCTTTAATATTGGCCTGTAGAGAGCATAACCAATGTGCAAGCATGCAAGCAAGTGATATTATGTGCAGCAGCTAGTTGTTCTAATGCAGGGTTTTCGGTGCCCGGATTAAAGATGATACGATTGGGATTTGCGGCAATAATCACATCTTTAAATAGTTCTTGTAAACTAGGGTTCATATATAAGGTTATGGTATCTATATCGCTAAGTTGCGGAATGTTTTTCAAGATAGGCGTATCTTCTATAAACCCTTCTCTATTGCCAATGGCAATGACTTCATGATGGTGTGCAACCAATAATCTTACAGCTTTATTGGAATAGCGTTCGGTATTTTCACTGGCTCCTAAAACCATCGTTTTTTTTGATTTCATTCGAATGTGTATATTTGTAAAGTTACAATAATGCGAAACAAAATAGTACATACCGTTTTTAGTGCTGCCTTGGCATTG
>Ga0209299_1001911_pt1 | contig 11347 bp, 8 predicted proteins | sample S_140806_MF_Meta_FD_187326 | JGI IMG/M metagenome (GOLD analysis project Ga0209299, IMG submission 187326) | Freshwater microbial communities from Lake Simoncouche, Canada to study carbon cycling - S_140806_MF_MetaG (SPAdes) (version 2) | ecosystem: Environmental > Aquatic > Freshwater > Lake ...
TCAGCATCAGATTGTCTTCTACACCAAACTGAGCAGCAAGATATTCTGTATGACCAGGAAAGGTAAATTTAGTATTCTGAATCGTAGACTTATCTATCGGCAAAGTAACCAAGGCATCCACAACTCCGGATTTTAAATCCTGAACTGCTGCCTCCAGAAAAGTAAAGGCTGCCTGACCCGAAGCCTGTGAAGCTATTCCGGCTTCTATGCGGTCAAAACCAGGCACACAATCTATTATATTAAACCGCATAGGCCGTGCCTGTTTGGCATCAGCAATAACGGTATAATTAAATTTTTCAATATTTAATAAACGACGGTAAAAATTGATAGCTTTCACCGACCCGTAAATTACCGGAGTGAACTGGTTTAACATTCGCGGGTCTTCAAAAGTGCGAATGATGAGTTCTGGTCCTATTCCGCTCAGATCGCCCATGGTAATGGCAATCTTTGTATTTTCTTTAGTTTTTAAATGCATTTAATTAATAATTGGATAAAAAATCCAACAACAATCTGACTCCGGTACCAGTACCGTTTTTGCCTCTGTAACTACCATTCGTAGAAATAAAAGCCGGGCCGGCAATATCGAGATGAATCCAGGGATAATCTGTAAATGTTTCTAAAAATTTACCCCCAATAATAGCACCTGCACCACCGTTTCCTATATTTTTTTTATCGGCAATATCCGATTTAAACATTTCTTCATACTCTTCCCAAAGAGGGAGTTCAACCATTCTTTCGTGCACTTTTTCGCCGGATGCCATCAATTTTTGTTTGGCTTCCTGGTCTGCTGTGCTCATCATAGCTATACCAAGTGTACCCAAAGCAATGTAGGCTGCTCCCGTTAAAGTGGCAAGATCAATTACCAATTCTGGTTTGTATTTTTTAGCATATGCTAAAGCATCGCCCAGAATCATACGACCTTCGGCATCTGTGTTCAAAACTTCAACGGTAGAACCATCAAACATAGTAATCACATCACCGGGTGTATAGGCTTTTTCACCGGGACGATTATCAGTTGCAGGAATTAATCCAATGATATGCACTTTTAAATCAAGTGCAGCTGCTCCACAAAAAGTACCAATAACAGCTGCTGCCCCAGCCATATCGCTTTTCATGGAATCCATAGAATTTTGCGTTGGCTTTAGGCTAAGTCCCCCGGTATCAAATACAACGCCTTTTCCAACCAATACAATTGGCTTTTTGTTTACAGGTTTGGAAGGTTTCCATTCCAAAATAGTAAAAGTAGGAGGATCAATACTACCAGCATTCACCGCCAATAATCCACCCATTTTAAGACTTTCAATCTTTCCTCTGGTAAACACTTCGGCCGAAAATCCATATTGATCGGCTAGTTTGGTTGCAGAATTGGCTAAAGCCTCCGCGGTAAGGGTAATTACCGGTTCATTTACGAGGTTCCGGGCAATAATAGTTGATTCTGCTATAATTCTTCCTTTTTCCAGGAACTCCTTATCTTTTTTGTTCTCTGAGAACCAGGATACTTTTTGAAGGGAATTTTGCTGAGGTTTTGTTTTATACTTTAAAAACTGATAATTGGTAAGTAATGAAATTTCAGCAATTATTTGAATATGAAGCGGGGCGTCTTCGAAGGAATCTAAACCAGGAAATGCAAAAACAACTTCTTTAATTTTTAATTCATTTGCTTTATTTACAGCTACATAAACAGCTTTTCTGAATTTTTCTGCTTTCAGGTTCTTTTGTTTCCCTAATCCCAGAATGACGATATTACTTTTGGGGGTGAGGTGATAGTTTTTAGCTTCTGAATCAGTTATATCGGAGGATTTTACCAGCGTTTTATACTCTTCATCATCAATTAATGTATCAAGGATTTTTTTTGTTTCGGCGACTGCGAATACGATTAACATGGTATCCGCTGTCAGACGCGGCATGCGCGACAGCAGGTTTATTTGCATAATTTATCTCGATGATAGGTATCGAATCGGTAAATTTACGAAGGAATGGGGAATGTAAAACCGAAAAAACACTTAGGACAACATTTCCTTACAGATAAAAATATTGTCCGGAAAATGGTGGCATTGGTTCCGCAAACCAACAGTACTGTTTATGAAATCGGTCCCGGGACTGGAATTTTAACAGAAGGATTGCTTGAACGAGGATTTCAGGTTACTGCATTTGAAATAGATCCTGAATCAGTTCAATACCTCGAAGAGCGGTTTAAAAATGCTGCGTTAACCATAATCAGTGGAGATTTTCTGGAGTTTACTCTCGATAAATTGTCTTTAGATGCCTATTGGGCTGGCAATTTGCCCTATAATATTACTTCACCAATATTTTTCAAGCTGGTTGAAAACAGGGCATTTATTGCTGAGGGGGTATTTATGATCCAGAAAGAAGTGGCTGACAGGCTCGCTGCGCCTCATGGTTCAAAAACCTATGGCTTACTTTCCGTCTATTTACAGGCGTTTTTTGAAGTAAAAGTCGAATTCAAAGTTCCACCAGGAGTTTTCAATCCACCGCCTAAAGTGATGAGTGCCGTTATTTCCCTGAAAAGAAAATCCGAAAGAAATATTAATCCTGCCCGATTGCTCAGATTGGTTAAAGCTGCATTTGGACAAAGAAGAAAGATTCTGGGTAATGCGCTTAAAAGTGGAGGGATTCAACTACCTGATTCCCACCAACATCTACTAACCTTGAGGGCAGAATCTATTCCTGTGGAAACCTATATAGAACTGGAACCTTTGTTTATTTCGACGTAGCAGCCACTTTGGTGGTTTTACCCTGAACTGGAATCAGGTCACACAAAATTTCACAGCCTTCATCCAAAATAAAATCTGGATTCTTTTCATCCTTAGGTTTTTCTTCGCCTTTAGCAATCGGTTTTAAACCCTGACTTACCCTTCGTTGATTATATCTTTCCAAGTCACGGGCTTCATTATCAGCTCTTTCTTTCCTCAATTTTTCTTCATTCAAGGTTAAAGTGTTATCTGCTCTGCGTTTCTCAAATTCAGTGATATCCTGAAGTAGGTATTTATACTCTGAGCTTGAATCCATACGCTTGTCATGATTCTTTTTCACCATGGGTTTTACGGAACTTAAATCTCCGAAAGGCACAAATCTAGCAGATTGAATTTCATCCCAAGGCAATGCTGATTCTTCTGCGCTCTCTCCATATTCTTTGTCGGATAAAGGACTTGGAAAGCTAATATCCGGAACCACTCCTTTATGTTGAGTACTGCTTCCGTTTACTCTGTAAAACTTAGCTGTAGTCAGTTTAAATTGTCCAAGTGGCTCATTTACCATTGGTAAAAACCTTTTTAAATCAAATATATTTTGCACAGTTCCTTTCCCAAAGGTAGTTTCACCAACAACAAGTGCCCTGTTATAATCCTGCATGGCTCCAGCAAAAATCTCAGAAGCTGACGCTGAAAATTTATTTACTAGCACAACCATTGGTCCACCATAAACAAGTTTTGGATCGCCATCCTGCTCAACGTCCACAGACCCATTTGCCTGACGCACCTGAACCACAGGACCATCCTTTATAAACAAGCCTGAAAGCTCAATCGCCTCCAATAGGGACCCTCCGCCATTATTTCTTAAATCCATAACTACACCCTCAACCTTTTCATCCTGAAGCTTTTTCAACAAAACCCGCACATCACGGTTGGTACTTTTATAATCAGGTTCACCTTTCTGCATGGCAGCATAATCCAAATAAAAAGTTGGGACAGTTATAACACCTACTTTTATTTTTTTCGAACCTGATTGAATTTCTTTAATCTCTGATTTAGCAGATTGCTCTTCCAGTTTCACTTTCTCGCGGGTAATAGAAATAATTTTTGGGGCTCCGTTTGGATCCGAAGCCGCTATAATCTGAAGTCTAACAATGGTGCCTTTTGGACCTCTGATTTTTGAAACCACATCATCAATTCTCCAGCCGATAACATCTTCCATTTCGCCAGCTTCACCTTGCCCTACAGCTATGATTTTGTCATTTGGTAAAACAAGTTTACTCTTGTCTGCAGGTCCTCCCTTTACAACTTCCACAACTTTGGTAAAGTCATTTTCTGTTCTAAGCGTCGCTCCAATTCCCTCAAGGCTTTGACTCATGTCAATTTTAAATTGATCTGCCAGGCGAGGCGAAAAATAATTGGTGTGCGGATCTACAGATTCGGCAAAGGCATTCATATAAATCTGAAAAGCATCCTCGCTCTTCATTTTAGCAAGTTGTTTCTTGAAGTTGATATACCTTTTTTCCATTGTCTCGGTATTTCCTTCTTCATCTTTTCCAGCGATTTTTAAATTAAGTGCCTCATATTTAATTCTTTCGTACCAAATAGAATCCATTTCCGCCGGAGTTGAAGCCCAAGGAGCATCCTTTCTTTCCGGTTTGTAGGTTTGGTCAGGTGTGAAATCAAAACTCTTGTCAATGATGGAAAGTGCATAATCTGCACGTTCTTCCTGGTGTTTACGAAATCGATTATAAATGATGTAGGCAGCATCAAGGTCTCCCGATTTTAAATCATCATCCAAACGGTACTTGTATTTTTGAAATTCGTTTATATCGGCCTGTGTAAAATACATTTTATTGTAATCAAGGTCTTTGATATACTTATCAAAAATCTTGGCAGACATAGAATCATTTAAAGTAAATTTTCTATAATGAAAAGCCTGAACAGATTCAGTAACTTTTTTACAGGCCAAACTATGTTGAGGCTCTGGCTTTAGCGGTAAAATACTGAGGCTATCACTTCCAAATACAACTAGCGCCTGGAAGAAAATGAATAAGAAAAAAAGAGGTTTTCGGAATACTCGCATAATTAAATGCCTGTTTAGCAATACCAAGGTAACGTAATTTTATCAATTTTATGATTTGCATTAAATTATGAATTCGCCTGGTTTATTGATTGACCCAACCTTGGTAGAAGAGGCCGTTCGATCCGCTGGAAGGTACATACGCTCTCAAATTACTGGACTCGTTTACGAATCCCCTGATTCCAAAAGACTTAATGATTTGGTTACCCACGTTGATAAAACTTCAGAATTTATTCTCAGCGAATCTTGTTCGAAAATCCTACCAGAAGCTGGCTTTATTAGAGAGGAAACCGGGTATCTGGAAAGTCAAAATGGATATTACTGGTGCATTGACCCTTTGGACGGAACAACAAATTTCGTACATGGAATACCCATCTTTAGTATCAGCGTTGCCTTATTAAGAAACGATGAGCCAATTGCCGGATGGGTATATGAAATTAACCGGGATGAAATGTTTTTTGCGATGGAAAATCAAGGAGCATGGCTGAACAACAAACGAATTAAAGTCAGCAAATCTTGCTTTTTGGAGGACAGTGTTATCGCAACAGGGTTCCCCTACTCAGATTTTTCTTATTCCGATGAATATCTTTCCTTGTTTGGAGAAATTATGCGTAAATCAAGGGGAATCAGGAGATTAGGCTCGGCAGCAGTAGATTTGGCGTACGTAGCCTGCGGTCGTTTTGATGCATTTTTTGAATCCCATCTCAATCCATGGGATGTTGCTGCTGGTTTATTGCTCGTTACCGAAGCTGGAGGAACCTTATCCGATTATTCCCGTGGCAGATTGTACTTATCAGGTGCTCAGGTCCTGGCTTCCACCCCCGGAATTTTCTCCGAAATACATGCAATTGCCCGGAAATTTCCGCATGCCTGAAACACAATTTAACCTTTACGAAAGCGGTACGTTGAAATGATTAATTTTGTGGTTTGAATCGGGCTATTAAGCCTTATTCATCCTTATATATTACATGCTAAAATTTTTAACAGGCCTTTTTGGTTCTAAAACCGATAAAGACGTAAAAGAGATCAATCCTCTTGTCGAAAAAATAAATGCCGAAAGCAAAAAGCTTGCTTCCTTAAACGATGATGCGCTCAGAGCTAAAACATTTACACTCAGAGCAAATATTCAGGAAGGTCTTAAAGATACGGATGCTGAAATAGCAACACTGAGACAAAAAATTGCAGATGTTGGTGAAGATGGGGAAATCAATACCCGGGAAGGCTTTTTTGATCAAATAGAAGAACTTGAAAAAAGAAGGAATAAAGAGCTGGAAGTAATTCTTTTAAACATACTTCCTGAAGCCTTTGCTATCGTAAAAGAAACGGCAAGACGACTTAAAGAAAATGGCAAACTGGTAGTTCAGGCCACTCCGTTTGACGAAGAACTAGCTCCAACCAGACCTCATATTATCCTTGAAAATGGACAGGCTACTTGGCTAAACCGATGGGAAGCTGCTGGCAATGAGGTTATTTGGGATATGGTGCATTATGATGTCCAGCTTATGGGTGGTGTTGTACTTCATCAAGGTAAAATTGCTGAAATGGCAACCGGTGAAGGTAAAACCCTCGTCTCAACTTTGCCTGCATTTTTGAATGCCCTGGCTGGAAAAGGAGTGCACATCGTAACCGTAAACGATTATCTGGCGCGCAGGGATGCTCAATGGAATGGTCCGATATTTGAATTTCATGGGTTAAGGGTGGATTGTATTGATCTTCACCAACCAAACTCCGACGAAAGAAGAAAAGCCTACATGGCTGACATCACTTTTGGAACTAATAATGAATTTGGCTTCGATTACCTGAGGGATAATATGGTTACTCACCCTGAGCATCTCGTTCAGCGGAAACATCATTATGCCATTATTGATGAAGTGGATTCCGTTTTGATTGATGAAGCCAGAACGCCATTAATCATTTCAGGTCCGGTACCACAAGGCGATCGTCATGAATTTACTTCCCTAAAACCCAGAATTGAAAGGCTTGTAAATGAACAAAAAAGACTGATTAATAATTTGTTGAATGAAGCTAAAAAAGGTATTGAAGCTAACGATTCCGATAAAGGAGGTCTTGCTTTGCTTCGTTCACAAAGAGGTTTGCCAAAAAACAAACCCCTTATAAAATTCCTAGGTGAAACAGGTGTAAAAGCCATTTTACAAAAAACCGAAGCGTATTATCTGCAGGACAATTCCAAAAACATGCCCAAAGTGGATGAGGAATTGTATTTCACCATTGATGAAAAAAACAATCAAATTGAATTAACAGATAAAGGAAGGGAACTCATTACCAATTCAGGGGAAGAAAAAGATCTCTTTATCCTTCCTGATATTACTCAGCTTTTTGCGGAACTTGAAACAAATGAAGAATACAACGCAGAGGAAAAATTAAAAATAAAAGACGAAGCCTCTAAAAATTATTCGGAAAAATCTGAAAGACTGCATTCAATAACTCAATTGTTAAAGGCCTATACCCTTTTCGAAAAAGATGTGGATTACATTGTTCAGGAAGGGAAAGTAAATATCGTTGATGAACAAACAGGTCGTGTACTTGTGGGCAGACGATATTCAGATGGATTGCATCAAGCTATAGAAGCTAAAGAAAATGTAAAAATCGAAGCTTCAACTCAGACTTTTGCAACAGTTACCTTGCAGAACTATTTCAGAATGTACCACAAACTTTCTGGAATGACAGGTACTGCCGAAACCGAAGCAACCGAATTTTATCAAATCTATAAGCTTGATGTTGTAGTTATTCCTACACATCGTTCAATTGTACGTAAAGACCAGGATGACCTCGTTTATAAAACTAAAAGAGAGAAATACAATGCAGTAATTGAAGAAATCGAAAAACTCAGCAATGCAGGACGACCTGTTCTTGTCGGAACTACATCTGTAGAAGTTTCTGAACTCCTGAGCAGAATGCTAAAACTCAGAAACATCCGACATAATGTATTGAATGCAAAACTTCATCAAAAAGAAGCAGAAATTGTACAGGAAGCTGGCAAAACGTCCACTGTAACCATTGCCACCAATATGGCTGGTCGCGGTACGGATATTAAGTTAGGACCTGGCGTAAAAGATGCCGGCGGTCTTGCCATTATTGGTACTGAAAGACATGATTCCAGAAGGGTAGACAGACAATTAAGAGGTCGCGCCGGCCGTCAGGGTGATCCAGGTTCCTCACAGTTCTTTGTATCGCTGGAAGATGACCTCATGCGACTTTTCGGATCTGAGAGAATTTCAAACCTCATGGATAGAATGGGCTTGAAGGAAGGAGAAGTAATTCAGCATTCAATGATTTCAAGGTCAATAACCAATGCACAGAAAAAAGTTGAAGAAAACAACTTTGCCATGCGAAAAAGACTTTTGGAATATGATGATGTCATGAATTCTCAAAGAGAGGTAGTGTATAGCAAAAGAAGAAATGCACTCTTTGGCGATAAAATAAAAATCGACTTGGAGAACATGATCTTTGATTTATGCAAAACCATTTCTGCCAGATATCATAGCGTAAGTGATGATGAAGGGCTCAGATTGGAATGCATTCGTACCCTTGCTGTTGATCCTCCTATTACCTTGAAGCAAATGGGTGAACTCTCTGAAGAGGAGATGTCAAACCTGATTTTTGAAGAAGTAAAATCTTACTATCAACGTAAAAAGCACCTGTTATCGGAAATGACAGGTACAGGAATGGCAAGAATTAAAGCAGACCATCCGGAAGTTGAATTTGTAGAAATCCGTTTCACCGATGGATTCAGAGGATTGAAGCTGGTCGTTAATCTTGAAAAAGTTGTAGACTCCAAAGGCAGAGAAGTAATTGACAACCTGGAAAAAAATATTTCCTTATCTGTCATAGATGATAAATGGAAAAATCATCTGAGAGAAATGGATGACCTGAGACAATCTGTTCAAAATGCGGTTTTTGAACAAAAAGATCCTCTTTTAGTCTACAAATTTGAAGCATTTGAACTATTTCAGCAAATGCTCAATGATATCAATGTTCAGGTCATTTCCATGCTTCTGAAATGTGATATCGAAGGTGGACAACAAAATCAATCTCCAAGAGCTGCTGTACCGGATACCAGGAGGGAAGACTTCAGTAAATTGAAAGTAAGACATGACGAAGTTTCCTCAAATGTTGCCCAGCAACTTAAACAAGCCGGAGAATCGCTTCCTGTTCAGCAAGACGAACCACAAAAAAAGGAACCCATTAAAGTGGGACCAAAACTTGGACCAAATGATCCTTGCTTTTGTGGCAGCGGAAAAAAATACAAAAAATGTCACGGAGCCTAGACCTGAATAATTGTATTGAACTTACACTCCTGAAGCCGTTTGCAGGGGACCAAGATTATTTTCAGCTGGTACAAACAGCTCAGGAAAACAAGTATTTAGGGGTTTGTGTTCCTCCTTCGAAAGTTGGTAAATTAAAAAATACAGCCGAAAAAGCGGACATAAAACTGATTACTGTTATTGGATTTCCTCTTGGCTATAATACTACTTCAGTAAAATTATACGAAATGAGTCAGGCCATCGGAGACGGAGCTGATGAACTGGATGTTGTAATAAATCTTTCTAACTTAATAGACGAAAAGAATAGCCAGATTAAGGATGAATTACAAGCCCTGACAGAAATGGCCCATGATAACAATAAAATAATCAAAATTATTATTGAAAGCAGCCTCATTTCTGAACAACAGCTAAAAAACATTTGCTCAATTTGCTCAGAAATTAAACCTGACTTTGTAAAAACTTCAACAGGATTTAATGGAGAAGGCGCATCGGTTTCTGGTGTTAAATTGTTGAAAAATCTTCTGCCTGCTGAAATTGGAATCAAAGCATCTGGTGGGATACGCTCCGTTTCTTTTGCTCTTGACCTTATTAACAGTGGCGCCACTCGTATAGGCACTTCATCTCTTTCAAATTAAAATATATGATTTTGACCATTTCTCTTTTAACGATTCTATCTTTTTCACAGCCTGGTGATACCACAAAAGGATATGAAAAATTTGAAATGGAGGAACCAGCTGCCTTTAGAAAAAAATTCTCTCCTAAAGACCCTTTTGAAGGCGACTTTACAAAAAATATCAAAATTATTGAAAAGAAAAGTTTATATGAACACAATCAAAGTAAAATAATTTTTGATGTGTCTTCCCCTGTAAAATCAATGGAAACGCGACATGTGGCGGTAAACAGATTAAGCTCTACAACTGATGGATACAGAATTCAGATTTACACTGGAATTGATAGAGAAAATTCGAATAAAGCAAAAATAAGTTTCATTGAGAGACATCCTTCAATTGAAATTTATCAGGAATATGTCCGTCCGAATTTCAGAATAAGGGTTGGTGATTTTTTGAATAAACAGGAAGCAGAAATTTTTAAAAACACACTTCAAGATTTATTTCAGGGTGCTTTTGTCGTAAGGGATCGGGTAAACAAACCCAGATTCAAAGATAAGGATAATACAAAAAATTAATATCTTGAATCTAGAATCCGAAATTAGGTTAACCGAATTCAGTCATGGCACAGGGTGCGGATGTAAGATTGCACCTGAAGTATTGAAGTCAATTTTAGGAAAAATTAAAAAATCAGTCCCAGATCCTAACCTATTGGTGGGAAATACCTTTAACGACGATGCCTCTGCATATAAAATCAATGATGAATTTGCAGTTCTAAATACTGCCGACTTTTTTATGCCGGTGGTAAACAATCCCTACGATTTTGGTAGAATTGCCTCCGCAAATGCGCTAAGTGACATTTTTGCAATGGGAGGTAAACCCTTAACGGCAACTGCAATATTAGGCTGGCCGGTAGAAAAAATTAATCCTGAAATTGCAACTCAGGTGTTACAGGGTGCGTCAGATTTATGTGCAGAAGTAAATATACAGGTCTCTGGTGGACACAGTATTGATAATCCCGAACCCTTTTTCGGTCTTTCAGTAAGTGGCATTATACAGATTAAACATTTGAAGAAAAACAACGGTTCTACCGAAAAAGATCTTCTTTATTTAACAAAACCTCTGGGATCAGGAACACTCACTACCGCACTTAAAAAAAATCTGATTACTGAAACAGAGTATACTGACCTACTTCAAGTTCTGGCAACCCTAAATTTTGAAGGCTCATGGCTTGGAACTAAAGAGTATGTTACATCTATGACTGATGTAACCGGATTCGGTTTGTTGGGTCACTTGCATGAAATGATTTCACCAGATTCCCTTGGAGCTGAACTTACTTTAGCTCAAATTCCTGTTTTAAGTTCTTTTAATGATTATGCTTCAAGGTTTATCATTCCTGATAATACCTTCAGAAATTGGAATGCAGTTGAACCATTTGTTTCAGGAACAATTTCTCCTTTTTACTTTCAGTTATTAAATGACCCACAAACCAATGGGGGTCTATTATTTACAGTAAAACCTGAATTCAAGCAAGAATTTCAACGTGACTTTGCTCTTCAATTTCCGAAAAAAAATCTGTGGGAAATTGGCAAAATCACGTCTACAAGTAAAATTACTTTTATTTAATTTTTGCCTTTTTCCTTAGCCAGGATTTCCAGT
>Ga0209299_1001915_pt1 | contig 11327 bp, 15 predicted proteins | sample S_140806_MF_Meta_FD_187326 | JGI IMG/M metagenome (GOLD analysis project Ga0209299, IMG submission 187326) | Freshwater microbial communities from Lake Simoncouche, Canada to study carbon cycling - S_140806_MF_MetaG (SPAdes) (version 2) | ecosystem: Environmental > Aquatic > Freshwater > Lake ...
AGATTGAGGACATGGACGATCAAATTCCATTTTAGATGTGATTCAATGGGGAAAGCGTAAGTGAGTACCCACTAACTTAACAGGAGTGAATGATGAGTAAATTAGATGATATACATTTTGGCGGTGAAGTGAAAAAATTCTTTAACTTACCTGTTTTTGGTAGATCTCGTAAAACAGATCCAACAACTAGTCATGAGGCAGCAGAACAACTTAGCAGTGCTTCAAATCATTTCCAAATGATTCAACAAGCACTTGTTGAACATGGGGATATGGGTAAGGATGAGATTGCTTTTTGGACTAATTTAGATTCCAATGCAGTAGCTAGAAGATTGCCTGAATTGCAAAAACTTGGCATTGTTACTTTGACAGGCAAAACAGTTCTATCAAATTCTGGAAGAAAAGAACGTGAATGGACAGTCAAGCGCAACTCTTAAAGATTGGAGAAACAAAGTGATTACAAACACAATAATGATAATTTTGTTATTAGCTATTGGAACATTTGTTGGTATTTTAGGAGTATTCTTTTTTATTTTATTTATTGGTGAGTAACTGTCATATTTTTGGGATAAAGTGGTTTTGCGGGATTTTCCGCATCCATTTTTTAGGGGAATATTATGTACAAGGTTGTGATTGACATTGGCGATTGGTCATGGGATGAAGACCAAACAGTGACTATTCAGACGGATGATTTTGACAAAGCTCAAATCATTCAAGAATTCGTTGAATTCCAAAAAGAACATGGTTGGGCTGCTGACTATGACTTAGTTGAAGACTATGATGACGAAGAAGAAGAAGAAGACGAAGCAGAAGATGCTCAGTGCGATGAAGAAGTAGAAGAAGAAGAAGAAGAAGTTGCTGAGTACGCTGTCGGCGACATCGTTGAAGATGAAGATGGACTTGTTTGGGAATTGGTGGGCTGATATACTACCCATGCAGTTGTTTATTGCAGGGGGCGTAATTGCCCCCTTTTTTTATACCTTATGTATCTTGCCTCTAAACTCAATCTCTCCGTCTGCCCATGTATGGAAAATTTCAGGCCACAATAAATTTCCGTCATGAAATGTAAGCATAGCAAAGCCAGACCGCCAGTTAGTAGGAGACAGTTCTAAATAGTTTTCAAACTGTGCGCCTGTTGGCTCTGCCAAAGTGCCTGTATCCACGCCAAACCTTGTACCGTTGTAGTCATCAAAAGGAGTCACTTTAAGGCTGTGTAGATGCCCTGTAACGATGTTTACACCAGCATTAAGCGTGTTGTTGTGGGTGGCATGGATACCACCTTTCCAGCGGTGTTTGACAATGGTATTCTCCGCAGGCCAACACGCCCAACATGGATGCCATGCAGGAAAGTGATCCTTGAGGCTAAACCCTTTTACAAACTCATATTGTGGTGCGTTAGCAGCTAATCTATTCTCAAACCTAGCGTCATGGTTTCCAAGTGTCCAGATCAACTGCATATTGTGTCGTGTCTTCTTGGCTACATCTTCAATCTCACCCATTGCTATTTCACAGGCTTTGAGTTCTTGGATTACAGATGGCACAGAATCCCATCCAATCCTCGGATAACGAGAGATACTAGCCCCATCAAAAATATCGCCGTTAGCAATAACTGCCACAGGTTTAAACTCTTTAATAGCCCACAAAAGACCTTTAAATGCTGTTGTATGAATACTAGGCCAAAAATGAGCATCACTAAAAACAATGACAGTGCCATTTAATATCCCCAAGTCTTTACGAGCCGCACTAGGTTTAGTTGAAGCAGTTAATAAAGGTTTTTTGACTATTAGAGATTCACCATATTTGATTTCCATGTGCCGTCTTCTACGCTGAATATTCCTCATGGTCATTCCAACAGCTTCTGCCATTGCAGTCGGAGATTCATATTTTTTCCATAGTTCAATAAACTCTTGGTCAGTGAATCTCATATATGCGCCTTGTAAAAAACGTAATGTTGACGCATATTTGTGACAGTTTGCTTAACTAAGCCTGTAAACCATTTAGATAAGTAGTCTTGCCAGCAACTTTGACAGCAGTCAATTCTTGTTTCTTCAGGTTGTTAGGGTCATAACTTACATGAACCCAACCTGAGTTTGGTTGACCTTGGGTATAAAACTCTAAGATCAATTGGGTGTAGTCAAGGTTGTCCATGATCCACTGTGCCAGTTCAGGATTAGGCAAACCATCAATCTCAATGTCAGCAGCTTGACCTTTGCAGTGGTCTGAGGTCTTAGAACCACCCACAGCCGCATTACTCTCAGGACTACGATAGCCAGAGTTCACAGTCACCGACTTGCCAAAATGCTCACGCACAGGTTGCAGAACCATCTCGCACAATAACTTCAGGTTCTCAATCGTTGCGTCATCAGGCGTATTGTCGATACCCAAACGAGTGGCAGTGTCAGACTTGGTGAGTTCTTTGAGAGTGAAGTTGGCCGACAAGTTCATGGTTTTCCTTTCAAGGTTTGGTAGATGGATTGGTAGGCATCAATACAGGCGTTGAGTTGCCTTGTGTTGGCATCTCCTTGGTCTGTGATGGCGACAAGAGATTTAGCAGTCTCTCTGTCAAGTTCGGCTGTTGCTTGAACGCTATCTCCGCTGGCAGGGGCGGTATCTGTGGCGGTTGGTACGGGGCAGTTGGCTGCTTTGACAGGAATCCGCAACTTGAAAGTTCCAGAGTCAATAGCAGAATGCAACTTTTGAGTTTGAAGTTTGGCTTCATAGTTTGCCTTTGCAAGTTTATTTGAAGTGTTGTTTACAGCAGACACTAATGCCTGTTCTTTTTGTCTAGCCTCTGCATTAAGTCGGGCAATTTCCATCTGTTGTTTAGCAAACTCATCTTGCCCACCTTTATAGTATCCACTGCCAAAGGATGAGCAGATAGCTATCAAGATAGCCAACAGCACCCAAGGATTAAATAAACTCATGGTGCTGGAGGTTCATCATTGTCTGTAGCCTCTGCCTTGGCAATCGCCTTGGCACTGGCTGACACAGCACTACGACCAGCTACACCACCAAGTACACCAGTGATGAAGACCATAATGGTATTGATTTGCTGTGTATAGACTTTATCTATCGCCGCCATGCCATTCATAGGCTGAGTCACAAATGAAACGCTATACAAGAACATAGCTACAGAGCCAAGGAGAATCATCGTCAAGGAGAAGATGACAATAGCCCAAATCCTGACTTCAATTTCTTCAGGAGTTAGGCGGTTATTTTTGTTCATAACGATGGTAGGCATTACTTTTTCTCCTTTTCGGGTGTTACGAGTTGTTCAGGGCAAGTACCTGTAGCGGTACAGATTGGGGGTTTACATTCAGCACTAGACCAGTTTTGAGGGTTTTGGCAAGGATACCTAAAACGGTCTTCGCACCCTGTCAAATATAGGATTGTCGCTAATAGTATTAGGCTCTTTACGATCTTTATCACGTTGTTTCCTTTCAATACGTTTCTCAATTTTCTCAATTTTATCTAAAGCATTTTTAGTTTCATTCTTTGCGTCCAGAATGTCTAAATACAACATTGCACCCAAAGGGAGCATCAAGGCAACCAAAATACAAGCAGCAATCCATCCCACTATATCCTCCTCAACTGGCTTACGAATATTAGCCACATCCATATATAGAGGAGGAATATTCCTGTTATTACTAGGTACGCCGACTTTGCTTGGAAATTTCTTTGCCTGTCCTTGCGTAGCCATTCCCTGTACCTCTCTTGTGCTTCTTGTTTCAATCTAGCCTGTTCTTGCTCCTCTTGAATTATCTCTCTCATATCAAACACTTCAGAGTACAAAGCACCCATCTCTGGAGGACTCTGGTACACCATGCACTCACGAATCTGAACCACCAACTCAGCCATTTGCTGTTGAGCCATAACCCTGTTTAGGGCGGCTTCCATGTGGTTTTGGTCAGGATCGTAAACGCTTCTAGACTTTTCTTCTTCCTCTCTTATGTGAGCAGCAAGTTGCTCTTGGATACGGAAAAATTCAGTGAGTTGTTTGACAATGTTGACCTTGACTTGAGTTTCATCAACTCGAACATACTTTTCTTTCTTTTTTTCCACAGGCTTGGTGGATGGCTTGGGATTCTTGTTAAAGAACCCTGTAAGTTGCCGCCAAAACCCGTATGCTTCTTGCCCAATCCCAACCGCTTCTTCAACTGTCGATTTAACTTCCATAAAGGAAGTTTTGACCTGCTTGTAAAGCTCACAACCCTCTTTGATTGCTGCAACACAAGCATTGGCGGCAAACAATAAGCTGATTGGATCAATTTTGCGTCCTTAGTTTCTACGGAGTCCAAGCAGGGTTTGTGGAGAAATACCACCTCCAAGCAAACCACTATATTCTGAAATTGTTTGACCCATTCCACGAACAAGGTCTGGTCTTTGACGCAGTGCAATATCAGCAGCACGAATACCCATAGGAGAATAAAGTGCGCTTGCTCCAGCTATAGCAGGTATAGACACTATTGGTTTTGATAGGGCAGCAATTCCACCCAATGAGCCAATAGCCAATCTACCCTCTAAAGTTGAACTTGCATCTTGACCAATGGTTTTGAGTGCGGCCTCAGATAACTCTTGTCCACGAGCAGTTCCACGAGCAAAAGCAGATTTCTGTCTTGTAAGGTCAGATTGTTTTACAGCAAGACTATATTGTTTTGGCGTGAAAACACCATTTTCAGCACCAGTATTTGCTGCTGCACGTTCCATTACTTTCAAATCGCCATAAGCACTATCAATTCTACGCAATTGAGGCGTATATCGTTGATTTTGCTGATACAACTCAGTTTTGAATGTATTTAAAACACCTTGAAGTGCATCGCCAATGTTTCTGTCAGCAGCAGCTTGACTGTTTTTATACTTTACAACTTCTTTTGCTAAATCAGATTCAATTGCTTTGTATTCAGCACCCGTTAGTGTTTTGCCTGAAAATTTATCCAAAGCAATATTGTTTAAAACATTGGTTGCTTCTTCTCTTTGTGCGGCAGATGGTAAGTTTGCTTTATTTAATGCATCAAGGATTCCGCTTGTTGTTTTAAAGTCAAGATTAAAATTCATCTTGCCTAAAACCTCATCATATTTATTGGAAACTTGTTCTGCGGCATAAGCAACAGCATCACGACCAACAACACTCTCAGGAAGTTTGTCTCCAACTTTGTCTAACGCCTTGTTGATAACACCTTTATTAAAATCAAACAAAACTTTTTCTCTAGCATTACGAATCTGACCACCAATCAACGGAAGATTCTGAGCAAAGTCTTCTGCTTTCTTGTATACACCACCAAGGGTTTGACCCGGAGTTGGAGTAATTCCAAGATCACGCATTGTCTGTTCTGCTTTTGATGCAAGTGGGTTTAGCACCTTACCTGTTGCTGAAGCAATTGCTTCTCCAACCTTTCCACCAATTGCGCCTAAACCAATTTGGGTAGCTTTTTCTTCAGCAAATCCTGTTGGCTCATTTACTGGTTGCATAGCACCTTGAACAGCACCAGATACTGCTGCTTGTGTACCAATCCCAGCACCTAATGCTCTTGCGCCTTGTGCGGCACGAATCCCGCCAACAATATTTGCAGGACTAACAATGTTTCCAGCAATACGACTAACATCAAGTCCTGTATCACCTTGTGCCTGACGTTGCTTTTGATATGCAGCTTCTTCTGCCGCATTCATAACTCGCACTCTTTCCGCTTCAGAACCAAAAAATTGACTAACAGGATTAGGAGCAAGTCCACCAGCAGATGTTAAAAATTCCAAACCTTTTGGAAGTAATTGTGCGCCACCACTAATAGGGTCTTTAATACCCATAAGCAAACCACCAGATGGCGCAGATGCCTGTTGTTGTTGAACGCCAAAATCCTCTGGTTTTGCAAGTCCAGCCCTAATAGCTTTTTCCATGATTACAGACTTAGGAGTACCCTCTGGTATATCCTTAATTACAGTACCATTTGGCAGTTCAATATCCATGATTTTTCCTTATGGTAAATCACTAAACTTAATCGTTTTACCAGTAGTTGACTGTACTGGTTGAGATGGTGTATTCAGTCCGCTTGAAACTCTGTCTTTTGCTGCTTGTAAGTCTCTTTTAATTCTTGCAATTTGAGAATTAAATTCTTCAAGTTTCATTGATTGAGTTAATGCACCAACAGCCGCTGTAAGTTTTTTACCTTCAGCATCAGACAAAGCACCCATACCTTTAAGTGCTTGTACTTGTGGTAAGAAAGTTTGTGCTTTAAATGTCTCAAGTTGAGCCGCAAATCCAGCAGCATCAGTGCCCGGAATCATTGACAACTGTGCGCCACCAAAACCAACACCCGCTTTTTTACCGGGGTGATTAGCAATAACATCTAATGTATCCAAGGCAGTATCAAAAGAAGAAACCATACCTTGCTGTTGTCTTTGGGCAGCAACTTTCTTTTCATTTGCAGCTTCTTGACGAATTTGCAATGTTTGTTCTCTTATAGAATTTGTAATTGCATTTTGTTGTGCTTTACCTTCTGCTGAAATAGTAGCTAACTCTGCTTTAGTAGCATTGTTTTCTCTTGCGCGTTCTAATCTTGCTTCATTATCTTTACGAGCTTGTTCAGCTTGAGCTTCAAGTCTTTCTCTTGCAAGTCTTTCTTGTTGAGCAAGTCTTTCAGTCTGTTGAGCAGAAAGTAGTTCTCTTTGAGCAGCTTTATCTGAAGATGCTTGCAAGGCAGACAGAACTTTATCTGCTGAACCATATTTAGTTACGACATTTAAAACATCAGCATCAGTTGCATTTGCTGGTAATTTAGATAACTCATCTCTCAACTCTTTTTCTTGTTTAAGAGACAACTCTGCTCTTTCTGTTTCTACAGTTGATTTTCTTGTAGCAGCTATACTAGTTTGCAACTGTCTACCAGCATCAGCAATAGCCATAGCAAATTGTGGATCACCAGATTGAGCAGCCAATTGAGCTATTTTCATAAATGACTCAGGATTACTTTGGTCAAGTTGAGATGCAAACTGTTGACGTTGAGAAATTAACTTTAATTGTGGGTCAACACCACCCAAAGCCCCGCCAATAGCACTGCCTAGTTGCTGTCCACCACGATAGAACCCATACTGTGCTTGCGCCCTTGGATCAAGTTGAGCATATTGCAATGCTTGTGCTTGTTGTGCTTGATCTTGAGCAAGTTGATATTGCTCAGGTGTTGTGAAAAGTCCTGCAATGTCTGTTGCCATGATGATTCCTTAGAACAATGTCACTGGCACACCATCTGAAAATCCAGATGTTTGACCATAATTAAAAGCATTTTGATTTTGCATATAAGGTGGATTAAAGTAATTTTGAATGCCACTAATCAATTGAGGATTATTTGCCGCACCTGTTAAGAATGAACCTAATCCGCTACCAGAAGCACCCGCTTGTTGTGTTCTAGCGGCAGTTAATCCACCTTGCAACAATGATTGACCAACATTGCCACCAGCAGTAGCAGAACGACCACCCAACTGTGCGCCAATATCTAAAGGTTGTTGTCCAAGAGATTCAATGGTAGAACCAGCACCTAGATAAGTTGTAAATGGATTCAATGCACTAACTTGACCTGCTTGATACTGACCCAACAATCCAGCACCTTGACCAAGCAATCCTGTGCCAAATGCTACGTTCTGTTGACCAGCTTGTTGAGACTGTGCCGCTAACTGAGCATCTTGTTGTGCCAATGCGTTGTAGTAAGCCTCCAACTCAGGAGTAGTTGCACCCAAACCAGCCGCACCACTTGGTCTAGCACCTGTAGCACCTACAGACAATCCACTACGACCCTGTTGGTATAACTGGTTCTGCAATAGTGCCATTTGTCTTTCACGACTAGGTGCAAGCAAATCCTGTTGTTGTTGCATATATTGAGCAGCAACTTGTTGAGGACTCTGTGCAAGATACTGTTGACCTAATCCAAACAATCCACCAGCCGCTTGCTGAAGCGGAGCATACTGTTGTTGCGCCATCTCCGCCTGAGTTAAAGCATTGCCTGTAAGACCCTGTAAGCGGTTCTGATAGGCTTGCAATTCAGGGCTGACAGTGTAACCAGCACCAGACAGATAACCGCTAGGGTCAAACTGAAAGTTGGAAGTGCCATAACGACTTGTTACGCCAACAGGACGAAATCTAGCCGCCTCTGCCGCTTTTTGTGCCGCATAGCGTTGAGCTTCCGCAGAGGTGTTAGCCGCACCTTGAGTAGCGTCTGATTGCATTGAACTGCCAATCAGACCTAACCCTCCACCAATTAATGCTGCTTCTAGTCCCATTTATATTCTCCTGACAAATATTTGTCTTTGTTTTTCATCTGAACCAACAAAATCTTTCAGATACTCAAATCCAAAAATACTTAGAAACTTTTTATGCTTTACATCATCCATCTCATGTATTGCATAAATATCATTTCTATGTATCTCAAACAACTTTTTAAAATCAACTAACAAATTCTTTTTCACTTCCTTTGTCCACTTTTTACATTCACAATGAATAAAAGTAAACCCAAAATCATTTTCTAAAAATACAATGTAATCATTGTTATAGATTACTGGAATCTTCACGAATTTTGTTGATGCTCTTGTTGTTGTTTTTGCTGTTGTTGTGCTACTGTCGCATCATGTGCCGCTTGTTCTTCAGCGGTGTACTCAACTTGAGTGGCTTCACCTGTTTCTACATTTACTACGATTCTGTGTGTCATGATGTTTACTCGTAAAGGATGTTGATTGAACCAGCGTCAAAGGTGTCTGTGCCGTTTACGGTGGTAATACGTATGCGATCAAGAGTTCCACTAAGCGTTACAGAACCAGCCCCTAAACATCCGTTAGTTGCCGTCCTTCTAAAAATTCCATTACCATCAAAAATATTACTTGATAATAAACAAAGTACAAAACTTCCGCTGTAGGTGTATGCAGCACTACCTGCATCGGAAATGCCAAAACCTGTTGTGTAATCTGTTGTTCCTATAGAACCGGCAAATCCAGTTCCAATAGAAGTGTAACCTGTTGTTTGTACAGAACCACTTCCTAATTGAATAAGCGGAACGCTTGTACCATTAGTTGATACACCGCTAAACATCACGGTAATACGCTTCACCCATGACGGGATAGAAGTAAAGTCAATGCTTGTACCACTGGTAGATGCCACAGCAGTACCAGAGGTCAGAATACCAACACCTGTTGGAGTACCACCTATTGCGGGGCTAGTTAAAGTTTTATTTGTAAATGTTTCTGATCCTGCAAGCGTAGCCAATGTTCCAGTTGTAGGAAATGTTACGTTTGTCGTACCTGTCAGAGTTCGAGTGTAAGCAAAGTTTCCAGATCCTGTCACAGTCATTGCCGCATTGTTTGCAACTCCTGTACCCCCTTGATCTGCCCCTAAAGTACCTGTAGATACCAAACCTTTAGATGAATCTGTAAAAACAGGCTTAGATGCTGTTAGGCTAGAAAGGATTGGTTGAGAGGTTAATGTTGATGTACCACTAACAGACAATGTTGGAATTGTCACTGTACCTGTAAAGGTAGGAGATGCAGTATCTGCCTTAGTCGCAATAGCGGTAGATATAGCGTCAAACTCTGTATTGATCTCAGTACCCTTGACAATCTTTAAAGGATCACCAGAGGTTAATGTGTCTTTAGTCGCAAAGTTGGTACTTTTTGTATAATTTGTCATGTCATTCCTTTAAGCCAATCTGCCCTCTTTGGTTTGAATCTCAATCTTTTGAATTGATAATTGTGAGCCATTGATAATAGTTTCATATCCAGTTTGCACGATTTTCCCAGAACCTGACGCATTTGCAACTAAATTTTGCAGTGCAACACCTTGAGCATAATAAGCCACTACAGTTGCATTTGCACCATATTCAGCAATGCCATATTCAGAAACACCTTGAGCAGGAATAATGATGTTCTGTGACTGATAGTTTGTCAGAAAGTCATATCCCCATTTGATAGTGAGATACTGGTTACTACCGCCAATTACAACAGCACTGATACGCTTGACAATGGATGTCTGTGATGGATTACCAAGGTCAGCATGGTTTGTGTAATAAGCCCACTGGTATGTAGATGAGTCATCTAAGAAATTACCATATTTACCAATATAACCAGTTTTACCAATCAACAAATCTCCATTGCGTCTAGAGCAAAACGACTTAGGCAATATTGAGTCCCAAATTGTTGCCCTGAATGAACCATCTGGTAACGCCGCCTTAGTATCAAAACAATAGACTTGCTGTGTAGTAGGTGCTGTAATCAGATAAAAAGCATTTCGTTCTGAGTAAACAGATTTAACAGTTGCCAAATCTTCACTCAGCATCTTAGTCATTAGGTCATTACGAACATTCTTAGACAAGTCACGTTCTGGTGCTGACTTCTCTTGAATAGTTCTCATCAATGAACGAATGCCACTGTTTGACAAGAAGATAACGTCTGTGCTTGTTGTTTGAATACTATCTCTAGCAATGCAACCAATACCCTCAACAGTGTCGCTAAGTGTCATGGTTGATGGTGCAGTTGCACCAGAATAGATCAAAATCTGACGTTTACCAAAGATAAACAAGAATCCATTGTGTGCCGCTAAACCAGTAATCTCATCAGCACCATTAGGCCAAACATTATTGACGTTCAAACTACCAGCAGTACCAGTTGCCCATACATGACCAGAGATTAAGTCGCTGAAATAGATAGTGGCATTGTTTGTAGTGGTTGTAGCAGCCCATAAACGACCATAGGCAGAGATAACATTGTTGGCTGATGGGACAGTAGCCACATAGCCAGTTTTCTCTGAAACACGCCTATACGTTGTTGTAGAGACAGCAGGATCAAATATCAAAGGCTCATGCCCTGATTGAAAGAAATATGTAATGCTGTTAAGAGATGCACATTGCCAGTTGTTTGCTGTAATAGTAGGTGCAGAACCACCCCCCCCATACGTCAACTCAGAAACAGCATTAGAGCCATCAAGTTTGAATAACTTCAAATTACCAGCAAATAGAACAGTCAGAGTGCCATCTGCTTGCACTAACTCATGAATAACAGTGGCATCATTTGAACCAAGATTACCAGTAGCAGAATTGACTCTTGTCCAACCTTTTCTACATCCAATACGACCATATTGGTCAATGATGCAATTAGTCGCAACCAAAGCAAATCCACTCTGCAAATCAAGCGGAGAATCTTGCGTATTCAACCCATAAAATCCTGGGGCTGAAATGCTTGAGACTGTGATTGCTTCTGCCATTACACCGCCACAAACGAATCGTTTTCAGGGGAACGAGCCAACTCTAAAGCAATCAAGTCAGACATAGATGCCTTGAACAATGCATACGCCTCAGAACTAT
>Ga0209299_1001918_pt1 | contig 11316 bp, 9 predicted proteins | sample S_140806_MF_Meta_FD_187326 | JGI IMG/M metagenome (GOLD analysis project Ga0209299, IMG submission 187326) | Freshwater microbial communities from Lake Simoncouche, Canada to study carbon cycling - S_140806_MF_MetaG (SPAdes) (version 2) | ecosystem: Environmental > Aquatic > Freshwater > Lake ...
AGCCAACTCGCTTGTCACCAAGGGCACGCAGGTGCCGCCCGGTTCGCTCGTCATGGGTTCCCCGGCCAAGGTCGTGCGTCCGTTGACGGCCGACGAGCAGGCCTCGTTGCCGGGCTGGGCGGAGAAGTACGTGAAGGTCGCCGCCCATCATCGCCGCTTCGATTGAGCGTCGAGCCCGCCAGTCAGGTCGTGCTCGGCTCCGCGGAATGGCGGGCCCGCCGCGCGGCGCATGAGGCCCGCGCGGATCGACTCGTCGAGGCGCGTCGAGTTCGGGCCCAGAAGGGCGAGCGCGACCCCGTCGAAGATTTTCTTTTCACTTATTATCCGTTCCGCTTCTCGGCCGTCCGGCGTTGGGCGCCCGGCGCCGGTATCGCGCTCGCCGATGCCGATGAGCTCGTCGGCGACCGTCGCTTCCTGCGTGGCTCCGACGGATACGTGCGGGTGGCCTTGCCGGACGAAGCGCAGGCGGGCCGCCTCGCCTTCAGTCTGAAACTCTGCCGGGCGGTCGCGACTCGCGCAGCCTTCCATGGCTGTTTTGGTCTCCACGAATGGGCGATGGTCTATGGCCAGGCTGAACAGCGCCGCCATGGCTCCTGGCCGCTACGACTCGGCGCGGAGGGCACCGACGCCGTCGTGCGCTCAATGCAAGTGCGGTGCACGCATTACGATGCCTTCCGCTTCTTTACGCCTGGTGCGCGTCCGTTGAACAAACTCGCGCCGACGCTCGACGCACGCGTCGACAACGAGCAGCCCGGGTGCGTGCACGTCACCATGGATCTCTTCAAGTGGGCGATGAAGGCGCAGCCATGGGTCTCGGCGGAGCTCGCCGCGGACGCCTTCGAACTTGCCCACGTCGCGCGGACGGTCGACATGCGCGCCAGCCCTTATGACTTCTCCGCCATCGGCTTGAAGCCTATCGCGATCGAGACCGCCGAAGGTCGGAGTGAATACGAAACCGAGCAGCGCCGACTGTCGGCCTTGGCCGAACCCGTCCGCGCGCGGCTCATCGCCGAGCTCGAGCGCGCGCTCGCCTGATTCGCGGGCATAAAAAAGGCGGACCCTTCGGTCCGCCTTTTGGCTTCACCGTCGGACTGCTCAGGGCAGGCGCTCGACGACGAGGTCCTTGTAGTCGACCTTGCAGCCCGGGTCATGTGCCTGGATCGCGAAGGTGCCGTTGCCGAGCTTGCGGCCGGCCATGCCCTTCGGCGGGGTCCAGTCTTCCGGCTGGGTGAAGTCGACGGTCTGCTTGCCGTCGATCCAGATCTGGATGCGCTTACCTTCGACGCGGATGTGGTATTCGAACCAGACGTTGTCGGGGGCGGCCGGCGTGTTGAGGACATCGCGGACGGCGTAGAGGCCGCCGGTGCGCTTGATGTCCTTGTGGCTGCCGTTGACCTGGCACTCGAAGCCTTGGGAGGGCCAGCCCTTATCTTCGTAAGCCGTGTGGAAGTAGAGGCCCGAGTTGGCGCCCGGGTAGGTCTTCACCTTCGCCTTGAAGTCGAAGTTCGTGAAGTTGGCTTTGCCGTCGGCGCCGACGAAGAAGAGGTGTCCCTGGCCGCCGCGGATCTGGAGGACGCCGTCCTCGACCTTGTAGGTGCCTTCGGGGGAATTCTTCGAGGCCTTCCAGCCGGCGAGGGACTTGCCGTCGAACATCTGGATCGTTTCGCCAGCGAACGCGGCGTACGAGCTCAGGAAGAGCGCGGCCGTGGCCAGCAGGGTGGTGCGGAGGGGTGAGGAGCTCATGGGGAAGCGCCTAACCAAACCCATTCCCAGCCCGAGGCAAAGGTTAAGTGAAGACCTTGATGCCAGCCTCGCGCATCTCGAGCAGGCGCTTCTTCAGCGTCGAGCGGTTGATGCCGAGGATCATCGCGGAGCGGAGCTGGTTGCCGCGGGTCTCTTCCATCGCGCGGCGGATCATCTCCATCTCAATGACCGTGAGGATGGATTTCCCGTCGTTCACGCGGCACTGCTTGTAGATTGTGTCGTAGGCCGGGATGAGCCCGGCCACGGGGGCGACGGCTTCCGGGGCGGCGGCCGCAGGGACGCCCGACGCGACGGCGGGCGGCGCGATCGGCGTCTTGCGAGGATTCAGGACGTCCTGGGGCAGGTCCTTCGGCAGGATCGTCTCGCCCTTGGCGAGCACGTTGGCGCGCTGCACGACGTTCTCGAGTTCGCGCACGTTACCCGGCCAATCGTAGGCGAGCAGGGCGTCGAGCGCTTCGTTTGAAAGACGCTTCGGCTTGATCTTCTTCGCGGCGGCCTGGCGCTGGAGCATGTAGTCCACGAGCAGCGGCACGTCGCCCTTGCGGTAGCGCAGGGCGGGTAGGCGGATGCGGAAGACGTTGAGGCGGTAGTAGAGGTCTTCGCGGAACTGGCGCGTGGTCACCATTGCCTCGAGGTCCTTGTTCGTCGCGGCGACGAGACGCACGCTGATCTTGACGGTGACCGTGCCGCCGACGCGCTGGATTTCGCCTTCCTGGATGGCGCGGAGGACCTTGGTCTGCGTGGGCAGGGACATGTCGCCGATCTCGTCGAGGAAGATCGTACCGCCGTCGCAGAGCTCGAACTTGCCGAGCTTCTGGTTGGTCGCGCCGGTGAACGCGCCCTTCTCGTGGCCGAAGAGTTCGGACTCGATGAGGTTCTCAGGGATGGCCGCGCAGTTGACCGCGAGGAACGTGCCCTTGGCGCGGAGCGAGTGCTGGTGGATGCAACGCGCGACGAGCTCCTTGCCCGTGCCGCTCTCGCCGGTGATGAGCACGGTGGCATCGGAAGCGGCGACCTGGCCGATCGACTTCAGCACTTCCTGCATCGGCTCGGAGCTGCCGACGATGCCTTCCTTGTAGTCGGCGGGATTGACGAGCGTGCGCGTCGACTTCGTGGCGGCCGCGAGATCGCGGCGCGCAGAGAGGGCCTTGTCGACGAGCGTGATGAGCTTCGCCTGGTCGAAGGGCTTCATGACGTAGTCGTACGCGCCGAACTTCATCGCTTCGATCGCGGTCTGCGTGGTGCCAAAAGCGGTCATGAGGATCACCATCGCCTGCGGCTGGGCGCCGCGGAGCATCTGCAAGGTCTCGATACCGGTCATGCCGCCCATACGGTTATCGAGCAGGATCACGTCGGGCTGTTCGCGCTTGGCGGCGACGACGCCGGTTTCGCCGCTATCGGCTTCGATGACGGTGTGGCCGAGTCCAGCCAGCGCGCGGCGGAGCGAGTAGCGGAGGTCCTTGTCATCGTCGATGACTAGGACTTTGGCGTTCGCTGCGGAAGGAGTGGCGCTCATGTTGAGTAAAAGTAGGCAGAATCCGTGCCATCGGTGGCCTGACCTTCAAAATGACCTAATAACAACTTTCGGCAACCCATAGGTGCCTAAATTTAAGCATACCCCTATGACTCGACCCCCTTGCCAAAGGAATTTTGGGCGTAATTGTCGTTTCCATGTCTCGATGGCTCAAGCGCGGGGTGGGTGCGATCTTAGCTTTGCTGGCCCTTTTCTTCATAGGGTCGAACCTCTGGGTCTGGTCGGCTGGCTGGGGCCGTCTAGCAAGTAAGCCATCGGAAGTTCCGGTTGGCGCCGTGATGGTCGTCCTCGGGACCGATGAATTCGTGGGCGCGACCGGTGAGCGCACGGGCACCTATCGCCCGCGCATCGACGCTGCCCTGGAGCTCGCACGCTCGGGTCGCGTGAAGCTGATTGTGACCTCCGGCACCGAGGTCCATGCGCGCGTGATGGCGGAACAACTCCGAACGGCCGGCGTGATGTGTCCGATTGTCGAAGACCCGTATGGTTGGCGTACGCTTGATTCGGTCCTACGCGCCAAGGCGTATTATCCGAAGGAGCACATCGTCTTCGTCTCGCAGGGCTGGCATTGCGTGCGCGCGCTTTGGCTCGCGGACCATGAGGCTTTGAGCGCGACGTCTTACCCGGCGGCGTTCGGCGATGGCTGGCGCCCGGTCATGGGTTCCTTGCGGGACTGTTTCGCTAAGCCGAAGGCCGTCATCGATCTCTGCCTCGGGAATCCGCTCACGGCGGCGGTGCCGGCGAACGAAGGCAACGTGACTCACCGCTAAGTCAGGTCCGCTCGTGGCGGCCGTCGGGCCGACGCGTGAGCACGCCACGGATCTCCATCATCGTGAGGCTCACCGCCGCTTCGGCGACGGCGCAATCCGCCAGCACGGAAAGGCTTTCGGCGTCATGTGCGGTTCCGCCGGCGAAGTGTGGCAGCCAGCGGGCGAACTCGGGCGGATCTTCGATGAGCGCGAGCGCGGGGCTGCCGCGGGCCTCGCCCAATTCGGTGAGGATCTCGTCCACCGAAGAGACCAGCGTGGCGCCATCGCGGATGAGCGCATGGCATCCGCGGCTTGACGGGCTGTCGGCGCGCCCAGGCACGGCGCAGAGAGTCTTGCCGAGGTCTCCCGCGAAGCGCGCGGTAATCATGCTGCCGCCATCGACGTCGGTTTCGACCACCACCATCACGCGCACCAACCCGGCGACGATGCGGTTGCGTTGCGGAAGGGTCTGCCGGTCGGCGGGACGGCCGAGCGGGAATTCCGAAAGCACGCAGCCCTCGGCTTTCATGCGGGCCCGCAGGCGGACGGCCTCTGGTGGGAAGGTGAGGTCGAGTCCGTGTCCGACCACGGCCGCCGTGCGCCCGTCCGCATCGAGCGCCCCTTCGTGCGCAGCGGTGTCGATGCCCCGGGCCAGTCCGCTGACAATCCACCAGCCGTCCTTCGCGAGGTCACGGGCGAAACTGCGGGCGAGCGAGGCGCCATACGTCGTGCAGTGGCGCGAGCCGATGATGCCGACGGCACGGTCGGCCGGGAAGTGCGTGCCTTCGGCGTAGAGCACCAGCGGAGGATCCCAGAGCTTGGCGAGCGACGAAGGCCACGCTTCATCGTCTTCGCTCAGCAGCCGGAAGCCCAGGTCCCGGACGCGTCCCATTTCCGCCGCCCAATCGAAGCCGCGCGCGGCGATTGCGGCGGCGACGGGTCGGGTGACGCCCTCGACCTTAGCCAGCTGATCGGCCGGGGCGCCGAGCGCGACCGAGAGGTCGCCACCGAACGCATCGCGCAGGCGTCGCACCGTGACCGGGCCGACGCCTTTGAGTCCATTGAGGAGGACGCGCTGCGCGAGCGGGTCGGTCGGGATCGGAAGCATCCCGCCAGCGAGCGGGCCGGTCTCAGTCTCGCAACACAGGGGACAGCCCAGCGAGAAGGTCGGTGGTTCTCACCGCTTCTTCCCCATGGGTTTCCCTCAGCCAGTCGGCGGCGCGGGCGTGCCAGGTCGCCGCAAGTACCACCGCGTCGAACGGCGTTAGCCCGAGTTCTTGGCGACGGGACAGCACCGAGGCTACGATACCCGCAAGCAAGTCGCCCGAACCGCCGCGCGCGAGCACTGGGCCGCCAAAAGGAATATGGATGACGCGGAGCCCGTCGGTGACGCAGGTCAGCGGGCCTTTGAGCACGACAATCGTCTTCGTCTTGCGCGCATAGGCGCGGGCCGCTGTCACGGAGGCGTCGCGTCCGCTGAGGCGTTTGAATTCGCCGGCATGCGGCAGCAGTACGCGGACCTTGGCTTGTTTCGACGCGGTAATGACGGAAGGGCGGAGCGCGTCGGCATCGAGGACGAGGGCGACCGAGGCACGGGTGGCAATCGCGCCGATCAGCTGGGCGGATTTCTCGCCCATGCCGGAACCGATGAGCAGCGCGTCCTTGTCGGCGAGCAAGGCGCGAACCTCTTTGAGATTGCCAGCGGCGAGGCGTCCATCGCGTTCGGTGCGGAGACCGCGCCACATCGCTTCAGGATAGGCGACGGCCGCTTTCGCGCGGACGGATTCGGGCAGGCAGGTAGTCACGAGGGCCGCGCCGGCCCGCAAGGCCGCGGCGGTGTTCATGAGTACTGCGCCGGGCATGCGGTCGGAACCGCCGACGAGGAGCAATCGTCCCTGATGGCGCTTGTCGCTGCGGGCGCGACGAGGACGGCGGAGTGGACTGAGGCTGGTCGCGGTCACGCAGGCCTCTTCGGTTTCGCCGAGCGGCAGGCCGATGTCGAGTACGCGGAGCCGACCGACGAAGCGGGCGGACTTGGGCACGAGCAGCGGGCGTTTCAGGCAGCCGATCGAGACCGTGAGGTCAGCGCGGAACGCCGGGCCAGTAGCGTCATCGCCGAGTCCGCTAGGAAGGTCGACCGCGACGCGCAGCCCGCGCAAGGCGTCGGAAGCACGGAGAAAGGCGCGCAGCTCGGCCGACAGCGGCGCGTGGAAGCCTTGGCCGAGAATGCCGTCGAAGATCAGGTCGAACTCTTGGGCCGCAAGGAGGCGGAGGTTCGCGGCCGCGACCACGCCGATACGGACGCCGGGCTTGTGGGCGGACCAGGCGCGTTGGGCCTGGGCGCGGGCCGGGCCGCCTTCGGCGAAGACCGCGACGATCTCCGTGCCGCGACGGGCGCAATGCAGCGCGGCGAGGAAGGCGTCGGCCCCATTATTGCCTTTGCCAGCGAGGACCAGGATGCGATTCGGCTTACGGCCGAGCAGCGCGACGGCTTCATCGGCGACACCGCGCGCGGCCAGATTCATCAGCTTCCAAGAAAGGGCCGTTTCGCCGGCGATGAAAGCGGCTTCGGCGGCCGCGGCTTCGGCGCAGGTGAGGACCGGCAGGCGGGCGGAGAGGATCATGGTCTCAGCGGACCAGCACCACGAAGGCCTGGGCCAGCGTGTCGGTGTGCGTGAGCGAGAGCAGCAGACGGGAGGCGCCGCGGGCAGCGAGCAGGGCGCGGGCCTTGTCGTCGAGCTCGACGACGGGTTCGCCTTCAGGGCCGTTGAGCACGCCGACGCTGGTCAGCGCGAGTTCCGCGCCGATGCCGGTGCCGAAAGCCTTGCTGGCGGCTTCCTTGGCGGCGAAGCGGGCGGCCAGTGAGGGATAAGGGTCGGCTTTGGCGAGGCAGAGCTTCTGTTCGGCTGGCGTGAAGACCTTGTTGAGGAAGGACTCACCGTGCTTCATGTGCGCGGAGCGGATACGGTCGACCTCCGTGAGGTCCACGCCGACGCCGAGCACGTTGCCACCTTCGAGGTTCATGCCTTCTGCGCCAGGTGGGACTTCATCTCGGACACCGCCCCGCGGATTCCCGTGAAGAGGGCGCGGGCGACGATCGAGTGGCCGATATTCAGTTCGTGCAGGTGCGGGAGCGTTAGGATCGCCCGGATGTTATCGTAGTTGATGCCGTGTCCGGCGTTCACGATGAGTCCGAGGCCATGGGCTTGTTCGCAGGCGACACGGAGACGGGCGAGTTCGCTTTCGGCAGCTGGCGATTTCCAGGCGTTGGCGAAGGCGCCCGTGTGGAGTTCGATGACCGGGGCGCCTACGGTGACCGCGGCTTCGATCTGCGGGGCGTCGGGTCCGATGAAGAGCGAGACCTCGATACCAGCGGCCTTCAGCGCCTGGGTGGTCTCGCGGACGCGGGCGAGCTGGCCGGCGACGTCGAGTCCGCCTTCGGTCGTCACCTCTTCGCGGGATTCCGGGACGAGGCAGACCGCGGCGGGGCGGAGTTGCAGGGCAAAGGCGGTCATCGCGGACGTACAGGCCATCTCGAGGTTGAGACGGATGCCTGGGATCGCGGCGATCGCATGGACGTCGGCGTCCTGAATATGGCGGCGGTCTTCGCGCAGGTGCAGCGTGATGCCGTCGGCGCCGCCGGCGAGGGCTTCGCGCGTGAAGGCCACGACATCGGGCTCCGCGTGCGGCGATTGGTGCGCACCGCGGTAGCGCGCTTGGCGGAGCGTCGCAGCGTGGTCGATGTTGACTCCGAGGAGGATGGGACGGGAGGTGGTCATTTCTTCATCTTATCGAGGACTTTTTGAATCTTCTCGGACTCGAGTCGCAGCCGGCGGGCGCGTTCGGCGTCATCGCATTTGTCGAAGTACCCTTGGATAAGGTCAAGCAGTCCTGCGAGCGCCTTGAGTCGGAAGACGTCGGCACCGGCCATTCCACCTAATTTGCGGCGGTAGACGCGCTCCATCTCGGAAAGGAAGACGGACTCCATCTTGGTGTCGCCCTTCACGGCGAGGTAGTAGCCTTCGAGCAGGGCTCGAAACGTCGGGAGGTGGTCGGCATTGTCTTCCAAGGCGCGCCGGTGGAGGTTGGCGAGCTTCTCCGCGTTCTTGGCCCGGTCGGCCATGAGGACGGCCGATTCACGTTCGACGGCCTTTTGGACCAAGTCGTAGCGGGTCCGGTCGTATTCCCCGCGGCGTTTCTTCTCGGCGATCAGGCGGTCGTAGGCGCGTTTGCAGCTCAGGAAGATCTCGTCTTGAGTCATCGTCGGGAAGAGATGCTTCGCTTCCATGTCGTCGGCCAGCTCCCGCATATCGGGCCAGTCGTCGAAGGCTCGGCGCATCTCCAGGACGAAGTTCTTCCATTCCTCGGTCTTCACCTTCGGCCCGAGGGCCTCCAGACAGGCGGCGTAGGCGCGCCAGGCTTCGAGGCAACGGTTTGCGGCGAGCACCGCGAGGCGGAGGCAGTCATGCTGGGCCTCGATGTTGCCGCCGTCGGCGAAGATCTGCGCGGCGAGCTGGAGTCTCTGTGATTTTACGAAACGTTCGCCGCGGCGTTGGGCGTCGCCGAGGATCTGGACCTCGAACTCGCCGATGCGGCGCCGCGTCTGCGGTTCCGTCGTCTGACCGCAGGCATACCCGTCGTTATACCGTCCGGTGTTCATGTTCCATTCCTTGTCCTTGCGCTGGTAGGCGAACCACGCGTGACCGCCGCGGTTGCCGTCGCCGGTCACGTAGGCGGCGGGGATGCCGAAGGCACGCGCGGTGTTGGCGGCGAAGTGTGCCTGATGCATGCAGATACCGCCGATCTCGAAGATCTCCTTCAGCGTGCCTTCCGTCGGCTTGGGTAGCTTCGTCTTCTCCTGCGTGACGTAGTCCATGCGATAGCGGATCATCCCGTAGCTCGGTGCCCATTCGGCGAGCGAGCGCAGCTTCGGGTTGGACAGCGCCCAGGTCATCTCCTCTTCAGTCGCCGTGGCGCCAACCACCCAGACGAGGTCACCGGGGGAGGCTTTGCGGACGTCGCCGACGAGCCGGCCGGCCTCGGAGTTGGTCTTGAAGTAGCGATAGCGCGTCAAGGCGTCGGCCGAGCAGGCCGCGCCACCGTCGAAGCGGGACCACGTGAGCGGTTGATCGAAGACCAGCGCGCAGGCGATCTGCAGGTTATCGTATTTGCCGCGCTGGGCCGGCGTATCGTCGGCCGCCAGCAGCGCCCAGACGCGGAGGGCTTCCGCGGCGTCGTCCTCCGGTTTAAGCGTGAGCGCGAATTTCTCGAGCAGGTCGGCGCGGCCGAGCAGGTCCGACAGGAGGGCCGGCAGCTTCTCGCCGCCTTGGGTGGCGGTGCGCAGGGTTTCCGGGCCCACGCGCCGGATGAAGAGGGCCTGATTCATGCCAAGGGCGAAGGCGCGGCTTTCCCAAAGTCGATTGTGGCGTTCGACGCCGTCGGTGGAAGATGTGGCCGCAAGCGCAGGCAGCAGACCTTTCTGCAGTCGGGCCAGATGCTCTTCCCACTTTCCGTCCTTGAGTCGCAGTCTGGCGTCGTCGGCTAGGATGACAAAGAACTTCGGGTCGTTCAGTCCGGCTCCGTTGAACACGTAGGCTTTGGCTTCGACGACGGCTTCCGGTTTCTTCTCCGGTTCGAGTTTCGGCGCCTCGGCCATCTTTGGGATCACGACCGGCGCGACCGGTTTCGTCTCTAAGACGATCGCGGGTTTCTTTTCCGGCTCTTCCGCCTTTGGGGTCTCCGTCGTCTTCGGAGCTTCTTTGACAACGATGACTTCGGGTTGTTTCTGATTCGCCTGCCAGACGAACCAGCCGGTGGCAGCAAGGAGTGCGCCGCCGATGATGAGGGTCGGCCAGCTGGTCTGGCTGCTCCGTCGCGCGAGGACGGGCGCGGGCTTCTTCGGCGTAGGGGGTTGGCTGGCCATGAGGAACGACGCTCAGGATGTCTTCCTGCCGCCAATGGTCAAAAGAACATCGCTCTGGTCCGCCGATTACCCGCCACTTCAGGCCTGTGAGACGATTTTACCTCGTTCCAAGGTGACTCGGAGAGAGGGGGCGGTTGGAGACTTCTTCTGCTTCGCGAGGGATTCAGGATCGCCCGCGTGGACGAGTTCGCCGCCGGCGTTGCCGCCTTCGGGGCCGATCTCGAGGACCCAGTCCGCTTCGGCGATCACATCGGGGTGATGTTCGATGACGACGACCGTGTGGCCTTGGTCGACGAGCGCGTGGAGCAGTTCGATGAGGCGACGGCAGTCGGACTGGTGGAGGCCGATGGTCGGCTCTTCCAGGATGTAGAGGTTCGGACGGATCTCGCCACGGGAGCGTTCGCGGAACGTCGGGAGGCCTTGGGCGAGTTCGCTGACGAGCTTGAGGCGTTGGGCTTCACCGCCAGAAAGGGTGGGACTGCTCTGGCCGAGCGTGAGGTAGCCTAGGCCTGTCTTCACCATTAGCCCGCAGAGATCGCCGAGCTTGGCGTCAAATGAAAGGAACGCCGCGGCTTCCTCGAACGTCATCGCGAGGAGGTCCGCGGCGGACTTGCCGTTCCAACGGATGGCTTTGGCGGCGGAACCGTAGCGCGTGCCGGCGCATTCTTCGCACGGCACATACGTGTCGGGCAGGAAGCTCATCTCGAGCTTGATACGGCCGGCGCCGGAGCAGGCTTCGCAGCGTCCGCCGGAAGTGTTGAACGAGAAGAAGCCCGCGGCGTGTCCGCGGATGGCTGCTTCGGGGAGCGAAGCGAGACGCTCGCGGATGAGATCCCATGCCCCGATATAGGTCGCTGGTGTGGAGCGAGGCGTCTTGCCGATCGGCTCTTGGTCGACGACGACCAGTTGGCGGAAACCTTTGAGTCCGGAGAGCGTCGTGAAGGCCGGCTTGCCTTCGTGCGAGACTGCGGCGAGGGCTTCCTTGCCCGTAAGTCCGTCCTTCTTTTTGGCGATGGCCGCGCGGATTGCGGGAGCGAGCAGGTCGGTGACGAGCGTGGATTTGCCGGCGCCGGAGACACCGCAGACAACGGTGAGTCGACCGACAGGGATCTGGACGTCGAAGCCCTTGAGATTGCGGAGGGCCGCGTGCTTCAGCCGGACCCATTCCGCGGGCGCGCCTTTGCCGGCGATCGGGCGACGGGCGCCACGGAGCGGATGGGGGATGGCTTCCTTGAGGAAGCGGCCGGTGACGGAGTCTGCGCGTTTCTCGAGCGCAGCAGCTGTGCCTTGCGCGACGATGGTGCCGCCATGGACGCCGGCGCCTGGGCCCATGTCGATGACTAGGT
>Ga0209299_1001928_pt1 | contig 11293 bp, 5 predicted proteins | sample S_140806_MF_Meta_FD_187326 | JGI IMG/M metagenome (GOLD analysis project Ga0209299, IMG submission 187326) | Freshwater microbial communities from Lake Simoncouche, Canada to study carbon cycling - S_140806_MF_MetaG (SPAdes) (version 2) | ecosystem: Environmental > Aquatic > Freshwater > Lake ...
AGGCTTTTTGGAACCCCAAAACGAGTTTGCGACGATCAAAGGGCTCATAGCGGCCATCCCGTTTAACGGCTCGAAGATCTTCGCGCTCAATCTCTTCGTAGGTCGTAAATCGATAGTTACAGGAGAGGCACTCGCGCCGACGGCGAACTACCGCGCCATCCTTCCAAGGCCTTGAATCGATTACTTTATCTTCTTCGGTATTGCATTTTGGGCATTTCATACAACTCCTTGTGTTGCGCTAAAACTACAAGTAGGCGGTGTGGGGTCAATTAAATTTTTGATATAAAAACTTGTTTTACAGTATAAACCCAAACTACTTGGTCTTTGATTGAATAGTTTAATTGTATAGCAATATATGTGGAGATTTAGGTATTTGCCTATAAGTTAAAAATATTGATGAGATTGAAGCCGAAATTACTTAGGCAGGAGTTCTTATGGTTATTTTTAGCGGCCGTGTGTTTTGCTTGGCCGCAAGCGGGTTGGGCAGGAAATGTTTATGTCTGTCGCTTTTGGCATTGCCATCAGCCGATCTATTGGCCCGAGTGGAATTCCAACCCGCAACCGGAGCGAGTTCAGTTTGCCCAAGATTCCATCAACCTGAAATCTGGCCAAGTTTATGACTCGGGGGCAGCTCATCCCGAAAACGATCTCGTGGGGATTTTCAACGTGGGGGACCGGATCAATGCCTACCAAAGCGGGCCGCGTAACTCTCTAGCCAACGTGAACAGCGGGGGGTACGCGATGAGCTACTCCGGTTCCCTGATCAACAATGTGGCCAGTCTGGGTGCCGCCAACTCGCTGGGCTACGGCTCGGGGTGGTGGAACGGGAACCGCGAAGCCCGCAACTGGACCACCTCCGGGGGGAGTAGGAAATTGGATTTGGTCGGTTTTACCTATCACCACTCCCTGGGCGCGGTTTTGCCGAAAGAGGTTTTCCGCAAAGAAATCCAGATTTTCAAAGAGGCCTATTACAAAGCTTGGAACACCGGCAGTGTGGCTAATCACTCTAGGGGATTTTTCCCCACGGAGATGGCCTTTTCCCAGTCGATGATCGATGTACTTGCCGATGAGGGATACCAGTGGACGATAGTGGCCAGCCATCACTTAAGCCGGACTTTGCCCTCTTACATGGGGGACCCGGCCTACACCGCACCTGAGGCCAACAGTTGGAAAATTTTCTCCAGCCCGCCCAACGCCGCCGACCAACTCGGTAGTGCCAGCGGGGGTGCATGGTGGTTTGGCACGGGCAATGTGGGTGAGACCGCCAGAAATTATGCACCCTATGCCTATCAGCTGCACAAGGCCCAGTATGTGAATCCTGACTCAGGAGCCGTGAAGAACATTCTCTTGGTTCCCTCCGATGACATCCAGAGTTACAAGGCCGGTTACTCGGGATGGCAAAAAGGGCTGATCGACGGAAGTATCGCGCCTTACGCCAATGACTCCGCCCGGCCCTGCCTGGTGATGCCTGCCACGGACGGGGACAACGCATGGGGAGGTGGATCCTCCTCTTGGGATGGCGATGCGCCGGGCCTGATGAACAACGGAACTTATCCCGGGGTGGCCATCCAAGATTTCGTCAACCAGTATGGGGGGAACGCGGATACGGTTCATATCGAGGATGGAGCCTGGATTTTTCCGGAAACCGATTATGGCTCCCCCTACTTCCTGAAATGGGTCGAGCCGCCGGTGGGGAATACCAACCGGGTGCCCAACACCCAGGTGGATATCGAGACTCCTGGATTTTCCAGCAAGTTCTACAGTTGGGCGCCGGTGATTGCCGGGGCCAACTGGTGCCAAACCGCGGAGCAGATGACGATCGGGGAGGGCGGATCGGTGCAGGCTTGGAAAATTCAGGATCCGTATGACAACCTCAACAGCCGGACCTACAACAATCCCAACCCTGCCGAAAGGGCGTGGCACATCTTCCTCGCCGGCTTGGATTCGGGGTTCAACTACTATGGTGGCTTGGGCAACGACGATGAGATCAAAACCTCTCTGGCGACCCGGCGGGCCTACGAGTTGCTGAACACCTACGTCAGCGCCCGCAAATCGGCCAGTGACCAGACTCCTCCCACAGTTTTCAAGCCCCAGCGCTTTCCCTACAACCCTGGGGCTTACACCTTCGGTTGGTTCAACTCGATTCCCGGCGGCAACACCAGCTTTCTGAAAAAAATGAATTCCGAATTTTACGTCTGGACGTTTGCCTATGACGTTTCCGGAATCGCCAACATCGTGCTGAAAATCCGGAAGGACAACGACGGGGTGAACCCTCTCACCAGCAAGGTCAACGAGGTTTACGACCCGACCGCCCTAGGTCTCAGCTCAAACGAGGTGGGATCCTGGGTATCTATACCCATGACGAAAAGAACCCTGCCCTCCACTGCGGCCGCCCTCACGGCCGCCGCCAACAACTCCCAGATCCAGTATTTCAGCCAGGCCGTTTCTCCCGTGGTGGCGGATTATTATTTTGCCAAGATCGACAACACGAGTTTCCTAAATTTCCGAAACAATCTATTTGATTACTACATCGAGGCGACGGATGCCCGGGGCAACGTCAGCAAATCGGATATCCAGCATGTCTTTGTGGCGGATGACGCTGGGGGCACCGGGGGCGGTGGAGGAGGGGGGGGTACGACCACCGGACCGGTAGTCACTAGCCCGTCTACGCCACTTGCGGGACAATCGGTGACGATCACCTACGACGCAACGGGGCGCAATCTGGCTTCGGCCACATCGGTCAACATTCACTATGGATACAACGGTGGAAACTGGACGGCGGTACTGGGGGTTTCCATGACCAAGGATGGGGCCGTCTGGAAATTCACCTACACCGTGCCGGTGAGCGCCACCACCATTGCGGTCGCTTTCAACAACGGGTCTGGTACCTGGGACAGCAACGGCGGTGCGAATTGGAATTTTTCGGTCAACAGTACTCCGCCCGCGAATCCACCCGCGGTGCCGACCGGCCTAACGGCGCAAGGAGTGTCCTCCTCCAGCGTCTCCCTGAGTTGGAATTCGATGGCCACGGCCTCGGGCTACACGGTTTACCGAGACGGTAATCTGCTAGCCTCCGTGGTCGGCACCAGTTATCTGGACAACAGCTGTTTGCCGGAGACGACATACAGTTACACGTTGACCGCGGATAATGCGGCAGGGAGTTCGGCGCCTTCCCTCCCGGTGAGTGCCACCACCTACTTTCCGGCTCTCAGCAGTTACTCCCTCAAGTTGGTGAGCCCCAGTTTTCCCGCCGTGACGACAAGTTCTTCCTTCACCTATCGCGGGCAGGCCGGACTGGGGTTGACCAATGGAATTCAGTGGAGCAATGCCCTAAATGGGCAGACGGGTTTCATTCCTTTTACCGGGCTGACCAATTCATCGGGATGGGCTTGGAGCAATATGATCTCTTTGGGACAGGGCTCCAACCGCCTTCAGTTTTCTGCCAGTTATCAGCCTCTGGCCGTGGTGAGCCGGGACAGTGCGACGAACAGCAGTTACGCCGGAGGTTGGACCAACGGATCCTCGGGGGGGTTGGGTTTTGGTCCCTGGAACTTGAGCAACACCGCCAATGCCGGATTCTTTATCGCGGGCAGTGCGGCCACCAACATGAACGTGAACTCCTCGAATGGATTTGGACTTTATGCCAATTCCGGAGGGGTGGCCCAGGCCAAGCGGAACCTCCCGGTGGCGATGAAAACCGGAGATCTTTTCTCGCTTCGTTTCGATAACAACTGGGTCAGCACCGGAAGCCAGGTGGGAATGGCTTTGGCGAACTCCTCCGGCAGCAACCGGTTCTCTTTTTATTTTGTTGGAGGGCAGACCAATTATTGGATCAATGATACCAGCAACGGAACGATCACTGGAGTGCCTTATTCAAGTGGTGGCTGGCTGCTGAATTTCGAGCTGACGGGGAGCAATAGCTACCGATTCACGGCGGGGACGAACCAGATCACGGGCAACCTCGGTGGGGACGGGGCAATCACTCAGTTGGTGGTGACCAACAACAATGCCGGACCGGACACACCCTATAATCTTTATCTCGGGGATATGACCTATGTGGAAATTCAGCCCACCATGGTGACCCAGCTCGAAGCCCCGGTGGTGTTTTACAATCCCATGACCCAGGGCATCCCGGACAGCTGGTGGAGTCAGTATTTTGGAACCACCTCGGGTGTTTCCGCCTCAGCTGATTCGGACGGGGATGGGTTTACCAATGCCCAGGAGTATGCCTTGGGGACCGATCCAAAAAGCGCCGCTTCCACTTTCAAAGTGGGGGAGATGACCCGGCGCGGAAATAGTTTGACGATTATCTGGGCTTCGGTGCCCGGAAAGATTTATCAGGTCCAGACGGTCGCGGAGTTAACCTCGGGTGCTTGGCAAAATGCGGGTTCGGCCGTGACGGCGGTGGCGGGGACGAGTTCGGTGACGGTTCCGGTATCGGTAGATGCCCCGGCCTGTTTCGTTCGGGTGATTTTATTGCCTTAAACTTAGTGCGAGTGAGGGGATCCGGAGGATTTCTGATCATTCGTCCGGCTATGGCGGATGCCCTCGGAAACGATCAACCAAATGACAATGCCTCCGCAGAGGGCAGATACAGCCAGTAAAAAGATCAATCCCAGCCCTGTGTGTGCTTCGTCCATAAGAATAGGTTAAAGGAGAAGAAAGTAGTTTGTCATCCTCTGAATCTATGTCCGAAGGCTCTTTTTGCATTTTAGTCAGGCTCGGCTTAAAAGAGCGAATGTGAGACATGGGGGGATTTGTCACGGAGATGGATCTGGGGCAAAGTGATTCGGTGACCTCCTTACAGCAAAAGTTTCTGGATCTGAAGCGGGATCGAAAGGCGGTGGTGCTGGCGCATAACTATCAGCCCAAGGAGATTCAAGAGGTGGCGGACTATGTGGGAGATTCGCTGGGTTTGAGTTACGAGGCGCAGAAGGCAAAAGGGGAGTGTATCCTTTTTTGCGGAGTTCACTTTATGGCCGAGACGGCAAAAATTGTGAACCCAGAGAAGAAGGTTTTGATGCCCGATCTTAATGCTGGGTGTTCGTTAGCGGACTCTTGTCCTGCGGATGAGCTGCAGGCTTATCGAAATCAGAATCCGGGACTCTATGTGGTTTCCTATGTGAACTGTTCGGCTGCAGTGAAGGCGCAAAGTGATGTGATTTGCACCTCTGGGAATGCGGAGAGAATCGTGCAAAGAATTCCAAAGGATCGTGAGATACTTTTTTTACCAGATCGAAATCTAGGTGATTGGGTGATGCAAAAAACGGGGCGAAAGATGCGGTTGTGGGACGGTGACTGCTATGTGCACATGGAATTTACGGCTTCCTCGATCGACCGGATTCGGCGGGAGCATCCGGAGGCGCGTGTGGTGGCGCATCCAGAGTGTACCAGGGCGGTACGGGCTTTAGCGGACGAGGTGTGCTCGACAGAAAAAATGGTGGGCTACTGTAGAAATTCGTCGGCGCGTACTTTTATCGTCGTGACTGAGGAGGGAATGCTCCATCGATTGCGTCGGGAGATGCCGGATCGGGAATTTATAGCGGGGCCTACCGACCGCTGTGCTTGTGGGGAGTGTCGGTATATGAAGATGAATACCCTCGAGAAAGCATATGGGGCGCTGGAAAGTATGACTGCCGAACTGGTTCTGAGTCAGGAGATAATCGACAAGGCAAAGGCCCCGATCGAGAGGATGTTAGATTGGAGTCGTAACTAGTTACAAATTAAGCAATTACATATAGATTCTACAACCAAGTCGGGGAGAAAGGATTTGGCTAGGCAGAAGCCATAGATTCGCTAGAACTTTTTACGCAATCCTATGCAAATAAACGATTCATGGAAGGTGTTGCTTTGTGCCTTTTTGGCCTTTGGAGGGTCCCTTGGGGTGGCATTGTCGCAGACCCAAGAGGCGCCTGAGAGCGTGGAGCCGCCTTTGCAGATCACTTCGGATGGGGCGAACCGATATGAGGGCGGGATCTACTACGCAAAAGACAATGTGGTGGTGACTTATGGGGGAGATGTGTTGATGGCGGATGAGGTTCATTTCAATCCGCAAAGCAAGGAGGCGACAGCGAAAGGAAACGTGCGGCTCTATATGTTGGGCCAGATCTATCGAGGGGATCTTTTGACCTATAATTTTCGAACGAAAAAAATGTTGTCGGAGAAGTTTCGATTTTTAGATGGAAAGATGATGGTGGAGGGGGAGTCGATCGATAGTCCAGAGATTGGGCATTACGACATCGCTGGAGGAGACTATTCGACGGATGATCGCGAGACCCCTGGATGGAAAACCAAGGCCTCCTCCGTTTCGATTTACCCTGGGGACAAGACGATTGTGGAAAATTCGGTGGGTTACTTTGGGGATGTGCCCTTTTTCTACTTTCCTCATCTTAGTCTTTACGAGAGGGATATGGGAGACTCGCCTGATATTAGCTTTGGATCGGTATCACGGCTCGGTATGTACGCTTTAGGAACGTATCGTTTTGCAGTCACGGACAAGGTCAAGGCAGAGGTAAATTTAGATTATTATGGTCGACGTGGGTGGGCAGGCGGAGCAGCCGCATCCTACGTTACTCCTGGAAAAAACTCGGACCACCCGTTGACTGAGGTTTCGCTGCGAGGTTGGTATATTAATGATCGGGGGTATCAGATTTATGATGGTGATACCGAGCGTCCTGCAGACGCTGCACCTCCACGAGGCCGGTATTGGGTCCCCTACAAGCACAACACAACGATTATGAAGGGAGGGAATCCGGTGGATGCAGATCGGGCTCCATCATTTGATACTCCTTCGCTAAGCTCCCGCTCCCAACTCAACGTTCTGAGCGATGCTTATGTCACCCAAGATTTCTTTGCGGACGATTATATTCGAGACCAACAGCCCAACAGTTATGTGGATGTGATGTATCAGGATCCTAATTTTACCGTGACTGGAAATGCTAGGACGCAGATTAACAATCTTTTTCAAACTCAGCAGCAGAAGCCTTCGGCGAAGATCGAGTTTAAAAGGCAATATATTCCTGGAACTTACGATCGAGAGGATCTCCTCAAGAATCCCGATGGAAATCCCGGTTTGGCGTATGAGGGTGAATCCAGCGTGGACAATCTTGGAACTCAGTGGAATCAGGTCGCCAATCAAACCGATTATTCAGCGCTGCGGTACGACACCTACCATCAGTTGCTTTACCCCCGGCAATATTTTAACTGGCTGAATCTGACCCCTCGAGCTGGAATTCGAGGGACAGTTTATACACGTAGTAATCTTACGGAGGATGGTAGTGCTCAAAACACGCAATATGGTCCAGTGGGGTCGGATCAGACCCTTTCGGATACCTCTCTTTTTCGATATGTCTTTAACTTTGGGATCGATGCATCGACCAAAGCTTATGCCACCTGGAATGATATAAAAAATCAAGCGTGGGCGATCGACGGGGTTCGGCATGTTTTTGAGCCTTTTATTCAGGCCAGTTATATTCCGCAACCGAACGTACGTCCGAGCGAGTTTGCGGGCTACGATAACCGCATTAATACAACCGAATCCCGTCCCCTGAATTCGACTCTCTACAATTCAATCGACTCGATTGACAAATTGCTGATCGTGCGGCCTGGAATGATGAATCGCGTTCTTACGAAGAGGGATGGATCCCCTTATGAGCTGGCGAATTGGAAAGTGTATACGGACTTTCAGCCGATTCGGCCCGAACTGACGGGCTTGAATTTCAGCACTGTGCAGGCGCCTGAAACGGTCCCCTCTTCACTTCCTGAACTTTACAACATTCTCAACTTTATGCCCGTGCCTTGGTGGACGGGGACTGTGGGAGCGACAACAGCAATAAGTGGAAATGGATTCAACTCGTTGAACCTAGGCAGCCGTTGGCAGGTTGTTCCCGCCTTGGAGATCGGTTTAGGTTACTCTTACTTGGATCAATTCAACTACTTGAACGCATTAAACAACACGGATGTAAATACGACGGGTGCGTCTCAAACCAGCTTAATCAACGGTTCTGCTAGTTATCGGTTGAATGAAAGCTGGTTTGCGAATGCAGGAGCTACCTACTCAGTAAGTCCTTCTCTTTTGCAGCAGGTGAATGTGGGGGTTTACCGGGACATTGGGGCATGGATTCTGGGGGGGCAGTTGGGGAATCGGCAGAACAATGGGGCTCCTTCTGAATTTGTGGCTCTAGCGACGCTCACTTTGAAGGCTTTTCCTGATCTGCCATTAGGATTCAACCAGAACCCGACGAGCTCGGGGGTGGGTTCTGGGGGTATGCAGCAAACGGCGGGAACGAGTTCGCCCTAGCGGAGACAGGCACTGTTCCTTTAGAGTCCCTCGGATGAAATTATCGATCATCGGTTCTGGCTATGTCGGATTGGTCACGGGTACTTGTCTGGCAGAGGCAGGGCATACGGTGATCTGCGTGGATAACAACGAATCGAAGGTTCAGGAGCTAAAGGCGGGGAAGATTCCGATTTATGAACCCAAATTGGAGGAGTTGATTCATAAAAACGTTCAGCTGAAACGGCTCTCCTTCACGGCGTCGACCCAAGAGGCAGTGGCAAACTCGGAGGTTATATTTATTGCGGTTCCAACTCCACCGCAGGAGGACGGCTCGGTAGATCTAAGCTATGTGGAGGGGGTGGCACGGGAGATCGCTGAGGCGTTGCCTGGATATCGAATTATCGTGGATAAGAGTACGGTTCCGGTGAAGACGGGTGAAAAGGTGGCAGAGACGATTCGCCGCTATGGGCCAAAAGGAGTGGAGTTTGATGTGGTGAGCAATCCAGAGTTTCTGCGGGAGGGCAGCGCAGTGGCCGACCTGCAAAAACCGGACCGAATCGTGGTGGGGGTGGCATCCGAGCGACCTGTCGCGGCGATGAGAGCGGTTTATGAGCCGTTTCAGGCACCGATCATTATTACCGATCTGAACAGTGCCGAGTTGATCAAGCACGCGGCCAACAGCTTTCTGGCTTTAAAGATTACATATATTAATTTAGTGGCCGCAGTTTGTGAGGCGAGTCATGCCGATGTCACGCAAGTGGCGGAGGGAATGGGGTCGGATGCACGAATTGGTCGGGCGTTTCTTCAAGCAGGTTTAGGGTATGGGGGTTCTTGTTTCCCAAAGGACGTGAGTGCGTTTATTCGTATTGCAGAGGAGTTGGGGGTGGGATTTGGGTTGATGAGGGAAGTGGAGAAAATCAATGCAGCGATCCCCGAAAAGTTTTTGAAGAAGATCCGAACTTCGCTTTGGACGATGAAGGATAAAAAGGTCGGGCAGCTGGGCCTTGCCTTTAAGGCGAACACGGATGATGTGCGGTGCAGTGTGGCAATCGAGATAGCGCGGCGGATGGCGGGAGAGGGGGCAAAGCTACGTTGCCATGATCCCAAGGGGGGGGAGAAAGCTCGTGAGCTGCTGCCGGCCAGTGTTGAGATTGTCGGGCGCGCGGAGGAGGTGGCAGTAGGGGCAGATGTTCTTATTGTGGCGACAGAGTGGCCTGAATATCGTTTACTCGACTGGAATAAAATTAAGAGCCTTATGAGAACCCCTAGAATCTTTGATGGTCGAAACCTCTTGAATCCTGCTGAGATGAAATCGCTGGGATTCGAATATACGAGCGTCGGACGTTGAAATCGCGAGTCACAATCGTTCTCGGACTCCAGTGGGGGGACGAAGGCAAGGGGAAGATCCTCGATGTGATGGCGGCGGAAGCGGACTGGGTTTTGCGGGCGCAAGGGGGAAACAACGCGGGACATACGGTGGAAATTGGGACTGAAAAATATGTGCTTCACCTCGTGCCCTCGGGAATCCTGCGATCCAAAGTATCTTGTTTAATTGCGGGGGGTGCAGTGGTGGATCCGGCTGGGTTAGTGAAGGAGATTGAGGGCCTGACACTCCGCAAAATTCGGACTCGGGGTCGGCTCCATCTCGCAGCTCAGGCACATTTAGTTCTACCTCACCATCGGGCGGTGGATCAGGGTTCGGAGAAGAAGCGTGGTCATGGAAAAATTGGGACAACAGGTCGGGGAATTGGTCCGGCTTATTCGGATAAAGCGACGCGGGTGGGGCTTCGGGCGGGGGAGTTGGCTCTTCCCTCGGCGGAGTTGGCGAGGCGGTTGCGGGAGAGGGTGGCGGCACATAATCGTGTAGCGGGAAGTCAGGGATGGGAAAAGATTTCGGCGACGCAAACGGTGAGGGAGATGGAAAAGGCGGCAAGGTTTCTCCGACCTTATTTGGCGGATGGGGTAACCTTGGCGCATCGTGCGGTGGCGGCGGGAAAGCGAATCTTAATTGAGGGAGCTCAGGGAACATTTTTGGATGTGGACCACGGAACCTATCCGTTTGTGACCAGCTCGCACTGCACAGCGGGTGGGGCTTGTACGGGAACGGGTGTCTCGCCGACTGCGATTCAGCGGGTGGTGGGGGTTCTGAAAGCTTACACTACGCGTGTCGGGGGTGGGCCTTTTGTGACGGAGGATGGATCTCTGGGTCATCTTTTGCATGGAATGGGGAGAGAGTTTGGGTCGACCACGGGTCGGGCGCGTCGATGTGGATGGTTTGATGCGGTGCTTGTTCGCCGGGCGGTGCAATTGAACGGTGTCACGGAGATGGCGATTACCAATTTGGATGGGTTGGACGGGTTAGAAAAAATACCTGTATGCGTTGGGTATCGCTTGAAAGGGAAAATTCTCCATGAGCCTCCGGTAGAGGCTTCGGACTGGGCGCGGTGCCGTCCCGTTTACCGTGTTTTTGAGGGGTGGTGTGAACCGACAACGGAGGCGAGGCATTGGAAAGATTTACCGAGGAAGGCGCGGATTTATCTCTCGGCCATATCAGAACTGGTCGGGGCTCCGCTCGGAATTATTTCTGTGGGTGCGGGACGTGAGCAAACTTTTCGGCATGGCTAAAGAAAAGCCAGCCTCGGCGATTCCCCAGCACGTAGCTATCATCATGGATGGCAACGGGCGTTGGGCCCAAAAGCATCATTTGCCACGACTCAGTGGGCATGAGGCGGGTCGGAAATCGGTAAAGCAGGTGGTTCAGGCGGCGATGGATCATGGGGTTCGTTACTTAACTCTTTATGCTTTTTCGGTTGAAAATTGGCAGAGGCCCCGTGAAGAGGTTCAGGGTTTAATGGGATTGCTCCGAGGGGTGATTCGGGAGGAGCTGAGTGAGATGGGAAAAGAGGGGATTCGATTACGAACCATCGGGCGTCGGCAAGATTTGCCTGAAGCGGTTCGGGAAGAGTTGGAGCGAGCAATTGAGGAGACAAAGGCAAATACTCGACTCGATCTGAT
>Ga0209299_1001930_pt1 | contig 11286 bp, 6 predicted proteins | sample S_140806_MF_Meta_FD_187326 | JGI IMG/M metagenome (GOLD analysis project Ga0209299, IMG submission 187326) | Freshwater microbial communities from Lake Simoncouche, Canada to study carbon cycling - S_140806_MF_MetaG (SPAdes) (version 2) | ecosystem: Environmental > Aquatic > Freshwater > Lake ...
GGTCGAGGCGGCCGCTGATCCGCAGGCTGCCCCCGGTCTGGAAGTTGGCCACGTTGGGCACCACCACCCGCAGGTCCGGTCCCAGCGCGATTCGCAGGCCGTCGAAACTCAGCCAGGGCGCCCGGGGAATCGCCTCCTCCAGCGAAGCGGACGTGGAGGAGGCCACATCGGGCCCGAGCAGCACCAAGGGCTTGCGGAAGTCCCACTTCGATTCCACCAGCTCGGGCACGCTGGTGGGCTGGGCCGGCTGATGGGAGGCCGGCTCCGCCTTGGCGACGGCCGCCGGCAGCACATTGATGCTGCCTTTGCCGATCGCTACATCACCCCCCAGACGGGGAGCCAGCAGGCTGCCGGCCAGGGTGATGCGGCCCTGGGCCTGGGCGGTGATGCGGGACACGGCGAAGGGGATGGCCGTCAGGTCGATGGCCAGGCCGGTGTCGCTCTCCAGGGGTCGCACCAGGCCCAGCCTCCCTTGGCCGCGGATCCAGCCACCGCGTCCGACCCGGGCCACCAGGTCCTGCAGCACCAGCTGCTGGGAATCAAAGAGGACCATCGCCTGCAGACCCTGCAAGGTCTGCCCGATGAAGCGGCATTCGCCGTTGCGCAACCGCAGGAAGCCGTTCGCGATCGGATCGGCGAGGCTGCCACGGACGAGCACTTGGAGATCCGCGCTGCCCCGTTTCCAATCGATGGTTCCGGAGCCGGCGGCCAGGCGGGTGAGAAACAGCAGGCCGTCATCCCGGCTGGCCATGCGCACCTCCAGGCCAGAGCTGCCGGGGTCGAGGGGAACCGTGCCGGCCAGGTCCACGCTGTTGGCGGCCCCCGCCGCCCGCAGGGAGAGATCGAGCTTCAGCGCCTGGCCCCGCAGCTCCACCCGGCCCCGCTGCAGGGCCAGCTCCTCGGCGCCCAGGCCAGCCCCCTGCAGGGCCAGATCCACCGAAAGGCTCGGCTGGCCGCCACCGAGGCCATAACGACCGCGGGCCTGCAACGTGCCGCGCAGATTGGCCGGCACGGGGGTGAGCAGCGCCAGCAGCGACAACGGCAGATGCTCCAGCTCAAAGCTGCCCTCACCGGCCCGGAGCGGCCCGGCCAGCTGGAAGCGGAAGGGCTCCCGGGTGATGCTGCGGTCGCGGTCGTTGGCATCGATCCAGAGGTTGCCGCGACCCTGCAACTCGGCCTTGGCATGGCGGAGATCCGCTCCGCTCAGTAGCAGGTCGGCATCGAGGGCGAGCTGAAGGCGCTCCAGCCTTTCTGCCCTGGAGGCGTTGGCCAGGGCCTGATCCCGTTGCTCCGCCAGCCGGCGCGCCTCGGCCAGGAAGGCCAGCTGCTCCTCGATGCTGCGGCCGAGGGTGTCGATCGCCAGGGTGCCCAGATCCGCAGCCCGGCCCCGGGAGGGGAGCGGGCGGCCCCGCCATAGGTCATAGGCGGCCAGCAGCTCCCGCAAGAAGGGCGCGCTGATGCCGCGGGCCTGGACCCGGGCTTGAAAGGGCCCATCCCGGCGACCCTCCAGCTGGGCAGCGATCGAACCACCCACCAGGGCGTCAAGCTGCCCCCGCAGGCGATAGCGCCGATCGCCATAGGCCACGCTGGCGCGCAGGCTCCGCCCCGCCAGGCGCAGGAAGCCCGGATGGTCCACGGCCAGATCGCCGTGGACGCTGAGGGGCCGCAGGGCCAGATCACCCTTGCCACTGAGGGCTCCCTGCAGGCTGCGGAAACGGGACCCGACCCCGAGGGCCACGGCCAGGCCCTGAAGCGGGAAGGAGCGGGCCTGCCAGCGATAGCGGCCGGCGGCCGCGCGCGCTGGGCCCTGGAAGGCGGTGAGGCTCAGGCTGCCACCACCCCGCTCCAATCCGAGGGCCAGGGGCTGCCAGGCCTGATCAAAGCGGGCCTCGAGTCGGCCCTGCGGGGCTGGCGCCTCCGCCATCAACCGCAGCTGGGCCCCATCGGCAGCCCCCACCATGGTGCCGCTCCAGATCTCAGAGAGCCGCAGCGGCCCGCCGCCGGGGTTGCGGAGCCGCAGGCGCAGATCCGGCAGCAGCCTCCGGAGGGGGCCCCGCAGGGTGCCATCGGCATCGAGACGGCCCGCAAGGGTTGTCCCTGCGAGGCGGTTCAGGCGGGAAAGGGGATAGTCGCGCAGCTGAATCCGCCCGCTCAGATCGCCCCACACCACACCCCGACCCCGCTCAAGGGAGAGCGGCAGGCTGGCGGAGGCCAGCAGGTGGTCGCTGCGCAGCTCGGTGAGCTCTAACCGGCCATCGCTCCAGAGCAGCGACACCGCCGCCGTGCCGATCAGGGGGAGATCGCTTTGGCGGGTGGTTGCCAGCAGACGGGGGGAACCCAGCGGACCATCCGCTTGGAAACCACCCTGGAGGGCCCGTTGCCGTAGCCAGGGGGGCAGACCCCGGGTCTGGGTGAGCTCGGAGGGTTCGAGCCGCCAGTCACCGCGTAACGCCAGCTGGCGGGTCAGGCGCCCCTGGGCTTGCAGCCGCGACCGGCCCAGAAACCCCTCCAGGCGATCCACACCCACGCCGCCGCGGATCCAGTGCCCGCTCAGACGGCCCCTTAGGGGAAGGGTGGCCAGGGGGGTGGCGGCGGGGGGGCGGGCCACCAGATCGAGGGCGAGCCGTCCATCGGTGGCGGTGCGGCCAGCGATACGGCCTCCCCAAGTGGCGTACCTCCAGGGAGACTCCGCCAGGGTGAGGGTCTGCTCCTGACAGCTCCAGGCCAGACGATCGCTGGCGAGGGGACGCTCCAGGGCGGGTGGCTGCCAGCTGGCCTGCCGCACGGTGAGCGCGCCCCGACAACTGGGGCGACCACGATCGAGGCGGAGGCTCACCTGCCCCTCCACCTGGCCGCGAAGGGTTCCCTTCAAGGGCAGCAGCGGTTCGAAGGGCGCAACAGCGAAGCGGCGGCTGACCAGATCGGCCCGCCAGAGATTGCGCTGCCAGTTGCCATCGCCCTCCACCCGAGCCTCACCCGCCTCTCCCGGGGCGGCCACGTCCGCCCGGAAGCGGATGCTGCGCTCATGGAGCCGCAGCTGGGCTCCCCCCTTGAACTGGAACGCCAGCGGCTTGCCCTGGGCCGTGACATTCCAGATCCGGAGCTGTCCGCTCCTGGGGACCCGGATCCGCAAATCGACCCGCGGTGGCTCACCCCCAGGCTTCAACCGGCCCAGCACCCAGAGCCGTCCCTGGCCGTTGCGCCGCAGATCCACCACTGGATCCAGCACATCGAGATCCAGCACCAGGCCGCGCTGCCGCCAGCTCGCCAGCGGGTGCAAGCGAACCTGGATCTGCTGGGTCGTGATGGTGGAGTCGTCCTCCAGACCGACCCGGAAACGGCTGGGGCCGACCCGCAGCCCCTCGGGGCCGATGCCCTGGTAGGCGCCCAATTCGAGGGGGTGGCCCATGACATGGCCCACGAGCTGTTCGATGCGGGGGCTCCAGCGGTCGTAAGCCCGCTGGAGCAGCGGATCGAGACCGAAGCGGAGGAGCAGGCCCCCGCCCACCAGCAAGCCGCCGGCCAGGAGACCCAGGGGTAAGAGACACCCTGCGCCGCAACCGGATCCGCGGGGTTCTGGCACGCTGGCTGTGATGCTTTTTCTGATGCGTTTTGGCCGTTCGGGCATCCCCCTGGGACCGTCGCCGTCCGGTTGGGCCGCAATATAAAGGGCCTTTCCACGATCGCCATGGCCGCCGAACCGATCCTGTTCCAGGCTGGCCAGTGGCTCGCCGCCGCAGGAGGGGCGCTGGTGGTGGTCACCGTGGTGGCCTTCCTAGCTGGCTGGGGAGTGCGCTTCCGCCTCGTGGGCGTCAGCAGCTTCACCCTGCTGCTGGCGATCTCCTGTCTGGCCTTCGCCGTGAGCTACGTGCCGCGGGTGTCGATCCCGGGGGCCCGCTCGGTGCCGATCGTGTACGACAACGGCAGCGACCTGGTGATCGCCGCCGCCCCAGCGGACCTCCCCGCGGAAGCGATCCGCCCGACGCTCGAGCAGGTGGCCCGCAACGTTCGCGCCAACGGCCGCACCAGTGACAACGGCATCATTCATGTGCGGCTGCGGCGCGTCGAACCGGCCACCGCCGGGGCGGGCCGGCCGGTGGTGCTGGGGGAAGCCCAGGTGGAACTGGCCACCGCGATCGTGACATTGAATCCCTGAGCCCTGAACCATGAGCCGCGAATCGTGAGCCGCCATCCCTTCCTGCTCCCCGGGTCCTACCGGAAGGAACGGGAGCTGCTGGAGCGGGCGGGGATCGACAGCTGGGAAGCGATCGCTTCCCTTGATCAGGAGCACCTGCGCCGCCTCGCCAGCGCTAGCCCCGGCAGCGAGGCGCGGCTGCTCCGGCTGCGGGGCCAATCCCGGCTGGTGGTGGCGCTCGATCTGGCCCCGCCCGAAGCGGCCTTGCTGCTCCATGCGGGCATTGCCGATGCCAGCGCCCTAGCGGAGGCGAACCCCGAGGATCTGCGGCGCCAGGTCGGCCGGCTGCAGCGGCGCCTCACCGGCAGCGCGGTGCCCCCCCCCAGCCTGGCGACCCTGCGGACCTGGATCCTGCAGGCCCGCGCCAGCACCGGTCGCTCGCAGAACTGACCCCAACCGAACCGATGGCGAACAGCGCTCTGGGTGGAATGGAACCAAGGCCGGCCCCTGCTCCGCCCTCTTCGCCTGCCCCCGGTACCTCCATGGTCACCACGTCGTTCCAGGACCCATCCGTGGCCGTCCCCCGGTCGTCCATCACCGCCGTGCCCAGGGCCCCCAGATCGCCCCACCGCTCCGCCGCGAGCCTCGTGGCGCTGGGCCTGGCCATGATCCCCCTGCTCCTCGCGCCGTTGCCAGCGGCCGCCGGGATGCTGGACACGGTGAAACAGAACCCCGCCATGGCCCGCGGCCTCTGTGAGCAGTTCAAGCAGCTCAACGCCAGCGGTCAATCCGCCACCTCCAAGGAGGCGATCGCCAAGGTGGCCGCGAGCCAGGGGCTCACCACCCTGGATGCGGAGGTGCTCACCACCTATGTGATCGGCCTGTATTGCCCCGACGTTCGCTGAGTGGAGGCCGCCCGGGAGCTGTGGATGCCCTGCCGGGACGGGGTCCGTCTCGCTACCCGGCTCTGGCGACCTGACGCGGCCGGGCCCCACGGCGCGGGCCCCTGGCCTGTGCTGCTGATGCGCCAGCCCTACGGCCGGGCGATCGCCTCCACGGTCACCTATGCCCACCCGGCCTGGTATGCCGCCCGCGGCTTCCTGGTGGCCGTGCAGGACGTGCGGGGCCGGGGCGATTCCGAAGGGAAGTTCCGCGGCTTCGCCCGCGAAGCTGCCGATGGCGCCACCGCGGTGCACTGGGCCCGCAACCTCGAGGGCTCCAATGGCCGCGTGGGCACCTATGGCTTCTCTTACCAGGGCCTCACCCAGCTGCTCAATGCCGGCAGAGAGGAGGGGATCTTGGATCCGGAGGCCAGAGCGGGCGCCGGGGTCGACCGCCGCGACGATCCCTTCCCCGACTGCCTGGCGCCTGCCATGGCCGGGCTGGATGAGCGGCTCCACTGGGCCAGTGAAGGCGGGGCTCACTGGTGGAGCCTGGGCCTGGCCTGGGCGCTGCAGTTGGCGGCCGAGGGTTGCCGGCGACGCGACGATGCCCAGGGATGGCGGGAGATCCGCCGCTGCCTGGAGAGCGGATCCTTCTTGGAGGAGGGGCCGGCCCTGCTGGAGCGGCTTGATCGAACCGGCATGGGCCTGGGCTGGCTGCGGCGCAACGCCGCCGATCGGCAGGGATGGTTGTGCCATGGGGTGGCGCCGGAACTGCTGCGGCGACCGATGCTGCTGATCGGTGGCTGGCACGATCCCCACCTGCGGGGGGTGCTGGACCTGTGGGAGCGGGCCCGGGCCGCTGGTGGCCACCCAGGTCTGGTGGTCGGTGGTTGGACCCATCTCCACTGGCGGGGGGGGATCGATGCCTTGCAGCTCGCCTTCTTCCGCCGGCATCTGCAGGTGGAGCATCCCCTTGCCGATGCGGCGCCGGCCCCCCAGGAGGCGGCTGACCCGGCCCAGCAACCCTCGGCCGCCTCGCCAGAGCCGCCAGCGGAGATCCCGGCCGCCCTTGGCAGTGCCCTCGAGGGCGGTATCGCCCTGGAGGCCGAAGGGGGGAGCGGCTGGTGGAATCCCGCCTCCGCCTCCGCGCCCGGCCTGCGGGAGGCGGATCCCCGGCTCACCTGGACCCTGCGCAGCGATGGGCGTGCCGCGATCCGGCCGGACGAAGGAGAGCTCATTCCCGAGCCGGGGTACCAGGCCTCTGCCGCCCCCACGGCCGATCAGGCTGCCGGAGGACAGGTGTGGCTAGTCCACGATCCCTGGCGCCCGGTGCCCTCCCGGGGCGGGCACCTGGGGCCCGATCCAGGCCTGGTGGAGCGCGGTGATCTGGACAGCCGCGCCGATGTGGCCTGTTTCAGCAGCGCGCCGCTGCCCGGGGGTCTGACCCTGCTGGGTTGCCCCAGGCTGGAGATCACGGTTCAGGCCGATCAACCGGGCTTCGATCTCTGTGTGGCCCTCTCGCTGCTGCCGGCGGCAAGCTGTACCGTGCGACAGCTGAGTACCGGATTTGCCCGCGTTCTCGGCCCTCACGCCCAGGAAGCCCTGCGGCGGCGGGTGGACCTGCAGCCCTTGGCCGTGGAGCTGGCTTCGGGCGACCGCCTGCGGCTGTCGATCGCCGGGGCGGCCTGGCCTGCCATCGCCGTGAATCCCGGCGATGGCTTTCAGCCCTGGGGCGCGGCCGGACCGCACCACCGCGTGATCACGCTCACCCTGGCCCTGCAGGGGAGCCTGCTGCGGTTCCAGCCTCTTCTTGGAGCCGACCAACACACCGAGAAGCTTGGGGCAAACTGAGCCCGCCCCAGCCGCCGCCGCGATGCCGCGTTCCCTCCTGCGCCCCCTCCCGTTCTCCCTGGTTGCTGCCGCCGCGTTCGCCCTCGCGGGCCTGGGCCTGGGGATTGGTTCCGTCCGGGCCCAGGCGGGGGCGTCCACCGTGGCCCCAGCCCGTGGGGCCAGCAGCGCCATGGTGGAAGCCCGCACGAAGGAAGCCGCTGAGCGGATCCTTGTGGCTCTGCGCAATGGCGATGCCGATGCCCGCTACCGCCAGTTCGCGCCCAGCCTGCAGCGCATGACCAGCCCGACGATGATCCGCCAGCGCATGAGCACCATGCCGAAGCTGCTCCGCTGGACCCTCGGCCCGGTGGTGCCGAGTCAGGATTCCAGCACGATCACCGCCCGCCTGATCACCAGCTCCGGCCCCCGCGACCTGCTGATGGTGATCGACGCCAACGGCCGGCTGGAGGGCTATCACTTCGACGCCGCCGACCAACCCGCCGAAACCGTGGCGCGGCAGTTCGTGGAGTTCCTGAGCCAGGGGCGCTACATCAGCGCCAACAGCCTGCTCTCACCCGAGCTGCAGAGCGAGATCCCGCCCGCCGCCATGCAGATGAGATGGCAACGGCTGCAACGCCTCACGGGCGATTTTGTGGCCATCAAGCAGGTCTTCCGCTCCGAGAGCAGTGGCGATCAGAAGCTGGTGTTGGTGAAGAGCGAATTCCGCCGCATCACCGACACCCTGTTTGTGATCCTCAATGGCCGCAACCAGATCGTCGGCGTCGATTTCCCCACCGAACCGAACCCTCCGGCCCCCAGCCGCTGAGGGAAGACCAAAGCGGCGTAAGCTCCCGGCGCTACCCCCCTGCCCCCCCCCATGGTGCTGCCCAGCCTCGATTGGATGGTCGACGACGCCACCAGGCTGGCGGAATGTCGCCACGACCATCCCTTCGCGGTGCTCGGCCCCCATCGCCTTTCCGAGGGGGGCTGGGTGGTTCGGGTGTGGATGCCCTACGCCGAGAGGGTGGAGCTGCTGCTCAAGGAACAGGCCCCCCGGCCGATGGCAAACCCCCACCACCGGTGGATCTTCGAGGCGGATCTCGATCACGATCCGGGCAGCAGCTACCGGGTACGGGTGCTGCGGGGCGGCATCGAGCATGAAGCCCACGACCCCTGGGCCTTCCATCACGAATGGATGGGCGAGCTCGACCGCCATCTGTTTGCCGAAGGCAACCACCACCACATCTGGCAACGGATGGGTGCCCATCCCGTCAGCCACAACGGAGTGGCCGGCGTGCAGTTCTGCCTCTGGGCTCCCAACGCCCGCAGCGTGGCGGTGCTCGGTGATTTCAACGGCTGGGATGGTCGCCACCATCCAATGCAACAACGGCTGGGCGGCAGCTGGGAGCTGTTCATCCCGGGGCTGAGCCAAGGCGCTATCTACAAATACGAAGTGCGGGCCCAGAACGGGCACTGCTACCACAAGTCCGACCCCTACGGTTTCCGGCACCAGGTGCGCCCCGATAACGCCTCGGTGGTGGCCCAGCTGGGCGGCTACGACTGGCAGGACGGCGCCTGGATGCAGGAGCGCGATGGACGCAATCCGATCGACCGGCCGATCTCGGTGTACGAGATGCACCTCGGCAGCTGGATCCACGCCGCCGCCGATCAGCCCTACATCGAAGCCGACGGCACGCCCCGCCCGCCGGTGCCGGCCGCGGACCTGAAACCTGGCGCCCGCCTGCTCACCTATCCCGAACTGGCCGACAAGGTGATCCCCTACGTGAAGGCGCGGGGCTTTACCCACATCGAACTGATGCCGATCTCCGAGCATCCCTTTGATGGATCCTGGGGCTATCAGGTGACCGGCTGGTACGCCCCCACCAGCCGCTTCGGCAGCCCGAATGAATTCCGCGCCTTCGTGGACCGCTGCCATGCCGAGGGCATCGGCGTGATCCTCGACTGGGTGCCGGGCCACTTCCCCAAAGATGCCCACGGCCTGGCCTTCTTCGATGGCGCCCATCTTTACGAACATGCCGATCCACGCATCGGCGAACACAAGGAATGGGGCACGCTGATCTTCAATTACAGCCGTAACGAGGTGCGCAACTTCTTGGTGGCGAACCTGGTGTTCTGGTTTGATCAGTTCCACATCGATGGCATCCGGGTGGACGCGGTGGCCTCGATGCTCTACCGCGACTACCTACGTCCCGATGGGGAATGGCTGGCGAATGAACATGGCGGGCGCGAGAACACCGAGGCAGTGCGCTTCCTCCAGCAGGCCAACCACGTGCTGTTCCAGCACTTCCCCGGTGCCCTCTCGATCGCGGAGGAATCCACCACCTGGCCGATGGTGACCCAACCCACCGACATCGGCGGCCTGGGCTTCAACCTGAAGTGGAACATGGGCTGGATGCACGACATGCTCGATTATTTCGAGCTCGATCCCTGGTTCCGCCAGTTCCACCAGAACAATGTGACCTTCTCGATCTGGTACGCCTTCACCGAAAATTTCATGCTGGCCCTCAGCCACGATGAGGTGGTGCACGGCAAGAGCCATCTGCTTCACAAGATGCCCGGCGACGACTGGCAGAAGTTCGCCAATGTGCGGGCCCTTCTTGCCTACATGTGGACCCATCCGGGCAAAAAAACGATCTTCATGGGCATGGAGTTCGGCCAGAGAGCTGAGTGGAATGTCTGGGGGGATCTGCAATGGGATTTACTGCAGCACGAACCGCATCAGGCGCTGCTGAATATGGTGGACGACCTCAATACCTTCTACAAATCCGAACCGGCTCTCTGGGGCGATGATTTCAGCGAATATGGCTTCCAGTGGATCGATTGCAATGACAACCTCAATTCAGTGATCAGCTTCATGCGGCGGGAAAGCAACACCGGCCGCTGGCTGGTTGTGGTAGCCAACTTCACGCCCCAGAGCCATTCCCACTACCGGGTCGGCGTGCCCCTCAGTGGCTTCTATCACGAAGCGTTCAACACCGATGGCAGCCGCTACGGCGGCAGCAACCTCGGCAATCTCGGCGGCAAGTTCACCGATGCCTGTGGCATGCACAGCTATGAGAACTCCCTCGATCTCTGCCTGCCACCCCTAAGCGTGCTGGTGTTCCGCCACGATCCGGCTCGCCTGCCGGAATTTGAGGAAGGATCCGAAGCAGACTTGCCTCTCTAAGCACACTGCGGGCAGCCGCTCCCGTGGCGCTGCCTCAGGTCGGAGGATCCATCCCCAGTTCGCCGAACCGGCGGCAGATCGCCAGCCTGAGATCGGCGGTCACCGAACCGGCCCCGAGTGGATCGGCGATCGAAAAACTGAGCGTGTAGCCATAGCGTTCGCTGCCGAACTCCACCAGCCGCGCCTTCGGTGCAGGTGCGGTGAGAACGGCGGGATGGTCGGCGGCGAGGCCCTCGAGCAAGGCCACAATCTGCTCGGGATTCCAGCTTTGGGCCACCTGGAGCTGAAGGCTGCAGCGGCGCATCCGGTCACTGCGGGTGTAGGTGGTGGTGGCGGCGGTAAAGAAGCTTTGGTTGGGCACCACCACTTCGGCGTTGTCGCCGCTGCGCCAGAGGGTGGTGGCCCGCGGGCCGAGACGGCGCACCTCGCAGGCTTCGCCCTCATGCATCAGCACCTCACCGGGGCGCACCGATCCCTCGATCAGCAGCCAGAGGCCGCTCACGATGTTGGAGAACACCTCCTTGATGCCGAACCCCAGTCCCACCGAGAGGCCGCCGGCGATGGCCAGCACGCCGGTCTGGTTGAAACCGAGCCGGCCCATCGCCCAGATCACCCCCAGGCTGAAGATCACGTACCGAAGGATCTGATCCAGCGCGCGCCGGCTGCCCTCGCTGATGCCCAAGCCCCGCTTCACCAGCAGGCTCACCCCGGCGGCCGGCAGGTGCAGACCCACCAGCAGCAGGTAGAGCACCACCAGCACACTGAACAGATCGCCCAGGCGAATCTCTCCGCCAAACCACACACCGAGGGGAACCACCGCCAGATCCTGCAGGCTGCCGAGGGCATCGATCCCCGCAAGCAACACGGTCAGCAGAAAGAGGGGCCGAAGCAGGCGGGTGCTCAGCAGCTGGAGGGAGTCGGGCGGCAGCCAGCGGGCCAGCAACTGGCGCTCCCCCAGCCGCAACAGCAGCCAGGCCAGGCTGAACTGGCCCAACAGCAGCACCAGACCCACCCGCTGATGCAGCGCCAGCAGCACGAGGGCGATCAGCGCCTGCCCCACCAACAGCGGCACCACCAGGGGGAGGTCCAACAGCCGGCCCCAACGGCCCCGGCGAGGCAGGCGACGCAGCCGGAGCAGGCCCAGCAGCAGCAGGCCAACCGGCAGCAGCTGCAACAGCACCGGCAGCCGGTCGAGGAAGGCCAGCCAACCCTGAATCTCGGCCAGGAACGTGGACATCAGGAGGGAGGGC
>Ga0209299_1001936_pt1 | contig 11256 bp, 10 predicted proteins | sample S_140806_MF_Meta_FD_187326 | JGI IMG/M metagenome (GOLD analysis project Ga0209299, IMG submission 187326) | Freshwater microbial communities from Lake Simoncouche, Canada to study carbon cycling - S_140806_MF_MetaG (SPAdes) (version 2) | ecosystem: Environmental > Aquatic > Freshwater > Lake ...
ATATTATTTGGCATCTAGAAAAAGCCAAATAAAAATCGTATACCCAATGCTCCTTCATGCAACTGATTAAAATTAAAAAAGCCTTAATCTCTGTTTCTGATAAAACAAATCTAAAAGAAGTTCTCGAGTGTTTAAAAGCAAACAATGTTGAAATTATTAGCACCGGCGGTAGCTATAAATTTATAAAAGATCTTGGTTTTAAATGTACTGAAATTTCAGAGTATACAAAGTTTCCTGAAATATTAGATGGAAGACTTAAAACATTACATCCAAAAATTCATGGCGGTCTCCTTGCAAAGGCAGATGATAAAGAGCATCAGGATCAAATCAAAAAAGAAGATATAGATTTTATCAATCTGCTTATTGTTAATCTTTATCCATTTGAAAAAAAGCTTTTGGAAAAAGCAGACTTTGAAACGATGATTGAAAATATCGATATAGGTGGGCCTGCTATGGTTAGATCTTCTGCCAAGAATTTTAAATTTACAACGGTAATATCAAGCACTGATCAGTATTCTGATTTAATAAATGAATTAAATAATAATAAAGGATCAACTTCTTTTGAATTTAGAAAAAAACTTGCAACTGATGCTTTTCTTGAAACCGCTTATTATGACTCTGTAATATCCAACTGGATGAATGATTTAAGAGATAATAAATTTCCAAAAAAAATTACAATTGCAGGACAGCTTAAAGATAAATTAAGGTATGGAGAGAACCCACATCAGCAAGCCTCTGTTTATAAAATAAATTATAAAAATGATTTCCTGTCTAAGATAAAACAAATCCAAGGCAAGGAACTAAGTTACAATAATTATTTAGATATGTATTCAGCGGTGTCCATATCTAAGGAATTGGGTGAAAAAGGCAGTTCTTGCATTATCGTTAAACACAACAATCCTTGTGGCTGTGCTATCACAGAGAATGCCCTTAAATCCTACGAATTGGCCCTTTCTAGCGATCCTATCAGTGCTTTTGGGGGTATCGTCAGCTTTAATGGAGAAATCGATGAAAAGCTTGCTAGTGAGATCACTAAAACATTCTACGAAGTTATTATTGCAAGAGGTTTTGATAAAAAAAGCTTAGAAATTTTTGAAAAGAAAAAGAACTTAAGATTAATTTCTTTAGAAAACTTTAAAGAGCAGGATAAATTTTCTTATACATTTTTAGGCGACAATTTTTTAGTTCAAGACAAAGATCACATCGAAATTAATAAAAAGGAATTAAAATTTGTAACTAAAAACAAGCCAACTGATAAAGAATTAGATGATTTAATATTTGCATTCAAAGTTTGTAAATTTGTAAAATCTAATGCAATTGTTATAGCAAAAAATAATAAGACGCTTGGCATTGGTGCTGGTCAAACCAACAGATTAGCTTCTAGTAAAGTTGCATGTCAAAATGCCAATGAATTTTTCAAAAATGAAGTTAAAGGAAGTGTTGCGGCATCTGATGCTTTTTTCCCATTTGCAGATGGATTAAATGAACTTATAAAGATCGGGGTTAAATGTATTATCCAACCAGGCGGATCAATCAAAGATTATGAAGTAATAGCAGCAGCAGAGAAGGCTGGGATTGCAATGGTATTTACTGGGATTAGAAACTTTAGACACTAATCATATCTATCTTGGAAGCTAAGATAAAATCACTTAAAGAAAGTCCATTAATTGCATGGGTAAGTATATTAACTTCAGAATAACCCCAGCCAAATTTTAAATCTGGGTGATGACCTTCTTCCTCAGCAATATTTGAAACCTTATTAATAAAAACTAGACTCTTTTCAAAGTCAGAAAATTTATAAACTCTTGATAAATAAAATGCTTTGTTTTCATTAATCAAAACTTTCCAATTAGTTAAATATTTTAAATATTCATCAATCTGTTCTCTGGTAAATGGAGGAATATCTCCTCTACAAGGTACGCATTTTTTTTTATGAAGCTCCATACTATTATTTAGTATAATATTAATAAAAATGAAAATTGCTATTATAACACCCTACTTTAAAGAATCTTTAGATATTTTAGAACAATGTTACAATAGCGTTCTTTCCCAAGAAGTTAATACGGATCATTATTTTATTGCAGATGGTTTTCCTCGCAATGAAATTAACTCATGGAAAGCAAAGCATATTATTTTAAAAGAAAGCAATGACGATAACGGCAATACTCCAAGGGGAATTGGTAGCAAAATAGCCAGAGAACTAAATTACGATTTCATCTCATATCTTGATGCTGACAATTGGTTTCATAAAGATCATCTTAAATCTTTAATCAATTTATATAACAATACCAAAGCAAGCATTTGCTGCTCCAAAAGAACTTTTCATCACATTAACGGTCATGATCTTAATATTTCTGAAATGCCAGAAGATACGTTTGAACATGTTGATACATCCTGTTTTCTAATTCACAATACAGCGTTCGAAGTAACTAAAATTTGGGAAAAAATGCCAAAAATTTTATCACCAATTTGCGATAGAATATTTTACAAATCAATTATTATTCATAAAAAATACAGTATAGCTTTTTCAAATCTTAGAACTGTGGCATTCAGAAGCCAATATATATCTCATTACAAGACTGCAAATCAAAAACCACCATTACAATTAAAAGAATTAATAGGAAAAGAGAGTTACGATTGGTTAAAAACAGAAGCGGGCAAAAAAATTACTAAAGAAACCCTTGGTTTTTGGCCATACGACAATTAAATTATATAAAAAACTTTATAAATAAAAAATTAATATAATAAAAATGAATTTTCAAGATGCGGTTAATGCACAAAATAATGGCGATCTAAAACTTGCAGATAACATTTATAAAAAATTATTAAGTCAACAGTCTAATAATTTTGAAATTTTATTTAACTATGCAGTACTTAATTTTAATTTAAAAAATTACAATAAATCTGAAGATCTTTTTAAAAAAGCGATATTACTAAATAATAATAATCATCAAATCTTTAATGGTTATGGAGTTTTATTAAAGGAACTAAATAGAAATGAGGAGGCTGCAGAAAAATTTATTAAATCAATCGAAATAAAAAATGATTATTTAAATGCTTATTTAAATTTATTCCAGGTTTACAAAAAATATAACAACCAAGAAGAGATGTTAAAAATAATAGATAAGATAATTTCTATAAAACCAAATTTTCCAATAATGTACCACGAAAAAGCTTCAATTCTTCAAGACCTAGAAAAATTTGATGAAGCTATAAATTCTATCGAAGCAGTTTTTAAATATGAAAAAAACTCAATCGAAAATTATTTAAGATTATATGACATCTATGAGAGAAAAAAAAATTTTAATAAATGTGAAGAAATATCTAAAAATGTAATAAGTATTTTAGAAAAAAAAATAGGAACAAATAATAAAAATTCAATTTTATATTATGATTTAGGAATAGCTTACCAAAAATTTAAAAAGTTAGAAATTGCAAAAAAATATCTAAAGTTAGCGATCAAATTAGATCCATCTAAAGAGCTTTATTATTTTATATTAGCTAAGATTTATAAAGAAATGCAAGAATTTACTAATGCAAGAGAAAATTTCGAAGAAGCAATTAAAATAGAGCCACTAAATGTGGCTGCTAATATTGAGTATGCACTTTTAATAAAAGATGAATTTGGAGAATTTAAAAAAGCAAAAAAAATTATTTTAAAATTCGATAAACTTTTTCCAGATAATATAAATATTACCACTAATAAAGCTTGGTTATTATTAAATCACGGGGATTACAGAAATGGGTGGAAGGCACATAATGCTCATATTGCTAAAATTAAAAATCATATGAAGTTACCAGAATCAAAATTATGGAAAAAAGAAAAATTAGATGGGAATTTATTGGTGTGGTCAGGACAAGGATTGGGTGATTTTATTTTTTTTTCGAAAATAGTTGGTTTGCTTGATGAGTATGCGAAAAAAATATTCTTTATATGTGATAAAAGATTAGTGCCAATTTACAAAAGATATTTTACAAAAATTAAACCTGAAAAATTTATAGTAGAGGAAGAATACCAAAAGGAAAGGTTTTCAAAACATATTGCTTCTGAAATGTTAGGAGAATTCTTTGCAAATAGTGTTGAGGATATTAATAATTTTTCTAAAAATAAACTTATCCCATCTAGAGAATGGGATCTAGAGATTAACAACTTTTTAGGTAGTTTGCCTAAAAATAAATTAAATATCGGTCTATCCTGGTCAACCTTAAATAAAGCTGAAGATAGTAAAAAAGGCATAGGGCTAGATAAATTTTCAGAAATTTTTAAAAAAAATAATATAAATTTTATTAATCTTCAATTTGGAAATATAAAAGACGAAATATCTTCTTTCAAAGAAAAAAATAAAGTTGAATTTTATGAATGTAAGAATTTAAATATTACAACAGAAATTGATAAATTAATGAGTCTTATTAATAAATTAGACTTAGTTATTACTATTCAAAACTCAACTGCACATATTTCCTTGTCTATCGGGAAAAAAACTTTTGTTCTGCTAAGTTATAAGCCTCCAAGGTTTTATTGGTATGGTCCTAATACTGAAAAATCTTACTGGTATCCAGAAGCTACTCTCTATAGACAAAAAGATGCTAATGATGATTGGTCAAGAATATTAAATAAATTAGGCAAAGATATAGATTTAATTAAAAAAAATTAATATTTTTTAAAATCTAATTAAGTTATTTCCCAAAAAACATATTATATATAAAAGAAGAATCTTGGATCAAAAAAAAATTACCTATAGTTTTATTTTTTGTTTTATTTAAATTATTTATATTATTTATGAGATCTGAAAAATTTACTCTCATTAATTTATTATTATAAATAGAATATTTTTTATCTTCTAAAAAATTTCCAAAGAAATTAAAATTAAAATATTTATTATTAAAATTATATTTAGATAATTCAATGATTACTAATGGACTATATTTGTCAATATTTTTGCTACCGCCTCGAATAGCGCTAAATTCATTTCCTTCAATATCTAGTTTTATTACTAAAATGTATTCTTTTAAAGACTCAATTTCTAATTCAGAATCTATTGTTGTTGTTTTAACTTTAAAAGTTTTTTTACTTTTAAAATCATCGTGCACAATAGAACTTTCCCAATCATTTAAACTTTCAGAAAATACAACATCTTTCCCAGCAACGTCGGATATGGCGAGATTCTTACAATAAATGTTATTAAAGCTGTTTAGTTTTATATTATTTTTAAAATCTTCAATTGTGTTTAGCGACGCCTCGTAAGATAGTATTTTATTATCTTTAGAAAGAGAGGCAACATATAATGAATAAAAACCATAATTCGCGCCACAATCTAAAAAAAATAATTTTTTATTTTTAGAAATCTTTTTTAAAATTTGCAATTCATTTAAGTCATCAAAATCACACTTTCTTAATAATGAGTTAGACATCTTATTCTTTTCGCTGCTAGCGTATACAAAAAAATCATAAATCCTAACTTTGAAAATACCATACAAAAATATTCTGATACTTCTAAAAAAAATGTAATATAAAAGACTTTTTTTAAAATCTCTAATATCCCTCATTAATAAAATTTTTTGGAACAACTTATTAAATATATTTTTTATTTTCACTTTAATTTACTTTTATTAATATTTTGAAGTTCGAATTTTTTTTAAATATTTTTTGCTTTAACAATTAAGAGGAAGCCCAGTGGGATATTTTGGAGATAATCAATCTCAAATCTAGAACACATTAATGGTAGCCACCAGCTTGCAGGTTTTTGTATTAAGTGAGCATTACGACCATCTTTTAAAAATTTACCAGCTGGTTTTGTGGCGATTGTAAAAAATCCTAAATTAATTGTGATCCTTTTTAATTCATCCAAAACATTTGGCAAATACGCTTCTTCAATATGTTCCAGTACATCTATACAGCAAACAATATCTGCTTTTTTTGGTAATCCATATTCTGGGAAGACCGGGTCGTAAGGATAATATTCAAAACTTTTTAAGCCCAATTCTATTAGTTTTTTCTCTAAGTTTTTTTTCCCAGCCCCATAATCAGAAATGGATATAAAATTAGAATCCTCAAAAATTTTTTTTACAAAAGGTGCCATTTTTAAAGAAGCAACGCCATAATAAGGATTCTGGTGGAGTTCTTTTTGAATTTCTAGATATTCTTGAGATATGTTTTTTAAATTCATTAAATTAAATTATAACATTAAAAAAGTTATTTGTTATAAAAAATAAGAGAATTTTAAAAGAATTTTATAATTTGTTTTAATTTTTTATTTATAAAAAAGGTGCTCCCCCACATTTAAAAAAGCACCACTTTTTCTTAACGCTTCTTGTACCTGGGATTCATCCAGTTTAAAGCCCAAATTTTTCATCAAATTTACAGTTTCATTATGTTCTTGCAAAAATCCGAACTTAATTAATGATTACTTGCTGATTTGGAGCAGGTCATTAAATATATTATATATTTCATCTAAATTTATTTTTATACATATCTTGAAGTTCAAGCTCTAAATTTTTAAAAACTGATTCCCAATCATTGATTTTTTTTTGTTTTATTATTTTAACAGTAGGATACCAAACTGTGCCTCTTTTGTTCTGAAACCACCTCCAATCAGAATTAAAATTTAATAATAAAATACTCTTAATTCCTAAAGCACCACAAAGATGAATAATCGAGGTATCTGAAGAAACAACAACATCAAGTTTCTGCAAATAATAAGATAAATCAAAAAAATTTTTATCTCCCAAATCATAAATATTAAAATAATTAAATTCTAATAAATCTTTTTTAGGTAAATTTTTTGATAATTTAAAAAATTGAAAACCCTTAAGTTGAATTAAGGGTTTAAAATTCTCAAAAGGAATAGATCTATATTCATCCCTTGGGTAATTAGGATTTCCAAACCAAGAAAGGCCTACATTAAATAACTCTTTTTTTATTTCTATATTCTCAGGATTTTTATTAATTTTTGGTAATTCTAATTTATTATAAGAAATCTCCTTAATGCTATCTATTTTTAATAAATGCGGCAGGCTACAAATGGATATCTGGTAATCAAAATTACTGTGATTAAGGGATTCATAATCTGTTACTAAAATATCTTTACTTAGATACTGTAAGATATTTTTTAGCCTCTTATCGACTACTAAAGTAATTTTTTTTGAGTATTTTAATAAATTTTTAACAAATCTAGAAAATAGAATGGCATCGCCAAGGCCCTGCTCGTCCCAGATTAATATATTTTTGTCGAATATATCGTTAATCTGATTGATGGTCTTAATATTACCAAACTTTTTTTCTATTTTTAATACATCAAATCTATTCTCATATAATTCAAAGCCAAATTTTAAATCTTCTAAAGTTAAAGCGCATAAAGCCATATTCCATAAAATAATTTTATTTCTTTCTTTGCTAAGAAAATTAGCTTTTTTAAAGTACAAATAAGCTTGTCTTACTTTTCCTATTTCAAATAAAAAATTTCCAATATTATAATGAGTTAAACCATCGCTCCTGTTATTAAAGATTACTTTTTTATAAATTTTAATTACTTTTAAAAAATCTTTTTTTTTAGTTAAATTCTTTGCTATTAAATTATGTGCATCAATCTCTGTTACGCTAATTACTTTTTCACTAAAAATTTGTTTAATCAGTTTACTGCATAAATCTATAGAATGATCATACTGTTTATAAAAATAATATTTATAAGCATGCCCTAAAATAATTTCTTGTTTGTTGTTTAAATGTTGAAATCTTTCTAAGAAAGAATGTAATTTGTTCGCATCTTCTGTGGTGATGTAAATTTTTATTATGTTACTAATAATTGACAATCTTTCCGGGAATAACTCTAGTGCATATAAAAATTCATGTTCTGACTCTAAATACTTGCAATCATGAAATAGTTCCAAACCTAAATTAAAATGTGATTTGGCTTTATTTAAAATATTTTCCTGCATTTAATTTAATCAAATATCATTAATTAAGTTCAGATTCTTTAATTGTCTCCATCAAAATATGAGAGAATTTCAAAAAATACTGATGATTGCTAGTTGATTTGGAGCGGGTGAAGGGAATTGAAGACCTCACTATGCTAGTAAAATCAATGCTTGCAGAAGAAGTTGTCTGCCTATTTTAGAAAGTTGTCTGACTGTAAAAATCTAATTCATATAATTTGTATATATAAAATTTGTTCTTATCAAAAACGCATAAGCGCTTAATAAATAATTGTGCTTGGAATAATAAATACAAAAGAACCAATAGTCGTATGTGATATAGGAGCAAGTCCGGTTGATGCCACACCCTTTATTGATGATTTAATTAATAATACCAATTCCATTTTATATGGGTTTGAACCAAATGAAGATGAATACAAAAAATTAATCCCAACTGATAAAAAAAAATATTTTAATATTGCTGTTGGAAATGGAAAAGTTGAAACTTTAAATATATGTGATGCACCAGGTATGACATCAATTTTAGAACCAGATCTGCAATATTTAAATTTATTTCACGGATTAGCAGAATGGGCAAAAATTATTAAAAAAATAAATATACAAACAAAAAAGCTTGATGAAATAAATTTTAAAGAAAAAATAGATTTTTTTAAAATTGATGTCCAAGGTTATGAATATGAAATTATAAATCACGGGGAAAAAAAAATAGAAGAATCTTTAATAATTCAAATAGAAACCTCTCCAATACCTCTTTACAAAAATGAAAAGTCTTTTTCTTGTATATGTTCAAAATTAGAAGATTTAGGTTTTAATTTACATATGTTTAATAAAATTAACACCAGGTGTTTTAAACCAATGAGAGTACAAAAAGATATCTACACTGGTATTAACCACTTGTTCCAATTAGACTGTGTTTTCATTAAGAATTTAAATTTAATAGATACTTTAAGTGTTGAAGAATTAAAAAAAATGTCTCTTATATTGTTTTATTCATTTAAATCCTATGACCTAGCAGATATGCTGATACAGAGAATTTCTGAAATTGAGTCTGTTAACTATATTGAACAATACAGGGATCATCTTAGGACTATAAAAATAAATAAAAATTACTAAAAAAGTTGTCTACCAGTTGTCTGCCATCAAAAAATAAAGGAATTTGAAAAAAGATTAATGATTACTTGCTGATTTGGAGCGGGTGAAGGGAATTGAACCCACGACCTAATCGTTGGCAACGATTCGCTCTACCACTGAGCTACACCCGCTTAATAATCCCGTGAAATTAAATGAAAATAAATTTTAATCAATTGAAAAGTGAAATTGAATAAAGCAAATTAAACACTATATTAATTCATAATGGCAACTTTGGATAAAAAAGAAATTCCTCAAGAAATATCTATTTTCCCGCTTGCTAATGCAGTGTTCTTTCCAAATACAATTTTACCTCTCAACATATTTGAGCCTAGATACAAAAAAATGGTCGAGGATGCTTTAGCATCAAATAAAATGATTGGAATGATCCAAACAAAAGGAAGTAATAATTTAAATAAACCTGAAGTATTCAGCGTTGGTTGTCTTGGTAAAATAGACACGCACACAAAAACAGCCGATGGCAGATACTTGATAAACCTTAAAGGTTTAGTTCGATTTAGAATTTTAGATGAAGCAGAGACCAATCTTCCTTATAGAAAATTTAGAGTAAGTTATGATGAATTTTTAGATGATTTAGAAAAAATAAAATTCAATGACAAGATTGATGTGCTGCAACTTATAGATAAAGCTAGAAAACTATTTAAGATTCATCATTTGTCTACTGACTGGAAGATTGTTGAAAAAGTTGAACCTGATCAATTAATAAATTCACTGTCAATGATATGTCCTTTTTCTGTTAGTGAAAAACAGGGATTACTTGAAGCAAAAACTTTGATTGAGAGAAATTTACTAATCAATCAGATAATAAATTTTTATATTATTGGGAATAATCCAGGATTTGGAAGACAAATCCACTAAGAATTAATTAAGCAGACTTATTCATCGAGTCAAAAAATTCGGCGTTATTTTTTGTCTCTCTTAATTTACCAATTAAAAATTCTATTGCTTCCATATTTCCCATCGGGGCTATAAGTCGTCTTAAAACGTTCATCTTCTGAAGATCTTCCTTCTTAAATAACAAGTCTTCTTTTCTAGTTCCTGACTTCGTAATATCAATTGCTGGGAAAATTCTCTTATCTGCAATTTTTCTATCTAGAATAACTTCGGCATTACCCGTTCCTTTAAATTCTTCAAAAATAACTTCATCCATTCTTGAACCAGTTTCAATTAATGCTGTTGAAATAATTGTTAAGGATCCGCCCTCTTCAATATTTCTTGCTGCACCAAAAAATCTTTTTGGTCTTTGTAATGCATTAGCATCAACACCACCTGTTAATACTTTTCCTGAACTTGGAACAACTGCGTTATAAGCTCTTCCTAATCGCGTAATAGAATCTAATAAAATCACAACATCTTTTTTGTGCTCTGCTAATCTTTTTGCTTTCTCAATTACCATTTCAGCTACTTGCACGTGTCTCATTGCAGGTTCGTCAAACGTTGAACTTATAACTTCACCTTTTACAGATCTTTGCATGTCAGTAACTTCCTCTGGTCTTTCATCAATAAGCAAAACTATTAAATAAATCTCAGGATGGTTAGCTGTAATTGAATGGGCAATGTTTTGAAGTATTACTGTTTTACCAGCTCTAGGTGGTGATACGATTAAAGCTCTCTGACCTTTTCCAATTGGTGTTACAAGATCAATTAATCTTGCCGTTAAATCTGGTTTTTTATCTGCTTTATTGGATTCAACTTCTAAATTTATACGCTCATCCGGATATAGAGGCGTTAAGTTATCAAAGTTAATTTTGTTTCTAGATTTTTCGGGATCTTCAAAATTTATTTTGCTAACTTGTAAAAGAGCAAAATATCTTTCCGAATCTTTTGGGGCTCTAATTTCTCCTTCGACTGTATCTCCTTTTCGAAGACCAAATCTTCTAATTTGACTTGGACTCACATAAATATCATCGGGTCCTGGTAAATAATTTGACTCTGTGGCTCTTAAAAAACCAAAGCCGTCTTGTAATGTTTCAAGAACACCACTTCCTGTAATTTTTTCATTTTTCTCAGCGAGTTTTTTAAGAATTGCAAACAAGATTTCTTGTTTTCGCATTGTGCTTGGATTTTCTATTCCTAGCTTTTCTGCTTCTAAAATTAAATCTGCTGGTGTTTTGTTTTTTAACTCTTGTAGGTTCATTTATGTTTGGGATTGTCTTGAGAAACTTTTAGATGTGG
>Ga0209299_1001941_pt1 | contig 11243 bp, 11 predicted proteins | sample S_140806_MF_Meta_FD_187326 | JGI IMG/M metagenome (GOLD analysis project Ga0209299, IMG submission 187326) | Freshwater microbial communities from Lake Simoncouche, Canada to study carbon cycling - S_140806_MF_MetaG (SPAdes) (version 2) | ecosystem: Environmental > Aquatic > Freshwater > Lake ...
AAGCTAACCTCTCGAATCCCGGGCTATTACTGGCAGCACTTGTCCTATGTGGTGATCTGGTGGCTCATGGCAGCGGTGGTGCTTTACCTTCCCTTCTATCGCCGTAGAGTTAAGCCATGAAATCAACCCTTTTGCGTTTTCGAGTAATGGCAATCGTCTCAGGTGTTATGTCACTTCTGCTCTGGTTTGTTTATATGCCAGTCAAATACATATTTGATCTACCCGACCTACACAGTGCAATTATGTGGATCCCAATGGTGCATGGCTATCTCTATCCAATCTATATTTTGACCGCCCTGCAATTTTCGGTAAAGGCCCACTGGCCAATAAAGAAGATTCTGTGGCTGCTCTTGGCCGGAACACTTCCCATTGCCTCATTGATTGCCGAACGCAGAGTTGTTCGCCGTTATTCGTAAACTCATAAAATCTGCGCTCTATCCACTCTATGAGTGGCGTTTAGTTCGAGCGTTAGATTTCACCAAGACACCCCACCACGTTGGCGTGATTCTGGACGGCAATCGCCGGTGGGCAAAAGCTAATCCCAACAACAGTGATCCCAATGGCCATAAGGCCGGGGCAAATAAAATCATTGAGTTCTTGGGTTGGTGTGAAGATGCCGATGTTCGGGTTGTGACCTTGTGGTTGCTATCAACTGATAACTTTAAAAGAAGCTCGGATGAAATTGAAGAGCTTCTAAAGATTATTGGTGAGACCATCGATGAGTTAGCGGCAACTGGTCGCTGGAATATCAAAGCGGTGGGGGCCCTGGATCTCTTGCCGCCCTGGCTGAGTGAAAAACTATCTTCACTCAAGCCCATCCGAAACGATGGTGTTGAGGTCAACGTTGCCATTAGCTATGGCGGGCGCCGTGAGATTGTTGATGCGGTGAAGTCATATCTTGGGGAAGAGGAAAAATCTGGCCATTCCCTTGATCAAGCTAAAGCGAAGTTAACCAGTGACGATATTTCTAAGTTTTTATATACCGCCGGCCAACCAGATCCAGAGCTTTTGATTAGAACATCAGGAGAACAACGCCTAGGAGGATTTCTATTATGGCAAAGCGCGTTATCTGAGTTCTACTTCTGTGAGGCTTACTGGCCTGATTTTCGTCGCGTTGATTTCTTACGTGCCCTACGTGCTTACTCACTTCGACAACGCCGTTTCGGCAGTTGAGATTTAGCTCTAAATCATCGACAAGATTTAACTTTTATAAGGCGCGTGTTGCCACAGAGTTAGCCTCAAGGTGTTCTACCTTTTTACATATCCGAAGCAGCATCCCACTAGTACAACTAAAAATGAGGAGTCCAGCCATTGGCTGCTAAGAGTCAAAGCTCTAGAAAGACTTTTGTTTTAGATACCAGCGTTTTATTAGCTGATCCTGGCGCCCTGCATAGATTTGCTGAGCATGAAGTAATCATCCCTATCGCTGTTATTGGCGAACTTGAGACTAAGCGCGATCACCCAGAACTCGGATACTTTGCCCGCGCCGCCCTACGTGCTCTCGATGATCTTCGCGTTACCCATGGCCGACTTGATCAACCTCTGACTATTACCCCAGAGGGTGGAACCCTTTCTGTTGAACTCAACCACACCGACCTTTCCACCTTGCCCCATGGCTTTTTGCGAGATGGCACCAATGACACTCGAATCCTGGCCATTGCAAAGAACTTAATGTCTGATGGCAAAAACGTTGTTTTAGTTTCTAAAGATTTACCACTTCGTGTTAAAGCATCATCGGTGGGTGTTGAGGCCCAAGAGTATTTAGCAGAACTTGTTGCCAATAGCGGCTGGACTGGAATTGAAGAGCTCACTGTTGGCTCATCGGTTATCGATGATCTCTATTCATCAGATCGCGCTGATCATGAAGCGGCCCACAGCCTTCCTATTCACACCGGAGTTGTTTTGCACTCAGATCGAGGCAGCGCGCTGGCCCGAGTAACGGCCGATAAGCAGCTGCAGTTAATTAGAGGAGATCGTTCAGCTTTTGGTTTGCATGGTCGAAGCGCTGAACAACGCATTGCCTTAGATCTTCTTCTTGATGACTCCATCGGAATTGTTTCTATGGGCGGACGGGCAGGAACTGGTAAGTCAGCGTTGGCGCTGTGCGCAGGTCTTGAAGCTGTAATGGAAAAGCGCATCCATAAAAAGGTAGTTATCTTCCGCCCTCTCTATCCAGTGGGCGGTCAGGAACTTGGATACTTGCCAGGTAGTGAGGGCGAGAAGATGTCGCCGTGGGCCCAGGCAGTCTTTGACACTTTGGGAGCCTTGGTTAGTCAGCCAGTTATCGATGAGATCGTGGACCGGGGCTTGATTGAGGTTTTGCCTCTGACCCATATCCGCGGTCGCTCACTGCATGACTCATTTGTGATCGTCGATGAAGCTCAGTCCTTGGAGCGCGGCGTGCTCTTGACCGTGCTCTCTAGAATCGGCACCGCCTCCAGAGTGGTCTTGACCCATGACATTGGCCAGCGGGACAACCTGCGGGTCGGTCGCCATGATGGTGTGGTCGCAGTTGTCGAAACTTTGAAGGGCCATCCACTCTTTGCCCACGTGACCCTGACTCGAAGCGAGCGCTCGCCAATTGCAGCCCTTGTGACCGAGATGCTGGAAGGTCCATTACCGGGCTAAAAGAAAGTCACAGTCACATTTAGGGCAATTCGGACATTCGCCTTGGTGACCTGGGGTTTTACCCTATCCACAGCTTCTCCTTCTCTGTGAATCTGCGACTTAGGCCCAGTTAGATTTGCCGATGTCAGCCCCAGAGGCCACTCTAAAGCCATTCCCCGTTAGTTATGAAGCCTCATTTCGAGGCTGATGGCTTGCGGATATGGGATGCGGGTGAGAGATAAGGAGTAGGACGATGACGATTAAGAAAAAAACTATCGCGATCTGGAGCGTTGTTGCCTCCATGCTCATTTTGTCCTCAGCCCTTCCATCTGCCTATGGTCTTGAGTTCCCTGCCAGCTCTGTGGTTGAAATCGAAATCGACCCAACTACCTTGTCGGCCTCAGTTAATCCGATCGACGGTGCGGGCGCTTTATACGGCTCTATCAATTTGGCCTCCACATCAGTGGGCGCAATGTTCTCTTCAGATTTAGCTCTGGTCTCAGCGATCAGCGCTTCAGTTGAAATGGCCCGCACCCCCATCGGTGCTAAAAAAGTAGCAGAGGCGATTTTGAATGAGGAGTATGGTTTTGATGATTCTCAGTTCACATGCTTAAACTCGCTCTGGACTAAAGAGAGCCACTGGAACTACAAAGCTCACAACTATCGCTCCGGAGCTCACGGCATTGCCCAAGCTCTGCCAGCTGAGAAGATGAGCGTGGTTGGAACGGACTGGCGCACAAACCCAGTCACACAGATTCGCTGGGGAATTCGCTACATCACCATGCGCTATGACACTCCATGCAAAGCATGGTCTAAGTGGAAATCTCACAACTTCTACTAAAAGTTGTTAAGGCTTAGTTCCAATAGTCAGTGGCTTTGAGGTTTCGGCAAAGAAATCATTTCCTTTATCGTCCACCACAATAAATGCTGGGAAATCAACAACATCAATTTTCCAGACAGCTTCCATTCCTAGCTCTTCATAATCTAGAACTTCAACTTTCTTAATACAGTCCTGTGCCAGTCGAGCCGCTGGGCCACCGATGGAACCTAAGTAGAAACCACCATGGGTTTTGCAGGCATCGGTCACAGCCTTTGATCTATTTCCTTTTGCCAGCATCACATGAGATCCGCCGTGGGATTGGAAATACTCAACGTATGAATCCATACGACCTGCAGTTGTTGGACCAAAAGATCCTGAGGCATAACCGGCAGGAGTCTTTGCAGGACCTGCGTAATACACCGCATATTTCTTTAAATACTCAGGCATGGGTGCACCGGCATCCATCGCCTCTTTAATCTTTGCATGTGCTAAATCGCGAGCAACGACCAATGTGCCAGTCAAGGAAAGACGTGTTTTAACTGGGTGCTTGGAAAGCTGGGCCCGGATGACTTCCATGGATTGATTTAAATCAATGGCCACGACATCATCATTTAAATGCTCATCTGTGGTTTCAGGCAAGAAGTGGGCTGGATCTTGCTCTAATTGCTCAAGGAATATGCCCTCTTTAGTGATCTTGGCTTTGGCCTGACGATCGGCAGAACAAGAAACTGCAATGGCAATCGGCAGAGATGCACCATGTCGTGGCAATCTCACAACTCGAACATCGTGGCAGAAGTACTTGCCGCCAAATTGAGCGCCGATTCCTAGTGTTCTAGTGAGTTCTAGTACTTGCTTCTCTAACTCAAGATCGCGGAAACCATGTCCTGTTGTGGCATCACCACTAGTTGGAAGTGAATCTAGATATTTAGTACTAGCTAGCTTGGCTGTTTTGACGGTGTGCTCGGCGCTGGTTCCACCGATGACAATTGCTAAGTGGTAGGGCGGACAAGCTGCCGTTCCAATAGAGCGCAGCTTTTCATCCAGCCAGGCCATAAAGGATTTGGGATTAAGAATCGCTTTAGTCTCTTGATAGAGGAAAGACTTGTTAGCACTTCCACCGCCTTTGGCGATAAATAAGAAGTTGTATTCATCGGCATGCTCACTATCGGCATAGATTTCAATCTGGGCCGGCAGGTTATTGCCAGTGTTTTTCTCTTCCCAGGTTGTCACTGGTGCCATCTGTGAATAGCGCAGATTCAAATTAGTAAAGGCATCATAAATACCTTGTGAGATTGCAACCTCATCATTAGATGTGGTTAATACGTATTGACCTTTTTTAGCCATGACCAGGGCGGTGCCAGTGTCTTGGCACATCGGCAAGATTCCACCGGCGGAGATATTGGCATTTTTTAATAGATCTGTTGCAACAAAGCGATCATTAGGCGAAGCCTCTGGATCTTTGATGATATTTGCTAACTGCTGCAGATGATCTGGGCGCAAGTAATGTGAAATATCGTGGATTGCCTCTGACGTTAGCTTTGTTAGCGCCTCTGGTGAAACTTCGAGAAACTCTTTATCGCCTAGCTTTACAACCTTCACACCCTCTTTACTCACAAGACGGTATGTGGTCTCATCTTTTCCAAGGGGGAGAAGCTGTGAGTAGGAGAAAGTTGGCGACATTGTTTTTTACTTCGCCGCCGGCTTTGCAGAATCTAACTTCTTCTTGGCGCCATCTAGCCATTCCTGACAGATCTTGGCTAGCTCTTCACCGCGCTCCCAGAGCTTGAGTGATTCTTCTAGTGTGGCACTGCCATCTTCCAGGGATTCAACAACTTCGGCTAACTCATCTCGGGCAGCCTCGTAAGAAATCTTCTTTTCACTCATGGGCTAAATCTACTCCTTCACATTCATCGGCGTCACTGTGGCATTGGTCTCGCCCTTTGCAAGGCGCAAGCGCAGTACGTCGCCTGCTTTTAACTTCGTTGCATCACGGGCGATATCACCATTAGCTAATTGAACTACTGAGTAACCACGATCCAATGTGGCCTGCGGTGATAGCGCTCGAACTCTGGCCTTGATTTGCACTAACTCTTCTTTAGCTAATTTCACATGCCCAGCAAAGGATCGATGAGCACGATCCTTTAACGCCACAATGATTTCGGCTCTAGATGTAATGATCACATGAGGATCCTTCATCACCGGGCGATCTTTGAAGGATTTAATGCGGGTGGATTCCATCTCAATGCGGGCCAGCAAAGTGCGGCGGGCTCTGTCGGTCAGCTTTGAAATCATCTCTATTTCCTCAGCTATATCTGGCACAACCCGCTTTGCTGCATCGGTTGGCGTAGATGCACGAAAATCTGCAACCAGATCAAGTAACGGTGAATCTTTTTCATGGCCAATGGCGCTAACAATGGGAGTTAAACAGGATGCGGCAAGGCGCACCAATGACTCATCACTAAAGGGCAGTAGATCTTCAAAGGATCCGCCGCCTCGTGTAATGATGATTACTTCCACATCTTTATCTGCCTCTAACTCGCGCAGAGCCTCTGATACTTCAGATACTGCGGCAGCGCCCTGCACCGTGACTTCCCGGATTTCAAACTCAACGCTGGGCCAGCGGCGCTTAGCGTTTTCAACAACATCTTTTTCAGCATCGGTATTACGACCGCAGATAAGGCCAATCTTTTTTGGCAGAAGTGGCAAGGAAACTTTGCGATCAGAATCGAAGAGACCCTCTGATGCAAGAATAGTTTTTAGCGCTTCTAGGCGAGCAAGTAGTTCACCCACACCCACTTGGCGGATTTCTCGGGCAGATAAAGTAAGGGAACCATTTTTTGTATACCACGATGGCTTTGCATACATCACTACTCGCGCATTAGCCGGCAGCGGTTGAATAGCAGCGATAACTGATTTGTGACACATCACCGATAAGGACATATCAACACTGGGATCGCGCAGGCGAATAAAAGCCATCATGCCGCTGCGTTCATTGAGTTCAGAGATTTCACCTTCAACCCAGATAGGGCCAAGGCGATCTACATATTCTTTTATTGCTTCAGTGACCACGCGCACAGGCGCGGGGGATTCACTTGAAGTTTCGAACATGTGCCCAGCCTAATAGACTCCCCTCATGGCTAAGAGAGTTCTACTTGCTGCGCCCCGTGGATATTGCGCAGGTGTTGACCGCGCTGTTGTGACGGTGGAAAAAGCCTTGGCACTCTATGGAGCACCTGTCTATGTGAGAAAGCAGATTGTTCACAACGTCCACGTTGTTGCCAGTTTGGAAGCAAAAGGGGCGATCTTTGTTGAAGAGACAGATGAAGTTCCAGAGGGAAAGACCGTTGTTTTCTCAGCTCATGGAGTTGCACCACTTGTTCACGAACAAGCAGCTGCCAGATCTCTAAAAACTATTGATGCAACATGTCCACTTGTAACTAAAGTGCATATGGAAGCAAAACGCTTTGCGGCAGAAGATGCTGAAATCCTACTTATTGGTCACCATGGCCATGAAGAAGTTGAGGGCACAGCAGGTGAAGCAGTAGGACAGGTCAGAATTGTTGATGGATTAGATGGTGCCCGGCAGGTGCAACCAACTCCAGGAAAGAAACTTGTCTGGTTGTCTCAAACCACTTTGAGCGTTGATGAAACATTAGATGCGGTTGCAATCTTGAAGGAGCGTTTTCCAGAGATTCAAGATCCACCTAGTGATGACATTTGTTATGCCACGCAAAATCGCCAAGAAGCAATTAAAGCTATTGCCCCACAATCAGACCTTGTAATCGTTGTTGGATCTACAAACTCATCTAACTCTGTGCGCCTTGTTGAAGTGGCGTTGGAGTATGGTGCAAAGGCATCGTATTTGGTTGATTATGCTGAACAGATTCAAGATGAGTGGTTTAACGGAGTTGAAACTATTGGTTTAACTAGTGGTGCATCAGTTCCAGAGATCTTAGTGACCGATGTTTTGATAACTCTCTCTGAGCATGGCTATAGCGATGTTGAAACTATTACAGCAACAGAAGAATCACTTCTCTTTGCTCTGCCACCAGAGCTGCGCAGAGATATGAAAGCAGCTGGAATTTAAGCTTGACGGGCCTTTGAAGGCTTAGTTTTTGCCTTTGCATTTAAGTAAACAAACCAGCCATAGGCAGCACCAATAATAAGAAACGGTGCTTCACTTGCAAGGGCTGCAATGAAATCAATTCCAACGCGTGATGGTCTAAAGCCATCAAAGATTAAAATCCAAAAGAGTGCATTTGCGGCAAAAGCCAATGGTGGAGTAACAACAGAGACATAGGTTGTGCCAGGGCGACCAAAACGAAGTGCGCCATAGAAAGAAAGAAGAATCATTACGCCGGTGAGGATTCCAACACCACTGCGCAGCCATAGTTCAACGAAAGTAAAGAAGCCAATAAAGAAGCTCTGTAGCACAACGATGCCCTGCTTTTTAAGTCCAGGACCTTGAATCGCTATTTTAGTTGCTGTGCTCATTTATCTATCTCCATCTGTTATCTCTTCTGCATCAATAAAATCATCATCGCCTAGTTCATCACTTTTGAGTTCACGAACTGAGGCTGGTGCTTCTGGGTATTCAATAGCTAGTTTATCTTTATCGCCAGTCACACCCAAGTTATGAATACGTCTAGCTGGGCTCAATACAGTCTTTTCAGCCGTTGGAACTAGATCTTCATAGGCTTTAGATGTTGATGAAATAGCTTTACCAACTGCCACGATCTTTGTGTGAAGAAGAGTGATGTTTTTCAAGAAGGTGCTGGCAACCTTTTGAATCTCATCAGCGTTCTCAGCTAATTTATTGCGCGTGAAGATATATCCAATCGTGCGCAGCAGCGCCATCATCGATGTTGGCGTGGCAACTGTTACGCCAACCTTAAAGGCTTTCTCTAATAGATTTGAATCCAAACGCAGCGCCTCTGATAACAAAGTCTCAAATGGAACAAAGAGAACTACGAAATCTGGTGAGCCTTGGGATTTGTGATAGCCACGCTTTGCTAAGGCTTCGATGTGCTTGAGCAAATCTTTAGTATGGGCTTGTAAGAACTCATCTCGATCTACTTCATTAGCTGGATCAAATGCCTCTAAGAAGCGATCAAAGGGAAACTTAGAGTCAATAAAGATATGACTGCCACCAGGCATCTTCACCGTGATATCTGGAATACCTGATGAATCAGAGTCAGTCGTTGATTTCTGGCGGAAGTATTCGTGATCTTCGCGAAGACCAGCACCTTGCAGAAGTAGTTCTAACTGGGCTTCACCAAACTTGCCACGTGTTTGAGAGTTAGAAAGTGCGCCAGCAATCTTTTTTGTTTCATCAAAGATAGATTCAGAGGCACGGCGCATCTCAAGAATTGTTGTATTTAACTTTGCTTCAGCCTCTGTACGAATGCGGTTAGCTTCATTTGCTTGGTTTGAAAGCTTTTCAACTGACTCTTTCATTGCAACGAGCTCAGCGTTTAACTTAACGGCTGACTCTGTTTTACTGCGCTCTGCTTCTAACTGTGATTTGTAATCATCGAGTAGTGCGCGATCTGCAACAGAGGATGCAGATTTAAGGCGTGCAACTAGATATCCAATAGCGGCACCGGCCATCAGGCCTATGAGAAGGGTTACTACGTATGCGGGCATGGGCCTATCGTGGCAGTTTGCACTGACAATCCCGCGTAGGCTCTACCCACTATGAGCCTGTCTATCGGAATCGTCGGTCTGCCAAATGTGGGTAAATCCACCCTTTTCAACGCATTGACCAAGAACAACGTCCTAGCTGCTAACTATCCCTTTGCAACCATTGAGCCCAACGTTGGAGTAGTTGGTGTGCCTGATGATCGTTTGGCAAAGCTGGCAACTATCTATGGCTCACAAAAACTTCTACCCGCAGCCCTGTCTTTTGTGGACATCGCTGGAATTGTTAAAGGTGCATCTGAAGGTGCTGGCCTTGGAAATAAGTTCTTAGCAAATATCCGTGAAACCGATGCGATCTGCCAAGTTATTCGAGTATTTAACGATGGCGATGTTGTTCACGTTGATGGCCGCATTGATCCAGCCAGTGATATCGAAACGATTAATACTGAGTTGGCGCTCGCCGACCTACAAACTATTGAAAAGGCAATCCCTCGTCTTGAAAAAGAAGTACGTATTGCTAAAGAGAAGGCGCCAGCGCTAGAGGCTGCAAAGGCAGCCAATGAATGGTTGCAATCTGGTCGCCCGTTATCTCAAAGCTCTATCAGTCGAGAAGATCTAGCCGAGCTTCACCTACTTACTGCAAAGCCATTTCTCTATGTTTTCAACGTTGATGCTGCAGAGCTCAATGACAGCGAACTGAGAAAGAAGTTGCAAGAGTTAGTTTCACCAGCAGAGGCGATCTTTTTAGATGCCAAGACTGAAGCAGAGTTAGCAGAACTCAGTGATGAAGATGCACTGGAGCTATTGCAATCAATTGGTTTAGAAGAACCAGGGCTTGCAACTCTGGCTCATGTTGGTTTTAGAACTCTAGGACTACAAACTTACTTAACTGCAGGACCTAAAGAATGTCGTGCATGGACAATCCACAAAGGTGACACCGCACCAGTTGCTGCAGGTGTTATTCACACAGATTTCCAAAAGGGCTTTATCAAAGCTGAAATTGTTTCATTTGCAGATTTGATGGAAGCGGGATCAGTTGCCGAAGCGCGCTCTAAAGGAAAAGTGCGTATGGAAGGCAAAGATTACGTAATGGCAGATGGAGATGTTGTTGAATTTAGGTTCAACGTCTAGCTTTTTGTTTTAAGCGCCGGTGTAATGCTTTCCCATTTCAGTGAGTGCTTTATCAAACATCTCAAGACCCAGCTTTGCATCTTCAACTGAGATATTGCATGGTGGGCACAAGTGAATGCGGTTGAAGTTATTAAATGGCATCAATCCATGATTCTTACACGCAGCCACTAACTCATTCATTGCAGGACTTGATGCACCGTATGGAGCAAGAGGTGCATGTGTTGCACGATCAGAGACCATATCAATGCCCCAGAAAACACCTGTGCCGCGGATATCGCCAATAATTTTGTGCTTCTTAGCTAACTCTTTTAATCCAGGACCCAGGATGGTTTCGCCAATCATTGTGGCGTTTTCTAGCATCTTTTCTTCCTTCATGACATCGATAGTTGCAACAGCAGTAGCACATGCCATTGGGTGACCCATATATGTCATGCCGCCAGCAAATACTCGCTCATCAAATGTCTTTGAGACTGGCTCACTAATGACAACTCCACCCAGTGGGATATAGCCAGATGTAACACCCTTTGCAAAAGTGATCAGATCTGGAACAGCTGCGCTGTGTTGGTATGCAAACCACTTACCTGTGCGACCAAAGCCAGCCATTACTTCATCTGCAATCCAGAGAATCTTGTATTTATCGCACAACGCACGAATTCCTTCAAGATAACCCTTAGGTGGCATTAACACACCAGCAGTACCTGGTACTGATTCAATCAAGATTGCAGCAATTGTGTTTGGGCCTTCAAAGATAATTGTTTGTTCAAGATGTTCAAGTGCGCGCTGGCACTCTTGCTCTTCAGTTGTTGCCCAGAAAGCAGTGCGATAGAGATACGGTCCCCAGAAGTGAACATGGCCAAAAGCAAACTCATTTGGGAATCTGCGTGGATCTCCCGTTGCATTAATAGATGCACCGGTGTTGCCGTGATAAGAACGATAAGTAGAGAGAATTTTGTGCTTATGTGTGTGCATACGCGCCATGCGGATTGCATTTTCAACTGCATCTGCGCCGGCAGTTGTGAAGAAAACTTTGGCAAAAGTATCTCCA
>Ga0209299_1001950_pt1 | contig 11219 bp, 15 predicted proteins | sample S_140806_MF_Meta_FD_187326 | JGI IMG/M metagenome (GOLD analysis project Ga0209299, IMG submission 187326) | Freshwater microbial communities from Lake Simoncouche, Canada to study carbon cycling - S_140806_MF_MetaG (SPAdes) (version 2) | ecosystem: Environmental > Aquatic > Freshwater > Lake ...
CGATTGGCGGGATTTCAGTCGATTCGGACCGGCATGCAGGCGGTGATGCACGACATCACAGCGCTGCTGGCCATGGCGATGCGGCAGCCCAACCCTGAACCGATTTGATACTTTGAATCAGCCCTGCATCCGATCCCGCCGATGCAGACGATGGGAAATAGGCTGATCGAGATTTTCAACTTGAATGCTAATTCATTTTTGGTTCAATCCCTTTCAGTTTCATTGGCGCTAGCCGATCTAGGGATTTATATCTTTGGCCCCTGGATCTGGAGTGTTGGCCTACGCCTGGCCCAGGGACGGCAAGTGTTTGCCAGAACAGGGAAGCGAACCCTGGTCATCGGTGAGACCCCATGGGTCCAGCAGGTTCTAGGCAACTTTGTCAGCAAACTTTTTTCATTGAGTTATGGGGTGGCGTCCGTGGAAGTCCATGGAGCCAACCCTCAAGACGATCTCGTGCATTGCTACGCCCACCGAATCGTACGGGGCACATTGCTCTATCTGGGGATCCCGGATGGCCGTTGCAGCGAAATGCAAAACAGTCAGGAGCTGGCAACCATGATGGCCGGCCGCCAGTCCCATGGAATACAACATTTATCAACAGGCCCAGAAATCTTGATGCTGGGCTCCAATCCTTCGATTGCAGCTAGGGGATTCGGCAAGTCCATTGTTATACCCAGTCCGGTTCATAAAGTCTGCGAGGAGTTTGGAGCTCACAACACTGGGAACAACTCTGAGAATAACTCTGAAAACAACACTTTAGAGTCTTTACGTGAATCTCGGTTTGGTTCATTTTTAAGATTACTTTCGAGCTACATCTTTTTTTGGTCCATGGCAAAGACTGTTGCCAGCCTTCCGCTGCTGAAGTATGAATTCTGGAAATCCCAGAGTCGCACCAAGGTGATGACAACAGCGGCTCCAGTATCTGCCGCTAAATTGGATCGCCCAGAGCGGCTTGAAGTCAGCGAACTTCACTTAAGCATCTATGCAAATCGTGATCAGAGTTAGAATGCTAATTAAGCAAGACCATCTCTACACTAAGTTGATGGAAGCAGTAGCGAAAGCACGCGGCAGCTTCAATGCAGAGTTCAGACAACTCGGTGCCGACGAAATGATGAACTTCATTCGCGGCTACGAACCTACCAATACTTCCTCGCTTCGTGGCTCTCACTAATCTGGCCAAATATGATGGCACGGCTGGAGTCCTTGTCGACACAAAGGTCTGGGTCGATTGTATCGATGCAGCCAGCAAGCAGCGGGTTCCACTGGGGCAAGGTGGGCTACTCGGAGAGGCCGTGTAGGAGCCCAATACGCCTACGGCCAGCAGGTCTGGATGGCAGCGCTTTTGCTCGGCGGCCCAGCAGGCAGAGCGCTCCAGCACCTCAGCGGCGGCTGGCCAGCGCAGCATGGATCCTCGCGGTCATGGCACGGGCATCTCCAGGGCGGCGCTGCCTGGGAGAATCCAGAACGGTGCAACCCCCAGGCCGCTCCCTTGACCGAGATTCAGACCTTCACCGTTGTTGCCGATAGCGACGGCGTTCAGCACAGCTTCCCCTGCCGCGCCGACCAGACCGTGCTGGCCGCCGCCGAAGCCGCCGGGGTGCCGCTGCCCAGCAGCTGCTGCTCAGGCGTGTGCACCACCTGCGCCGCCAAGATCAGCAGCGGCAGCGTGCACCAGCCCGATGCCATGGGCGTGAAGGCCGAGCTGCGGGAGCAGGGCTATGCCCTGCTCTGCGTGTCCTTCCCCCGCAGCGATCTGGTGCTGCTGGCCGGCCAGGAGGATGCCCTCTACGAGGCCCAGTTCGGCCAATACCAGAAGTGAACATTGGACTGAGGGGGTGGCGGTGCTGAGCCAGGGGTTCGCGGGGCCGAATGGGGGGATCGATCCACCCGGGCTTGACCCGCCAGCGATTGACCCGCCGCGGCTCGTGCTGGTGCCGTTCTGTTTTTGGCTGCCCCGCGCCGATGGCGCCGCAGGCCAGTTCTTTCCACCTGATTCGCTGGTTCCACCCGATTCACCGGTTCAGCCCGATCCCACCGCCCTGCGGAGCGCCATCACCGCCCAGCTCGCGGGCCTCGGCTGGAGCGGCGCTGAGCCGTTGCGCTGGGCGATCACAGCGGTGGATCCGCTGCGGGGCCTGCAGCTGGAAGGGGTGGGGGTGATTCAGACCCGGGAGTGCCAAAAGCGCCGATGAGCGAGGCGCCCCCCCTCCCCACCCTGCTGGTGATTCCCACCGGGGTGGGCTGCACCGTGGGGGGCTATGCCGGCGATGGCCTGCCGGCGGCCCGGCTGCTGGCGGCGGCCAGCGGCTGCCTGATCACCCATCCCAACGTGATGAACGGCGCCGCCCTCTACTGGAGCGATCGCCGCATCCACTATGTGGAGGGCTGGGCTCTCGATCGCTTCGCCGCCGGCGAACTGGCCCTGGCGCCGGTGGCCGGCCGGCGGGTGGGGCTGCTGCTGGATGCGGGGATCGAACCGGAGCTGCGCGCCCGCCAGCTGCAGGCGGCCGAGGCCTGCCGCGCCACCCTGGGCCTTTCGATCGGCCCGGTGGTGACCACCGAGCTGCCGCTGGGGGTGGGCCTGAGCCTGGGGCCGAGCGGCAGCAGCTGGGGCAGCCTGGAGAGGCCCGATGCGCTGCTGCGGGCCGGCGAGAAGTTGGTGGCAGCCGGCGCCACCGCCATCGCCGCCGTGGCCCGCTTCCCCGACGACCCGGACAGCGAAGCCCTGGCCGCCTACCGCGCCGGCTCTGGCGTGGACGCACTGGCCGGGGCCGAGGCGGTGATCAGCCATCTGCTCGTGCGCCATCTCGGCATCCCCTGCGCCCATGCGCCGGCCCTGGCGCCCCTGCCTCTCGATCCCGATCTCGATCCCCGGGCGGCGGCCGAGGAGCTGGGCCACACCTTCCTGCCCTGCGTGCTGGTGGGCCTGAGCCGGGCACCGGATCTGGTGCCGCTGGGGCCTGACGACGGGACGGCAGAAGCTTGGCCGGCCGGCCGTTTCGGTCCAGGGCAGGGGCTGGCGCGGGCCGGGGGCCTAGTGGAGGCGAGCTGCCTTGGGGCCGTGGTGGCCCCGGCCGGCGCCCTCGGCGGGGAAGCGGTGCTGGCCTGCGCCGCACGGGGGGTTCCCCTGATCGCCGTGGCCGGCAATGCCTGCCTCCTACAGGTGAGCGGCGAGGCCCTGGGCCTGGAGGTGATCAACGCCAGCGGCTACGCCGAGGCCGCCGGTCTGGTGCTGGCCTTGCGGGAGGGTCTGGATCCGGCGATGCTGCGACGGCCGCTGCGGCGTCTGGAGTAGCTGGATCGCTCAGCCCAGGGCCTGGTGCACGGCGGCCAATCCGAACAGCAGGAACAGCCCACCGCTGAGCCGGTAGAGCAGACGTTCCTGCAGGTGCTTACCGATCCAGCGGCCCGCTCCCACCGCCAGCCCCGTCACCAGCCCATGGCCGAGCAGGGCGCCGGCCAACAGGGCCAGAAAACTGAAGGCCGGCGCTGCGGCCAGGAAGATGGTGGTGAACTGGGTGCGATCTCCCAGTTCGGCGATGAACACGAGCACGAAGGCCTCCCGGATCACGGCCCAGCCCTCGGCAATCGGATGAAGCTTCTCGGCGGCGTTCACCGCCTCCTCCGCCGCCTCGGCCTCCTCCCGCGCCTGGTCGGCACCCATCGCCTGGGCATCCAGCAGCAGCTTGACGCCGAAGGCCAAGAAGAGAACAGCGGCCAGCCAGGGCACCAGGCCCTGCGGCAGGAGCTCCCGCAGCCCGAAGCCCAGGGCCAGGGAGATCACCGTGACGCAGGCCAAGGCCGCAAAGGCCCCGATGAACACCCAGCGGGGACGATGGCGCGCCGCCAGGATCAGGGCCATGAAGAAGGTCTTGTCACCCAGTTCCGCCAGGGTGATCGCCGTGAAACTGGATCCGAAGGCCGCCAGGACCGAATCGGTGGGGAGTACTGCTGTCATCCCCCGATCCTGATGCCTGAGTGGGCCCACTGCCTGCATCGCGCATGCCTGCATCAAGCTCCTGCCTGGGGCGCCTCGATGGGCTGGGGCCCCGATCGCATGACCTACGGTGGCCTCTCACCTTTCTACAGGCGACCGGAGGGACGCCGGTGAGGCCCCGTGGATCCGAGCAAGGGGAGCCGAGCACGATGAACCCCCAGCGCATTCGCTCCCAGCGGGTCCGGGTGCGGAGACGGCGGCCCCGGTCGCTTGTGGGGCGAGCCATCGGCCGTCCGCTGCGCGAGCTCCTGGCCGCCCTCACCGGCATCCCGGCCGCGTTGCGCCGCCAGCCCCTGCTGCTGCTCGGCCTCGGCGGCGGTGGTCTCTGGCTGGCCTGGCCCTCCATCGCCCCCCTCCTGAGCCCCCTCCAAAGCGGCCGCAACGCCTCCTCTTCGCCACCGATGCAGGTGATCTCGGTGTTCGTGGAGGATCCACAACGCACGGTGATGGCCCTGGCGCTCTGGAAGGAGAGACCCGGCTCGCTGCTGGTTCTCCAGGGCCGGCCCTCCAGTCAGGCGGTGAACATCCAGCAACTCATGCAGCGGGGGAAATGGCCGAGCGACGAAGGCCGAATCGTTCGCCTCGAACCAGGCTGTGACACGGTGGGCCAGGTGGATGCCCTGGCCCGCCTGCTGGAGCCGATGCGACGGCGGGGAAATCTCACCATGGTCACCAGCCCCGCCCATCTCGGGCGGACCCTCGCCATCGCCCGGATCGTGATCGCGCCAATGGGCTGGACGGTGTCGGGGCAGGCGGCGATCACCGGCGACAACCGGCCCGAGAGCGCCTGGCGCACCTGGCGCGACCAGGCCCGGGCCCATCTGCTGCGCCTCACCGGCCTCACCGGCAGCCGGCCCGACAGCACCTGCGACTGAAGCCCGCCGCCGCCGCTCAGGGCTGCGGAGCCTCCACGCCGGGCTCCACCAAGGCATGGCGCCTTGGCAGGTTGCCGAAGTGCCGGTGGGCGATGGCGAGCAATCCGGCCGGTCCGATTCCCCTGGCCTCCACCGTCTCCACCGCCGCGATCCGGCCGAGCAGGTCGGGGCGGTGGGTGTGCAGATAGTCGAGCAGCACCTGGCGCATGTCGCTCTCCCCGGTGCCATGGCCGAGCAGGAGAACCGCGTCGGCCGCCGCGATGGCGGCGGTGATCTCGGCCAGGTAGGTGGTGTCCCGCGGGGCCCGCTGACCGGCTACGTCCCGGTCGTGGCGGTGGGTGAGATGTTCACCGCTGCCCCAGACGCCGTGGGGACGGAGCAGGCTGTGCTCCACCGCTTCGCCCCCAGCTCCAGCCTCCAGCCGGAAGACTTCGGTGGTGTGGTGGCTGAGGTGCAGCACCAGGCGCAGACCGAGATCTCCCCGGGGGGTCGGCGGATCTGCCAGCGGATGCTCCGGCCGCACCCCGGCAGCCTCGAGCAGGTGACGCACGCGCAGGATGGCCTCCGCGTCCAGATCGGGATGATGCACCCCTTCGCCGATCCGGATCCAGGTGTCCTGGCCCGCCGGCATGCGGATCCTGAGTCGGCGGTCGCCAGCCGGTTCCACCTCGGCCCCCAGGTCCCTGCAGAGGGCCTCCACCTCATGGGCCCTCAGTCCATGGCGCAGGGGGTGGGCAAAGATCGCCTCGAGCGTGCGCTGGTGCTGGCGGTTCATGGCAGGCCGACAGGGTGCTCTGCAGAAACCCTATTGAGCTCCGACCCTGATGGAGCAGGGCGAACCTGCTGCAGGCCTCACTCCACCTTCACCACATCGACGCTGCTGCCCAGCCGCTTGAGTTCGCTGGCGGCCCGCAGCGCCGCCTCGTGGGTATGGAAGAGATAGGCCGACGCCACATCCGCCACATCCTTGAGGCTCTGATCCAACTGATCGATGGCCAGGAACTGGCCCGAGCCAAGTCGCTGCAGCACATAGCGCTCGGCGTGCGTGCACTCCATCGGATGGGCGGGATTAATCTCAGGAGCCCAGAAATGCATCGCGGGTGGCACCACAGGGAACGGCTGGCGGTTTGGGAATGCATCCACGTCAGGGGAGCTCGGAATCCACGGGCCGGTGGTGCACCTCAGCCCACTGAACCAATTGCTGCGCCTCCCAGAGGTTGTCGACCCGGCGGCAGTGACTGCGGGCGTCGCACACCCGGTAGGTGCCATCGGAGCTGGGCTCGATGGTGGATCCGGCGGGCGTGGTGATCCTCTCCGCCACCTGGCGGCCGGAAGGGCTGGGATTGCCGTTCAGGACCTGGGCCATCATTCCTACCCCGCTCCTTCCACACCTACTCCCCTACCGGACCGCTGGAGGCAAAGGCGCAACCTGCTGTAAGCCAGCACGGCAACAAAAGCTGATGCCACTGGGGTGATCGAGGCGAAGCAGCCCGGTGGCATCAGCCCCGGTTACCCCCGAAGTCGTCCTCGTAGCCGGCGTAAGGATCGAATTCGTTCCAGCCCGGGCTGGCGTTGACGAACAGGCCGAAGCGGGCCGCCTCATCGTCGGCCAGGGTGTTGCCGGTGGGCACGGTGTCGCAGGTGATGGCGCCGTCGGCACCGCTCACGCAGTTCTCGAAGCGCACCCCCGCCTGCAGAGGGGAAGCCGCGGCCAACAGCAGGCCCAACAGCGCCACACCGAACAGCCGGGCTTGGAAACCTCCCGGACGAGGGCCGTGGACCAAGGAGGCTGGTTGGGGCATGGCGCGGCCAGGGCAGGCCCCCCAGTCCATCGCTCCAGCCCGCAGGGCGCAAGACACCTGCTGAAATGGTGTCTTGATCCGTTGCCCGCAGCCGATGTACACCGACTGGACCGCCGTGATCCTGCTCCTGTTCACCGCGGTGCCCCTGGCGGCGGTGGTGGGCACCAGCGTGTTCTTCATCCTGCGCGGGCAGCGGAAACCCTGAGGCTGAGGGAAGGTAACAGCAGTTCCTGCTGCACGGTGCGGCTCAGCTGCCCCTGGCCCAGGCAGTCCAGACAGGTGCGGAACTGCTGGTCGCCCATGCGCAGGATGCCGCTGCCACCGCAGTGGGGGCAGAGGATCGGAGTGGGGGCCTCCAGAGGCCCCGCAGAGGGCGCGAGGACGGCGATCGGCGCCATCTCGGCCCCAACCGGGGCCTGGGGCTCCCGAACGCCGCTGGCAACCGCCTCAGGCGCCAGTTCGGCGCTGCGCGTAGGCGTGAAGCTGGAAATCATGAGATGAATCTCACCCTGTTTTGGTCTCCACACTGTGGCGGCAAATAGGGGCTCTGATCCCAAAACTTTCCTTAAAAAGCGCTAGCACCAGCCCCAGGGGCCCGCAAACACCGCTCCAGATCCCCGGACTGGAGCGTCTGCAGCAGCTCAGCGGCCGACAGCCGACTGCCCGGCGCCACCAGCGCCAGGCTCGACGCCAGCTCGCCGATCACAGCGGGCCCATCCAGGCCCCGGGCCCGGTAGCCCTCCAGCCCCTCGGAACCCTCCCGTTTGCTGAGCCTCTGGCCGACCCCGTCGCGCCAGAGGGGAACGTGCCCATAGACGGGGGGAGTCCACCCCAGGGCCGCCATCACCGCCACCTGGGGTCCGGTGGACGACCAGAGGTCGTCGCCGCGCAACACATCGCTGATGCCCAGGGCCAGCTCGTCCACCGCGGTGGCCAGGTGATAGGCGATCACCCCATCAGCCCGCCGCAGCACCGTGTCCCCCACCTGGGCAGGGCCATCGAGGCAACCGGGCCGGGAGAACCGCTCCCGCCACTCGATCCGCCCCGGCGGCAGCCCCAGCCGCCAGCTGGGCAAACGGCCCTGCTGGAGACCCCACGGGCCTGGGCCCTGGCGGCAGAAGCCGGGATACACGCTCAGGGGGCCGTGGGGAGCCGAGATGTCAGCCAGCATCCGCCGGCTACAGCGGCAGGGGTACAGGGCACCGCCGCGGCGTAGGGCTGAGAGCACGGTGGCGTAGAGCCCCCGGCGATGGCTCTGGCGCAGCGGCGGGCCATCCCAGACCAGGCCGAGCCAAGCCAGGTCGGCCAACAGGGAATCATCCGCCCCGGGTCGGTTGCGTGGGGCGTCGAGATCATCGATGCGCAGCAGCCATTCCCCCCCCATGAGGCGGGCCTCCAGCCAGCCGAGCAGGGCGGTGCGCAGATTGCCGCGGTGCAGGGCACCGGTGGGGGAGGGGGCGAAGCGGCCGCGGTAGCCCCGGCCGCGGCTCGCCACCCCGGCCTCGAGCAGGGCGGCGACATGGGCCGGCAGGGGCAGTGGCGGCCCCGATGGCACAGCGGCATCGCCGCAGGGTTCTCCCATGGCTGACCCGATCAGAACTCCATGCTGGCCCCCGGAGGTTTTGGCCCGAAGCCCGGAATCAAACCCGGCCTCGCTCTGGGCCTCAGGCAGCAGCCCCCGCTGCGGCTGGCGTTTAGAAAAAAACGGTCCGTGAGGACCGTTGAACCGCATTCCGTCGGGCAGACGCTGCTTTGGGGTTCAGCCCTGCACCCGATCCTTGAAGAGCTTGCCGGCGGTGAAGGCGGGAACGCGCTTGGCCGGAATCTTGATCTTGTCGCCAGTCTTGGGGTTGAGGCCTTGGCGGGCGGAACGCTCACGGGGTTCGAAGGAGCCGAATCCCAGGATCGACACCTTTTTGCCTTCCACCACAGAATCGATGATGGTTTCAATGGCAGCATCAACGACCAGGGAAACCTCGGTCTTGGTGAGTTCGGTGCGGGCCGCAACGAGATTGACGAGATCGGCTTTGTTCATGGTTCTTGTCAGGCCTCCGGATGGCGGTCGTGTCTTGGGAAAATGGTGAGAGGGGGAGGCGAGTCGGAGCTGGGCCGACCGCCAAGGGTGAAGCGCGCTAATCGTATGGAGGTTGGAGCCAGGCTGCAACAAGGAAATCGGGGATTTCACGGCAGCCGGACAGGCCGGAGGTGGCATCCGGCCTCCCTCAGCACCCCGCCAGTGGGTCGCTGGATGCCCCGGGATCGGGCCGGAGGCTGGCCAGCAAGGCCGCGGCCCCGGTCACGATCCGGCCGCCCCGCAGAGCCCCGAGGCCGGCTCCGCTGGCGATCCAGCCCGGGGATCCGGCCGGCAGCCAGCGGATCAGCCGTTCCACGCTGGCCACCTGGCGGGGCCAGTGAAACGTGTTGCGGCGCCGCAGCGGAGCCAGGGAGCCCGGGCCCACGGGCACCAGCAGGCGTCCGCAAAACAGACCATCTCCCGCCGGGCCAGGTCTCAGGGCGTGGAGCACGCAGGCCCCCGGACTGGGGCCAGGGGTCCAGAGCAGACGGACCCCTGGGGCGAGCTCCCATTCGCTGGCGAAGCTGAGCAGGGGATCCACACCCGGCAGCAGGTAGGCCTCCTGCTCCTGCACCACCACGGGCCAGCCGAGCTGCTCCTGCAGGCGTCGGCAACGGCCATGGCCATCACGGCCGGTGAGCACGATCCTGCCCGCCCCTGCCACGCCGGCGCGGCGCCCGCGCGAGCCCAGGAAGGCCAGATTGGCCTGGCTGAGGGCGGGGCAGTCGATCAGCAGATCCAGTTCCAGCGTTTCCAGCAGCCAGGCACTCCCCCCCTGGCTGTCGCGATTGGGGGCGAACAGCCAAAGGCCCGGCAGCACAGTGCTGGGTGGCCTGCCGGGCTCAAGGGAGGGTCGGGGATCCATCCAGGCAGCTTGCCGGGCCGGTGCCCCCGCATCCATTCCATCCCTAATCTCAGTCCAGAACGGCCTTGCCGCGCACCGACGACGCAGAACCTGGGGATTAGCGTTGCTTCAAAGCTCATCAGGCCCTTGCCGGCGTACCGGATCGGACAACCCTCGCCCCTGGGAGCCTCGATCACCCCGGTTGGTGTGAATTTCTCGGTGGTGGCTCCCCTGGCCACCCGGGTGGAGCTGCTGCTCTTCGCCGATGGCCGCGCCAGTGAACCAGATCAGGTGATCGAGCTGGACGGGCGGCACCGCTCCGGCGACCACTGGCATGTGGAGGTGGAGGGGGTCGGCCTGGGCTGCTGCTACGGCTATCGGGTGTTCGGCCCCCTGCAGAGCGGCAGCCACGGCTTCAACCCCTCCAAGGTGCTGCTCGATCCCTGTGCCCGGGCGATCGGCGGTTGGGATGGGTATGAGCGGGGCGCGGCGGTGGGGGCGATTCCCAACACGGCCGCCTGCCTCAAGGGCGTGGTGACCGAGCGGGAGCGCTTCGATTTCGCCGCGGCCCCCCGCCCCCGCCACCGCTGGCAGAACAGCGTGATCTACGAACTGCACGTCGGTGGCTTCACCCAGGGCACCCACTGCCCGGTGCCGGAGGACCGCCAGGGCACCCTGCTGGGCCTGATCACGGTGCTGCCCCAGCTGCGCGAGCTGGGCATCACGGCGATCGAACTGCTGCCGGTGATGGCCTTCGACCCCCAGGACGCGCCGGCCGGCCGCTACAACCACTGGGGCTACAGCCCGATCAGCTGGATGGCTCCCCATCCGGGCTACCTGGTGGACACCGACCCGTTGGCAGCGCGCCGGGAGGTGCGCCAGCTCGTGGAGGCCTGCCACCGGGAGGGGTTGGAGGTGATCCTCGATGTGGTCTACAACCACACCAGCGAAGGCAATCAGAATGGCCCCACCCTGAGCTGGCGGGGCTTCGCCGATTCCGTCTACTACCACCAGAACGCCCGCGGCGACTACCTGGATGTGAGCGGCTGCGGCAACAGCATCGCGGCCAACCGGCCGTTGGTGCGACACCTCATCCTCGAATCCCTGCGCTGCTGGGCGGTGGAGCTGGGTATCGATGGCTTCCGCTTCGACCTGGGCATCGCCCTCAGCCGCGGCGAGGAGCTGGCCCCACTGGACCTGCCACCCCTGTTCGAGGCGATGGAGGCCGATCCCGACCTGGCCGACCTCAAGCTGATCAGCGAACCGTGGGACTGCGGCGGCCTCTATCGCCTCGCCGACTTCCCCGCCCGCCGGGTGGCCGGCTGGAACGGCCGCTTCCGCGACGACCTGCGCCGCTTTTGGAAGGGTGATGAAAAAACGGTGTGGCCCCTGAGCCAGCGGCTGGCCGGCAACCCGGATCTGTTCGGGGGCCAGGCGGCGCCGCTCGGCCGCACGATCACCTTCCTCACCGCCCACGACGGCTTCACCCTGGCCGATCTGGTGAGCTACGACCGCAAGCACAACCTGGCCAACGGCGAAAACGACCGCGACGGCGACAACCACAACAACAGCTGGAACCACGGCGCGGAGGGGCCCAGCAGCGACCCGGCCGTGAATGCCCTGCGCA
>Ga0209299_1001953_pt1 | contig 11213 bp, 26 predicted proteins | sample S_140806_MF_Meta_FD_187326 | JGI IMG/M metagenome (GOLD analysis project Ga0209299, IMG submission 187326) | Freshwater microbial communities from Lake Simoncouche, Canada to study carbon cycling - S_140806_MF_MetaG (SPAdes) (version 2) | ecosystem: Environmental > Aquatic > Freshwater > Lake ...
TTTTTTATTCACTTTTTATTTCCTCTATTTTATAGTTATAATTATCACTATCTTCAGTAACCCACTTGGGGCTATTTTCAGAAGTGTAAATATGACTATTTATTTTTCTTTGCAAAACCAATTCATTTGGCTTTGTTGCGAAACTTGGATCAAAAACTTTTATTCTATTATTTGGTTGAATAGCAAAATTACCATTATCAAGTTTTATAACATGACCAGCTTTATGTTGATCTGGTTTTTGACTAAAACCAAAATTCAATTCATTATAATCGCTATGGGCCCAATCAAAGGTAAATAAATAACGACCCATGTATTCTTTTCCACTTCTTCCAGTATACTTAACTATTTTATTTTCTAACAAGTAAAAAGTTGTTACAGATATATGATAACTAAAACTATCCCAAAGCTCCAATTCATCTAATTCCATATCTGGTGCGTCCTCTTTGGAGCAAAATGCACTAATAGGAGCATGCCACCAAATTCCACCATCTTCCATAAGAAAATTAAAAAGAGGAACTTGACTAGGAAGACTTGTAACACCAAAAATTAAACATTTATATTTTTTATCGAAATTATCCTCTTGATTTCTCAAGTAATTTCCTCGAACATAACATTCGATGGGCGGAATGTTTGCGTTAAGATAAGCCATCGCTTAGAGTTACACTATATTACAAATTATTTACTTTTCCAGTTATTTCCTATTCCAAGACCATTTTGAACTGGCGGAACAGAAATATAAACCTTGGGCGCTGGTAAAATTGCGCTATTTGTATTTTTATCAAGTATTGTTAATTGTTGTTTTTGCTCCACAATCGGCGCTATCGATTTACTAGTTTTATTTTTATGACCTAAGAAGTAAAATAAGGTACCAAGGATAGCTATTGATGATATTGTTTTGTAATTAATTTTCATATTACTGGATATTACACATAGCGGCAATGTTATAAGAAGAGTATATTATAAAGACTTATATAATAAAATAGCCCAGCGGAAATTTTGACCTTTAAGGATATTTTATCTTATTGAATTTTAATAGATTTTAAGAAAATGGTAGGGGTACATATAGATAAGATAAGAGATATAGTTTATATATATTTAAATAAAAGGATAAATAGATAATAGTTATAAATAATGTGGAGATTGAAGATAGTACCCCCGCGTGTGAATTTGAAATTAGGATTGGTTAATCTTTTCAAAAATGCCATACCCATATAAGAAATCAAAACAAGGATGGTGCTCACTCCCCTTTATCTTAAAGAAATAAACAGAATAAAATAGGGTAGGGGTATATGGATATCTGTAAGTTGTTGACTATCAATGAAATTTAAATGATAAAAATCTCTTGTGCTTTTTCTATTCTGTGATAGATTAACTCTATGAAGAAAAAACTAAGTAAATACGAACAACTGATTGCCAACCTCAACAAGGCTAGCCAAGACCTTAAGGATGCCTCTACCAAGGCCATCGCTATTCTTGACGCTCACGCCAACAAGGTGGAAGCTATCCATCAGGAAGCGATGACTAAATGAATATCGATAGTCTCATCTTCACCCTTACCATTGGAAGCATTCTCGTGGGCATCTATGGTATGGCAACAGCTAAAAAATAATAGTTGACGAAATATAAACAAAAAGGCAATATACAACCTATGAAACAAAACCTCAAAATCAGTTACCAAACCTTCGGCGAAAACAATGCTTACCTTCTCGAAGGTAGCATTAAACAAATCAATCACTTCTTCAATAGTATCTATAATTGGGAAGGAACTAACGGCAAGTTGCACGATATGGGCAACGGCAAAGCGTTTTACTTCTACGCTCATCCAGATGATGTGATGCACGCTCTTACCAAGGTTGCGTTGCATAGCTTGGTCAATAAGATTAACGCTAAGGGACGCAAGGGTGGACTGCTTGACCTTGCCAAGGCCAAAGCACAGAGCATCGTGGATGCTATGGGTCAGACTTGTTTCCTATGGGGTGCAAGTAGCTCCGAGGGATACAGCCTTGGAACTATCAGTGCAGAGAAACCCTCTGACTACTGCGGTGCAGTCAGCAACGGAAGGGACTAATAGTATGACAGCAGAACTATTCATCGTAGCATTAACAATCCTTGGCGAAGCTAGGGGTGAAACCTTTGAGGGTATGGCTGGCGTTGCTAGTGTTATACAAACACGCACCATAGAGCGTAAGCAAACGCCTAGCCAAGTGTGCCTGTCACCTAAACAATTCAGCTTCTGGAATGGTGGAGTAAGTGAAGCTACCAAGAAGAAGCTACTGGCAACAGCACAAGGTAAGAACGCTCTATACCTTGCTGATCTAGTCGTCCATAAACAGATGCCAGACATCGTGAGGGGTGCAAACCATTACCACGCCATCAGCGTCGCTCCTAGATGGGCTAGAGATGCAAGGCTAGTGGCTACAATACGCAACCACAAGTTTTATAAGTTGTAAGTAGCTGAATACCAACGACTTGCGAGCGCAGGGACGCACCTTATGTAAGTCCTTTATAATCAGATACTTGCAAAGATTCTCGATCTTCTGACAAAACCTGAATGAACGCAAAATATCAGGCCTGATCTTGCAACAAAACCTGATGGAACGCTAAAAATCTAAACCCTTGACTATCAACTACTTACAGAAGCTTCCTCCCTTGCGCTGTAACTCGTTGATGGTGAACGAGATTTAAATGAAAAAATATCTTGCAAAATTTCTAAAATGTGATAAATTAAGAGTATGAAAAGAAAAACAAAATTAGAAATCCTCCTCGGAAATTTAGACAAAGCTTCGGCTGACCTCAAAAAAGCCGTTGAAGAATCCCAAAAGAGACTCGATGAAAGTTTCTCGAAATATGAACACAAAGTTGAAGTTGCTCATCATAACTCTATGACAATCAACGAAAAACAAATTAAAGAAATAATTTGACTTTTGGAAGAATTGTGGTAAACTATATACATAAGATAAAAGATAACAAATAACAAAGAAAGAAAAAAATAAAATGACACATAGAATGATAAACTGGAATTTTCAACGAAAACAAATGCGTGAAAATATGCGAAAAAATATGAATGCTTCTGAAGAAGTAATCATTACTAACTCTAACAATACACCAACTTACTTTGGTGAAATATACCTTTACGAAGGAACTCTAGTAAAAGTTTCTTATAAAACTTCTGCAAATACTGCGGTTGTAACCTTCCTAGAAGGTAAAGATAAAGATAAGGTTGGAACTATCAACCTAAACAATGCTAAACTAATAAAGGAAAATAAATAAAATGAATAAAGATAATAAAAAACAACTAACTTCCCAAGAATGGGAAATTCAACGTTGGGAAAATAACAACAAGAAATGGGCTAGACTCAAAAAGAGTTGGTCTGATTGGAAAAAGAATAATCCTGAAAAGGCTAAAGCTCACGCCTTACTAAAGGCAAAACTTAATGGGAAAAGTCCTAAGTCGTTGTAAATCAACGAAATTTAACAGCTTGACAAAATAGGAAAGTGTGATAGATTAAAGATATGACATACGAAAAAAGAAAACAAAAAGAAATCGCAATTCAACAAGCCAACAGAGCTGAAAAAGCTAGGCTTACAGCAGAAAAGGCTGAACTTTTCAAAAGTCTCAACATTCAGATTGGTGACTTCATCGAAATAACAACCTCGAAAGGTAGTGAAGTTTTGTTCGTGGAAGATTCTGCGAATACTTACGACACTTTGCCTTTCCTCAAAAACATTCTTTTCCTCTCATTCAGAGGAATCAATGGTGCTGGCATCGTTGGGATGACTTGTCTCCTCGATTTTGTGGAAGTTAAAAAAGTAAAAGGAAGCATCGCACTTCTACAAGAAGTTGAACAAGCGATGAAAGTTTCAAACCGAATCTTTCAAAGCTATAACGAAGCTGGAAGCTACAAAGGAGACTAATGAAAAAAATCCTTTTCAAATTAAATAAAAAAACTTATAGACTCGCTGTGAAAAATGGTGAGAAAAAAAACTTTTTACGAGAGAGATTTTTTTACTACATCTCTAAATACGCTTTGGAAGCTCGCTTTTTTCTTTATGGTTTTTGACTAATTATAAGTCGCTCACTATCAACGACTTACACACGCAGGGAGCCCCCCCGCGCAAGTCCTTGACTATCAACGACTTACAAATGATGATTTTCAACACAAAACTGAATGAAAGCAAAAGATCAGAAGCATCTGAAAGGATTATCCTATTTACTATTTAGTATTAGCTATTCTACTATTTAATTTTTCTGAAAATAAATGTTGATCTAAAAATAATCTGTGATACATTTAACTTATGACAAATCAAATCACATCCCTAGCGACGGAAACCTGCGAGGAAGTTTATGCGGACGCCAACGCGTTCTTTGACTACATCAATTCCAACGATGTGGTTAATGCAATGCTCGATGCGTTGTCTGGAGTTTATAGCTCCAGCGAAACTATCGTGGAGGTCAAATAATATGGACTACAAAGCTTCTCTCAAGGAGTGGATGGCTCAACATATGTTGGGCTCGCAGGATGTGCGTGACATCCTTAACCAGATGCGTGAGGATGATCGCCTCGCTCGTTCTCAATCTGAAACATCCAATGAGCCAGACGACTCTATGGATGGCGACTTCGACTCTGCTATGGCTTCTGCTGGCCACGGCACTGATGAGGATTACAATGGCGGCTGCTACCAGATGGAAGACTTCGGTTGGGCTGGCGACGAAAATCTCTGTGGAGAATAATATATGATTGATATATTCGATGACGAAAAAACATTAAAAATCTGGGCAAAAAAAATGTTGGATGATCAAGCTATGGAGCGAGCTTTAGAAACTCAAGCAGAACTTGATTCTGACCATATGCGTGATATGGGAGACCTTTAGTAAGTTGTTGACAGTAAACGACTTACGCGCGCAGGGAATCTGCCGATGTAAATCCTTGATAATCAAAGACTTACACCAGCAAGTTTTTTACATAGAAGCTCGCCAACCTTCGAACACTTCGTCAATCTCTCTCTGCTTTTCTACAAAACTTTTGTTTGTGTCGAGTGGAGGATTATCGTTATCGCTCCAAGGATAAAAAGATTCTAGATTTTCGTTTAAGAGTTTTTCGATTTTCATTTTAGTATGTTATGAATAGTGATAAGAATATGCCGATTATAATTAAAAAGATTAATGTCATCTAGACATCTTAATGCTTTTTATAGTCGATTGCAAACTCATTTTTGTCCCAACACTTGCGACAATCACCGCACTTGTTACCTTGTTTGGAGCTTGGGCAATTAAAGTTTCCTAACTTACTTGCACCGCTAACGCACAAACCTAAACGCTGTGCAATTCCTACGGGTGCGGGGCCATCCATCATAAGAGCAGACAAACGGATGGTAAGATTACTAGGCACTTCTCCACCTTGTTCGATATAGGTTGAGACAAAAGCATATTCACGAGTTGGAAGCCAAAAAGAAATGTGAGGAAGATTCTTTGCAATCTTCACAATCTTTTCAATATGCCAAACACCTTGCAAATCTCCTGAATCGTGCCAGCGGAAATGAGGATTCTTAACTTTGCCAATCAAATATGTCATAGCATCTACCCACAAATCGTGAGTAAGAGAAGCGAAACGCTTTTCCATAGCTTTCTGAACATTGGGGAAAACATAACGCCCCTTGAGAGCATAGCAAAAAGCACAAATGCTTCCTACAACATTCCGCATTTTCTGCCCGATAAGACAACGCTTGGCAGGAGTTGAATAAGCATATCCAGGCATCTTCGAGGGTTTTGAGAGTGTGCCAACAATCTCTTCGGCTTGTTTTTTGTTTTTGAACATAAAAATAGGTTACCACGTTTTTGTTTTGAGGCAAGTTTTTTTTACAATTAAATCTCATTGACTATCAATGACTTACATCGGCAGGGAGGCCGCTTACCTAAGTTGTTGATACTTAAGCAGTTATAGCTTCTTCTTGTGGAATCTCTTCGCTTTCTTTTCTACCAATAAAAGCGTCAAATCTTTTTTGTGCTTTGCTAGAAGCTGAGATAATAAAGTTCATATCTTTTTTTAATACTTGAAGCCAGCTTGAAAGATAGCTTGCAGAATTGTTGAAACATTTTTCTGAATCAATTCCGCAGAAGTTAAGGCAGAGGCTTGCAAAAATCTCTGCGGTCAATTCTTCTTTGCTATAATTCTGCGTTCCAAATCCATTCTTCACTTCATCGCTTGTAGCCTTGTGCATAGCGTGACCAATCTCATGAAATGCTGTGGAATAATACTCCTCAACGCTGTTGAAATTTTCCTTTGGAGGTAAATCAATTTTATGTTCCTGCGGATAATAACAGGCACGGCTGCCACCATACTTAATCTGAATCACACACTTGTTGATTAACTTTTCTGCTTCTTCTACTGGTGAAAAATCCAGCTTCTTAACTTCAGGCTGTTTCCATTTCATTCCCTCAATATCACTCAACCCAAAAACTTTATAGAATCTCATCATTGGGAAAGTTTTGGTTTCATTGTTGCTTTCAGTTTTGAGCAGTTTGTAATAAACTACCATATGGGACTTAGCACCTTTTTTGATTCTTCCGCCAAGTTCCTTAATCTGATTAAATGTAAAAAAGAAATCATCAGAAGCGAGCATCCGTAGCAAAAATTGATTGATGCCCCTATAATTCTTTTTGGAAACTCCGTTGCAGAGGTCAAAAACTTTCCAAGGCTTCTGCCAAGGAATGACTCCTTTGTTGAGGGCTTCGATGAATTTTTCAGTGATAATTTCGTTTACTTTCATAGCTTAAATATATCAGCTTTTTGTTTTTTGTCTACATTTAAATTTCATTGAATATCAAGAACTTACAAAGCCAGGGGCCCTTGCGTTGTAAGTACTTGACTATCAAAGAGATAAAAATCTTGATTTAAAAGCAATATCGTGTAATATAAATTAATGAAAGTATCTGGCTTGGTCGAATCATCTGCTCTGTATAAAAAATTTATCCAAGAACGAGAAGAGATATTAAAACACAAATGGCTTGAAAGCGAAAAAGCTGGCAAAGATATTGGATTTGAAAAAGCTCTGTTAGATTGGGTTTTTAATCACAGAGAAGGCTGGCGTAATAAAAAATAATTGGATTGCGTAGGACTTGAACCTACAACCAATTCCTTAAAAGGGAACTGCTCTACCATTGAGCTAGCAATCCTAAAATTTTAATCCTTCCGCTCTCTCTATTCTAGAACTAGAGAAAATATATACCCACCTTTATAGTGCCTCAGACTCTGGGCGTTGGGGCTTCAATGGCTCTTATGGAGGAAGTCATCCTCACTCATTGCGGAAAGAACTATAGTTATCTTAACATAACTTTGTTTATGTGCAATAAAAAAGGCGAGGATTTTACTCCTCGCCCTTTCTATAATGTCTTTCTGTTTTTAGACTGGCGAAAGACCACCAGCGATTCGATCATAGCGGAATTGCTTCACGCCAGAATCCATACGACCAGAAAAGCAGAAGCTAGTGAATAGCTTATTCCCTGCCTTGCTGATGGTATGAGAAGAAGGCTTGCCGATGATGTAGGTATAGACATCATTCTTGCCGTAGGGTTTGTATTCGATTAAATACCTTTGCCCGAAAAGGAAAAGGACGAAGTGTTTCAGATATGAGGTTAAGTATATGATTGCTAATTTGATTTTGTTCATACTTTAAATATACCATACCTTTGTTTTTTCACAAGAAAAATCTTTAGTTAAATCTCGTTGATAGTCAACGACTTACTACGGCAGGGAGGGATCTTTTGTAACTACTTGATACTAAACCAGTTACAGCAATTAATTATTCTTCTGTTTCTTTCCAATTTGGATGAGCTTTAGCCCATTTAATGAAAACGACTTCTAGATTATTTAAAAGTTTATCTATTTGAGCTATAGTTTTAGGATCTTCGTCTTTAAGAACTCTTTTCTCTAAAATCTTGCTGATTCTATTTTCATTTTTCATCTATAGTATTTTACATTAGAACTTTAGATATTTCAATTATTATTTACAAAAATATGATTTTTAAAAAAAATTATTTTAAATGTGTAATTACTATTTTGATCAATTCTTGTAAACCGCTCCAAAAAATCGTTAACATTAAAGATAAAATAAAAAACTCGACACCAAATTTATCAAAAATATTTCTCACATAAAAACTTTACATGTTATTTATTATTTAGAGAAAATATTTCGTAATGTCGCTCTCTGTGACAATTAGCGCAAAGCATATCGCACTTATCTAATTCTTTTAATACTACTTCCCAGTTTCTTTTACGCAGTTTCTTCCAATCAAATTCTTTTTCATTAGGGTCTCTATGATGAAATTCTAAGACATCTGGATATTTATTATAGCCACAAGATAAGCATTTACCGCCTTTATATTCTACTGCTTTCTTTTTTCTTTCTTTCCATCTATTAATACAATAACTATTAAAGCATTCTTTGCAAGATGAATAGATTTTATTAGGTTTCTTATAGAAATCCTTTAAATCTTTTGTTTTATTACATTTAGTGCAAGTTTTCATAAAAAGTCTCGCTCTCGGCAGGATTCAAACCTGCGGTCTATTGATTAGAAATCAATTGCATTATTCGCTATGCTACGAGAGCGATAAGTTTTCGCCTAGGTCAGACTCGAACTGACACTTGAACGATTTTAAGTCGTTTGCCTCTGCCATTGGGCTACTAGGCGGATTGTTCAGCTATCGTGATCTAACTTTTCAGCAGACACTTGACCGATAGAATAGAAGTCTTGAACTTGTGCGGTCTTAACAAAGTGTTCCGAAGGAATATTGTTAATCGTATTCTTTACTCGATTCATAACAACTCCTTTTAGTCCACCTTTAGCACCACGAAACTTCTTCCCGAGTTTATCACTCACACTACTCATAACATACTTAAACATCACTCGCTCCAACTTTTCGAGAGTAATCCAAAAATAAGCAAAATCATTACTCATCCATTGAAGCTCTCCATTTGTTCCACCCCAATTATAGACTCGATTGTGGAACTGCTCAATCTCATCTTGTTTTCCTTTAATTCCAATTACCCAATGTGCTCCGAGGTTTTGTTTCATTAGTTTCATAGTTTATAGTTTATCCTGTTCTTGTTTTTTGTCAATACTTTTATTGTTAAAATACCAATCTACATCTTCTTGAGTTATCTCGGCATACTTACTATAAGAGTTAAGCATCCAATCTGCACAAGGAGAAGTGGGCAAGGCTGGACTCGAACCAGCACTAGGAGAATTATGAGTTCTCTGTTTCACCTTTAAACTACTTGCCCCACTTTAGCAGGAAAGCTAGAAGGTTTTGGCACTTGAAAGAACTCTACTCCAAAAGCCTTGGAGATGTTCTCCAATTCTTTAAGAGAGCAAGTCTCTTTAGTCGTGCACATACGGATTGAGGTGTTAAGGATAACGGCTCGGTCTTGACCGAACACATTCATCACATAGAATGGTGCTGTTTTGTTTGTCATAGGTTTAATATACAAGAATCAGAAAAATAGTCAATAAAAATAATTCGTTGAATGATAAGGCTTTACATACTAGGGGAAGGATTCGAACCTTCATTACGCTCAAATCTAGAGCTTCACGAGTATAAGTCGTGGGTCTTAACCAGTTAGACGACCCTAGCAATCAACACTAAGCCGTAGCTCAATGTCAGCCTCCGAAGTTATCCACCGATTTTCTTAACGACAACTTTAGTGCCGTCTGGCCAACGCTTGATAATCTCTCGCCAATGATTCGCTTCAATTTCTGCTGAAGCTTCAGACGAGTGCATATCTTCGCTGACACGGATACCATCTCGTAAAACAATAAATTTACTATTCATTTTCTACCTCCGCTATAACTGCATTATCAAACATTGAACCACCATCTACTGCATCACAAATCACGATGTCATTACTGCCATCATCACCTGCATATACAGCTCGTAGTTTTCTTGTTTGACTAAACTCTTTTTTAGTCCATAGAGTTTCTGGAACGCCGAGGACTTGCAGAGCCTCAACTCTCTCTGGAGGGATTGCCTCACCACTTACAGCACATTTATATATCATTGTGTTATGATACTACAAGTTCTGTTTTTGTCAAATCAATTTTGCGAGGACGGCCACGACCACGCTTCTCACCATTAGGTAAAGTTGCAGTTGCAACATAAGCTGATAGTTTTTCTTTAAGTTGGATGAATCTCTTGTCTGCATCTTCACGATTACAGCAAGTAAAACCCCAATCGCCCCATTGACTATCGCTAGGATACATTTCAGCAGGAGGCATTTTGACACCTGCAATTTCATATCCATTGTGACGCTTAATAGCAATCACTTCATAGTTATATGCTTCGCTGTCTGGTTCGTCGAGTTGCTTTTTGTAGATAGCAACATCGCCATCACGCCCAACCATCGTGAACTTAAAACCTCTACTAGTAAATGTTTCTTCAAGAATTTTCAATTTTCAATCCTTTCGGAAGGTAACCCTCAAGAGGCAACTCTTCTCCAATATATCCAACTTGGGTTTCAGTTTTAGTTTTAGGGTCAACTGCGTATAGTGCGTAGCCACCCTCCTTTAGTTTCTTGGCTTTAGTGATTTCCATTAGATAATTCTACTATACTTTTAGATTAATTCAAGACAAAAATATCACGATTTATAATACCAGCCCACTTTACTTTATATACTGGCTCTAGGGTATCTGCATAAACAAAGCTGTTATACTTATAAGGATTATAGGTTACCTTTCTTTCATTTTGATCAATAGGCCAACCATCATCTGGAGTGCCACACACAAAAGCGTGAACATTCTTTCGTTGTTCTTTTAGAACCCTGGAACGCCCTGCTTGACTCACTCTAAACTCGACATCACGCAGAAAAAATTCTGTGCTATGCTCTAATACTTTTCCACGTAGCATAATAGATAAACACTTCTTATGTAAATTATAATATACTTTATGCTTTGCTTTCATCAGATAACTATAACATAATAAAATAAAAAGTCAATCAATATATCTCATTATATATCAACGACTTACAAACGCAACCTCCCTGCCGACGTAACTCGTTGATGGTCAAGCACTTATAATTCATTAAATTTAGACAAAAAGAAGCGGAGGGTTTTGCCCTCCGCCTCTGTTAAAGTTTCGTTTTAGTTTAGGCGACCAGCTTCAGGAGCTCTTCGTCACGGGTTTTGCCCGAGAAGACTTTGAGCAAATCAGTGCTGATA
>Ga0209299_1001959_pt1 | contig 11198 bp, 9 predicted proteins | sample S_140806_MF_Meta_FD_187326 | JGI IMG/M metagenome (GOLD analysis project Ga0209299, IMG submission 187326) | Freshwater microbial communities from Lake Simoncouche, Canada to study carbon cycling - S_140806_MF_MetaG (SPAdes) (version 2) | ecosystem: Environmental > Aquatic > Freshwater > Lake ...
GAGCATATTGATTTTTTAAAAAAGGAGTTTGCAAATTTAGTATCAGAGTCCTACAAAGAATCAGGTTGTGAAATGTATGACTTAGTCACAGGAGAAGGTGAAGAGGTGTGGGTAATGATGGAGAAATGGTCAAGTAAAGCTCAGTGGGATGCTCACATGCTTACAAGTCATGTTAAGCATATAAATGGTATTGATAAAAAGTACTTTAGAAAGCCAACTGAGCTTAGATTCTTAAACCCCGTACTTTAAGGTTTAACAATATATTTAATGTCACCGTCAGCTGGTGGCTTATTTAAGATTTCTGGCACTTCATCTAAGGTCAATACTCTAGAGATAAGTGGGTCTAGCTTCAGTTTTTTACTATCAATTAAATTAGCTGCTCTACGTTGAGTTAGTGGGTTTAAAAAAGAACCTTGAATACGTAGTTCTTTGATGACTAATTGAAACGGATTAAAATCAACAAAACTTTTTTCTGGTGTAAGGCCTAGGACCACAATTGAACCACCCCGACGTGCGATCACTTGGGCTGCATTAAAACTTTCAATTGCACCAGCACATTCGAACACAACATCATACTTTGATAGTTTATCTGGGTAATTCTTCTCTAATGGATCAACTGAATCTGTTGCGCCTAAAGCTTCTGATAATTCACGACGTGCCCTCTGCCTAGTAATCATGGTGATCTGAGATGCACCAGCAAGTTTTGCTAACTGCACCACAATTTGTCCCATCACCCCACCACCTAAGACTGCAACCTTTTCACCCCCTTTTAAATCTGCAATGTCCATCCCGCGAATACAACATGCAGTTGGTTCGATAAAAGCTAAGTGAAGTGGGTTTAAATCATTGCTTACTTTATATATTTGTGAGTCTGGAACTTGAGCATACTCTGCAAATCCACCGTTTATATTTACACCTAATGCTGTAAGTGAGGGACAAAATGCGGTTCTACCAGCTTTGCAATCTTCGCAAGTACCACAAACTATATTTGGATCAACTGAGACTAAATCACCTTTAGAAAATTTAGATCCGGTCGCTGGCGTTTCAATAACCCCGCCGAACTCATGACCTAAAATTACTGGTTTTGCTGATGGATATTCCCCTTTATAGATATGTCTATCGGTTCCACAAAGCCCACAAGCTAAAACCTTAATTACAGACTTATCAGCAGCTATTTCAGGTGTTGCTAGATCTACTACTTTAATTTGATCAATCTGTGAAAGTAATAGTGATTTCATGCTTATCCATTTGGTAGCACAATAGTCTTGCGCCCTTTTCCAGATTTAAACGCGGTAAGTGCATCAGCATAATTCTCTAGCGAATAACGATCTGAAATCATTACATCTGCATTTAAAACTCCACTTGCAAATAATTCAACAGCTCGATCGAAGGAGTGTAAAACTGCCATCGAACCAACAATAGTAATTTCTTTGTTATAGACCCAAAATGGTTCAATCTCTACTTTCGCATCCTTATTAGCAACACCAAATTGTAAAAATGTCCCACCAGGCATTACATGCTTTAAACCATCCTTTATTGCTTCAGTAACGCCGGTGCAGTCAATTACGACATCAAATCCTCTTGGTTGATCAAACTCATCTGTAGATTTTGCTAAATTTGTAAACCCAAGAACCTTTGCTGTTTTTAACTTATCTTGATTTAAATCCACAATTGAGACACTAGCTGCGCCATTTACTTTCGCCAGTTCAGCCATCATTAGACCCATAGTTCCTGAGCCATAAATTAGATAATGTGAACCAGGATTTCTAGGTAATTGATCAAATCCTCTAACTGCGCATGAAAGTGGCTCAATTAATGCGGCAGATTTTAAATCAACATTTTTTGGAAGTTTATGGATATTTTTCTTCGGTGATAGTAAAAATTGTGCTGCCGCACCTGGATAAGTTACCCCTAATGCATTCCAGTTTTCGCACAAATTTCCCCGGGCTCTTCGGCAATAAAAGCACTCTCCACAATGCAGGGATGGATCGATAGCAACTGCATCGCCAATCTTTACTTCAGTAACACTTTTACCAACTGCTACAACTGTCCCACTCATTTCATGGCCTGGAACTATTGGAAGTTTTGGTGCAAACTCACCTTCAAAAATATGTAGATCAGTTCCACAAATACCAACTGCTGCAACCTCAACTACCACTTCAGAGTTTCCTGGCGTTGGGTCAGGCAGATCAATCAACTCAATCTCTCCTGCTGAGATTATTGCTACTGCCCTCATACGGCAATCAAACCACTGTAAATGTGAATTAACCAGTGACTGAAATTACGGAAAAGTTACATAGTTGTAGCGATAAATTCTTGCGAATCATCAAAAAATTCGAAAGTATGAGGCTCTTGATTTCTCCTACTCATTTAAGCGGGTGTTTTTGTCTTCACAACTTGTAACAATGACTGGAATCTCTAAACGCTACCCCGGTGTTTTAGCTCTTGATAACGCGAGTTTTGATTTAAAAGCTGGTGAGGTCCATGCATTAGTTGGTGAAAATGGAGCTGGCAAGTCCACCATGATGAAGATTCTATCGGGAATTGTAACTGAAGATTCAGGAAAAATTTTGTTAGAAGGCAAAGCAATTCGTTTACATGGTCCAAGAAGTGCCCAGGACTTAGGTATAAGTATTATTCATCAAGAGTTAAATTTAATGCCTGATTTAACAATTGCTCAAAATATATTTATTGGCAGGGAGCCTCGCAGATTCAAATTCATCCTTAATGACAGTGGATTAGTGAAAGAAGCAGAAAAGTTATTTACAGAGCTTCACTTAAATCTAGATCCAAATCGCAAGGTTGAAGGATTATCAGTAGCACAACAGCAATTAGTAGAAATTGTTAAAGCACTCTCATATAATTCCCGAGTATTAATCATGGATGAGCCAACTGCAGCGCTTACCAGTAATGAAATTAATGAACTATTTAGAATTATCAAGGGACTACGGGATAAGGGCGTCGGAATTGTTCATATATCTCATCGCCTTGAAGAGTTAAAACAAATTTCAGATCGAATTACTGTAATGCGTGATGGTAAGTACGTTGATACCTTAGACACCAAAGATGCCACCGTTGATAAGATCATTTCGCTAATGGTAGGTAGAACAATATTCCAAGAGGCTCCCCATATCCCTTCAACAGATAATCAACCGATTGTGCTTGAGGTTAAGAATCTAAATAATGGGCGATTTGTCAGAAACATATCTTTTAAATTACACAAAGGTGAAATTTTAGGCTTTGCTGGATTAGTTGGTGCTGGTAGAACTGAGGTACTTCGAACAATTTTTGGTGCCGATAAATTAATTAGTGGTGAGATTCTAGTAAACGGTAAATCTGTTAAGATACAAAGCCCACAAGATGCGGTTAAACATGGACTTGGTTACTTATCAGAGGATAGAAAATTATTAGCACTAGCGCTTTCCTTAGATATTGAGTCAAATACTGTACTTGGAATATTTAAGCGTTTTGCAAGATTTGGATTTACTAATAGCAAAAAAATTCAAATTGCAGCAGAAAAGCAAGTTAAAAATCTTTCAATCCGTACCCCTTCTACTAAACAAAAAATTAGCAACTTATCCGGTGGAAATCAGCAAAAAGTTGCTATTGGAAAATGGTTAACAGCTGACTCAGAAATAATTATTTTTGACGAACCTACAAGAGGAATTGATGTGGGGGCAAAGAGTGAGATATATAAATTAATGAATGATTTAATAGATCAAGGAAAATCAATTGTCATGATCTCTTCTGAGTTACCAGAAATCTTGCGTATGAGTCATCGAATAGTAGTTATGTGTGAGGGAAGAATTACTGGTGAAATTTTAAATAAGAATGCGGATCAAGAAAGCATCATGGCACTAGCTACGATGAGAGTTTAGAGGAGCACAAAATGGCTAAAGTTTCGTTATCTAGGATTACAACAATTAGGTCAGATGCTATCCAGCGGGTTTTAGCTTTTGGTTCTTTGGTACTAATGGTTATTTTCTTTTCAATTGCTTCTGAGAACTTCTTAACTATTCCAAACGTAAATGGAATCTTGCTAGCAGCAACAGTAAATGGAGTCCTCGCTTTAGGAGCAACTTTTGTAATTATTACAGGCGGAATAGACCTTTCAGTTGGCACCATGATGACAGTTTCAGCTGTTGCAACCGGAATTATTATTACAAATTGGGAGTTACCTATCTGGCTTGGAATAATTGTTGGAATAATTACTGGCACATTAGGTGGCGCTATTAATGGAATTTTAATTGCTAGATTAAAAATTCCACCATTTATTGCAACACTTGGAACACTGTATATTGCAAAAGGCTTAGCTCTTGTCGCTTCTGGCCTTAAGCCTATCTATTTCAATGATACCCCTAGATTTAATGAGATTGCCATGGGAACAATTATTCCGGTTCTTGAAATTCCTAATATTGTTCTAATTTTCTTTTTTGTGTCATTTCTTGCCCATCTACTTTTAACTAAAACAACCTTTGGTAGATACACATTTGCGCTCGGATCAAATGAAGAGGCTGCCCGTTTGTCTGGAGTTAATGTTGATAAGTGGAAAATTTGGGTATATGTATTTGGCGGTGCAACAGCAGGCCTTGCTGGAGTTCTAATTTCTGCAAGACTTAACTCTGCTCAACCATCTCTTGGTATGGGTTATGAGTTGGAAGCAATTGCTGCGGTTGTAATTGGTGGAACTTCATTACGGGGTGGTGAAGGAAAAATTATCGGTACCGTAATTGGTGCACTTGTTATTTCAGTTTTAACAAATGGACTTAGAATACTTTCAGTTCCGCAGGAATGGCAGACAGTGGTGACGGGGGCCATTGTTATTTTAGCTGTATACCTCGATATCGTTCGTCGCAAGCGTGAGGCTGTGTCCTCTGCCCGACAAACATCCGGAGAAAAATAGATTCGAGTATTACGTAAATTCGAATCCCAATGTAAAGAGAGGAAATACCGTGAAAGCAATTCACAAAGTAGGGATCATTGCATCAGCAATGGCTCTAGTTTTGACTGGTTGTTCTTCAGGCAGTGATAGTGCATCTGGTGATAAGCCATATGTTGCAATCATTTCCAAGGGTTTCCAGCATCAATTCTGGCAAGCAGTTCAACTGGGCGCCACTAATGCTGCGGAAGCTAATAATGTAACAATGACATATGAAGGTCCTGAGAATGAGTCACAAGTAGATAAGCAACTTGAGCAACTTAAGGCAGCACTTGCCAAGAAGCCATCTGCTATCTGTTTTGCAGCACTTGATTCAAAGGCTGCTAACTCACTACTAGAAGAAGCTAAGGCTGCGAAAATTCCAGTTATTGGTTTTGACTCTGGTGTAGATAGCGATATTCCTGTAACTACTGCTGCTACTGATTCAGTTGCTTCTGCTGCACTTGCTGCAGACAAAATGGCTGCTTTAATTGGTAACAAGGGTAAGGTTGCAATCGTTGCTCATGATCAAACATCTCGTACCGGTATTGACCGCGTAAAGGGATTTACTGATCAGATTATGAGCAAGTACCCAGACATTAAGCTTCTTACCACCCAATACGGCGGCGGTGACCAACTTAAGTCAACTGACATCACAAAGGCAATCATTGCTGCTAACCCAGATATCAAAGGCTTCTTTGGAGCTAATGAGGGTTCAGCAATTGGTGTACTAAATGGTGTTAAGGAGTCAAAGAAGGTTGGAAAGATCATGGTTATTGGCTATGACTCAGGTAAAGCACAGAAGGCTGCCATCATGGATGGTTCAATGGCTGGTGCGATTACTCAAGATCCAATCGGAATCGGAACCAAGTGCATCGAAGCTGCTGTTAAAGCAATTGCAGGCGAGTCATTGCCTAAATTGATTGACACTGGTTTCCACTGGTACGACAAGACAAACATTGATGCACCAGAAATTGCTGCAGTTCTATACGACTAATAGCAATTACTGATCATTAAATGATCAAAAGAGGCCTAGCTTTTGCTAGGCCTCTTTTTTTTAGTTAATTCTTTCGAGTCTTCCAAACCATTCCAGTAGCATAGTTATAGTCAATTAATGATTGGGCCTTAATTTCTGCCCCGGCACCAGCTGCTAGCGGTGCAACATAGCAAGCATTCTTTATTTGAGTTGGGATCACAAAATGCTCATGAAGATGATCAACAAACTCAACAACTCTTTTTTCATGGTGGCCAGTAACGGCAACTGAATCAAACATTGCCAGATGGGCAACCATTTCACATAAACCAACACCACCTGCATGCGGGCAGACAGGCACTCCAAATTTTGCTGCCATCACAATAATGGCCACATTCTCATTAACTCCTGCAGTTCTTGTGGCATCTAATTGTAGAAACGACATAGAGCCGGCTTGCAGCATCTGCTTAAACATAATTCGATTATGAACATGCTCACCGGTTGCAACTTTTGTTGGTGCAATAGCTTTTGCAATAGTTGCGTGTCCTAGAATGTCATCTGGTGAGGTTGGCTCTTCTACCCAAAATAGGTTCACATGACTAATTGCCTTAATCCACTTAATAGCTTCATTTACATCCCATACTTGATTGGCATCACATGCCATCCGAATATCATTACCAATAGTTTTACGAACAAGTTCTAAGCGATGAATATCATTTTCAAGAGAGCGGCCAACCTTCATTTTAATTAATGTAAAACCCTCTGCTACTGCCTCTTTAGCAAGGCGAATCATTGTTTCATCACTATATCCAAGCCAACCTGGCGTAGTTGTATATGCAGGTAAACCTTTTTCTAGTAAAACTTTTTCATTAGATACCCTCGAGCTTTGAGCCTTTTGTAAAATTGAAAGTGCCTCAGCCTCTGTAATTGCATCTGAAATATGACGAAAATCAATTAACTCAACTAAAGCCTCAGGTGACATATCTGCTAATTGTTTCCAAAGTGGTTTACCATTAATTTTGCAGATTAAATCCCAGAGGGCATTAACAACTCCCCCGGCTGCCATATGTGGAATACCTTTTTCAGGACCAAGCCAACGAATTTGTGAGTCTCTAACTAAATCTTTTCCGATCTGTCCAATGCGCTTTTCTAGTGTTGACAACTCTTCACCTATAACTGTTTCAGCTAATTGGGCAATTGAATTACATTGCAAATCATTTCCGCGACCAATTGTGAAAACTAGACTATGACCAGAAAGCTTTGGGTCATCTGTTTCTAAAATTAAGTAAGCTGCTGAATAATCTGGATCAGGGTTCATAGCATCAGATCCATGCTTTTCAGTAGATGTTGGAAATCTGATATCTAAGGTTTTAAATCCAGTTATTGTTGCCATCTCTTACCCTTCTAATTGATGAGTAAAGCCTATAGGATTTTGAAGATATTTAAGGAGTGAAATGGCAAAGGTAGTACTGATTGACCTTGGTGATTTTTCACATAATGAGATAGAAATTAATTTAGCAAATCCATTGTTACCAGTTGCTACCCCGCTACTAGCCGCTCTTACTGGCCAAGTAAAGAGTAACAATTTTGTTGTTATATCAAAGGGAGTTTTAGGAGGAAGGAATGGAATTGGCCTGTCAGATGCAATTGTTTCGGCAGTTTCACCGCAGTCTGGCGGCCTAATTGAATCAAAAATCCAAGGCAAGCTTGCTAATGCGCTTAACTCGATTGGAGTAGATGCAATTGCTTTAACTAATAAAGCTAAATCATTGACCGGAATCGAAATTACTGAACGCGGATTTTTGGAGTTTAATTTTCCTAAAGCTAAAAAGATAAAAGGTGCATCAGTGTGGGAAACGATTGATCGGATTAGAACTGAAAATACTTTAGTAACTCTAGCGATAAGTGAATTCGGTGAGAAACAAGCATTAGGTGCATCTCTAGTTAGCGATTATGGTTTTGCTACATCTCAGGGAGGTATAGGCGCTGTATTTGGAAGAATGAATATTAAATATATCTCGATTGCAGGTGGTATAAATCAATCAATAAACCCTGGTGTTAAGCAAATTACAGATAAATACTTATCTGGACTTGAAAGTAATCCACTCACAAAATCTGAACATGACGCCCCTGGTTTTGGCATTTGGGCAAATAGTTCACTAGTTGGATATATGGCTGGCAAAAATTTTGGTAAAAATCTACCAAAAGTTGTAGATACTTTCGAGCCAAAATCATTTCTACCATACTTAAAAGATGATGGTGCTAAAAGCTGCCCAGGTTGTCCGCAGAACTGCTTTAAATCATATTTAATTAAAGATTCACCCGTTGATGGCGGGCGACAACATCAACTAAGTATTACAGCCCTACTTTCGCAATATGGTGAAGGTGATGTTGAAAGATTAATTGATTTTAACTCATACTGTCATGAGGTTGGGGTTGAACATATATATATGGCAGCTCTACTTATTCAAGAAAAAATAAAGCCAAAGAAGTCGATAACTAAAATGGTGAATAAGGTTGCTAATAAAAAGCTAAAGAGTGGATTTAATCAAATAAAAGGAATGGCAATTCCGCCTTGGGATCCTCGTGGCAATCAAGGGTTGTTCTTAGCTATGGCGCTTAATCCCTCCGGACCAAGGTATGACGTGATCGAACATGATATTGATTTTGATCCAGATTGGGTGTGGAGTAGACATGTTGAATTTGGTATGGAGTATGGAATACCAAAAGGTGGGTTATCTCTTGGAACTTTGGATAAAAGACGTGAGAAGAGTATTGGCGATCTATGGCTACTCTGGTCAGCACTTGATGCATTAGGTATTTGTATCTATGCCGCGCCACCAACTAGAGAATTACGAAGTCAAGATATTTTAGCTTTAGTTAAAACTATAACCTATCAGGAAATTAATATGGAAGATTTATTTAACTTAGGTCTAATGCGGTTAGCTATTCAACGTGAAATGAATCAAAGGCTAGGCTTAAGTGCTGAAACTGACACCTTACCCGATATATTTTTTAATAAGCCAGTTAGCTCTGCTGGTGCAAAATTAGATGGAGCAGTTGTAAAGAGAAAAGAATTTTTGCAAATGAGATCAGTAATAATTAAAAGATTGATGTGGACTGAAGATGGTGGCGTTGATAAAACAAGCCTACTTTGGCAAAACTGCTTAGATGAGATTGATAATATTAGGAGTAAGATTCTCTAATTATGCGCATTGATTCACACCATCATATTTGGGATCTAAATGTACGCCCTCAGACTTGGATGAAAGGTGATGAACTTAAACCAATTTCTCGTACGATTTTAATGAATGAATTTGAGCCCGAACTAGAAAAATCTAAAATTGATTACACGGTAATTGTTCAAACTGTACCCACGATAGATGAAACACCTGAGTTTTTAGACTTATCACTTTCTCATCCAAAAGTATGCGCGGTTGTTGGTTGGCTTGATCTTGAAAGTGGTGACATTACACCTGTATTAGAGAAATATTTAGCACATGCTGGCGGCAAAAATTTAGTTTCAATTAGAGATATGGCGCAAGATAAAGATGATCCAAACTGGTTAATTCGTGATGATGTGGTAAAAAATGTCCACAGAATTGCAGATGCTGGACTTACATTTGATATTTTAACAAAGCCACCACAGTTAGCTGCCGCAGTTAAGCTGGTGAAGCAATCGCCAAATAATATATTTGTATTAGACCATATTTCAAAACCATATATTGCTAAGGGTGAAATGCAGCCATGGGCTGATCAAATAAGTGAAATAGCATCATATGAGAATGTCTCAGTTAAGGTATCTGGATTATTTACTGAAGCAAATTGGAGTGACTGGAGCAATAAAAGTTTTAAACCCTACCTTAATCATATTCTTAAATCATTTAAGCCAGATAGAATGATGTTTGGCTCAGATTGGCCAGTTTGTTTGCTCGCTGCCAGTTATAGCCAGACAATTGACCTTATGGAAGAGTTCGCCAAGGATTTCTCAAAATCAGAGCAGGAATCTTTTTGGGCTGGTACAGCAAAACGTTTTTATAGATTGAAGGTTTGAATATGAAACGACAACTACCTCGCTGGAAAAATATAAAGCCGTTACTAGGTTGGTCTCTGCCTAAATTTCCACTTCAAGATAGAAAATTAAAAAATGTTGTAAATCTCGCTGAGATGCGAAATCTTGCCAAAAAGCGAGTACCGAAAGCAGTCTTTGATTATGTTGATGGTGGTGCAAATGATGAATTAGCTTATTCCAGAAGCCAAGAAATCTACTCCCGTGTTGAGTTTAAAGCACGGGTGCTACGAGATGTCTCTAAAATAGATTTAACATGTGATGTTCTTGGGCAAAAAAGTGCACTGCCAATAATTTTTGCACCTACTGGATATACCCGAATGATGCATTATCAAGGCGAAGTAATGGTTGCGAAAATCTGTGAAGAAAATAACTTGATTTATAACTTATCAACAATGGGAACTACCTCTTCTGAAGAAATTGGTAATCAAGTACCAGGTGTGCGCAGATGGTTTCAACTTTACTTGTGGCGAGATCGTGATCAAAGCTTAAAGTTTATTGAAGAGGCAAAAGAAGCAGGCTTCGAAGGATTAATGCTTACAGTTGATACTGCCGTTGGCGGTATTAAATGGCGCGATATGCGAAACGGGTTAACTGTCCCACCAAAGATTAGTTTTAAAACTTTTTTTGATATGGCTCTTAAACCAAAGTGGTGGTTTAATCTTTTAACTACCGCTCCCCTTGAATTTGCTACCTTTAGAAACTTTAATAAACCGTTATCAGAGATTGCCGCGACTGTATTTGATCCAGCCGTAACTTTTGAAGATGTTAAGTGGTTGAGATCAGTTTGGCAGGGTAAATTAATAATTAAAGGAATACAGACCGTTGCAGATGCTGCTGAACTTAAAAAAATTGGTGTTGATGCAATTGTGCTTTCAAACCACGGTGGAAGGCAGCTAGATAGATCAGTTGTGCCACTTGAACTTCTGCCGCAGGTTCGTACTGAAATTGGTATAAAAGGTAGTGGACCACAAATCTATATTGATGGGGCAATCATGAGTGGAGCAGATGTTTTAGCTGCTGTTGCCCTTGGAGCTGATGCAGTATTAATCGGCAGGGCATATTTATTCGGCGCTATGGCTGCAGGCCAATCTGGTGTAGAGAAGGTTGTGGAAATGTTTAGATTTGAGATGGAAACTGCAATGAAATTAATGGGTGCTAAGAATTTAAGCGAATTAAATCCAGATTTTGTAAATATTAGATCTTAGGCATATCGGGCGTGTAGTGCGCCATCAACC
>Ga0209299_1001962_pt1 | contig 11187 bp, 7 predicted proteins | sample S_140806_MF_Meta_FD_187326 | JGI IMG/M metagenome (GOLD analysis project Ga0209299, IMG submission 187326) | Freshwater microbial communities from Lake Simoncouche, Canada to study carbon cycling - S_140806_MF_MetaG (SPAdes) (version 2) | ecosystem: Environmental > Aquatic > Freshwater > Lake ...
TGCCACCACCACTACCACTACCACCACCACCACTGCCACCACTGCCACCACTACCACCACCTCCGTAATCATCATCGCCACCGCCACTGCCACTACCACTACCACCACTGCCACCAATACCACCAATACCACCACCGCCGTAATCATCATCGCCGCTGCCACTGCCACCGCCACCGCCACCGCCATATCCACCGTGTCCTTGACCATACCCACCAAATTCATCGCTGTCGTCACTCATGGTCAACACCGTATCGCCTTTGTCCAGCACCACCAACTTGTTGTCAACAGCATGCCAGAAGGAATCATGCGAGCCCAATTTTGCAACTCGAAGTATATCCAGATGTGAGTAGGCAGCACCAAGTTGGGCCATCCAGGCACCAGCATCAACACTGCGCTGCGACAAAACCTTCTGGTCGTCAAACCTCATGTCAATTAAAAACGTAGACAAACCAGTATTGTGCAACACACATAGGTTGGTGTCGCTGCACTGCACAACTTTTGGAAAGCTCAACGCTGTGGTCAAGTCCAACCAGTGCATATCATCTAAATCAACTCTAAACACAATGCGTTGCCTGACTGCCTGGCGCGACATAATCACAAAACGCCCGTTTGGCGACATTGCCTCAAGGCGCATTTCTCGAATTTGCCTGTCGGACGTTCCTGGTTCACACGGTATGTCCAATTCTGTATTGTTTGGCCAACACACCAACTTGTTGTCGGACTTCCAAACCACACGCTTCGAACTTGCACCAATCTGCGACATCGCTGGCAAGTACTTATCGGAAAGATTCACTTGCACAGCACCGCTGATGAACCTAAATTGCTCAGTCGAAATGTTTAGAATCAACACGCCTGAATGCTCATCGTATGCATGGCTAAGCTGAAAGAATACTTCATTTTTTGTGACCGCACCACTGCGAACAAAACGTCGCGTCGACGAAAGCAGCCTGCCAACATCAACATCTTGCTGGTTGTCCGAGGCCGCAAATTCAGACAGCTTTTTGCATGAAAACTCGTCAACAGTAACATGCAAAACTTCAAATTCGTCTTCTGCCAACACCTCTTTCAGAACAAACAAATACTTGCCACAAACTGAAAACCGTGAATAGTGCGAGGCTACGCTACCAAGATCGTATACAGCGCCTTTGTTGTTCAAAAACAGATGAAACACACCATGCTTTACAGGTTGTGCGATGTAGGTAAACAAACTCTGGTCAAACATGTCATCGATGCGGTAGCCTTGGTGTCTTTGGCACACAACACCAAGACCGACTGCTAAAATGTTGCAGTCTTCGCGAGAAAAAGCAAATTGCCTTCCAACAAGCACATTATAGTCGAAACTCGGAATCATTAAACTAGCAGCTGGTTGCATGGTTGACATTTGAAGGATGTAACCTATTGCAAGTTTCTGCACGTCAGTCAAGTCTGCAAAACACGTTCCAAAGTCGCGCTCAAGATCTGCTATCAGCTGGCTGTTTTCCTGCTTTGCCCGCTGTCGTGTTTGCTGGTCACTAGCTTCAAAGTACGCAACAACCGAGCCAAGAACGCGACGAACCAAGTCCAGTTCAAACTTGTTGTCTTTCAAGCCAAAGTACACCACATGCTTGTACAACCACATCATGGCCGGCACAGATGTTGGCAGCAAGTCTCGCCATGATTTGTCGTTACAGTATGCAGCCACGACTTTCAGTTGATCGACACTCGTCATGGTGGTGGGCACAACCAACACCTTGGTGTCTGTGTCGTAATACTTTATGCAGCTCAACCATTGATGTCTGGCAGTAAAGATTTTAACGGCGTGCTTTTTGTTACGTGAGATGAGCACAACACTTTTAATTTCTAATTTGTCCAAGCGTTCATCGTCATGGTATTCAAACCATACTTGTTCGCCACCTTGCAATTTTTTCGATCTGGAACGACTAGTTGTGTGGCCCATGGTGTATGTGTGTTTTTATAAACAGTCTAAACAAACACTTACAGTTTGCCTGGCCTAACTGTCACACCCAGAACGTTGTGCCGACTGAGCAGTCTCTCCAAGTCGTCAGTGTTGACGCCTTGTGGAGGCAAGCGAGACATTTGGCGTGGCCAGTCTGGCTTGTCAAACAACTCAACCTGGCCAGCCACTTTGCTCAACAGTTCGTAACCTTCAAGCCACACGAACTGGTTCTTGCCAACCAACAGCGTCATTACCTGCCAGGCAGCCGACATGGCCAGCAACACGACGTTTGTGCCAGCATAGCACTTCAACATCTTGACGACCAACATGGTCGACTCGGCAGGCACACACACGATTTCAGCAATGTTGGAATGCAACGCAGAGTCAAGACGGACAACACACACGCCCGGGCGGTCTGACAGGCAGTAGTAATGTGCTGCAATTTGCTGAGCAGTCAACACATCTGTCTGCCACATTACGTTGCTTGGCTTCCAGTCAAGCTGGTATTTGTATGTGTACTGCTGGTCGTCCAGTTTTGGCAAGTCGCTGTACTTGTACAGTACTGTATAGTTTGCTTGGCTTGCTTGGCTTGTATCATTTGTATCGTTTGGCTGCATTGCACCGATTTGGCGACTTGGCATCACACCCATGCTGCCAATGCTGCTTGCAATGTTTTTCTAATACATGTAAATTATATAATACACAGCAAACCAGCAATCCAGCAAACCAGCAAACCAGCTAACCAGCCAAACCAGCCAAACCAGCCAAACCAGCCAACCAACCAGCCAACCAACCAACCAATCAACCAACCAACCAACCAACCAACCAGCAAACGCACACAGCACATTTAGGCGATTCACAAACTGGAAACCAGCCATTTACCACGTGCTGTTGTCTTGACAACACGAATTTGTTCATAACAATCACATAATAGTTATTGCATTCCATGCGACACACACTCTTTCAAGTGGTTCAGCACCGACTGCGCAGCCTGACTGGCACACGGTAACGACATACAGCTCGTTTCTCTGTATCTGTCAAAGCACAGATGCAACGTTTGTTGCGTCACACAACACGACAAATAGTAATCTGTGTCGGCAGACGACAAATCCAGGCTGTTTTCTTCTCCAGCTTTCATGGCATCCAGAACAGCAATCACCGTTGCAAGTGTTCCTTTACCTTCCAGTACAAACAACCAAGTTTCTCCCAACTCCATTTCTGCTAAACAGTTGCCTTGCTGGTCGTTCAAAGACAAACACTTATCTTCGAATTTGAACGCCACTGGAATGAACTCCTGCACCACTGGTGCTTTTCGCTTGACCTTTTTGCTTGGATTTTCCATGTTTGGTTTTAACGTAGGCAGATCCCAAACGCATGTGTTATACAATACATACAAATTATATATAATACACATATGACTAGCTACCGCACATCAAGCACTCTTCACTTGCCGAGCCAACTGGCTGGCCTGGCTGGCCTGGCTGGCCTGGCTGGTCTGGTTGGTTCGGTTGGTCCAAGTGGTCGTCCAGAACCGACAGCGCCTTCGTGGCTGCCTGGCTGCGCAGGTAGTACATGCCGGTTTTCAGGCCCTTCTTCCAGCCGTAAAAGTGCATGCTAGTCATCTTGTCGGCCTGCGGATTCGCAAAGTAAATGTTCAGCGACTGCGACTGGCAGATGTACGGCGCGCGCGCAACTGCCATGTCGATGATCTCGCGCCCAGGAATCTCCCACACCGTGCGGTAGCGCTTGCGGATCTCCTCGGGAATCGACACCAGCTGCTGGATGCTGCCCTGCTGCTTGACGATCTGCTGGCTCATCTTCTCGGACCACATGCCCAGCTCTTCCAGGTCGCGCACCAGGTGGCGGTTCAGCACAACAAAGTTGCCTGCCATGGTCATTCTACTGAACACATTCGAGGTGAACGGCTCGATGCACTCGGTGTTGCCCATGATCTGCGACGTCGAGGCGGTCGGCATCGGCGCCACCAGCAGCGAGTTTCGCACGCCATGCAGCCGAATCTGCTCGCGCAGGCCAGGCCAGTCGAAGCTGTCGCTGGTCTTGACGTTCCACATGTCGGGCTGCAAGATGTTCTGCGACACCGGGCTGCCTGCATAGCTGCTGTAAGGACCCTTCTGCTTGGCCAAATTCATGCTGGCCGTCAAGCTGCCAAAGTAAATTGCCTCAAAGATCTTGGTGTTGATCTCCATGGCGACTTGGCTGCCGAACGACGTCTTGCACATCGCCAGGACGTCGGCCAGGCCCTGCACGCCAATGCCGATCGGGCGGTGGCGCTGGTTGGAAGTCTTGGCTTCTTGGATGGGGTACATGGTGGTGTCCAGCACCTTGTTCAGGTTGACAGTGATCTTGCCGGCAATCTCGGCCAGCAAGTCGTAGTCGATGACAGCCTGGCCCAGGCTGGCCGGCGAGTCCCTGCGCGCCTTGGAAAACTTGACGAACTTGGGCAGCGAGATCGACGCCAAGTTGCAGACTGCCACTTCGTCCGGGCTGGTGAACTCGACGATCTCGGTGCACAGATTGGAGCACCTGATTGTGCCCAGATGCTTCTGGTTGGACTTGGCGTTGCAGGAGTCTTTGTACAGCATGAACGGCCTGCCAGTGGTCATCTGGGAGTGCAGGATCTTCTTCCACAGCTGCTGGGCCGGGATGGTTTTCCTGGCCTTGTTCTGCTTCTCGTACTGCTCGTACAGCTGGTCGAACGCCGCACCGTGCAGGTCGTCCAGGCCTGGCGCCTCGCTGGGGCAAAACAAGCTCCACTGGCCTTGCTGCTGCACGCGCCGCATGAACAGGTCGGGCACCCACAGCGCAGTGAACAAGTCCCTGGCGCGCTGGTCCTCCGAGCCGCCGTTCAGCGTCAGCTCGACAAACGCCTCGACGTCGCTGTGCCAGGGCTCCAAGTAAATCGTGGCGCTGCCTTTGCGCTTGCCGCCGCCCTGGTCGAAGCTGGACACTACTTTGGAGTACATCTGCAGAAAGTTGACCAAACCGTTGGAGGTGCCGTTGGTGCCGCCAATGTAGGCGCCCTTGCCGCGCAAGTTCGTCACCGACAAGCCGATGCCGCCTGAAAACTTGGACACATTGGCCACCAACTTGGCAGTGTCCATGATGCCGTCCGTCGAGTCGTCCTTGACCATCAGCAGGAAACACGACGCCAGCTGGCCGCCGCGGCGCATGCCCGAGTTGAACAGCGTCGGCGTGGCGTGCGTGTAGTACTGCTTGGAAATCAAGTCGTAGGTTTCCAGCACTGCCTGGATGTCCTGCGTCTCGACGTTCATGGCCAGGCTGGTGCGCATCCACAGGTACTGCGGGCGCTCGATGACCTTGTCGTCAATGCGCACCAAGTACGACTTGACCAGCGTGGTCAGCCCAAAGAAAGTCAGGCTCTCGTCGCGGGAGTCGTCGATGGCCTGGTCGATCTTGTGGCTGTGCTGCTTGACAAAGTCGATGAACGCCTGGCTGGCCAGGTGCGACTTGCCTTTGGGCGTGTCGACTAGCATGCTGTCGACATACTGGCTAAACGTCTCGGGCGTCTTTTTGTACAGCTCGTTCAGCCACGTGCGGGTGGCCAGCTTGTCGTAGTCGGGGTGCAGCGTGGCAAACCCGGCGATGGTGTGCATCACGTGGTCGACCAGCTGGTCGGCAGTCATTTGGGCGGCACATCCCTGCGCGGCATGCTGCACGATGCGGTCGATGTCGACCGACAGGTTCTGGCCGACCTTGACCAGGTTGGCGCGCAGCTTGGCTGCGTCAAAGTACTGGACAGACTGGTTGCGCTTGATCAGCTGCACAGTTGGCGCAGTTGGTGCAGTTGGTGCAGTTTGCACGTTTTGATCAGACATGTTGTTTTGGTCGGGTTTGGTCGGGTTTGGTCGGGTTTGGTCGGGTTTGGTCGGGTTTGGTTTCAAAAGTTTCAAAGGTTTCGTTTTGGCTGATCAACACTTTTTTTAAAGCATATCCGAATTTTTCAAAAGTTATTTATTGTAAACGCATTGACTAACCCAACTCGGCAGTGCAGCCAAACCAACCTGGTTGTCGACAAGGCAACCAGTTCTGCGCACACACCAAACACCCAAAACACCCAAAACACCCAAAACAACTTACTCGTCAGACAAGCTTTCCGACATGCTGTCTGAATCGTCGTCTGTCCACCAACTGGCACCGCCTTGCAAAACGTCAGCATCGCTGTTGTTGTTGTTGTTCTGATCATCTGGATCTGTTGGATCGTTCCTGGCCATGCCGTCCGTGCCGGTTGTGGGAAGCACGGCGTCGTTGGTAGTGTTACTCGCGCCGAGCGTTGGTGTGTCATGCATGTTGCTTTCGACCGGTTTCGTCGTGGCAGATGGACCAGGCTGGCCAGGTGAGCCAGCTTGCTCGTCTTGGCCAGATGTGTCGGTTCGTACGGTCGTTGTGCTGACTGGTGTGGTTTTAGGCGTTGGTGTTGTATGTGTGTTGTTTGAATTACTCGGCTGATAACGCATCGACGCAGGCTGGCTTGTTTGCACTGGCGCATTGGCAGGGTCTGTCGATCCAACAAATGTGGGCTGTTCTGCTGCACTGGTTGGCGCACGAGTGGATCCAGATGTGGGCAAAACAGATGACGCATGATTCGACGATCCAACAGATGCAGCCAGTTCTGCCTCACCAGGTGGCGCACGAGTAGACCCAGATGTGGGCGATACAGTTGACGCATGATTCAGTTCTGCGGCACCAGGTGGCGCACCAGTCGATCCAGATGTGGGCGATACAGATGACGTACGATTCGACGATCTAACGGATGCAGTCAGTTCTGCCGAACCAGTTGTTTGCACATGCTGCGATGACGTTGCTGGAACAATTGTGCGATCAACAGGCTTTGCCACGAATGAGGCGCGCAAATCACGCGGATCTTGCAGCTGGTCACCTTCAACGCTGAGCACATCGCTGTCATGATCGTCATGGTCGTCGTGGTCGTCATGGTCGTCATTGACGTCGTGGTCGTCATGGTCGTCGTTGACGTCGTGGTCGTCATGGTCGTCATGGTCGCGACTCCATTCGTCATCACTGGTTTCATCAACATCGTGTGCCGTGTTGGACCTGTTGGACCTGTTGGGCGTGTTGGGCGTGTTGGACCTGTCGGACCTGTCGGACCTGTCGGACCTGTTGGACCTGTTGTACGTGTCGGACCTGTTGGACGTGTTGTGTTCGTCAAGTTCGTCGGCTTCGTCAGTACTTGTTGCCAGTGCCCAGTCGTACAAATTCTGCATGTTGGGCACTGCCAGCACGACATCGGGTATCAGTGGATTTTGCTCACAAATTGTAACTGCTTGGCGCAAATGCTCAACAAGTTGCTTTGCTTGCTGTTTGCTCAGCTGCTCGCGCTGCTGGTACTGTTGGTCGACATACTCGCGTAGCATGGTCGTCCAGACCTGTGCGTCCATCGGCATAGGCGACTTTGGCTCGACTACCTTGTTGTCGACCACAAAACCTTTGATCCTTGCAACTGTCAGCAGAGCATTCAGCACGATTTTGCCTGTGCGCTGAATGGCTTCCTCAGAGTACAACAGCTCTTGCAGGTACTCTTCGCGCTTGATGTCGGCATACAGTCTTTCAATTGGATTCAGTTGAAAATAGTTGGTTGACGAAAACTCGACTTCATCTGTTGTGGCTTGTGCGCCAGTGCTGTACTGCGTTTTGTTGGTGCCATCCAGCTCGTCGATACCATCGATGTCTTCAACTGTAACGTGGTCAGCGTGGTCTGGGTGTGATGTGTAAGCAGCAGATCCTTGGACGACAGAAGGCATGCTGGTGGATCCGGCTTGTGGTGACTGGTAGGCAGGTTTAGCCGTGCTGGTGGGCCCAGCCTGCGTTGACCGATTGGCAGGTGTGGCAGTTTTCAGGCTAGCCGATGGAGCCGTGCTGGCAGGTGTGGCAGTTTTCAGGCTAGCCGATGGAGCCGTGCTGGCAGGTGTGGCAGCTTTGAGGCTAGCCGATTGAGCCGTGTAGGCAGGTGTGGCAGTTTTCAGGCTGGCAGGTGTGGCAGCTTTCAGGCTAGCCGATTGAGCCGTGTAGGCAGGTGTGGCGGCTTGCAAACTAGCTAATCTGGAAGTGTCGGTCAAAGCGGCAGGTGTGGCAAGTTTGGCAAGTGTGGGTTGTGGCAAGGCAGATTGTGGTTGCTTGTACCCACCAGTTTGGTTGTCATTCGACAGGTTTTTGCTATCGAATCTGTCTGCTTGTGTCAGCAATCCATCAGGACCAAGCGGTGCGAGACCACTAGACCATGTGTTCGGGGCTGCCACGCCAACGCCTGCACCACGCAACATGATGGCTAAATCTGAACAACGAGACAGAAAACAGCACAGAACCTAACAACCTCACAACCTAACAACCTAACAACCTAACAACCTAACAACCTAACAACCTAACAACCTAACAACCTAACAACCTAACAACCTAACAACCTAACAACCTAACAACCTAACAACCTAACCAACCTAACAACCTAACAACCTAACAACCTAACACAACCAAGCTTAGTTTTCAAGACAAGATGAAAAATGTTGCTTGCTTGTCAAACCCAAACTTTGCTAAATTGCCATTCATACCAAATGCCATTTATACCAACCATTGCGATTTACACCAACCAGTGCCAACCATGCCGATCATACCACAACAACCATAACAACCATAACAACAACTGGTTGTTCAGTCGGTTAAATTACGTGACAAACTTGTAGAACCGGCGCAGCAATCCAAACTTTTTGTTGTGCTGCTTTTCAAATTGCAAAACATACTGCCTCAGCGACTGGTTGCGTCGGTTGGATTGGTGTGGTTGGTTATGTTGGTGTGGTTGGTTATGTTGGTGTGGTTGGTTATGTTGGTTTGCACTGCCACCTTGCAGCACTGGCAGCTGCTGCCAGTTGCGCTTGTACAGCCGAGTGTGGTAGACACGGTTTCTGAAATTGCGTCGAAACTGGTGTCGGCGGTTGGCTGCACCCAAAAAGCCTGCTTGGTCGTCGATTTTTGCAGGATCGGCATTTGGAATGCAGACCTTTTCAGACTTTGACCACCTGCAAGCCTGGTGCAGCTTGCATGTTTTCAAGTTGTTGTAGCACGAACAGTAGCGGCTGCCTTGCTGGGTGCCGCGGTGCCGCAGTGCCAAGTCAAACGCAAAGTCGCACCTGTACGGCCGGTTGAACTGGTAGGCTCTGTAGCGCTTGCGCTCAGTGTGTGCAAACTGGATCGTGCGAATCAGCGTGTTGTAGCCGCACGTGTTGACGTCCGACACGTGGTACCTGCCCACATCAGACGTCACGCACTTGTGCTGGTTCTGGTTCGGAACCAAGCTGGCAACAAACTCTTCCATTCTGGCCAAACTGAAATGCTGCCTTGTTGCTGCCAAAAAGTCGTTGACTGTGTCTATGTTGTGCTGCGCCAACTGGCCGCGCAAATACGCACCTATATTGGGCAGGCTGTCGATGCGCGACCAGCCGTACACCGGGTTGTCTGCGCGGTTGAATGCATCTGCCACAGTTGTGCGCTGAAAACACATGGCGTCGTCTGGCTCGACATGGTTGTTTGGCATAATTGGCTCTTTTTATCAGCCAGTTCAGATGCGCAGTTAACCAGCACATAGCAAATAGAAACGTGCAGAACTCTGCAATTTATGCTTTTACTAAAAACACCAGTTTAGGCAAACTAGTTTTTTGGAACGCAGCAAAACAGCAAAAACACACAAAACTTTCAACATGGTTGCCAAATCCAAGGCGCGCGTGCACAGCCTCCACGCCAAGCATGCCCACGCCAAGTCCCGCGTCAAGTCGCACGCCAAGCAAGCCAAGTCGCACAAGTCGCACACCAAGTCGACCAAAACCAAGCACGCCAAGTCGCACACCAAACCAGCCAAGAAGAAGCGAGCTCTGTCTCCTGCTTGCAAAGCATACGGCGAGATTCAGAAGCGCGCCAAAGCCAGCGGCAAGTTTGCCGACTCTGACTTTTACAACGGCCTGGCCGCCATGAAGGGCACCAAGGCTTACAAGCACATTGCCCACGAGTTTGCCATGTGGAAGCAAAAGCACATGTAAGGTTGGTATGGTTTGGTATGGTTTGGTATGGTTTGGTATGGTTTGGTATGGTTTGGATTTGGCATATTTGGTGCTTGGTCTGGTTTGGCATAGTTAATAACGTTAACAAATACTGCTTTGCCACTGGGCTATCTGGTCTATCTCGTCTATCTGGTTTATGTGGATCTGGTTTGTTTTAAATTTTAGTGTTGATCGCCAGTTGGTGCAGCACGTCGACAGAACTGCTCGCCAGCACGATGCTGGACAAAATAGACCGCACTTGCTGGGCAGACGCCACACCGAGCACTGCTGCGTCCTTCAAACGCTGGCAGTCGCGCGAAAGCACACCCGCTACGGTCTGCCACACAGTCACCAACTGCGCAGACGGCTGAAGCTGCGTCAAATGGTAGTTGGTCAGCTTCAGCGCCAGTGCAGCAATCACATGGAACGCCGTGCAGTAGCTGTACAAGCCAAACAGCGCGTCGACCTGATGACACACTTTGCGCAGCATGGAGTAAAACACAGGCAAGTCCATCTGGCACCTGGCGGCGGCTTGCTTGGCAAAACACGCCAGGCCAGACGGCAACGCCTCGTCGATTGGCTTGCCGGTCAAACTCCCCGAGGCGTTGACACCCGACCACACGTAGTACACACCAGAGTCCATCAGGTTTGGCAGCCTGACCCAAGCTTTGATCATGCCGACTTGCAGCACTGCAATCCACTGGTTTGGGCTTTGCTCAAAGTAGTCGTACATGCCCAACTTGCTTGGCTTTGACTTTTTGAAAGACAAAATAGGTCCGACTTGCTCGAAGGCCACGAACGGCAAGACCAGCCGGCTGTGCGGCCGAATGTTGACCATCTTGTCTGGATCGGTGACTGCCGCAAAGCCTGTCAAGCCTGCCAAGCCTGCCAAGCCTGGTGAGCATGATGTGTACTGGCCGCCAACACCATGCGGCGGAAAGCAGGCTGTGGTGCACGTGTGACCAATTTGACTAACCGGCTCTGCCGGTTGGGTCGGTTGGGTCGGTTGGGTCGGTTGGGTGGTTTGGGTTTGGCAAGCTTGCGATTCCTTGGTCGGCGTGTCACCCCCATCGCCACCACCACCGCCACCGCCATCACCACCACCATCGCCACCATCGCCATCGCCACCACCACCACCACCACCACCACCGCCGCCACCGCCACCATCGCCAC
>Ga0209299_1001965_pt1 | contig 11172 bp, 9 predicted proteins | sample S_140806_MF_Meta_FD_187326 | JGI IMG/M metagenome (GOLD analysis project Ga0209299, IMG submission 187326) | Freshwater microbial communities from Lake Simoncouche, Canada to study carbon cycling - S_140806_MF_MetaG (SPAdes) (version 2) | ecosystem: Environmental > Aquatic > Freshwater > Lake ...
CATGGCGTTGGAGCCACCACCGACGCAGGCCACCAGCACATCGGGCAGGCGGCCGAAGGACTCAAGGCACTGCTGTTTGGCCTCCTTACCGATGACGGCGTGGAAATCGCGCACCAGCATCGGGTAGGGGTGGGGGCCGGCCACCGAGCCCAGGATGTAGTGGGTGGTTTCAACGTTGGTGACCCAATCGCGGATCGCCTCGCTGGTGGCGTCCTTGAGGGTGGCGGTGCCGGCCGTCACGGGCTGGACGGTGGCCCCCAGCAGCCGCATGCGGAAGACGTTGAGGGCCTGGCGGCGCATGTCCTCGGCGCCCATGTAGATGACGCACTCCAGCCCGAAGCGGGCGCACACCGTGGCGGTGGCGACGCCATGCTGGCCGGCGCCGGTTTCGGCGATGATGCGCTTCTTACCCATGCGCAGGGCCAGCAGGCCCTGGCCCAGGGCGTTGTTGATCTTGTGGGCGCCGGTGTGGTTGAGGTCTTCGCGCTTCAGCCAGATGCGGGGGCCACCTTCGGGACGGCGGTAGTGCTCGCTGAGCCGTTCGGCCTCGTAGAGCGGACTGGGCCGGCCCACATAGGTGCGTAGCAGGTGGTCGAGTCGGCTGGTGAAAGCCGGATCGGCCCAGGCCTGGGCAGCGGCCACCTCCAACTCGGCCAGGGCCGGCATCAGGGTTTCGGGAACGTACTGGCCGCCGTAGGGCCCAAAACGGCCCAAGGGATTGGGGCGAACTGACCCATGGAGGGCCGCTGCCTCCGGGACCAGGGCGCCAGCGCCGGCAGCTGTGCTCGCTTGGGGGAAGGTGCTGGTCACCGGCGGCGGGGCAAACATGATGGCTGCAGCGTAGGCAGCGGGGCTGGCCAGCGGCCAGCAACCATGCCCCTGGCCCCCTGGCGTGCGTGAATGGCTGCCACAGCCAGGGCCCTGCAATGGGATCAGCCGCCCCTTCAGCACGCCGGCGGCTCAGGGGAGCTTGGGGCCGACTGCCGCCCGGGTCGGCGGTTGTGTTTTGGAGCTGGCTCGGCAGTCGTCTGCTGTTTTTCCTCACCCTGGCGCTGGCCCTGCGGCCCCGCACGGCAGCGGAACTGATCGAGCGCCTGGGGCAGTGGGATGGGGCCCACTACCTCAGGATCGCGGCACAGGGCTATGGGGGCGATGAATTTGCCTTCTTCCCCCTTTTTCCGTACACCATCAAAGCGGTTGCCGCCCTGGTGCCCATCCCCCCCGTGCTGGTGGCCCTGCTGCTGGTGAACGTCGCCTTGCTGGGGGCCCTGCTGGTCTTGTACCGGCTCAGTGAGCGCTGTCTCGGAGCTGCCATCGCCAGGAACGTGGTGCTGCTGACCTGCCTGAACCCGATGGCGATCTTTCTTGCAATTCCCTATACCGAATCCTTTTATTTGCTGTTCACGGCCCTGACGCTAGCGGCCTTGGTGCGCCGTCCCACGGGGCCGGGCGGGCTGCTGGGCGGGGGCCTGGGCGGCCTCGCCGCAGGACTTTGGGGTGGGCTGGCGGCGGCCACCCGCCCCACCGGGGTGGTGCTGGTGGCCTCGATTGGGGTGGGCTTCTGGCGCCAGAGGCGCTGGCGGGCGGGCCTGGTGGCGATCCTGTTGACCCTGGGCGGGCTGGCGGTGGTGATGGCGATTGGACTGCAAGGGCAGGGTGATGCATTGGCCTTTTTGCATGCCCAAAAGGCCTGGGAAGTGACCCCGGGCTTCAACCTGGCGGGCTTGCCTTTTTGGCGCCGCCAGCTATCCCAGGCCCTGCTGGGCCCCCTCAACACCGAGGCCGGCGCGTTGGTGGACCTGGCCCACCCCGCTGCCATGGCGGCGATCCTGCTCGTTGCCGGCCTGGCCTGGGGTCCGGGGCGGCGCTGGCCCACGGCCAGCTTTGCCCTCTCGGTGCTGGCGTTTCTGGGCTATTGGTTGCTGGGGGGCATGCCGGCCCTTTGCCTGCTGTTCAGCCTCGGTTGCCTGCCGCTGCTGGTCTGGGGCTACGGACGCCTACCCCTGGAGCTGTGGCTGTTTGGGGTCACCAGCGTGATGGCCTACCTGCTCAAGCAAAACACCATCAGTCTGGAGCGCCATGTCTTTGCCACGGTGCCGCTGCTGATGCTTTACGGGGCCTGGTTCAGCGCCCACCCCCGCTGGCTGGCATTTGTGCTGGGTTTTGGCAGCCTGCTGAGCGTGATTTACAGCGTGCGCTTCGCCCAGGGCCACTGGATTGGCTGAATCGCCACCCGTCTGGATGGACAGTGCATTCGCACCAAGCTGGCGTAGAACAGTCCGAGATTTTGATCTTTGGCGATGTCGGCCAACCCAACCCTGACCCCTGCCAATGGCACCTGGCTCAGCGACGACCTGCGCGAGCGGGTGGAGAGCGCCGCCGCCGCCCGGTGCCTGGATCCGGCCGCCCTGTGTGAGCAATGGGTGCTGGCCGCAGTGACCACGTTTGAGCAGCAGCATGGCCTTTACCCCGGTGCTGGCAGCGGCGATGGCCGATGCTCAATACGCACCGGCAGCCGCACCTTGGGCCCGGTGCCCCTGCCCGTACAGCAATAATCTGGCCCCGTTCCCCTTGCCTCCCCGAATCGATGGCCAAAGGCGGCTGGCAGGAATTCAGCTCGGCGGAGAGCCTGCAACGCCCCGCCGGGCCCGGGGCCGCAGCACCGGCGAAGAACCAGCAGCGGGTGCGGGTGCAGCGCACCAAGGCGGGCAAGGGCGGCAAGCTGGTGACCGCCATTACAGGCATGGAGGTGGCTGAGGCTGAAGCCAAGGCGCTGCTCAAAACCCTCAAGGCCAAGGCGGGCACCGGCGGCACCCTCAAGGACGGGGTGATCGAACTGCAGGGCGACCAGGTGGAAGTTGCCCTGGCGGCCCTGGCAGAGGCTGGCTTCCGGCCCAAGCAGGCGGGGGGGTAGGGGTTGCCGCCTGATCAGCGGCCCGTTGACGCCCGGCGGATGCGGTGGCGAAGCCGGCGCGAGAAGGCGAAGCTGGCGAAGGCGCCGAGGATTGGCAACGGACCTGGCACGGGCAACAAACTCATGATGGGGAACACCCGATCCACATACATCGATGTGGTGTCCGCGTTAGCCAAGGTGGGCAGTGCATAAATTAATTCACTGGTGCCAATCAGCTTAGGCAAAACAAGCGCGAGCTCAGTTTCTGTTGCAGAGCCCTCCAGAAGGGCTTGATAATAGGGATCGTATGTAACTCCAAGACCTGTAAAAGGAAATGGGAAATAATCACTGCGGGATTGATTTGACCCAGACTCAAAATAACTTAAATAGTAGTTATCGAAGTCATTAAAAAGAGTGCCTGAACCAAGTGCTGGCTCGGCCATCTGACAAGAGGATGGAGAAGGGGCGGAACTAATCAATCCTCTAATGCACCATTCGATGCTGGGTGGAGATTGAACCGGATCAAAATGATCGGCCACCGTTGCGATTTCAGCGATGGTGATGTCAGGGTTCTGTGCTGGCCTGAACAACTGATCCGGGTCAACCCAGACGTAGGCCACATGATTCCAGGCCGCCTGATCTGGGGCGCCTGAAAAACTGCCGATGCCCCGACCGCCAACAAGAAAGTTGGCCCGTGCATGCACAGTTTCTGGTTTGGTCAAATCGTATTCCGTAGGCCTGGAGCGCAACCAATCCCCCAGATTGAATTTATCCTTGAGCGGTTGCGGCGCGAGGTCAGCTAGTACGGGCGCAAAAAAGAGAGGGCTTGATCCCTTGTTGGCAGCACTTGCATAATTCCTGGATCCATCACAAGTGATGAGATCCCCGCACCATAACGCCTTCTTTCTGGGATTATTCTGATTGAACTGGTTGGACATCAGTACAAACCAGTCTCCAGAAAACTGCGTCCACTGGTTATAGTCTTGATCGACATAAATCTCGCGTCCAAACATTGTACCTATGGTCGTTTTAGACTTCGACTGATCAATCACATGCAATGGGGCAGGAGTGGTAGCCAAGATATTTTTCAATCGTTGCCAAAGGGTATTACCAAGGGGGTTGTCCGCAGGCTTTTGCAGCAGTGGTGGCACGGACTCAACAGGAAGGAGACGTGGGGCATCTGTGCCATCATGGTGACTAAAGCCTGAAGCTCGAATCACATTTTGGTCGGCATAGCAGTCTGGGTGAGTTGGAGAGGTTAAACATCCTGACTTCAGAGGTGGCAGCGTGAAGTCATACGTTCCGCTCGCCTTGGCTTGGTCGGCCGTGGCAAGCAGAACAATTGAGGCCGTTAGGGAGCTGGTCAGGCCGAGGCGGAACACTTTGGACAAAGAACCACTCTGGTTAATTCTTTATAATGATATCAAGCATCTAGGTTGATTATAGACTTGTCAGGAATTCACGATCATGTAAAGCATAAAGTTGTTTAAAAGTTCTCTATCCCAGGCCTTGCTGCGGGCCCTCTACCTTGGCGTCGCGAAGCGACTTGAATCCCTGGATGCGGATGCGGATGCGTTCGAACATGGCCAGGCCAGCAGCAACCGCCTGCGCTGCTTATCGGCCTGGCTGAGTTGTAGCTCCAGCTGGTCGCTGAGGGAGATATTGTATCCACCTTGGCGACGATGCGATGTTGTTCAGCGAGGGGGAGGAGGAGGATGGGTAGAAATTCAGTCTGATTATTACCACGCGTAGAAACATAGGTGTTGCGATTCATCTCCGACCAGAGCTGCACTATGGCTGGCTGGAATTGGGTCATCTGCAAAGTATGGAGCCATCCCCAAGCTCAGTCAGGGCAGGCAGAAATCGCTGCCAAAACCCAGGATTTTCACAGTGCTGCGGGCAGCCTGCAGCGGCGGCCAGGCGAGGATTCCCCCAAAGGGAGCCATCGTGCTGCGCTTCGCCTACGAACTGATCCCCGCGCTGTTGCTGGGATTGCTGCTGGGGTACCGCTTCCCTTCCTTACCCACCCGGCTGGCTGCCCCGCTGGTGACCTGGGGCATTCCGATCACCCTGGTGGGGTTGCTGCTGCGATCCGGCCTGGGCGGAGATCTGCTGGTCGCCGGCGCCGCGGCGGGGCTGATCAATGGCATCGGCCTATTGCTGCTGCTTGGCGTGGCGCCGCTGCGGCGGGCCCTGGCCAACGGCGGCCTGCAGCTTGGCGCCGTGGTGGGCAACACAGGCTATTTCGGCATCCCGGTGGCCCTGGCCTTGCTGCCGCCCCAGGCCCTCGGCTACAGCATCACCTACGACCTGGTCGGCACCTTGATTACCTGGAGCGTGGGGCCGCTGCTGATCGGCGGCCTGGCGATCACCCCCGCCAAGTTGCTGGCGATTTTTCTGGGCAGTCCGGCCCTCAAGGGACTGGCCATCGCCCTGGCCATCCATCTCAGCCCCTGGGGCGATGCGGTGGCTGGCCTGCTTTGGATTCCGTCCAGGCTGGTGCTGCTGCTGGCCCTGACGGTGGTGGGCATGCGGTTGGGGGTGATGCTGAGGCGGCCGGAGGGGGCGGCGATCAGGACCGGCGAAGGGGGACCCTTGGCCACGGCCCTGGCCTTCAAACTGCTGGTGCTGCCGCTGCTGGCGCTGGTGGTGGGCCAGCTGCTGCGACTGCCCGAGCTGGTGCGCCACGCCGTGGTGCTGCAGGCCGCCGCGCCCACAGCGATCTCGGTGCTGCTGATTGCCGAGGCTGCAGGGATTCACCAGGACCGCACCGCCCATCTGGTGCTATGGAGCACATTGTTGGCCCTAGGGACCGTGCCGCTTTGGTGGTGGTGGGTGGGCGCATGAGCTTCTGGCGCAGGTGCTGCCTAGGCGCTCTGCCACCGAACAACTGGCTGCCATCCGGGCGACAAGAGACCGGCTGACCAAGGCCAGCTTCGATCACGACCTGATTGACCGATCCAAGCGTGAGGGGCGCGCGTGATCGTCGAGGATGTCAACGTTCTCGCGTAACTTCTCATCCCCGGCAAGTTCACCGAAGCAGCCGAGCAACTCCTCGCAGAAGATTCAGCATGGGTTGTGCCCCGGCTTTGGCGCAGCGAACTCCGCGACATCCTCGCGACCTACCTGCGCCTGAATCAGATCGATCTTGCTGATGCCGCGCTCATCTTCCAGCGAGCCACGGAGTTGGTTGGTGCTGAGGAGTATGAAATGGAGACGGCTGATGTGCTGCGCTTGAACAAAGAAAGCAACTGCTCGGCCTACGATTGCGAGTACGTTGCGCTCGCAGAGTTCTTGGATTTGGTATTGGTGACAGCCGACGGTAAACTCGCGCAGGCCTTTCCTCTGCGCACGCGATTGCTTTGTGATGACTGACGCTCAAGATCAGAAGCGAGCTTGAAGCTTGGGCCGGTAGCAGAAAATGTGAGCCCCCGCCTGCCGAATCTTGATGCTGGGGTGTTGTTATTCAATCGCTGCCGCCAAGTCTCTGATGTTTGGCTGTTGCTTTTCAAGCTGAGACTGGTTAACAACGACGGTCTTCTTTGCGATCACGCGGGAGTCTGCAGTAAGCGCAACGATAGGAATTCCAAGAGAGCTAGATACAACGGAGGCCGTATTGGCATCGACAATCTCATATTGAAACATCCTGTCAAACGCGGACCTTGATCGCGGGCTTCCAGTCCCAGTTGGATGGATGTGAAAAAAGTTCGGATTTGATTGCCACACAGACCATATTTCATTGCCGATCTCCGTCACCACACTGCGGAATGCCGCCGCAGACTTAATATATTGAGTAAGCCTATTGCCAGCATAGCAATAGATTCTGGGTATCGGCAGGCGAAACTGCTGACAGTTGAGAAAGAATTGGGACTGCTGGCTTCCAGGCGTACGTGTCACCCCGTACAAAAGCGCAAGCACGGCCCGGACCGCACGTTTAGAAGAGCCATCCGCAGAAAAAGGAATAATCAGGCGATCAGACGCGGAAAGGGCCAGTTCTGTATAGATTGAAAAACTGGGGTTGCAGTCAATAAATACCGCGCACTCATCTTGGCTCCAGATATGCTTAATATCCTGAATAAGATCGCTGATCCATGTGTGAACAACTCGCCATGCATCAGATGGGCCAGGTGCCGTTGCTCCAAGAACACGTGACCCCTGAATCTCTAGCTGTTCGTCACCAGCGACAAGAAAAACATTCAGCGGAACGCTGGCATTATATTGCGATACTTGCGTAAGGTAGCTAGATCCGGTATTGGGATTAACATAGGGACTTCTAATTCGATCCTCAATATACCCAGAAATGGTCTTGCGTGGTGTTTGGGTACTTAGGCCTTCCAAGACGCTCTCGCCTTGACTCATACCTCCAAGAAGCATCCCTGAAGAATTTGCTTGAGGACAGAGATCAAGAACAAGAATATTCACCTCGGGATGTATCCGAGCATATTCACAAGCGAGCTGGAATGTTAGATAGCTTTTCCCAACGCCGCCCTTGTTGTTCCACAGTGAGTAGATGGCCATCCGTCATCCCGCTCGATAGTTGTTGGCACTTGGGTGATCATACTGCATACATGGTTGTTAATGTTAACAGCTTAGTTCCGGGGCTCCCTTGTACCAAACACACTCAACGCTCAAGATCAGAAGCGGCCGAGACTTTGGAAGTACCGATTACCTCCGGTCCCGTCTTCTGAATCTTGATGTTAGGCCCCTTCGCAACTCCAGTGGAGTGATTGTGCATACATTCCACTATAAGAGGATCCATACGAGCTTGCCAGCCAGCTCCAGCGACCTTAATGTTGTCGATAACCTCTGAGGATACTTGCGACCGCCTGATGGGCCGTGGATGATGCGCCTGTGCGGCTGGCCCATTTTGCCACGCATTCCTTGTGCTTGCGCCCTTGCCTTATTCCACCGAACCCCTTTCCGGATGAAGCCGTGGGGTTGCCGGAGTAGGTGAGGAAGGGCTTTGGTAAGCCTCTTGAAACTGATGATAGAACTGTTCGCCTAGTTTCACATAGCGTTTCATGATTTCATTGGCAGAGGCATCATCACGTGCGTTGGCAAATTCAATCAGCACCAGGCCCTGCTGCTGCATTGTGTCGTGGATATCACCGGGGATGAGATGTTTATTTGCCGCCAGACGAGTGAAAAAATCCGTGAGTGGCACGATGTCTCCGTTGACGATCAGGCCATCAACCTTGGTGCCGCTCCTTCGGCGGTTTAGATCCGTCGCGATCCTCTCCAACTGTTCCCGCAGGCCCGTTATGGCTTGTTCCGTCTTGATCTCCCCTTGTACAACTGGTTTCTGCGGAATTCCTTGGGTGGGCTTTAGGCGTTGCGCATTCCACCAAACTGTACCCGCTAGGAGGGGGAGTGCAAGGAGCGGGAGCCATTTCACCTTGGATGCGGGGACTATTATCGGTCTGGTTTGGGTAACGACAGAAAGAACATCTGCAGGAATGCTTCCATCAGGTTCCAAGATGGTGACGGCACGAAGGTAATTGGGAATTAGATCAAATGACACCGAGCCTATTCGAACAGGAATGACCCTTCCTTTGGGGTGGGGCCACCTCTCGCGAGCAAGGGTGAGTTCGCTGAGGCAGTAACTGCCCTTGGCAATCGAATGATTGCTAATGAGGAAGACAAAAAGATCGGTGTTCTTAACCGCTTTTCGAATGCGCGCATGATAGTCACCACCAGCAGGGAGGCTCTCCGCATCGAAGAACACATCTATTCCTGCGCCCACCAATGCCAGCTGTATCTGCTCGGCAATTTCTTTGTCTTCTGAGGCATGTGATAGAAAGACATTCATTGGGAGAAAAGGTGAACAGTCAGAGGTGATCTACTTACAATAGGCAACTGTTTGACCCTGACGGGAATCTCAAATTGAGATTAATTGCTTTTATTATGCCAGCTTTTTCCGCCCATGGAAACTCGCGTCTGCTTCATTTTTGCTCATCTGTTCATCCGTAAAAGGAAGGGCATCAGGATCTGTCTTCTGTCTCAGCTGCTGCTTTAATCAGCTGATCCTCTTCAACTGTCGGCATCTTTAAATTAATCTTCTCGGGTGGCTTGGGCATAGTGGTTGTCCTTAGGGCGATGTGCACATTGTAGGCTAATGGTTTTCCTCGTATATTCACGATAAACAAAGTTCCCAAAAAAGGGAGTTTCCCTCATCGGTGCCAGCGTAATCATACTTGCTTCGCCATAGTCAACTTGGTCATCAATCCAGGCAACTGGCACATCCCACCTGAGCTGGGCTGCACCCGCCAAGCAGTGAGGGTGTACTCAGGTTGATCGCCTATATCTGGGACGAAATCGAATTTCACCTCTAACTCTAGCCATGAATAACACTCCATTCAACCTCGTTGGACAAGCAGCCTTCAGGTGGGCCTAACATAGAGTATGCGGACCCACATATCACGTAAAATCCGATCATTGCTGCATATCCTGCAGATAACTGATCTATTTGATGACTTGTAAGCCATTGCTAAGAAGTGGATCCTGGGGGAGCGATCGGATTCGGTGAATGATATGTGGATTCAGTTTATCACGCTCGACTCACACCTCGTTGCCATTACCAAGCAAACACCAGGTTACGTAGGCTTATGGGTAGTTAGTTGGGCCCAGAGTTAGGCCAAGCCAAAACATCCATGAAGGCAAATTATGTGTATTTTGGCTTCCGGCCCATGATGTCCACTTTCTTTGCATTTTCTGCAATGGAATTCATGATCAATAACAGCGACTCATATGATCACGGTTGGCACCCAGGAAACGCTGCCCGGGGATCGGCCTGGTCTTGATAACTGACACCAGAGCAATTGGTTCTGCTTCCATCTACTTACAGCTACCTCCATCGGTCCATCATTGACTCAATGGCGTTGCCCATCGAAGGTGGATGAAACAATCGCATCTCCATCTCATGGGTGACCTCACAAGCAGCGAAGTGCTCACTGATCACCAGCAGGAGCTCTACTTGCGTCTGCAGAGTTACTGCTTCGATGCACCGGGGGGCGCGGTTGCGTTCGCAGCCAAGCTGGCCTGCGAGCAGGGCTGGTCGGTGGCGAAAAGCGAGCGGGTGCTTGGCGAATACCGCCGCTTTGTCTTTCTCGCCCTGGAGGCTGGCCATGCGGTCTCCCCCTCCAGGCCGGTGGACCTGGCCTGGCACCAGCATCTGCTCGATACCCGCAGCTACTGGCAGGAGTTTTGCCCCGGGGTGCTTGGCCGGCCGTTGCACCACACCCCATCGCGGGGGGGCGAGGAGGAGCGGCAGCGACTGGGGGAGTGCTACCGCCGCACTCTGAGAAGCTACCGGGCCTTCTTCGGCGAGGCCCCGCCTGCGGACCTCTGGCCTGCGGCTGTGCCGTCTGGAGCTGAGGCGCCAGCGGCTGAGGCGCCTGGGGCTGAGGCGCCGGCTGCCGCGACCCGGCCCCCACGACGGGTGCAGCATCGCTGGGGGATGCTGCTGGCGTCGCTGCTGGTTGCCCTGGTGCTGGGCGGCTGCAAGGCGGGCTATCAGAACTTTCCTTTCAGCCTCAACGGGCCTGCCTTTCTACTGTTTTACGGCGTGGTGACATTTGTGGGCTGCCTGGAGGTGAAGCGGCAGCACCAGCGCTGGGGCTTGAAGGCCCGGCCCTGGGGGGTGATCGTGATGGGCGGCGTGTGGCTCTTAGGCGTCGCTCGCCTTCTCCATGGGCTAAGCCTCGGCCGGCCGGTGGGGTGGTTGATTCTTGTCCTGATATTCGTGACCCTGACCCTGATCGCCACCATGTTCACCTCATTGTGGCTCGACCCAAAGGACCGGCCGGACCCTCGCGGCGGCCAAACCGATGGCGGCGGCGGTGCCAGCAGTGGCGGCTGTGGTGGTGGTGGCTGCGGCGGTGGCTGTGGTGGTGGTGGTGGTGGCGGCTGTGGTGGTTGAGGAGGCTGAGGCCCTGGTTGAACTATCCCCATAGCTCTAAGCGATGGGCAGCAGACCAACTGCGGAAAAAATCAGAATAATGCTAATGGATTGCATTGATTGCGTGCCAGTCATCACCAAAACTCTTTAAAACCCAGCCGCGCGGAAGTCGTCGCCGACACAGGCGAGCGGACACTGCTCCCGTTCCGCCAGCGCGGCGGCGAAACAATCGCCGAAATTAAGTTGGGCGCCATGCCCCTGGCCCTTGCCGAACCTTTGGAAGATCTGGCAAGCCCGGCGGGCCAGATCTTCATCCACGGGCACCACATCGGCATCGAGCAGCAGCAACAGCTCCTCCACGGCATCAAGCACCCCGCGGCAG
>Ga0209299_1001971_pt1 | contig 11154 bp, 7 predicted proteins | sample S_140806_MF_Meta_FD_187326 | JGI IMG/M metagenome (GOLD analysis project Ga0209299, IMG submission 187326) | Freshwater microbial communities from Lake Simoncouche, Canada to study carbon cycling - S_140806_MF_MetaG (SPAdes) (version 2) | ecosystem: Environmental > Aquatic > Freshwater > Lake ...
GGTGGGGGGGGTGGGGGGGGGGGGGGGGGTGGGGGGGGTGGTGGTGGTGGGGGGGGGGGGGGTGGGGGTGGGGGGGGTGGTGGCGGCGGTCGGGCGGGCGGTGGCAAGCGTGGCGCGCCAACTGATCTGACCAGTTGTGGTGACCAGATTAGCGACCGATCGGATGCCGAGCCGCCTGTCAAACGTGGTCAGCTGGGTGGCCAGGTTGGACAGGCAGACAGCAACTTTGAAGAGGATGATTATGAATAATTGTGTTAGTATTGACGGTTGTGCAGCACGATTGGCAGCACCATGGGAGTGTATTCCACGTGGTGGGGGTTGACTGACTTGTCCAGTGCGTAGGCATGGCTGTCGTCCAAGAAGTAGTCGGCCATGCCTTGGTCGATTCTGTCGATGGCTTCGAACTTGGCGTCGCGCGATGTGTCGGGCTGGGCGTGCCACACCGGATACTGGTTGGCCAGCCTGAGGTTGGCCAGGTGTGCAAACTGGGGCTCGACTTGTTGGCGCAGATGGTTTTCGCGGTGCAGTCGTTGGGTCATGTTGTCCTGCACGAACATATCGGTGAAAAACTGCATTGCGTCGCGGTGTGCCTCGTCCAGAGTGCGAATCATGCGCACCCGCATTTTGTTGTGCAGCATGTCGTGCGAGGCCGACTTGGCGTACCTAATGAGCTGGGGAAAGACCATGCCGAGCCAGTCAATCTGCTTGACCGTCAGCTGGTACTCTTTGTAGTTTTCGTTGAGACGCTGGTGGATTTTGGCGAGCAGCACCGACAAGCTGGCAGGCGCCAGAACTGCTTTTTGGTAGTTGCCCAGCCGAACAAAGTGCTGGATGCTGTGAAACATGTTGGCGGCGATTTCGTCATACTGGGTTGGCACATCATACTGGGTTGGCATAGTTTCGACAAATCAAAGTTTGGATAGTTGGTTGGTTGGTTGGTTGGTTGGTTGGTTGGTTGGTTGGTTGGTTGGTTGGTTGGTTGGTTGGTTGGTTGGTTGGTTGGTTGGTTGGTTGGTTGGTTGTTTTTTATAACATTTCATTTTGTTGTTGTATGTATTGTTGCAGCTCTTCGCTGCCACCCAGCAATTTGCTGCCCAGCATCACAATGGGTACACTGGATGCTTTTTCAAGTATGGCAGTATGTTCAGGTAGAACGGCATCTGACGGTTGGCCGAACTCGACGTAAATAGACGCAACGTTACTGTCTTGCAGCATTTTTTTGGCAGCTTGGCAGTAGCCACACCAGTGCTTGCCGTACAACACAATCATGCTCTTTAACATGCCAGTCAACTTGTCGTAGTAGGTTTTGACTGCTTTTTCAGCCTCGGCCTGGTTGGTAATCATGCTTGCCTTGGATACTTGGAATGCTTGCTGGGTCGCACCAGGTGGCCAGGCTGCCAGGTTACCAGGTTACCAGGTTGCCAGGTTGCCAGGTTGCCAGGTTGCCAGGTTGTATAGTAGTTTGTTTTGTTGGATTAAATGTTTTTATAAGGAACTCATAATATACGACCAAATCAACCAACTCAACCAAATCAATTAACTGGCCCACACGGTATACATATGTGTAATTGGTGCAAACCAGCCAGAAAGCCAGAAAGCCAGAATACCAGTCATGCTGTTTTGACAACTAGGCGAGTTTGTGTGGGTTGGTTCGGTAGTTGGGCAGTTGGGTAGTTGGGTGGTTGGGTGGTTGGGTGGTTTGGTATGGTTTGGTTTGGCTTGGCAAGAACAGATATTCAACCGAAATCTGGCTGTCAGATGTAACCAACAAAACCAACCAACCAACCACAGAAACCAACCACAAAAACCAACCAACCAAAAAAGCTGTTTGTGTCAACATGTCCAAGCGTCGAAAACGCAGTTTGGACAGTTTGGTCAGTTACCACGAACGCTACTTTCGGAAGCTGGTCGGCAAGTCCAGCGATGCGCGTTTTCATCTGTGCGCCTGCGTGGTCGACATGCTGGCCTCGGATTCGTATTTCAGCATCAAGACCAGCACGGTGGACTTGCGCGCAGCCAGCTTGACCATTTGGGTTGTGCTGGCTCTTTGGGTCACCACGCACCAACCGTTGGACAGCCAGTGCTTTGCAGAGTTGTTCAGGCACAACGTCAAATCGGGCATACCCCGAGAAGTCTACCTTGTCATCAAGAACGCAAGAAAGGCGTTTAGCGACTTGGCTGACCAGCTGGCGACCTGGCTGGGTGTGCCGCGCAGCTGGTTCTTTGACCAACCTTACCAACCTTTCCAGACCAACCAGACCATCCAGACAGCCCAGTCCATCCAGACCATCCAGACCAACCAGACAGACCAGACCATCCAGTCCAACCAGTCCATCCAGTCCAACCAGACAGGCCAGACAGGCCAGACCAACCAGTCCAACCAGACAAATTGTGCAGCTGGTGTCCACCAGGTAATTAGCTCGCTGGCCAGCGACGTGTGCCGCCTGTGCGGCATGTGCCTTGAACACCGCTTGGTGCCCGACTTTCAAACTAGCCAAGCTGCTTCCAGTCGGGACGACAACGACTGGGACGGCATCGTCAAGCGGCGCCGCAAGTCCAAGTTTGGGCGATGCGACGAAGCAGACGCCAAGTGCAACGCGCAGCAGCGATGGGAGACTTTGCTGGCCAAACTACACAGCGTGCGCCTGCCGGTTCGGAAAGCATCTGACCAAACTGACCAAACTGACCAAACTGACCAAACTGACCAAACTGACCAAACTGACCAAGCTGGCAAGTTTGTGACCTCCAGCATGCCCGACGTGTTTGTGCAGTACATGTCGGCAGTCTTCCGGGCGCAGGTCAAGGCCAAGTGTGCTTTTCATGCCGGGTCGTGCGGCAAGATGTTTTTGGTAGTCTACACCGCGCTGGCCGCGCTTGGCTACCAGGACCTGGTGTTTCGTCGCGGCTGGGTCAGCAAGTCGGTCATTTGCCTGGTTGAGCCGAACCAGTGTCTGCTCAGCCAGTCGGCCATCCAGCCCGGCATGATGTGCGACCTGACCCAGACCAAGCAATATGCCAACAAGTTTGTCGAGCAAGTCGACAAAATGCAAGACAAGCAGCGCTGGCAGTCTGGCCAGCTGAAGCTGCTGCGCACACCAAACGGCGCGCTGATCATCAAGCAAAGCAAAGCAGTGATCAACGTCACGATTCACTGCGACGGGCTGGACCGCCAAGATGTGTGCTTTTTTGTCGACAACAACCAGCTGGTGCTGATCGACGCAACCTTTCGGACCAACCAGATCAACCAGACCAACCAGACCAACCAAACTGACCAGACCAACCAAACCAACCAGACCAACCAAACCAACCAAACCAACCAAATCAAACAACAGATTTCCAACTTTCGCTTTTTTCTGCCAGACGTCAAGGCCGGGCTTACCAAGCTGGTGGTCAAGAACGTGCTGCTCAAAGTCCAACTGGGTGACAAAAATTCCAAGTTTCGCATCAAGCATGCTGACAAGTCCAGCCACCCAGACTTTCCTGGCCTAGCTTTTCGGGCCAGCGTTTGGTCGAGCCATGCGTACCCGGTGCAGTTCAAACAAATTGCAACAGTCTTGCCAGTCGACATGTGTTGCTCCAAGTAAATATTCAAGTTTCGATCATTTCGGCGAGTTGTGCATGTTTTTGGTACAAAATGGTTGTCAGCGCACACACTTTACCGCGATGAGCACATTTCAAAGTCATTTCAAACCGAAACCAAATCGTCTCGGCTGCTCAGTTTTTGGTTGCTGATTTTTTGAACCATCCAACCAGCCGAGCATCCAACCTACAACAAACAGCAACCACGTTGTCAGCAACACCGGCTGCTTGGCTGCTTGGCTGCTTGGCTGTTCAGCATTTGCTTTTCATGGCGTCCAAGCCGTCCAAGCCTGTTGCGGCGTCCAAGCCGTCTGTCTGTGTGCAGTTTGGCGTGGTCAAACCAGTCAAACCAGAACACATACGGAACGCCGAGGCATTTGCAGGTCTAGCTGTTTTTATCGTCGGTCAACTGCGAGCAGTGCTCAGTGCCTGCTTGGTCGCAGCAGACGTTTTTTCCAAGCGTGTCTCGACTGCTCCAGTGATTTCCATTCTGAGCATTCCGGTTGTGACGCTTTCATCTGGCAGTCAGGCAAGTCCTGCCAGTTTGGCAAGTCCTGCCAGTTTGGCAAGTTCGGCCAGTCCTGCCAGTCAGGCCAACTTGACAACCCAAGAAAGCATGCATCTTTTGGGAGCCAGGCGGCACCTGACGTTGACTATTTCATGGTGGTGCGAGAACAACGTGGTGAGCATCGACGACCAGCTCGTCATGACGGTCATCAACAACCAGCCGATCTTTGACTACATTCGGTCACTGGACATGACTCGCAACGGGTGGATGCCTGGTCTGGCCGACATCTTTGACCGGCACGGTGTGCTTGCTAGCCATCAAAAGCAGCAGTTCGACGACGCCTTGAAGAACCTTGCACTTTACCAGGCGAACCTGATGCGTGTGCGCAAGCTGTCCAAGACAACCGCAAGCCGGGTCACGGCCTGGCTGGATGCCAAGCAAAAGATTGTCAGCAGCCGTGTCGTTCAAACAAGTTCCGAAGCGGTGATGAAGCTGCTGGCCGACCTGATGCCTGCACTGGCAGTGGCGCCATACTCGGACCAGCTCGACAAGTCTGTGACATCTATGCTGGTATGTTGTTGTTGTTGTTGTTGTTGTTGTTGTTGTTGTTGTTGCAGCCAGTTTTATGACAATGACACAATGACACAATGGTGGTATGTTTGTTTGTTTGGCAGAAACTACTTGCCGAGGAACAAGTTCGACCGTTGTTTGGCGGCAACATGGAGTTTACTGAAAAGCTGCTTGCAACCGGGCCAGCTTTGCTGCAAATGCACAAACTGGCCAGCCAGCTGGACCAACCCGGCGGCGGAGCAGCTCATGGCGACGTGCTGGCAGCCAAGGCAAGTTGGTTTCGTCGATATTGTTGGTTTGGTTTGGTTTGGTTTGGTTTGGTTTGGTTTGGTTTGGTTTGGTTTGGTTTTGTAACTGGTGTTTGGGTTTGCTTGGTTGGATTGGTTTGCTAGGCATTCATCTCGGCGCTCTCCAGCGACACTGCTCATCTTCACCGCGTCGATGAGCTGAGTTTTGACCAGCTGGACCAGTTTGGCGAGCTGGATGAGCATGACCAACAGCATGGACAACATGGACAAGGCAATCGCTCAAAGGCGTTGCGCTTGGAGGCATTTTGAACAACCAAACTTGGCATAGCCTGGTTGCCTGGTTGTGTGAAAGGTGAAAGTTGAACCATGAGAGGTTGGTGGTTGCGTTGGCAGCATTTTTAAAGCTTATATGCTTCAAACCTGCTAATCTGCTCAACAGTAAAAAATGCAGTTTGCTTTGACAGATTGACAGATTGACAGATTGGCAAGCAAAATGCCAAAGCGCAAGCACGATTCTAGCTCGTCCGACTCTGAGACAGACAGACCAGACAGACCAGACAAGCAGCCATGCGTCGCGCCGTTCAGAACAGTCTACGCCAGGAACTTTGTGCCGGAACTCGACATTGAGCTTGGCAACATTGTTGCGCTGTTTGGTCGAAAAGGTGCAGGCAAGTCCAGCGCCATGCGCTCGCTGTGCAGAGCCCTGGCACCACGGATCGACTTGGCAGTAGTGTTTTCGCCAACTGCATACGGCAACAACTACCAGGACTTTATTCCATGCAAGTACATTTTCAGCAAGTTCGACGAGTTTGCCTTGCAAAAGATCATGGACTTTCAAATCGAGTCTGCCAAGAAGAAAAAGACATGCTACAACGTGCTGGTCATCCTGGACGACCTGGCCTACGACAGCCAGTCGCTCAAGTCCAAAACCATGGCGTTCATGGCATACAACTGCCGCTGGGCACGCGTGACGGTCATTGTGGCGTCGCAGTACCCCAACAAAATTCCAGCTGCCATTCGCGACCAGGTCGACATTGCCATGACGTCTTACTTTGCCAGCGCAGACACCCAGGAAAACCTTTTCAAGCAATACTTTGGCGTGTGTGGCAAACTCAAAGACTTTCAAGTAATGTTGAAGATGCTGACAAAGAACCGCCAGTTCATGGTCAAAAAGTCCGTAGCAGGCGGCAGCGACAGCGTCGAGGAGTCTATTTTGTTTTACAGAGCAACTGTCCCAGAAGTCAAGTTTCGAATTGGCAACCAAGTCGTCTGGTCCAAGCAGACCACCAAGGAGCAGCAGCAAGAAAAGAAAATGCGCAAGATGTTTGCTCAGCGCATGCAAGAAGTCCAGAAAGAAACTGATTTGGCCAACTTGCCGATTGTAGACGTCGTGCTGGACAACTCGCGGGTTGCACCTCAGCCTAACCAGGCCAACCAACTCCAAACCAAACACAACATACAGCAGCTTTCTCGACTCGGCACAACTGGGCGCCTGATTACAATCGCAAAGCAAGCACAAACCAACCAAACCAACCAAACCAACCAAACCAACCAAACTAACCAGACCAGACAACCCAACCAAACTAACCAACCAAACCAAACCAACCAACCAAACCAACCAGCCAAGCGCAAAGTTGTCACGTCTGACGACCTGGCCAAAGCACTGGGCGTCAAGCGTGTCTACCAGCCAGCCAACCAGTTTCTACACATTTAATTATACCATGCAATCTATGACATCTGTGACAACCATGATAACCATGATAACCATGAAAAACTATGCAAACTGTGACAACTATGCATCAATCAAACCAATACTGTTGTTGGACGCATCAAACAACCACATTTGGTCTGGTTGGTCTGGTTGGTTTGGTTTCCGAGCAAGCAACACAAACTGGTCGGGATTGCTCGACGTCCAGGCCTTGGCGTACACCAACCAGCCAGCCAGCTCGTCCAGTTTGATGCGTTTTTGGTGGTCGATTTGAACAGACCATGAATAGTCGGTTGTGCTGCTCGGCACCGACTCGCACCATATCCACAACACATGGCTGCAACTTGCGCTGACAGAGTGGGCTGGTTGGCTGTCGACAACCACCAAGTTGTCCACATCGTAGACCATGCGCAGCATTCCAGCCCAACTCTGCACCAACAAGCAAAAGTGGTGTTTTCCCACCCAAAAACCAAACTGGCAAATAAATTCTGCCTTTAATTGCATGATTGTGGCTTGGCAGCACGACTTGATGCTGTGCTGGATTCGAAGCAGCACAAGCGCGGACTTTGCTGCAACAAGCACAACAAGCACGTGTGTTTGGTCAGGCGACACACTGACCTGGATTGTGTCGTGATGATTACCAACCAAGCTGGTTTGAAAGTGGCAGTTTTTGACAGTGTATTGCCCAGTTGGACTCACGTCGTAGTGGTGGTGCAGCTTTTCGGGCCTAGTTACAAAGCCGCCTAGCTTGCCATCAAACCAGCCAACAAACAACATTTCATCATGACAAGCTTGGTTTGCCAAGCAAAGGCAGCTCATGTGTAGCTTTTGTCTGACCAGTTCAACCAGTTCATTTGGTTTATTTGGTTCATTTGGTTCATTTGGTTCATTTGGTGTATTTAATTGGGCTGGTTTGGTTGGTTTGTATGGTTTGGTTGGACTGCACGGCAAACCCGTGACGATCGACACACTCGGCAAGCCAAACTTGCTTGGTCGGCACAGCGCTGGCAGCGCGGCTTGTGCATCGCACATATCACACATATCCGACATATTCGACATATCCGACATGACAACTTTTTAAAATAGTTTCATATTCGTGCTGGTTGTTTCAGTTGTGAGCTAGCTTGAACGCGCAAACACTTCACGCCAGTACTGTGCAAAGTCTTTGTCTCGGTTGAAATGCTCGGCAAAGCGTTCCAGCGACTTGAACATGCATTCTTGGACAGCAATGCACTTTCGGATGGCAGCCAGCTGGTTGTAGACTTGCAGCATGGTTGGCTGGCCAGTTGGACCAGTTGGACCAGTTGGACCAGTTGGACCAGTTGGACCAGATTGACCAGATTGACAAACTTGGTGCAGCCACACGATCAGCATGGTGACAGCCACGCTGCGCGACCTGCCAAACACGCAGTGCACCAGTATGTTGGGCCGTTCGGACTGCTGGGCGCGGCATAAAAAGCCGTGCAGGTCGTGCAGAATGCGTGTATCGCTCACAAAGTCGATAGTCTCGCTGGTGTCGTCTTCCATCGCAATGCACAGATACTGCAAGTGCATCTCGCTGTAAAAAACTGGCAGGCAGTCCTTGCTGCTGGCGCAGTTGATGACATGCGACACTGCCAGCTGGTCGTACGTCTTGTGCTGCGCCGACGTCATGGCCGAGCCCAGCCACAGCTTGCACGTCGGGCTGTCCAGCACCAACGTCGGCTGAGAAGCAAACGCCGCAATGTTGTCGTGCAGCTTGCTCGCCCAGCCCAACCAGCCCGAGCTCGACTGCTCCTGGTAGTAGTGCGGCACGCGCTTGGACGAACTGCCAAAGTCCAAACTCGCCAGGCGAGTCGCTGCAACCCAGCTCCGCATCGCAGCCAGCTTGGCATACGCGGTCGCTTGACTGAGCATGCCAAGTGGTTTCCTGGTTTGGATAGTTTGGTTGGCTGGCTGGTTTGGATTGGCTGGTTTGGTTGGCTGGTTGGTTGGCTGGTTTGGTTGGCTGGTTTGGTTGGCTGGTTGGTTGGCTGGTTAACTGGCCGGTTTGGTTTGCTGGTTGGCTGGTTGGCTGGTTGGTTTGGTTGGTTTGGTTGGTTTAGTTGGTTTGGTTGGTTTTTATAACATGAATGATTTTGTACATATCATTTCCAGCAAACCAGTTTCAGCAAACTAGGAAATGACCAGTATGATGCGTCATGGCTGTATGGTTGTGTTGTTATATTGTTATTTTGTTATTTTGTTATTTGGTTATTTGGTTATTTGGTTATTTGGTTATTTAAGTAACAAAAAATTCCAACGTTTATAAAATACACAACTATTCGCCAACCCAAACAACATACAAACCAAACAAACCAACTTGGCCAACATGTCAAAGCTGGCACAGGCGGCGCGTTTGTTTGAACAGCAAAAGCTAGGTCGGCAGTCTGCGCTGCTGCGCAACTTTGTGCGGTTCTGCCTGGCAAAGCAGAAAGCAAAACAACAGCATTCACATTCACATTCGCATTCGCATGCACGCAAACGCCTTGCAGGTGGAGACCATGTCGACGACGCATTCAACAGCCATTTGTATTGTGCAGAATGGACTAACGACCAAGATGGCGACTGGGTGTGGACCATCGACGCACCCAGATTGGCAGAGACTTCGAATTTGAGAGACAGAGCACGCCAGGCACTGTCTGTGCCAGTCAGGCGCTTGAAGCTGCCGGCTGGCGTTACAGCACACGCCATGCTGTACCGCACCAACGCAGCATGCCAAGCCAGTATTCATCCTGTGGGCCAGACGAATGTTTGCCAAATTACCAAAACCACGCCGCTGTTCACAGTTCGGTACATCTTGCCGATCAGCAATGACCAGCTGGACAACCAGGCGTACATGCTGCTGACTGCTCGACCAGGTGCTTTTCATCACATTGCAAAACGCTGGATTTCAGATGTCAACAGAGCGTGTGGTCGGTCGGGTCAGTCAGGTCAGTCAGGTCAGTCAGGTCAGTCGGAATTGGGTGATGAGTTGGTGGTTCGATTGTCGGAACTCTGCAAGCTGGTGAGTTGCTTCATAAACGCTGACCAACTGTTTTTTGAACTAAGCGTGTTTGGTGTTGAAACGACGCATGAATTTTACCAAACCATGCTTCACAGCTTTGATCAACTAACCGGTTTCGACTTTGACCAAAAGCCCAAAGTTCATTTCGACAAGCTTTTTAGTTTGCCAGACCAACTGCAGAATCTGCTTGCTTACATGCCAGACCTGTTTGTTTCAAAAACCGCACTTGTGTCGAGTCGCGCACTATTACAGGCTGTGGGCACATCCGTGCGAGTCTCGGAAGACGTCATGCGTGTGCACAAGTTTGTTAATTCAGACATGCTGGTGGATGTAGAGTACCGCATGTACAAGGCTGGAAAGCAAGCATCTGGTAGATCAAAACAGCCAGACTACCGCGTGTTTGGCACTGCACATCTGCAACTGACAAGTGATGCAGATTTCGGAGAAACAATCGAGTTTCCGCGGTGGTGTGGTGTGCAGCGCAATACCAACTGGACAATTACTTGCCAACTTGACGACCTGGACTGGCTGGTAAAACAGTTGCACGCAACTCTGACTGTCGAGATGTTGAACTTTACGACGCTGGCAATCACATCTGTCAGCCAGCTGGTCAAGCATTTGATGGACCGCGCACAGTCATACTTTGAAGGGTCTAACCAACCAATCAAGTTGCGCAACCAATCAGGATGGGATGTTCGTGGTCAGTCTTTGAAACGCAAAGCTAACGAATTGGCAAGCAACACTACACTTGGCAGCATCAAGACAAGCCAAATCGCTGCCGTGTCGCCGTCACGTGAACAATTGCAATACACATTCCAAACGTTTGGCACGTTTGGTAGTGTTGACAGCCGAGGCAGTGGTGCTGACAGCCGCTCGGTTGCGCTGCGCTCGACCACACCCAAATCGTACAACGGCCTCAACCAAAACACTTCCAGCGTCGTTGTTCACCCATCGTGGGCTAATAAAAGGTACACCCACAATGTGGCGCCAACTGCAACAGTTAAAGTAACTTCGGAAGGTGTCGTGTTGACTGACGTGCACAACCAACACACCGCCAAATTGGTGGTAAGGCAGGCTGGTCGCAAGAACATTCTCAGCAACAAAGTCACGTTCAACAACAGGACCTGCACACTTGCAGAATTTACAAAGCGGATGTTTGATGCTTTTGACGGAATAATTTGGTTCGAAGGCACTGCCAGTGATGCAGCCACACGTTATGTTGAACAGAACATGCATCTTTCAGACAACATGACCAAGTTGGTGGCACACTTGGCCGACATGCTCACTACAATTTCGCAATTGAATATGGGGTCGGACGAGTCTGACAGTTTTGATTCTGACACAGACGAAGTTGATTTTGACGGACAATATGTTGGTCGTGCCAGTAATGGCAGTGGCAGTGCCAGACCGGGCAGTGGCGGTGGTGCCAGACCGGACGGTGGCGGTGGCGGCGGTGGTGGTGGCAGCGGTGGCAGCGGTGGCAGTGGTGGTGGTGGCAGCGGTGGTGGTGGTGGTG